>Ga0181598_1003389_pt1 | contig 13865 bp, 16 predicted proteins | sample 041ome_4_FD_153295 | JGI IMG/M metagenome (GOLD analysis project Ga0181598, IMG submission 153295) | Coastal salt marsh microbial communities from the Groves Creek Marsh, Skidaway Island, Georgia - 041404US metaG (spades assembly) | ecosystem: Environmental > Aquatic > Marine > Intertidal zone >...
CGAGTTGCTCGGTCAGCAATTGGAGGTAGATCGGCAACCTGGCGACAGTCGCGTCAGGGATGCGTCGACGAGTTCGATGGGGGGACATCGCTCTTCATGATAGATCGCTTGTGCGCAACTTCACAAAGTCGCGCTCAAAGGTTTTTCGATGCCGGTATCACGTCGTTCATTGGCCGTTGCCCTCGTCAGAGGCGCAACAGTGAAACAGAGCCAGCGACCAAGATGGCGAGCAACAACAATCCGAGGGCAAGCGTCGTAGCAGGGCGCATAGCGAGACCTTACCGACCAAATGCGACGGGTGTCGTCACGAGTTCAGCTTCGCCTTGAGCGATCACCACTTGATCGCCAACATCGAGCACGAGCTCACCTGCTGCAGATCGACGATCAAGACAGATTGCGAACATGCCGAGTGAATCGGTGACAAGGCCGATGCCTCCGCCGATCGAAGCAAAATTTGCCGACATCTGCGCAGACCGCACCGCTGTTGCGCCTGGTTCAAGCGCGTCAGGAAGTGTCAATGACACCACAGGCCCCCAACCGGCCGGTAGATCCTCAGGCCCGACGTTGAGTTGACAATTTCCGAAGTGATCAACCCACAGCACCTCCGCAATCACGGTGTCGTTCTCTTCACGTGGAAGAGGGATCGCTGATGGCATCAATAACGAGGTATCGAGTTCAGGTCCAAGTTCTTCAATGGGCAACCCATTGCAGAGGTGGGCGGCTGCTGGGGCGAAGACATCGCGTCCGTCAAATGTTCCACCGGCGCCGCTCAGGATGATTTCCTGGTTAGTGATCTGAAAGGCCCGTTCGGCTCCACCGGCAATCGCTACGGCTGGGGCGATGAGCCCATTGTCAGGAGCCACGAATACTCCAGCACCTCCGGCGACCTCGACGGCAATCGCCTTGCGGTCGGTGCCGACCCCGGGGTCAACAACCGCAAGGATGACGCCCTCGGGGAGGTAGGCAACTGCTCGGGCCAACGCAAGTGCTCCGGCACGCACGTCGAAGGCGGGAATCGAGTGGGTGAGGTTGACAACGCTGACATGTGGAGCAAGGTCTCGAATGACAGCCGAACAGACTCCTGCGAACTCGTCGGCAAGTCCGTAGTCGGAAAGAAACGAGATGGTGTCGAAACGCCTGCTCACGACTCTGACGCTAACGCCAGGTCGACGGCAGCGGTCGCGTGAAGCCGCGTCGTTGGGAAATACGGCACGGGAACATCTTCGGCGCTGAGCAATAACTCGATCTCTGTGCAGCCGGCGATGATCCCCTCTGCCCCTTGGGCAACCAAGGTGTGAACGATGTCGATGTAGCGCTGTCTCGAGTCATCGTTGATCTCTCCTCGCACAAGTTCGTCATAGATAATTCGATGCACCTCGTCTCGGTCAGCTTCATCGGGGGTCAGGACGTCGAGATCATGCTGTTCAATGAGTCGGCCCTTATAGAACTCGGCTTCCATCGTGTACTTCGTTCCTAGTAAGCCAACGGTGCTGAGCCCGGCGCGTTGAACGTGAATCGCTGTCGCATCGGCGATGTGGAGAAACGGAATGGTGACTGTGTTTGTGATCTCTGGAGCAAGACGGTGCATCGTGTTCGTGCAGAGCACGAGAAGTTCGGCACCGCACTGCTCGAGGTCACGTGCCGCTCCCGCAAGCAACTCACCTGCAGCTGTCCAGTCTCCAGCTTCTTGTAATTGTTCGATTCTTGCGAAATCGAATGAACGGATCACAAGATCGGCTGAGTGTGTTCCACCAAGTCGTCGCCGAACCTCTTCATTGATGATTCGTTCGTATTCGATGGACGACTCCCACGACATGCCGCCGATCAGCCCGATTCGCTTCATCTCCACAACCTAGATGTCGTCTGCAAGGAATCTGGTTTTGAGGTCGCGTGAAGTGCAACGCTGAAAAATAAGCGGGGCTAGTGCCAACCCCCCGATGGCACTAGCCCCGTAAGCGCTTCCGGTTTCGCACCGGTGCGGCTCAACGTCACACATGTTAGCCAAGATATGGCGGTGTGAAAAGTGCCACACTGGGGAAATATTTCACAAGCGCGCAGAGCTCAGCTTGCGCCAAGTTCTTTGCTGCGAGATTTCGCTGCGAGCACGGCAGAACGGACCACGCTGTGTAGATCCAACTCGTTGAACACCGCGAGTCCAGCGGCAGTCGTTCCGCCAGGTGAAGTCACCGCTTCTCGTAGCGCACCAGGGTTGCCTTCGGCTGTGAGCAGCGCGGCCGAACCTGTGAGCAATTGGGTCACCATCGGTTCAAGAACTTCGACTGGGAGGCCAGCAGCACCTCCCGCCGCAATAAGCGACTCAGCAAATGCGAATACATAGGCCGGCCCTGAACCGGTGAGGCCGGTCACCGCATCGAAATGCTCTTCTCCAACTCTGACGACCATGCCAACAGCGCGCAGGAGTTCTTCGGCCCAGTCAAGGACACTCGGGTCGCTCGTGACATCGGTGCAAATAGCTGTAACCCCCTGCCCGACCATCGCTGGGGTATTCGGCATCGACCTGACAATGTCGATGCCCTCACCACAGGCGGTTCGCAGAGTTGTCGTGGTGATTCCTGCTGCAATCGATAGCACCCTGGTTGCACCTGCAGCTACGGCCGCAGTAGCGACATCGGCGATCGCTGGCGGTTTCACGGCGAGCACTGCAGCCACACATCGAGGAATCGAGTCAGTGACCAGCACACCCGGGAATTCACCGCTCACCACAGAACGCCGATCGGTAGAAAGTTCAACAATGGCAACCTGGTCAGCGGCAACGGTTCCCTGTCGGAGTAGGCCGCCCAACAGAGCGGTGCCCATGTTTCCTCCGCCGATGACGACGAGGTCGAAGTTCTGCCGGGTTTCAGCCATACGCAGACGCTACCGAGACCCTCACCACAGATCGTCCTCGGTGCTCAGTTCGAGAAGGTTCGATGAAGAAGTGTCCCGAGTGGTCGGGAATCCGACCTCCCCTATCTGACCAACCCGAGACACCTCGAGACCAGGGGGGCGAGAACTCATGTGTCAGAGGAATCCGTGTAACTCGACGGAGTCAACCATCGGAAACTAGTCCGCGAATCGACTTGCGAATCCGAGTCGAATCAATGCAGGAAATGCATGTTCAACCGTTTGATACAGCGTTCCAACAACTCGGTCTAATTCGTCTGGGGTAACGGCGCTATCAGGAATCGATCCACGCAAGTAGACCGCATCCTCGTAACCAACTGAGAAATGCGCCCCAACGAGGCGATCATTACGGCGAAGGAGTTGCTCGGCGAGTTCGGCCGCGTTTTCTTCAGGCGCAGGCATTACGTAGGTTTCGTAGCGAAGCGTGCGCTGCCCAAGTGTCAACCAGATGGTGACGATGTCTTTCGACTCGCCTGCGAGTCGGACGTACCAACGCGGCTCACCAAACGATGTTTCATCGCTCGTTCCTCGATCGATCGCAAGAACATGGTCGCCGCTTTCTGCAAATCCGGCTAGCCACCCATCAATGAGCTGCACAAGGTCTGCAACCGCTGCCGGTGACTGAAGTTCGCTCATCGACACTCCAGCAGAGAGGTGGAGCACAGTTCGTCGTACAGCGTGTTGAGTCTGGTGGCAGCGACAGTCCATGAGTAGTCAAGTGATGCGACTGCACCTGCCATTGACATTGACGTCGCCATCGCTGGGTCGTCGAGAACTGCATCAAGCGCTTCAGCGAACGCAGCAGGGGTACGCGAACGCACGAGTAGCCCGGTCACTCCATCATCAACCAACGAAGTAAGGCCGCCGACCGCACTTGCGACAACGGGCGTTCCGCAGGCTGCCGCTTCAAGTGCGACAAGACCGAAGCTTTCACTTCTGCTCGGAACAACCATGACATCGGCGGCTCGGTAATAGGTCGATAGCAAGTGGTGCGGCTGAGGAGCGATGAACCGAACACGATCGGTAAGCCCGAGTTCGTCGGCAAGTAAGCGCATTTCTTGTTCTTGAGCACGACCGTCGGCTCCGCTTGCCCCGCCGACGACGAGTAGTCGAGCATCTCGATTACTCATCAGGGCGAGAGCGCGGATCGCTACGTCAGGCCCTTTCAGAGCTTGAATGCGGCCGGCGAACAGAATGATTGGAGCATCTTCTTGCTCGCCGATTGCGCGGCGTGCGCCACCTCGATCGCCAGGGCCAAACACCGCGTGCTCGACACCAGGCGACACGATGACAACTCGACCAGCCGGGACCCCATAATGATCAATGAGTTCTGAGCGCTCTGCCTCACACGACACGCAGACTGCATCGGCGCACCCGAGTTGGGCTGTTTCTGCAGCTTCTCGGTAGCCCGGCTCGATATCGCCACCTGCACCTTTGATGCGAGCGAGCGTGTGGAAGGTAACAACGAACGGCACATCGAGTCGATGTTTCAACGAGTGGCCGACTTCACCGCTCAACCAATAGTGAGCGTGTACGGCGTCGACTCCGCCACGCTCGTTGATATCGGCAACCACGGCGTCGATGAAGTCGTCGACAACATCGGTGAGCGCTTCTTTCGGCAGGTGGTACGGACCTGCCTGCACGTAGACGACACGGTGCCCCGGTTCAACAAGCGTCTCGGAGGGGAGACCTGCCCGGTCGGCTCGGGTATAGACGATGCACTCGGTTCCTTGCTGAGCGAGCGCGGATGTCATTTCGCGCACATACACGTTCATGCCGCCACTGTCGCCTACCCCAGGTTGCGCAAGGGGCGACGTGTGGAGAGAGATAATCGCCACCCGGCGATGTGTCTCGGTATTCACTGATACCGAAACCTATCGACCGCATCCGATATTCCCGAATCCGCCGAGGTCGACTGCTAAGAGTCGGTGTCGAGAAACTGATTGACTTGAACTTCACCGGAGCGAAAACGGCGAACAAGTTCTGCGCCGAGCGCATCAATTCGTTCGAAACGTTCACGCCGGTCAGTTGAGATATCGCGTTCGAATGCGGTGAGCACCTCGGTGAGTGACGCAAGTTCAGCCTGAGAGAGTGATTCTCCTGACGACAGCCGCGAGAACCCGTGTTCGGCACACAGTTGGTCGAGTTGAATGGCGCGTGCGTCATTAGCAAGGTGATCGTCATCGGCACGGGGTGCGCGCGTTGCAGCCGTTGGTGCAGTGAGATGCTGTGACAGCACGCGTTGCAGATCTCCTGAGAGGTCTTCGCTCGATGCGTCATCTGATCGGTTGAGTTCTGCTGCGACTAGGTCGATGCGAGCCTGTGCGATGCGGCGAACATACGAAACTGCGTCGTCTTCGTACTGAAGTCGATTCCGTTCTGAACGAAGGTCGTCTAGCGAGAGTGAACGAGGGTCAACGTCAGCGGCCATCACATTCCTCCAGAGACTGGCGGGAGTACCGCAATCTCGTCGTTTGCAGTGACTGCGGTGGACTGATCTGCGGTGTCACCATTCACCCAGATGCGACAGGTTGAGAGCACATCGACAAATTTCTGCCCGTACCGCTCGGAGGCGACTTCAAGTACCTCTCCGACCGTTGCACCGTCGATGTCATCTGTGCCGGTGCCTGCGGCTTCACGAGCCGATGCAAACATCCTGAGCACTGCCACATCCCAGATAGTAGATGACTGGTCTTCGCTACTTGAGGAAGTCCGTTCGCCACTGGGGAACCCACCGGTACCATCAATGGTCGTGCCGACACCTGTTCCAAGTTTGCTTGTCATACGACATGGCCAAAGCTTGTGGAACGCGCTTGCTCGCTGGCAGGGAATGGCTGATATCGATCTGAGTGATCTTGGACGCACTCAAGCACAGGTTGCAGCAGAGCACATCGCCGACGGACCACATGGGTTTCACAGGGTGTTTGCGTCACATCTGTCTCGGGCGAGAGAGACGGCATCGATCATTGCTGCGCATCTCAACCTCGATGCACCACAAATTGATGAGCGTTGGAATGAAGCTGATGCTGGCCCGTGGCAGGGTCTCACTCCCGACGAGATCAAGGATCAATGGCCAGGATTTCTTGAACGCAATCGCAGACCAGATGGATTTGAGCCATACGACAATGTCGTTGAGCGCTCCCTGACAGCTGCCACCGAGCTGCTCACATCAGTTGACCCTGACCAACCGTTGCTTGTGGTCAGTCATTCGGGTGTGATTCGAAGCCTGAGACGCCACCTCACCGGCGCTAGTGAGCGCACACCGAACCTTGGCGGAATGTGGCTTCATCTTGTGAATGGCCGAGTGCGTGCCGGACATACGTTTGACCCGCTCAGCGCTGCTGAGGAACGCGAGTTTTCTGAAGGACCCGGTCCGGTCGAATAAACCATCGTCGGGCTCTTTACGGTTGCCGCAATTCTCAGCGCGATCAGCACGACTTCGACACAATGTTGGGCGGTAGCCTTCGCATTTGTGGGTACCGAAAAGCGTGAACGCAAAAAGGCAAATAAGGCTGCTCGCCAGGAGCGCGAGATTCGTCAGCAGCGGGTGGATAATGCTCGTCGCAAGGCAACAAAGTGGGGAACACTCCTTGTCGTTGGCTTGGGTCTTGTTGTCGGTATCGCAGCGCTTGGTGGAGCGTTCTCAGGTGACGACACCGCAAGCGATTCAGCCGCCTCTGACGCGCTTGCAACCGATTCGTCTGAAACGTCCAGCGATGCGGTGACACCAACCACCGTGGCCTCAACCGTCGACTGCCCTCCAGCCGATGGCTCTGCACCTCAGCAGCAGACGTTCGATAGCGCACCACCGACTTGTATCGACGCGAATTCGTCATACACGGCCGAGATCGTGACGAATAAGGGCACGCTCGTGGTGGAGCTCGATCAATCTCGGGCGCCACTGGCCGTCAACAACTTTGTGACACTTGCTCGCTATCACTACTTCGATAACACCGAATGCCATCGCATCATCCCTGGATTCATGGCGCAGTGTGGAGACCCCACCGCTACCGGTACCGGTGGTCCTGGGTATCGATTTGCCGACGAACTTCCTGAAGCGGGTGAGTACCAAATTGGTTCACTTGCGATGGCGAATAGTGGCCCTGACACGAACGGCAGCCAGTTCTTCATCATTTCGGGTGAGACCGGCGTGAACCTGCCCCCGAACTACACGCTGTTTGGCCAGGTCACCGAGGGGCTTGATGACACGCTTCCCGCTCTCGATGCTGCGGGTAACCCCGCCTCAAACGGCGTACCTCCGTTAGAGCAGGTCATCATTGAGTCGGTAACGATTACCGAAGCCTGACCAGTCACTCTGGCGGTTAGCTAGCGACCGGAGTGCCCGAAGCCGCCACCACGATCATCGCCCGAAAGTTCGGTGACTTCGTTCCAGGTGACCTCGCCAACGCGCTGCAACACAAGTTGCGCAATGCGGTCCCCTCGCGACACGGTGTAGTCGTCAGTTGGATCGGTGTTGATCAGCACCACTTTGAGTTCACCGCGGTACGCCGAATCGATGAGCCCGGGAGCATTCACCACAGAAAGCCCATGTTTGAGAGCTAGTCCAGATCTCGGAAGTACGAACCCAGCCCAGCCGAGCGGAATTGCAATGGCAATGCCTGTCGGCATCAGCACACGCCCACCACCGTGCGAGATAACTACGTCCTCACGGGCGTGAAGATCGATTCCGGCATCGCCGGGGTGTGCATATGACGGCAACGGCATGTCTGGATCGAGACGCTGAACGTCGACCCTCAGGCCATCAGCGCCGGTAGTCACGCGCCGCTCCTTCAAGCGGTTCAACCTCGAGGGTGACGCCATCGATTGCAACTACTTTGATGGTGTCGCCAGCATCAACGGGGGTCGCCCGATTAGTGCGAGCTCGCCAATCGGCTCCACCGACGTTGACAACGCCTTCTGGGTCAACACGTTCGACGACGGTTCCTTCTGAACCAACCATCCATTCGCGGCCGATCGTAGGTGTTGCGAATCGGGTACGGGTCATCGACGGCATGCCGGCGGTGAACGTCAACATGACGCCGCCGATTCCGGCGATGAGCGAAAGCCACGTTGGGCGCAGCGAAGCCCCGGGGACTGATTCGAAGAGCCAGAAACTTCCGACGATGGTGAGCACGATGCCAATTCCGGTCCAGGTTCGCGGAAGTCCCACCTGAACGTCGATGGCGAATGCGACCATTGCAATGACGATCAGCGCAACAGCCCACGCTCGGGCTGGCAGCTCAGCTATTCCGTAGCCAGCGAGCAACGTCGAAACCGCTCCAACAACGCCCGCAACGCCAATGCCGGCAGTGAAGAATTCAAAGATCAAGAGCCCGAGACCGATGAGGAGCAACAGGTAGGCAACGGGAGGACTGGCAACTGTGTGCAGCAACTGGTCGAACAGGCCGAGCTTCGAGAACCGCGGGGTGGCGATGGTGTTGCGTTGAACGGTGCCTTCTTCAGTGACGACTTCTTCTGTCGTTTGCAGGGTGGTGACCCCATTTGAGTATCCGTTGAGAGCATCAAGCATGTTCGCAATCGTTGCGACACCTTCATCGGAGACGCGTTGGTCAAGCACGCCGAGCTCTCTGGCCTCGCTGAGGCCGATCGTGTCGCCGGCAAGCGGAGCGATACGAGCGGCTCCCTCGGTATTCGGTGCGACGATTCGTGGGTCGAGTGCACCGATCTTTGCGCCAGGTGCCATCCCGCTCACATCAGCGACGGCAAGAAGATGTGCTGAGGCTCCGAAGAGGCGTGCACCGGTTGGGCCAACCCATACAGCAACCGGAATCTGAGATTCGTCAATCGCTACCAGCACTTCGGAGATTTCTTCGTTGGTGAGCAGCGAACCTTTTGAGTTGACCTGCAAGATGAGCGCTTGGGCGCCGTTCGTTGCTGATCGATCAACGGCATCAATGATTTCGCTGGCAACAACATGATCGAGCAGACCATCGACTTGCAGCACGTCGACCGGGGCGACATCGTCAGCAGCTGAAGTAGTCGCACCACCGAATCCGAGCACGGCGAGCAACATTCCTAAGCCAATGACTAATCTGCGCACGAGTGCCTCCGGAAACATGTAAACGATCGAATTCGCTATGAGCGACGGCACCCACACGGTTGCTCCGTGGTTACTGCCTGATGGAACCCTACCGACGGCAGAGCATGGCGCGCGAGTGCTGCTCGTACTTGGCAAAGGTGGAGTTGGCCGGACAACCATCACCTCGCTGTTAGCCCACGGCGCTCATGCCGCTGGCCTCAAAGTGCTGGTTGTTGCGATCGATGGCAAGTCGTCGCTACATAGGTTGTGCCCAGATGAGGTCGATGTGAGATCAGTCTCGGCAGGGTCGGCTCTTGAGGATTACCTGCTCGATCAAGGGTTTGGTGCATTTGCCCGTCGACTTGCTCAGTCAGGGGTGATTGAGGTCGTTGGTGCCGCCGCCCCTGGAATCCATGACCTGGTGGTGCTGGGCAAGGTGAAGCAGTTTGCGAACGCCGGTCAGCACGATGTCGTAATTCTTGATGCTCCTGCGACTGGTCATGCGACATCAATGCTGTCGTCGGTTGCCGGACTACTCGACATTGTTGAGGGTGGTCCGATACGTGAACAAGCGCTCGATGTCGAACGATTGCTGATGAATGCTGACCGTTGTGGTGCTGTCGTTGTCACAACCGCAGAGACCACGCCGGTCAATGAATCGATCGAGTTAATTTCTGCAATACGCGAGGTAGGCGTTGCGCTTGCCGGAGCGGTCGTCAACGCCATCGAACCCGACGAACTATTGACAGGCCTATCTACCAAAGAACTTTCTGGTCTTCCGAGTGCTGTTACCGAAACGATTCGAGCAGCCATCGGTCGTCACGAACATTCAACGGCTGACATCAAGCGATTTGTTGATGCTCTCGAACTCGGAGTGACTCAGGTTGTCAAACTTCCGACGGCGGAACTTGGTCGCGATCACATCTCAGATCTTGCGGTCGCAGCATTTGAGGGGTCGGGCTCGTGATTGCTCACCTCATTGCGGACCGATCTGTGGTCGTCTGCTGTGGTTCTGGCGGCGTCGGCAAGACGACGATGGCGGCAACCATTGGGCTGGCAGCAGCAATGCAGGGTCGTCGAGTGGTGGTGATCACAGTTGACCCTGCACGTCGTTTGGGTGACGCTCTTGGCCTTGAGGACGGTCTTGGTGCTGACCCAGCGCAAGTGGCGTTGCCAGATGATGTTTCTGGCGAATTGTGGGCGATGATGCTTGACCCTGCAGTCGAGCTCGAGCGGGTGATTCGCTCGACTGCGGTTCGGCCGGGCCAAGCCGACGAGGCGTTGGCGAACCCGTTTACCCAGTCGATCGCAACATCGCTTGGAGGCACCCAGGAATACATGGCAACCGAAGCTGTGTACCGACTGATTTCAGATGAATCGTTTGATCTCGTCGTTGTCGATACTCCACCGAGCGATAAAGCCATGGCGGTGGTTGAGGCACCTGATGTGCTCGTACGTTTTCTTGACCATCAGGTATTCAAGTTGTTGATGGGTACCGGCGGGCGGGCAGCACGATTGTTGTCGGCTGCGACTCAGCCGTTGTTGAAAGCAGTCGGTCGAGTGATTGGGTCGAATGTGTTGAACGATGTCGTTGAGTTTTTACGGTCGTTTACTGGAATGGAGACATCGTTTCGACAGCGGGCGATTGAGGTGCAGCAAATGTGGAGAGACTCTTCAACAGCCTTTGTGCTTGTTGCAACACCCACATTTGAGTCGCTCAGTGAAATTTCGAGGTTTAACGGCGACCTTCAATCAGCCGGCATCTCAGCAACGTCGCTTATTGCGAATGGTGTGACGATGCTTGCCGATGTCGAAACGGATGGTGAAAATCTGCCTTCGCCAGCGCAAGAGTGGCTGGCCTGGCAAGCAGATCGTGCTGCATCTGAACGCTCTGTGTTGGCGGCGAACAGCGAACATTTGCCCGAGGTGACCGTGGTTGGTCGTCTTCCACACGATGTTCATGATGTGGCTGGGCTGACAGTACTTGCCAATCAATTGTCCGCAGGCAGTACGCGTTGAAATGCCGCACGGCGATCACCGAGGTAGCCTCTCAGCCGTGCATATTCTTCTTGCCACCGATGCCGATTGGGTCGTTGACGAAGTCACCGCTGCTCTAGGCGATCACGAGACGTCGTTCACCATCTGCCGTGAAGGCCGTTTGGTGTCTGAACTCGTTGCTGTCGGCAATATAGATGTCGTCATCGCTGACCTTCAGATCGGGTCGATGGGCGGCATGGCGGTCGCAATGGATCTGCGTCTCGATGCTTCATCTGGAGCGATCTCTGAAGTTCCGCTCATCATGTTGCTCGACCGCGAAGCCGACGTGTTCTTAGCGCAGCGCTCCGCTGCTGATGCATGGCTGGTCAAACCGCTCGACGCTCTGCGGCTTCGCAAGGCGGTGGCTGCCGTCACTTCGGGTGACAGCTACACCGAAGGCGTGCCGCTGCAAGAGGTCATTGTTGAGGCTTCGGAAGGACTCGGGTCTGAGTCTGATGAGGCTGAGACGCCCGAGGCAGAAACAGTCGACGCCGGATAGGATCCGTAGCCGCTACGGGGTGTAGCGCAGCTTGGTTAGCGCGCCACGTTCGGGACGTGGAGGCCGGAGGTTCGAATCCTCTCACCCCGACCACTCTGCATTGTCAACGTCGGCTCTGTGATGCGACTTGGGGCGATCAAACTTTTCGATTCGGGAACGTCCGGGTTAGTCAGACAATCACCCGTTTACTTGGTGAAAACGAACGTTCGTAGAAAATTGCTCCGCGAAAAGTGCGAGATCCAGTTGCCAATGCGCTCTTGACTAACGTACCGAACAACCGGTACCGGACTACGGGAGAACCCAGATGAAGAAATACACCGCACTCGCCGCCGGCGCAATCATGGTGATTGCCTCAGCCTGCACCACGACCACCACCAGTGAAGACGCTTCGCTCAGCGACGCCGTTGAGGCCTTGCAAGAAGAAGTTGATCGCCTGCAATCAGAACTCGATGAATCAGAGGAGTCGAGTAGCGATTCGAGCGAATCATCCGATAGCAGTTCCTCGTCACCGAGCAGCTCATCATCGTCGAGCAGCGACTCGTACCTCCCACAGCCGCTCATTGACAGCAACGGGACCGCTGCCGATCGCGAGACTGCCGAGAAGATCGCCGAAGAATTGGGTTGCGAAGGCTCACACGAGATGGATGGTCGTCATATGCCATGTGCAAGCCACGGTGAGGGCTCGACGGTCATGAGCGCATACGAAGAGGAAACCTCAATGCCGTATCCGTCAGATGGTTTGTACGACACCATGGAAGAGGCAGAGCAAGCCGCAGAGATGGCCGCCTGTGAAGGACATCACGAGATGAACGGCCAGTACATGCCATGTGACGAACATGACGAGTACGTCGACAACATGGAGATGATCGAATCAGCCGGTCCGGTTCAAATGACTGAAGATGGCATGTACCCAACCGAAGCCGAGGCGCTTGCCGCTGCTGCAGCAGCCGGTTGCACCGGCACCCACCAGATGGGTGACATGTGGATGATGTGCGGAGAGCACTCCGAAGGCGAACAGGTGGCCGAGGGCATGGTCCAACAGGCTGAAGAAGCCCAAGCAGTTGAGAACGAAACTGCAAACGCTGACGGTACACAGACGATCATCTCAGACCCCCTTGCCAGCCTCGTTATAAAAGAGAAGAACAGCCGCACAATTACCGTTGAAGCTCGCTACGACGGCAGATTCTTGTCGGACGGCATGGAAGTCTGCATTACCCAATACAACCAGTACGGCAATGCAGTTGGTTGTCGTCCAGGATCCCAATTTGCATACGCCAAACAACTCTGGAGTGTGACGTGCCAGCGAGGAATCAATGGAAGCCCTAAGCCGTATTACACCATCCGAATTCTCGATGGAGCTAACGAACTTGCTCGAATTGATATCTCTGAGGACAGCCGCTATCGCTGCTGAGTAGCCACTTCGACATCAATCACTTCACATTGGTGGGTCGGGTCGTGAGATCCGGCCCACCGACGCGTTCGCCGTCAATTGATGCGTTGCGACCACATCCTGACAGGATGAACTCATGGCAACTCCAGATTCCCTTTCTGTCAATGCGCTGTTCTCTGTCGCCGGCAAAATCGCTGTCGTCACCGGAGGCTCTCGCGGTATCGGCGAAATGATCGCAGCCGGCCTGCTCGCTAACGGCGCCAAGGTCTACATCTCATCTCGAAAAGCAGACCAATGTGACGCAACAGCAGCACGGCTTTCCGCCGAATACGGCGGCGAATGCATCTCGATTCCGGCTGACCTTTCAACAATGGAAGGCATCACCGCTCTTGCATCTGCCATCGGTGAGCGAGAGAGCCGAGTTGACATTCTCGTCAACAACGCCGGTGTGTCGTGGGGTGCTCCCATCGAAGAATTCCCGGAAAAGGGTTGGGACAAAGTATTCGACACCAACGTCAAAGGCGTGTTCTTCCTCACCCAGCAGCTACTCCCGCTGCTCGAGGCTGGTGCCACCAATGACGACCCGTCTCGCGTCGTCAACATTGGATCGATCGACGGCATCCGAGCACCAATTTTCGATACCCATTCGTACGGCCCATCAAAGGCAGCTGTTCACGCCCTCACTCGCGAGATGGCGACCAAACTCGTGAAGCGCAACATCATTCTGAACGCAATCGCTCCGGGACCATTCCCGACATGGATGCTGTCAACCGGCGTCGGCGGTGGCGGCGACGTCGAAAACACCGACTGGGACGGTGTTGCTCGTTCAAATCCACGTAAGCGGGTCGGCACCGCCGAAGATATTGCTGGACTCACCATCTTTTTGTGTTCACGCGCCGGGGCCTACACGATCGGCGAGACGATCTGTTGCGACGGTGGCGTCGCAATCTCGTAACACGTCGACGATCGAAAATCAGACCAAAAAGTGTGAGATG
>Ga0181598_1003391_pt1 | contig 13865 bp, 21 predicted proteins | sample 041ome_4_FD_153295 | JGI IMG/M metagenome (GOLD analysis project Ga0181598, IMG submission 153295) | Coastal salt marsh microbial communities from the Groves Creek Marsh, Skidaway Island, Georgia - 041404US metaG (spades assembly) | ecosystem: Environmental > Aquatic > Marine > Intertidal zone >...
GTTCCATTATACAAAAATATAAGTTTTGAAGGATCTCGTATTTTATGTATTACTTTAGGTTTCGAACGAATAAGTGAAGATGTCCAATAATTTAATGCCTTGCATTTAACTCCGTGTTTTAATAATATATCTTTAAGATAATCATAAGGTACTATAACTTCATCAAAAAGTTTCATTTTTTCTATAATTTCCGGGTGTACATCGTTTGTTTCGAACATGGTAAATAATTTAACATGTTTAACTTCTTTTCTTGCGTTAATTACAAAACTTTCCCAAAGTGGATATGTTTCAATAAGATCAGAAAGTGTAAAGGTATATGGTGTATCATCACTTGTTATACCAAGATATTGTTGTAAAAAAAACCTCCCGTGAATTTTACCAAACATTTTGTTTAAAAAATTATTTATTCTTTAAATTGTATACTTTTATCATTTATAAATCCCCAATTTTCAGAATTATTTGTTTTTTTATCTGTTTTCAAAACATTAAGTAGATGTACTCTTTCGTCTCTCTCGTGATTTAAATGATATATAGGTGGAAAGTTGCAACCAGTAACGTTACCACCTGACATTATAACTTTATATTGTGTATATGTATCATTATATAGACGTTTAGTCATATTTTCTTCAAAACCTCTTATTTTATACCACGTTTCTTTATGAGCTATTTGAAAATCGCCACAACCACCTACTACACTGGCCAGTTGATAAATATAATTTGTGGGATATTTTTCTATAATTTCTTTATTAATTGAAACGTAAGGACTCATTATTGTTTTTGAAATGGGTTCTATTCCAAAAATAATTGGTAAAGATTCTAAATCAATGTTATTTGGTTTAAAATATTTTTTTATGTCATCGAGTTCTATATTATTTCTGGATAAAGTTATCATATCACCTATTTTTAACTTTTTAGTTAATAATTCTAAATAATCTCTTTTTTGTGGGAGTATATCAATATTACTACTTACTATTATATTACCAGAAGATCTTCTTATTCCTATATTCCTTGCTAAAACTTCGCACATTTTTTGGTTATTTTTATCATCGTTTAACAATTCTTTAACTTTACATGGTCTTATTTCGATAACTTTTAATTTACTCTTATCTTTTATTTCAATTTCATCTATTAATATTTTTTTATCTGTATCAGTATTCCAATCTACATAAATTACTTCGTCAAAAACTTCTAGGAAAGCGTTTATACTATATGAAAATCTTTCTATTAAATGACCTCCGTAATTATCATTTCTACCACATAAAATAACAGAAATCATATATTAAAGATTTGCGTTATTTCTTTAATATATGTCGCGGAAAATTATAATAACTACTACTATAAATAAACCAACCGAAGCAACAAAAAAATTTGCAAAACTAAACGATTGGGATTTTTTGATTGTTGGAGATACTAAAACTCCTCATGAAGAGTATAAAAATTATAATTATTTACATCCAGAAGATCAAGAGAAATTGGATAAAACACTTTCTGATATAATAGGATGGAAATCTATTCAAAGAAGAAACATGGGTTTCTTGTATGCATTGAAAAATGGTTACGACTATATTGCAACTGTTGATGATGATAACATACCATATGATAATTGGGGTGAATTTTTCAAACCACAAGAAATTGATGTATTTTCCACAAAGTTTAATTTTTTTGATCCATTGAGTGTAACAAATTATAATCATCTGTGGCACAGGGGGTTTCCACTTCAACATGTTCATAAAAAAAATGAAGTAACACAAACTAAAAAGTTTTTTGAAAAGTTTGATGTTCAAGCTAATTTATGGGATGGTGATCCTGATATAGATGCAATATGTAGAATGATTTATTCACCAGAATGCAAATTTAATAATTCGTGGTATACTACAACAAATTTAACACCTTTTAATAGTCAAAATACAATTTTATCTAAAAATGCACTTGAACATTATTATATGTTTGATAAAGTTGGTAGAATGGATGACATTTTTGGTTCCTATATATTACAGAAGAAGGGTTTTAATGTTGTTTTTGGACCATCTACTGTTTATCAAGATAGAAATGTTCACGATTTAACTATTGATATGAAAAAAGAATATATTGGGTATGAAAATGTTAAAAATATTATCGAAGACGAAAGTTTTATACCTATGGACGGTTATAATAGATATAGAGAAGTTGTAACTACTTATAAAAAATAATATCCTAATAAATATATGTTCGAATCCGATTTAGAGTATATCGATGCGCTTAATGCTGATAATGTTAATAACATGGCGCAACTCGAAAACATATTAGAATTTCATAATATATCCATGTCCAAAGACGATAATAAGTATATAATGGAAGAATATTCGGCATGTGATAAGGTAAGTAAAGATGTAATATCGTGGTATTATCGTAACAAAAATATACTCAAGCAGATGAAAGAATGGTATGATATTTATAATGAGGAACTGTCTCAGTATAAACAAAAAGTTTCAGACGTTAAAAATAAGATAAGTGAAATGAAAAAACATTAGTACAGTTTCAAAATTTCAGCAACTGCGGGGTGTCGCAAGATGTCATCTTCATTCATGATGACATGTTCGATATATTCTAATTCTAAACCTTTTATACGTTTAACAAGATCGGCAAGGCCATTTTTTGGTCCGAGATCACTTTGTTTCAGGTCACCAGTAACGATCATTTTTGAATTATCACCGAGACGTGTAAGTAACATTTTCATTTGGTTTGGTGTACTGTTTTGCATTTCATCTGCAATTATAAACGAATCGTTAAACGTTCTACCACGCATGAAACCAAGTGGTTCTATACGAACGTGTTGTTCGAGTTGATTACGTGTTAAATAATTTTCAAAAACGTCCATCATTGGTCGTGTCCAAGGTTCCATTTTCCTTTCCATTTCACCGGGTAAATACCCCATATCTTCGTCCGCCGCAACGATAGGTCGTGTGAGTATTAGTTTCCTTACCTGTTTTTCTCTAAGTTGTTCTGCAGCCAGCTGACACGCAAACATGGTTTTACCAGAACCGGCTGGACCGGTGGTAATAATAATTGGTTTTGGAGACTGTATAACTCTTAAATACTCACATTGACCTGGTGTTTTGGGGAAGTTCATTTATATAATTACTTAAGGTTTTTGTTTTATTATAATATAATAAATGGAATTTCACTTTATAAATGTAACTCGCGGTGGGTACACAACCATGACAGACCCACACGGACGCCCACGTATACTCTGTTTTAGCGAAGCACGCGTCGCTCGTAACTGTGTGAGGTACATATGTAAATACCGTTCGTCATTCGGTGTATGGCCCGTTATGAATTTATCAAATCCGGTTGCAATGATTGACCCTAATAAAAATGCAAAAAAACGAACACCTCAGGAGATAAGTAAATACGTACACATCGAAGAAAAAACAAAGAGCGACCTCGATTTCATGTCTTTGGCAACTGGTGTATCTTATTTTTACTGTTACGACTTTGAATATAAAGACGATTTGTTAAGAATAAGTGTGCGTGGTCAGGAAATTGACGGTATAGCCGACCAAACTCGGTACAAAGAAAGATTAAATTACAGGTTAAAGAATGTATAACATATATAAAATATAATGACATTCGTTAAACAATTTGATCCAAAAAATGAAGAACACGTTTTATGGTTACAAAAAATAGATGGTTCGATGTCTAAAGCAAGTAACCAAGAAAAATATGGTAGTGAAGATTTTATGAAAGTTGTAAACGAGAATCCGTTTGGTATAAAAATGACAAACCCCATGCAATGGGCGGAATCACATTTCCAATTATGTATGAAATATTCACAAGCCGTTCTCAGAGGAGTAGCTTATATTCCTACTCAGGGGTCGTGTAATTAAATTTGAAGACGAACGAGTTCTGGGGTGTGTTTCGTTTGTCATTTCCTTATATTCTTCAAGTGTAAAATCTTGTGGTTCAGAATCTTCATCCATGCGTATTAATAAAATTCTACCAAAAACTATCATATTTGTAAATGGTCTTGGTAACTTATTTTCATTTACAGGTAAATCAAACTCAGAATCACATAATTCACATTTAACTATAACGACTTGTTCATCAGGCCACTGTCCTAAAAAACTGGCTTTACCTCGTAAAATTTTAAATATTTCGTTTTTTTCAGGGGTAATATCTAAATCTATTTCACGAATATCCCTTTTCCTTTCATTTATCAAAACAGCACGTGTCATCTTACTATCCACAAATAAAAAAGTTGCTTTTAATAAATGAACAAAGTTATCTTATCATTAATTGCCCTCGTTGTTGTATTCTTTATACTCAGACAGTCTGAGTTATACACAAACCTCGTATTAGATACAGAATGGAAAGAAACACGTAATGAGCTTAGACGTACGTCCGATCCTTTTAACACATGTTCCCCTGAATCTTTCCCCGATTGTAAAAAAGTTAAAATGCCACACTTAAGTAGAGCTTAAGTTAGCGTATAAATAAAAATGTTATCGAGAGAATACGCCCTTGAAAATTATGCAAAACTACTGGGTTTACCTAAAGAAGATACGATATGTATAAATTTGGAAAAATCTACATATAATTCTACTATACGTAAAACCAACGAACTGGGTGACGTACCGGCGGCCGAAAATAGGTTTTTTGTAAATCGGTATAAACATACATTCCTTAAAATTAAACATAATTTAATACACTCACCAACACTTAAGGAAAGAATAGTAAAAGGTGATTTAAAACCAAAAAGTGTTTTAGAATTATCTCATCAGGGTTTATGGCCCGATGGACCATATTCGAAAATATTAGAAAAGAATATTCGGGAAAATATGAAAAAGGATTGGGTTACAAATATTATCAATGATCCCGATTATAAGGGTATGTTTAGGTGTAAGCGATGTAAATCATATAAAACGACGTTTTACCAAATGCAAACGCGTAGTGCCGATGAACCGATGACGGTATTTGTTACGTGTCATAACTGCGATACTAGGTGGAAATCATAATTTTTAGTGCGTATTGTGTATATGTAAGATCTGTATCCATGTCACCAACAGATAAAACGTAATTTAATCCAGTTTTTCGTTTAACATTACCTTTATTGTGTGCTGGAGTTATAACGAGAAGATCGTATGGTATACCATATTGGTTAAGTTGAAACTGTGTAAAATCCAAAGTTGCCTGAATAGAAGGCCTGGCCGTAATAATAACAATTTTATACCCTAAATGTTTAGCATAGTGTAATAATTTAATAATGGGAATATTTGCCTTACCATTCGTAAAAATAAGAGTATCGTCTATATCGAACATAACTGCATCTTTTTCACTAATCACTCTATTTTTAAGAATCGCTTCCATCTATTATACTTTAAGATTTAAAACGTTTAAATAAAAAATGGAAAACCAAATTATCGATATTGAATTTGAAGATGGTATTATATCCATTGCTAAAATAGTAAAAGAACGCGAAACGGAGTATGAAGTAGCGTTACTTGAATATTACGGTGATGGTGAATGGGATTTTGATACCGAAGACTATACTGTTATTAAAAAAGAATCTGTATCGGGTTTCTATGATACAACGAAACTTGAAGATACTGGTTTATATGAAAAACTTAATAACGGTATGTACGCGGAAATTGATGAATCTGATTTTGAATACGAATTAGACTCGTCAGAAGATGACGAATCCGAGTCAGATGTATCACTTGATGACGAAGATTTTTAATGTTGGTATATACTATAAAATGAAAAATCAATACATGTTACCAGCTTCCATAGTCGCCCTCGTGCTTCTTTATACTTTTATGTATAAACCAAATAAAAACGAAAAGTATTGTGGTGTGTGTGGATTAAAGTAATCTCGCTATATAGTACTAATGGATCCCTTTAAGAAACGCGTCACAAAGAACGATAAGAAGGCTAAAAAATGGTTGTATACACAAAAGTATATTAGACTTAAACAGGAGACGCTTAGTACTAATAATAAGAAGGAAGATGGCTCCGTACAACCCACCAAACGCACATTACAGTCAAATGGACGTGTCAATGTATGACGAAGACGATATTTTTAAATTTATCGGTAAAAGTGGTAAAAAGTTTTATTGGTTGACGCGTTATCTCGAGTTATCATACATGTGGTACGATAAGGAACGTAAAGTCATTGAACTTTGGGGACCTTACGAATCTTTACAGAATTTCCAGGCACATCATATTTTAGAGTGTGAATTAGACCTAAGTTGTAATAAAATTTTAGTAAATTAAAGTAACATGTCTAAACTTATACCTGGTACCTTTTTACATAATATCGTGTATGGTAATACTACACCTGTACCTGAATGTAAACCATTTTATGTACAAAATGCTGAAAGTTATGTAAACCTTTTAAAAAAGAATTACGAGTCGTGTGGTGTTCCATTTAAACGTCCAAATGTGGAAGAAATGCCTCCGTATGAAAAAATAGGCGATGGTATCGAAACACATATCGACCATCTCGATCAAATCGTAGTTCGTTTGAATGTACTAAAAACGGGTAAAGTACGTGTAAAAATTATACCACACATGGCAGTATTAAACGAAAAGTATTATTCAAAATATAAAGTCCCACCTATAAAAAGTGTTACGAGTGCATTGAAAGCGCTTGGATATTCACAAGATTTTATTGATTCCGTGTTACAAAAATATAAAAATCGTAATCAACTCATAGAAAAGAAATGGAAAATAATTGAAAAACGGTTCGATGCACCTTCGACATCTGCTGCAAACAAAACCAAAAAAGCGAAAAAGAAAGCCGAAGCCGAAGCCGAAGCCGAAGCCGAAGCTGATGCCGAAGCTGATGCCGAAGCTGATGCCGAAGCTGAAGCGGATATCGAGATTGATGATAAAGAGGAAAAAGACGACGATGAACCTGAAGAAGATGAGGCAATTGAAATTGATAACGAGGACGATGATGAAGTCGTCGAAGAAGAGTATATTTCAGATGGGGGTGACGATTAAAACTTAAGTTAGACCATTTTTTAATAAAAAAAATAAGTAAAATGAATATATTTTTTCTATCCATGAACTCTACCGAACTTGCTAATCTGTATTGTGATCAACACGTTATCAAGATTCTTTTAGAAATATGTCAAATGCTCTATACAGCATGGTTTTATTCAGATGAAACTGAATACGTAGAATTACACGCACCTTATACTTTGAACAAATCCCGTAAAGGGTACCGTCCCGCACACAAAAAACACCCGATGACCATGTGGATATCTTCGAGTCGCGAAAACTATATGTTTGCGGCTGAAATTGCCATGTGTTTAGCGCTTGAGTATAATAAACGGTTTGGTAAAATACACGCGTGTGCGAAACACGCCCTTTGGTTATACAAAAACCAACCATCACATTTCGAACTCCGGGAAAGTGAAAAGGCGTATTATGCGTCCAAGGATGTCAGGGAAGACCTTACACGCATACCAGAGTGTATGCCCGATGAGTACAAACACGAAAGTATTATCGAATCGTATAAAGCGTATTATACTGGAGAAAAAATGAAGTTTGCAAGGTTTACTGTTTAAAGAAATATTGATATAATGTATATATGTTGGCGACCGCAAAAATATTCAGTGCACCCCCTCTTAAAATAGAGAAAGCACCAAAATATGAACCTAAACTCTTTAGTGATTTTGTAAGGGGTGTTAAGGATGAAGAAATTACACAAATACAAATCAACCCTGGTTCAAATACTGTATACTTCGCGGAGGAAGATGGTACACTTGGTGTTTCAAACTATACACCGTCGAGTGAGTTTTGGAAAACCATGATTGATAGTAAAGCGGATATCAACATAGATAATTCATCGCCTATTACGATTGCCGATGGTATTTCCATGTTTTTTATCATACTATTTTTTACGGCCGTTTTTAGAATGTTTTCTCAATTGGGTCAAGGACCTCCGAACCCGTTTAACATGAACAAAACCGAACTCGATGTCGAAAACCAAATAGTAACACGGTTTAGTGACGTTGAAGGTATTGATAATGCAAAGGACGAACTCGAAGAAATTGTTGATTTTCTCCGTGAACCCGAAAGGTTTATTGGTACGGGCGCAAAAATCCCGAAAGGTGCACTTCTTACGGGTAAACCGGGTACGGGTAAAACACTTCTTGCGCGCGCCATTGCGGGTGAATCTTCGGTTCCGTTTATTCAGTGTTCGGGATCATCTTTTGTTGAGATGTTTGTAGGTGTAGGCGCAAAGCGCGTCCGCGACGTATTTGAAATGGCACGCGAAAACCAACCGTGTATTGTGTTTATCGATGAAATTGATGCAATTGGTAAAAAAAGAAGTATGAACGGGTTTGCGGCAAACGATGAACGTGAACAAACAATTAACCAGTTATTAACCGAAATGGACGGTTTCGATAACGAATCGCAAATTGTTGTTATTGCCGCGACAAATCGTCTTGATATTCTCGACGAGGCGTTACTTCGACCGGGTCGTTTCGATCGTAAAATTCAGGTAAGTTTACCGGATGTTCACGGGCGTGAAAAGATTTTGGGGGTGCACACACGCGATAAAAAATTGGATAAAGATGTTTCATTGAAAAATATCGCGAAACAGACGACGGGGTTTTCGGGCGCGGATTTAGCAAATCTTATGAATGAGTGTGCAATTCGCGCGGTTCGTAATGGAACCGATGGTGTTATAACTTCGGAAATTGTGGAAGACATATACCAACGTTTGGTTGTTGGTGCTAAAGGTTCACGAAGTGTTTCTGGACCACGTAAAGAACGCGTCGCGTATCACGAGGCGGGACACGCTATTATTGGTGTACTCATGCCCGAATACGACGAAGTTCGTAAAGTGAGTATAATTCCACGCGGGGATGCGGGTGGTGTGACATTTTTTCAACCCGCAAATGATGAAATTGGTATGTATACAAAGGAGTATCTTCTTTCACAAATTAAGGTTGCTTTGGGTGGACACGCCGCCGAAGAGATTGTGTATGGTAAGGATAGAGTAACGACTGGTGCATCGAGTGATTTTCAACAAACGTATAAAATTGCGCGCGAAATGGTTATGGCGTATGGTATGGGTAAAACATTAGGAAAAGTGAACGTCGATCCAAATACACTTTCGAGCGATATGTCAAATAGAATTGATGTTGAAGTCGTATGTTTGGTCGAAGAGTGTTATAAAGAAGTTCTTAATTTACTCAAAATGTATAGAGTTAAATTGGAACACCTCAAAGATATACTCGTTGAAGAGGAAATAGTTGACGGGAGCGTCGTGTATGGTATGATTGCCTCATGTGATTTAAAAAATATATTCGATTAAAGTATATGGTGGTGGACGGTCAAGACTTTCTTTTTTTCAGTAATTTTATATACATACTATTCAGGGTAAAAAAGGATATTGGGTAATTGTACCCAAAAAGATTTTGAAAGTTGCGCGTCATCTCGCGAAGTTACAATAAATAGTTCCACACTTTTCAAAACCCGGTACTTTCGGGATTTTTAAAAATATTTTATATAGTATAAGATATGAATAAGAGTACCGAGAATTTTATTAAGAATGATCTTTCTATTTATAGCAATTGGCTCAATAATAAAGATGTGAATAAAATAAAAAATCAACTCAATAATGGAAAAATAACTCAGAACGAGGCTATGGTTAATGCATATAATATAGCAAACGTTAAATATAAACAAAATATGCTTCGTTTCGTACCCGAAGTGGTGAAAATATTTGGTCCAAATGCTATGAAAATCAACAACATCACAAGTAAGGTTATGAAAATTAAGAACATATACCCTAAATATCCACCATGTATACCAGCTAAAAATGGTAAAGGTGATGCAAGAAAAACCGTAGAAGCATTTAGTAAACAATGTGCGGCTTTTTGTGGTAGACAGTTTAAAAAAATCGGTAGAACGGTGACAGGAAAAACACAATTAACCGCACAGCAAAATAGAGCCATAGGCGTAATTAAAAGAACGAAAATTAGTGAAAATAATAAACGAATGTTTATTAATTCAATAAAGAATGGTGAAAATATTAAAAGGGTACAAAAACGGGTAAGACGAGCTCGTGAAATGTATGAAAATAGAGCAAATAAGTAGGCATAATTCCACACTTTTCAAAACCCGGTACTTTCGGGATTTTTAAAAATGATGATTTGTTTGTGTTTTAATAAGGGTAACAAACGCGGATTTTTCTTTTTTTGTTCACTTTCTTTGCAGCTACATGAGCCTGTATTCATGAGTTCCCATTCCCCTTCGGCTTCGCATTCGGCTTCGCATTCGGTTTTCTATTGTTTCGTGGACTATTTTTTTGTAAATGTAATAAATCTATATTCTCGATAATATTACTAAATTTTACGTTTATCTGGTTTTGAGCGTCTTTTTTCAACCTCCCCCCTTTAATGAGATTGGTAGGCCCCATTACTAAAAATTTTTTATCAAAATGTTTTTCTATAAATTGCTGAACACGCGTGATAGATTCTTTAATTTTTGGATCTTTAATTTGTTGTTTAAGTTTTGGTGCTGACAAATAAATACTGTTTAGAAAAAAGTGGGCGTCGTATATAAATTTTGATGTTCGACTTATTCCTACATGGTTATATTCACCATAGTTAATCTTAGGGTTATTTACACCTTCAACAGTTGCCATTCCAAAATCTATAATTACAGCTTTAACTCCTCCATTATTAAATTTATAATTTTTACCTGAAATTTTTATGATTAATTCTTTTTTTGCATCTTCAACTATCATTATATTATTTTTATGTAAATCGTGATGCCTGAATGATGGTAATTTTTCATTTATTATATACAAAGTGTATAAAACTTGTGTTATTATAGATGCCATTTGAATTTCAGAACTAGGTTTAAACTTTTCAAGTGTGACACCTTTTATAATATTACTAAACAAATACTCATCATTATTACAAATTTGAAAACCATATACATGTGGGATTCTTTCCCGAGCAAAAGGTGGTATTTTATTTTGTAAAAAACGTATGGTATCATGTTCAATTTGAGATTCTTGATCATTATTATTTATTTTTTTCATTTTCTTAACAACAAATGGTACCGTTTTTCCATTACTTGCATAGGCTTTATACGCTGTACCATACATCCCACCTCCGAGTTTGTTTTTTTCAGTATTTATTTGTAATTTTAAACTAACCTGATCCATCTTACAATTAGTCACATTTGCTGCGATAGCTCTCAATTTTCGTTCAATTATATCCTTATTATTGTTCGACATTATTATAATACATACACTTTTATTTAGGGGTCTAGGTCCGAGCTGGTGTTCGTGACCTCGTTACTCTATTATTTACTGATCTTACAACCTACGTATCTTGCGTTGTTGACTCTGTGGATTCATATTATTAGGTTTATTATTTGTTCTAGATCTTTTGTTTCCCGGAACATTAGATGCACCAGTATTTCTATGGTTTCCATTCATTCTTCTAATTTCTTCTAATTGTCTCTTATATTCATTGTTAATTCTAACAAGTTGGTTTTCATCATCTAAATCTAAATCGATTTTTACTGGTATTTTACTTCCTCTACCCGTACATGTATGTCCATCAGCTGATATAATTTCTTTCCAAGACTCTGCAGACCTACTCGCTGGATCCATGATTCCAACAGCGTGTATAGAACTTTGTTTTTTTATACAATCAAGACCACCTTGACTGAAAATATCTATAACAAGACCATGTTTACCATTTCTATTCAAAAAATTACAAAAATTATTCTTTTCTATTTTTTCACCAACATTTATAAGTATTTGACTTATATATTCTTCACACATATGCGTAAGACCTTTTGATCCTCCAAGTATATTTGTAAAAAAGTAAAGTAAATGAGATAATTTACGTTGATTTGAAACACCTAAATTTCTTGTATTCTGTTCTGCAACAATTTTTGAAACACCGTTATCTTTAGCCATTCGGTATATATTTCTACCTAAAATCTTTACAATGAAACTAGAATCATTTTTTAATACGTTATTAACCGAAAACTTATCAAAATTCATTTTTTTAGTATTCGAAAACGTTTTAGATCCAGATGGCCATATATTATTAAAGCCACCTTGATTTATACCTTTACCGGTAGATCTAACACCTGTAAAATCGTGAAAAGTATCTAAAATAGCTATAAACTTCTGTAATAGTTTACCGTCAGCGTCAGATGGATAATTAAATATCCAATAAAATAATATTTTGGCTCTTATCGTATCATTGTTTGCTTGTAAAAAATTTTTATAGTTTAAAAAATATTTTATATCACCTTTAGATGTAGTATAATTATAAGATATATAATCACTTATTTTTATCTTTAAATTGTCGAGATCCTGTTTTATATATGTTCTTATTTTTGTGATATTAACCTTTGTGTCACCTTTAAATGCGTACGCACGCCATGTACCTTCAACTGTACTACTTCGTTTAAATAATGTTTTTATTCCTCTAATCACAGAAGCTAAAGCTGCTGGACGATCTTTTGTAGCAAAATAAGCCTTGTCATATAAATGGAAATCATTTTCATCTTGAGAATTATAGGAGCTCATTATAGATTTTTTATAATTAGTAAATCTTGATAGATTATCATGTATTTTATGAACACTTGGTCTATACAAAAAGAGTTTATCATTCGCATTAAGTGTTTTAACTAAAGTAAACTGAAAATAATCTAAAATTCTTTTATACTCTAAAGGACTTCCCTGAAGATTTTTAATGTTTTTTTTAGATTGTATATCTTTCATTATCTTAGAATATTGTGCAACAGTTGGCGCATTTCCAGATTTAGAGAATGATTGAATAAAAAATTTATTTAATCTCGACGAATTAGTGATAGTTCGGTATTTACTCTTAAGTATTTTTACTTTTTCCTGATCAAGTTTGGTAAGTAAACCGGCTTTACGGTCTTTCTTTCCTGTTTTAACCAGGATATTGGGTACTTCGGATAAAAAAGGTGCATTTTCACCCGTTATAAGTGATGATGTTTTATTTCTAAAATCCGAAACTACTAACTGAGATGGATGAGAGGAACCATCTGAAGTATGTAAAACGTGATCAGCTAATAATCCATCATAAACTAAAGGTATACCAAGTGTAAGTCCACCAATCTCATTACGTAAACCTAACATAAACAATGGTTTAGTATCACAAATTGATTTATTATTTGACATCTTATATTATAATAATATTTTATTTAAGATTTCTCGACAAAGCAGCAAGTCTGGAATTACCCGGACTTTTAAATCCTTTTTCCATAATGGTTTTATAATATCTTAAATGTTGTTCTATATCAGTAGTAGTTGAAAATTTGTTACTTTTTTCATAATCACGTGTTTTATTCCATAAATTTTCAAATATTTTTTCTTTATTAGTAGTTAAATTACCGTTTATTTTAGATAAAAGTGTTTCAAATGATATTATATACCTGAATAGAACTGCATCTGAAATAGTACTTTGACCTGTCAAATAAGCGAGGGTTGTATAAGTGTTTAGGAAACACGAGTGTAAATATCCTCTTGAAAAATTCTTTAATAAAGTTGTATTTTTAATATTTTTAGAAGTGTTATTAGATTTATTTTGTAACTTCTTAATATTTGCCTGCTTGGCTAAATAATTTTTATATGCTTGTGAATTTCTGTTTACCAAAATCCCAAGACGATTATTTCTAATTATAACTTTATTAGAATTTCCATTAGTACCAGTAACTGTAGTAGTACCTGCATATGGTTTTTTACTTAACATTATCTTAACTTCAAACAATATTTTTTTTACATAAAGAAATGGTGCGTGTACAAAATATATAAAATGACTCAAGCAATCGGTATTGATTTAGGAACAACGTATTCGTGCGTC
>Ga0181598_1003394_pt1 | contig 13849 bp, 19 predicted proteins | sample 041ome_4_FD_153295 | JGI IMG/M metagenome (GOLD analysis project Ga0181598, IMG submission 153295) | Coastal salt marsh microbial communities from the Groves Creek Marsh, Skidaway Island, Georgia - 041404US metaG (spades assembly) | ecosystem: Environmental > Aquatic > Marine > Intertidal zone >...
TTCGATATGACCTGCGTTGTCGGACACCAGCGAAATGTTTCGCACCGCAGTACCCCGTTTTGCGGTAAAGCCCGCGCCTTTGACAGGCAGATCTTTGATCAAGACAACGCTATCGCCTGCGGACAAGATCACGCCATTTGTGTCACGATGAATGGCGCCATTTGGATCGTATAAATCGGCTTTGGCCCATTCTTCGACCTCGGGTTCAAGATAGGCAATGTCCAACAAATCCCGCGCCCATGCTTGGTCGGGCAATTTATGCAACAGGCGATAGGCCAACACTTTGACGGCGTCTTCCTCGCTCCAGATCGCATCGTTGAGGCATTGCCAATGGGGGGATGGATCGGGCATGCCCGCAATGGCGGATGCACAGATATCACAGGCGTCTACTGTGATGGGTTTTGGTGTCACGCCCACGGACGTTTGCGCGTCCGCTGATCCGCAAATTGCGCATGAATTGGCCATATGTCGTGTCCTTTTTCGGCCCGCTTAACGCGAACGGCACGAAATGAAAAGCCCTATGGCTCGCGCAGCGCTTCGCGGGATTTATAAAGCGGTTTCAAAAGATACTGCAAAATCGTCTTTTCGCCCGTATGCAGTTCGACTTGGGCCTGCATACCGGGTCGAATTTCGATACGCGCTTGGCGATCTGTCAGACCTTTGGTGTTCACACGCACGCGCACTTTGTAATGTGGATCACCGTCGGGATTGCGGCTGCGGTCGTCTTTGAACGTGTCGGCCGAAATCACATCAACCCGCCCCACCAGCGAACCATAGATGGTATAGTCATACGCGCTTAGCTTGACGGTTGCTTTTTGGCCGGGTCGAACATTGGCGATGTTTTGCGGTTTGACCTTGGCCTCAATAAACAATTCCTCATCCAGCGGGATGATTTGCAAAATTTCTTCGCCCGGACGCACAACACCGCCGATTGTGGTGACGGACAGATTGTTGACCACGCCGCGCATAGGGCTGCGCAAAATGGTGCGGTTCAGCTGATCTTGGGATGCTTTCAGGTTTTGTTTCAGCGTTGCCAATTCCTTGAGCGTATCTGAATATTCGTTCGCGCGGTCCAATTCTGTTTGCGTCACAATATCATCAAGACGAATTTCCGCATCTGCCAAGACTTTGCGCGCGCGGGTCACTTCGATCAAGGCCACAACCTTTTTCTTGAGCATATTTTCCAGCAAATCCGTTTCTTTGGTGGCTTGGTCTAACACCTTTTGCGCCCCATCGCGGCGGGACACGAAATCCAACTGACGCGCACGCAACAAGGCCATTTCAGAGGCCACAATATCAGGGGAGCGGTCCAATAAATCGGACGAGACGCTGAAATTGGTTTCACCGGCCATTTCCGCTTCTAGGCGCAGGCGGCGAATTTCCAACGCTGCGATTTGGTCGTGCAATTCATCCACGCTGGATTGAAATTTGGTGTCGTGCAAACGGGCCAAGACATCGCCCGTGTTGACCACGTCGCCTTCGGCCACGCGCAGTTCGGCCAAAATCCCGCCTTCTAGGTTTTGGATGATCTGTGGCCGCGAACTGGAAATGACTTCGCCGTCTGCGCGCACGATTTCGGGGATCCATGCAAAAGACGCCCAGATGATGAACACCCATACCGTGATCGCACAAAGCCAGATCATCAACGATGGTCCGCGCATTTGCGCCACATATTCGCGCAGTGCCGGTGGATTTACTGTTGTCGATGCCATCAAGAAGCCCCCGCTTTTGGTCCGCGCAAATGGGCAAGAACGGCGTCGCGTGGCCCGTCAACAGCCAGACGCCCATTTTGCATAATCATCGTCCGTTTGGTCAGCGACAAGATCGGTACGCGATGTGTTGCAATCACCGCGGTGCGCCCCACCAGCCACGTTTCAAGGCGCGAAATCAACGTCGCCTCAAGCGTTTGATCCAGCGCTGCGGTCGGCTCATCAAGCAAACAAATCTGAGGATCTTGTAACCACAACCGCGCCCATCCGATGGATTGACGTTGCCCGATGGACAGCCCCTGCCCCCCATCAAGGATCGGCAGATCCAACCCCTTGGGATGTTGTTTCACATATTGGCCAAGGCCCGCGAAATCCAACGCTTGGTACAGGCGGTCATCATCGGTTTCCAACAAGCTTAGGTTCAAGTTGTCGCGCAAACTGCCGCTAAACAACCGTACGTCTTGACCCAGATAGCCAATCAAGCGACGCAAATCGCCTGATGCAATTTGCCCCATATCGGTGCCGTCCAACAAAACGGTTCCGCGCGTTGGGCCGTAAAGACCGCTAAGCAGACGCAAGAGCGTTGATTTTCCCGCGCCGTTGCTGCCCAAAACCGCGACGGTTTGGATATTTATTCTAGTTCGTTTTTTACTTTTTCCATACTTTTGCCTTATTATGTGTGCCAATTTCGGCACATTTGCCACAAATCTGCGATAAATCTGACACTTATCCCATTCAAAAATGGCGAAAACTAGGCCCAGCGCGCCTTGGTTTTGGTTAAAAAGGCGTCGATACCATGCGCCGCTTCTTCGCCTTCCCATGTATCGGCAAGACGTCTGATCGTGTCTTCAATCACCGCGTCATCAATGCGCGGACCCAATGCACGCGCCAAAGCTTTTGACGCCGCCACCGCGTTTGGGGCGGTGTGAAGATAGGGTTCAACCTCATGTGCAATAGCGGCATCCATTTCGGACGCGGGCACGATCTGTGTCACGATATTCAAAGACTGCGCCCGCTCTGCGCCAAAGATCCGCGAAGACATGAACACTTCGCGCGCTTTTCCTTCGGACATTCGGGCAATCACATAGGGGCTTATCGTGGCGGGGATCAAACCCAATTTGGTTTCGGTCAAACCAAATTTTGTTTCCTCGTCCGCGACCACCAGATCGCAGACACAGCACAATCCAATGCCACCGCCAAACGCGCCACCATGCACACGCCCGATCAATGGGACGGGCAGTTCATTCAAGACCCGCAGCATATTGGCCAGTTTGCGGCCCTCGCGCATGCGTTGGGCGCGGTCGGCGTTGATCTGTTCTTTCATCCACGCCAAATCGCCACCTGCGCAAAACATGCTGCCCTGCCCCGATAACACAACGACGCGAATGGATCCGTCGGTTGGCAAGGTCGTGGCGAAATCGGTGATCTCTGCGATCATGGCCGCAGACAGCGCATTGCGTTTTTCCGTTGCGGCCAATTCTAATGACGCAACCCCGCGATCATCGACGGTGACATGTATCGCAGTGTACTGGGTCATTGGCGCATTCCTTTTGCAAATTCACCGACCTTTGCCAAAGCGTCGGCATCAATTCCTGTTGTAAATCCACGTGCCTCTAACAGGGCGATCACGGCTTCGGTCGCGACGTTTCCCTTGGCCCCCGGCGCATAGGGACAGCCGCCCAACCCGCCGACAGCGGCATCAAACACCCGCAGCCCCATTTCGAGTGAGACGGCGATATTGTCCAACGCGCGACCATGGGTGTCATGGAAATGCCCTGCAACTTGCGAAACGGGAACCACGTCAAGCACTGCGTTTAACATGGCCTGTGTCGTTGCAGGGGTCGCCGCGCCAATCGTATCGCCAAGCGAAATTTCATAGCACCCCATATCCAACAGTGCCTTTGCAACGCGCGCGACCTGTTCGGGTGGCGTCGGTCCGTCGTAGGGACACTCCGTCACACAAGACACATATCCCCGCACGGGCGTGCCATTGGCTTGTGCTGCCGCAACAACGGGGGAAAATCGAACAAGGCTGTCGTCTATAGAGCAATTAATATTGGCCTGACTGAAGCCTTCTGATGCCGATCCAAAAATCGCCACCTCATCCGCGCGTGCGGCGATTGCGGCCTCAAACCCCTTCATATTCGGGGTCAACGCGGTATAGACTACACCCGCGCGGCGCGTGATACCGCCCAACACATCCGCTGCATCTGCCATTTGCGGAACCCATTTCGGGCTCACAAAACTGGTGACCTCGATCTTTTGAAAACCACAGCCGGACAGAGCATCAATCAGCGCGATTTTATCCGCTGTTGCGATCTGTTTCTTTTCGTTTTGCAATCCATCACGGGGGCCCATTTCAAAAAGGGTCACAGTCTGCGTCATGGCGGTCGTCTCCTGCTATGGGGGCAGAATACGCATGTGATCTGTGCAAACAAGCGGATATAGAAACTTCGTTACGTCACCCCATTGCGCAGCGGTTAAAAATGGGCATTGATGTCCCAAACACAGTCTGGAACATCCTATGATCGAAACCATCCCAAACTTGATGCCCCAAATCCGCGACCGCTTTGCCCATGTGGACCAGTGCCCCTTTACCGGCGAGCGGATCTTTTTTGAAAACGCAGGTGGCGCATTGACGTTGAAAAGCGTGGTGGACACCTCTGCCACATATGCGGCCATCCCTGACAACCAAGGCCGCGACAACCCCGCAAGCCGTGCGTTGGTGGATGTGATCAATCGGGCCAAAGCCGATGCGCGTGATCTGTTTGGCGCATCGGGGGGGCAATTCTTTGTCGGCGAAAGCGGAACGGAATTGTTGTTCCGCCTGATCCGGACCGCGGCCATGAACGCCCCATCGGGGGGCAATATCGTTGGATCGACCTTTGAACACCCAGCATCACGCAGCGCCGCGATCCAGTGGGCAGAGCATTCAGACAGACCCTATTTGTCGGTGGACCATCAAATCGGCATCGGCCTTGTGACGCCCGGGGATTACGCCGCCGTGGTCGATGCAAAAACCCGTGTTGCAACGATTTTGCACGCTTCGCCCGTGACTGGCATGGGCGCAGATGTCGCGGGGATCGCCGCCGCGATCCGTGCAGTTTCGCCCGAATGCTTTATCATCGTGGACGGGATCCAGAACGCAGCGCATGGAACGTTGGATATCGACAGCTATGATGTCGATGGGTATGTGATTTCACCCTATAAAATGTTTTCGCGCCATGGCTATGGTTTTGCATGGGTGTCTGATCGCCTGACCGCGCTGTCGCATGAACAGCTTTTGAATGGGCCAAAGGAAACTTGGGAATTTGGCACGCGCGACACCGGCAGCTATGCAACAATGACCGATGTGATCAACCATCTTGATTGGTTGGGCGGGCATTTTAGCACATCTGACACACGTCGTGATCGGTTGGTTGCCGCGGGCCAAGCCATATTGGACCATGAAAAGGCACTGACAGATGCAATGATCCACGGGATCGGCAATCTGAAAGGGTTGGCAAGTTATGCCGACGTCGAAATCATCGGTGGCACTGACAATCCAAAACGAAAAGGATTGGTGTCGTTCCGCATCAAAGGTCGTATATCGCCCGACGTCGTGACCGCGCTGAATGATCGCGGTATTCGCACCCATACCCGCAAGGCCGATCATTATTCGGGCGGGATCCTAACGCCGATGGGATGGGACGACGCGGTGCGCGTGTCGGTGTGCCATTACAACACAACCGATGAAATCCGCGCGTTCCTCTCCGCGATGCAAGAGATTGCCCAAGGCTAAAGCGGACGTATCCAAAATTGCAAAGGCTTGGGCGTTTGTGCGCCCTGCCCGATGTCGGTCCACGAGAACTGAGCAATCACACCGTCAAGCTTTTGATACCCACGTTTGCGCCAAAACGGATCAAGCGGCCGATAGGTTGCGGGACGCATCGGATGATCATCGGGCCGGATCACCCCGCAAAACGCGATGTGTTTAAATCCTAGGTCGCGGGCGTGGTCTTCGCGATGATCAAAAAACGCGTTGCCGATTCCATGCCCCCGATAGTCGGGCAAAAGCACAGATTCCGCGCAATAAAAAACGTCGTTCAAATCATAGTCAGATTGTGCAAAGGCAGCGGCGAAATCATCCGCGTGATCCATCATCGGCGTCCCGGTTGAGGCGCCCACCAAACGATCCCCGTCAAAGGCCCCAACCAGAACTGCACGATCACTGTCGCGATAGGATTGCATATAGGGGCGCTCATATTCTAGATCCCCATCATAGAGATAGGGCCATTCGTAAAACACCGCGATGCGCAGGCGGGCAACATCGTCTAATGCCCGATCCAACGCATCGCCCGTTAAAACGCGAACGTCAATCATGACACCTGCGCGATCCAATCAGACAGATTATAATAGGTGACAACACGGGTGATTTTCCCGCCCTCAAGCGAAAAGAAAGATCCCGCAGGCAACCGATAGCTTTGGCCATGCGCCGTGGGCAAATCGCCATCAGTTTGCAAATAGGTACCATTCACGATGAATTCGGCCGCGCCGCGCGTGCCATCTTCAGTCGCAAAAATCACCATATCTGTCAGGTTTTCGCGGTAACACACATTCATATGGTCACAAAACGCACGAAAGGCATCTTTGCCGACGCGAATTTTGCCTTCGTTCACGTGGTGGTGCACATCATCAGATAGACAGGCAAGCATGCCGTCCACATCGCCTGCGTTAAAGGCGGTGAAATAGTTCGAAATCGTGGTGTTCATTCAGTCCTCCAGAGGTCGACCCCAGCGACGGATCAGTTGATCCGCAATCTGGTCACGGGTTTGTCGATACGCGTTTATCTTGGTTTCACGCGTCTCGCCTATCCCAGTTGGGTCCATTACTGGCCAATATTCGACATCTAGATGGAAAAATCGCGTCAATTCCAACGCACGCCGTTGGCTTGCAGGGGACAAAGCAACCACCAGATCGAATGAGGACAGATCATCCCCCCATTGTTCCATCTCATCAAAACTGCGCGAGCGATGACGCGAAAGTTCGACGCCGAGTTCCTGACAGACCGCGATGGCAAACCCATCAATTTCAAGATCGTTCATGACACCGACAGATTGGACATAGGTGCCCGTGCCATAGAATTTTTTCATAATGCCTTCGGCCATCGGCGACCGAACCGCGTTGTGATCACAACAAAACAAAATAGATTGTGGGAGCCCCCCGTCCACGATCACACCCCGAAATGCAAAACACAGATAAGGGTGAACAATCGGCGGGCGGTGTCATTGTCGATAATGGCTTTGCCCTCTAATCGTTCTTCGAGTACGCGCGCCCCTTCGTTGTGGATGCCGCGCCGCGCCATATCGATGGTTTCGATCTGACTGGGCGGCATGTTTTTCACAGCGTCATAATAGCTTTCGCAAATGGCCCAATAATCTTTGACAACTTGGCGGAAGGGCGACAGGGATAAATGAAATTCAGCCGCCTTTTCACCCGCTTCGGTGGAAATATCAAACACCAAGCGTTTTTCACGAATGGCCAGATCCACTTTGTAGGGGCCCGCAGGCACCACGCGATCATCCCGCTTTGGAAGATCGAATGTATTGTCTTCCAGCAAATCGAAAATCGCGACTTTGCGCTCTTGCTCAATTTCCGCCGTGGGTGGCGGCAAGTTGCGATCATCTAACTCTATTTGCGCAATTCTGCTCATACGGGGCCTCTATTCTATTCTGACTATGGCTAATACAAAGGGATTGACCGATCAATGCAGAAGCCATGCCATTTGGACGTTTTCATCAAGAATTGAGCTTTTTCAACCGTGCCGTGACGGAAAGCCCGTGTGCCTCAAGGCTTTCCGAGGTCGCCAACCGTTCCGCCGCAGGCCCGATTGCACGCAACGACTCGGGCGTCATGCGCGCAAGTGTGGTGCGTTTCACGAAATCCATCACCGACAATCCGCTGCTAAAACGTGCGGATCGTGCGGTGGGCAATACGTGATTTGGCCCCCCCACATAATCGCCAATCGCCTCTGGCGTCCATGCGCCCAAGAATATCGCGCCAGCATGGACGATCTTGTCGGATAGGGCCATCGGATCTGCCACGCACAGCTCTAGATGCTCTGGCGCAATGCGGTTTGATAGCTCTGCCGCGACATCCATGTCTGGCACGATAATCATCGCGCCGTAATCGCGCCAGCTTGCCCCCGCGATTGCGCGACGCTCAAGGGTTTGCAAGCGCGCATCCACTGCGTCCGACACAGCTTTGGCGAACTGTGGATCATCGGTGATCAATATGGATTGCGCGCTTTCGTCGTGTTCTGCCTGTGACAACAGATCAAGCGCGATCCAATCGGGATCATTGTCGCCATCCGCAATCACCAAGATTTCAGATGGCCCCGCAATCATATCAATCCCGACTTTGCCAAACACCCGCCGTTTGGCGGCAGCAACAAAGGCATTTCCCGGACCGGTGATTTTGTCGACCGCAGGGATCGTTTGGGTCCCATAGGCCAGCGCGGCAATCGCCTGCGCCCCACCGATCCGATAGACTTCGTCAACACCAGCCAGACGCGCGGCCAACAACACAAGCGGGTTCACAATCCCATCTGGCGTGGGCACTGTAATCGCCAAACGTGACACACCCGCAACCTTGGCAGGGATCGCATTCATCAAAACAGACGACGGATAAGACGCCAATCCGCCCGGAACATACAAGCCTGCAGTCGATACAGGCGTCCAGCGCCAGCCCAATTCCGCACCGCTGCCATCGGTCCAATAGGCATCTTGCGGCATTTGCCGTTCATGATAGGCCCGAATACGCGCCGCCGCCAATTCAAGCGCGGCACGATCCTCATCAGAGACTTTGGCAATTTCATCGGTGATCTCTTGATCCGAAAAACGCAGCCCATCCGCCGTCAGCGCCAATCGGTCGAATTTATGCGTCAATTCCAACACCGCCGCATCGCCGCGATCGCGCACATCCTGAATGATCCCTGCAACGATATGATCGACGTCTGGGCTGTCTTCGCGCTTTGCGCCAAGCAACGTTTGGAACTGATCTTCGAATTGTGGATCTTGTGCGTTCAGCAATACAGGCATGGAACCCTCCGATGTTCTGAGAGTGCAGATACAGCTCACGCGCCCGATGGACAAGTCGAAAGAAAAGTTCGACTTTAATTTGAAAGCACCCCAGAGTATTTCAGCTGCGTAGAAAATAGTCTTACGTAGAGCCGAATTATTGACCACTCGCGAAAGACGTTAATATTTGGGACCGAATATAGGACGACAGCATACAGCGATAGTCTAAATTCTGCCCCTGCGTGTTCAATCTTCGCGCAATGCGAATAGATCGTGAACCGAACACTTCAATCGAGACGCCAGCAACAGCGCCAGTACGGTCGAAGGAACGAATACGCCATTTTCGATTGTATTTATCGTTTTTCGCGACACTCCGACTTCGTCAGCAAGCGCGGATTGCGTAAGACCCAATTGTTGGCGTCGATCCTTTAAGCGGACGATTAGACGATCCTTCACTCGGCTCTCCCCCTTAGAACAGAAGCAATATAGTGAATGGATGGACCAACCCCCAAGACAGGTCCCAACCAGAAGAAAGCAGCGCTGCTGTCAATCTGCTTTAGCAAAACAGCCCCAAGAAGAAGTAAAAAGACAACAAGCGTCGCCCAATACCCAAAGACGTGGCTCGCGAAATCAGCTGCTGTGTTCTGTTCATCACAGGCGGCATCAACTTTTTCTGGATAACGCACATGCGTAAAAAACAACAATGCACCAAAACCAAATGCGACGAAGCCAATTAACCACGCGAACGCGTCCCAATAATTGCTCGTGATAAATGCGCCCCCAATCGTTAGAGAAACCATGGTCACAAGAGCCACATGACCCCAAAAACGAATGCGTGCGATTGGATTCCTAGCCATTTATAATCCTCCAGATTTGGTAACCTTTGAGTTACATATCAGATTAAAAATGTAACATCAAGGTTACTTTTTATATCTCGATGTTGACTATATGTCGGGAATGCTCCGGAAAATTTTGAAATTGCACAGTTCGCAACAAAAATATTCGCAGGTCAAAATTCGGATCGGGAATATTGCAAGTTTGAACGCAAAAAGCGACGTACCCGTCCCTGAGCACCCCTATTGCGGATGCTGCGGTACTTTGCCAGAGGGGGCAGCATAGGGGCGGGTCACATCGCGCAAGGTGACATCCAAGGCATCCACCGCCACACGTATGGCCCCATCCCCCGCCAAGGTCAAAATCACATGCCCTGCCCCATCCGGTTCACCATCAAAGGCAATCGACATCAGTGACAAGATCAATTCGCGATCCCCGCGGTCTATGCCCAAAGACGACACAGACGACACATCAGAAATGACCAACAGGGACTGCACCCGTTCGACAGCGCGATTTTGTGACTGTGCCAAATCGCGATCTTCCCACCGGAAACGATTTATCAGACACACAAAGCGGCGCGCGACACGATCCCATTTCATTTCTGTCACGGGAAACACGGCATCTTGGGCCAAGGCGGACAGGATCGTCAAATCCTCACCCCCAAGCGCGCCAAGGTTCAAGGGCGCCTCGCGTCCGTCGTCAAACCGTGCATCTTGGGCCATTATTCGGAAATCCGTTCAACATTGGCCCCGACGGCAGACAATTTTTCAACCAATTTCTCATACCCGCGATCAAGGTGATAGACACGGCTGACTTTGGTTTCACCCTCGGCCGCGAGCCCCGCAAGGATCAAGGACACAGAGGCGCGCAAATCGGTTGCCATGACCGGCGCACCTTTTAGTTTTTTCACGCCTGTCACCTTTGCAACCCCACCGTGAACATCGATATTTGCCCCCATCCGCATCAGTTCAGGAGCGTGCATAAAGCGATTTTCAAAAATGGTTTCTTCCAAATTTGACACACCCTGCGCGGTGCACAACAGCGCCATCATCTGTGCCTGAAGGTCGGTCGGGAAACCAGGGTACACTTCGGTTTTGACGTCAACCGCTTTGATGTCACCACCGCCGCGTTTGACGGTAATGCCGGTGTCGGTTTCGCTGACATCAAGGCCCGCAGCCTGCAGTTTATCCACAAACGCTTGGATAAGATCAAAGCGTCCACCGATCAATTCCACCTCGCCGCCGGCGATGGCGGGGGCCAGCATATAGGTGCCCAATTCGATACGGTCCACGACAACAGGATGCGTCGCACCATTCAAGCGATCAACGCCTTGGATCGTGATTTCGGACGTGCCTTCACCCTCGATCTGCGCACCCATTTTGCGCAGACATTGAACCAAATCCACGATTTCAGGTTCACGCGCCGCGTTTTTCAAAACCGATGTGCCCTTGGCCAATGTTGCCGCCATGACAAAGTTTTCTGTCGCCCCGACCGAGGCAAAGCGCATATTATGAACCCCGCCCTTTAGACGGCCGCCCGCGACCTTGGCATGCAAATAGCCATCTTTCAGCTCGATCTCGGCGCCCAGCGCTTCGAGCGCGGAAATATGCAAATCCATCGGCCGCGCGCCAATTGCACAGCCCCCCGGCAAGGATACAATCGCCCGCCCTTCACGCGCCAAAAGCGGGCCCAACACCAAATTCGACGCCCGCATTTTGCGCACGATATCGTAGTCAGCGGTCAAATTGTTCAAATTGTGCGACGACATTGCCAGAACCAATCCACCGTTCAAGCTTGTCACTTCGGCCCCCAGCGACGCCAACAGCGCCGACATGGTTTTGATATCCGACAACCGCGGCGCATTGGTCAAGGTGAGGGGCTCATCACTTAGCAATGTGGCGGGCATCAGGGTCAGGCAGGCGTTCTTGGCCCCCGCGATCGGGATCTGGCCTTTTAGAGGGCCATTGCCTTTTACCAATATCGAATCCATGCTCTATTCCTTTTCCGCCTCTGTGGTCGCCGCCGTTGATTTCGACCGCGCCTTTGCCTGCGCTTTGCGCTTGGCCATATTCGCCTTAAGCGCGGCTTTTAACCGATCTTCGCGCGATTGCACGGCATTATTGTTATTTTTTTGTGTATTTTTGTTCGTCATGTTTTATCCATACAATAGGAATAAAAAAGCGTCCAGATTACACTTGCGCTTCGGCAAAATACCGTCTAATCACGCGCCCACAGCGTGCTGCTGTAGCTCAGTGGTAGAGCACTCCCTTGGTAAGGGAGAGGTCGGTAGTTCAATCCTACTCAGCAGCACCATTTTCCAAAAGAAAAATATTATATAACAATATTTTACATTTATTTAGGTCAATACAGTCCACCTTTAAATTTCGAAATCTACCTTAAACCCACTGCTCACCAACAAACGTCCCATCAGCCCAGTATATCCGTAACAGCTGCTTTTTCGGCTTAATCCTAGGCTTAATCCGCTTCTCTAGCTTGGAAAGTCGTGCTTTGAAGTTCCGCATCGGCATTTTGCTGTGTTAAGGAAATTGGCTCAACAACATTAGGCCCCCGCAGAGAAAGATGAGGGCATATGCAATTAGTACTTTAGCTGTAACATCCAAACGCTTGGGCATCTTAGTCACCAACTTTTCTGACTATAACTTACCACAAAATTCGTGAAATTTAAAGGAAGTTATGCGCAAATGAAGTTTAATGGCGATGATCAAATCTCATCTGCTTCCCAAAGGTATTTGATTAACAGAATGCCGACAATCACACCGAAGGCTGCCCAATAACGTAAAAAACTAAGAACTGGATCAACGAAAAACACAGCTAAAGCACAAATAACGGTAAAAAGCGATATTGCGATGAACGGTAGTAGTTTAGCCATGCATGGAGTACTCTATTTGTATTTAACTGACATCTTAGCAATGCCTGCCTTTACATCCCGTGAATATTTAATATCTAATGAACCTTCGTGCATTTGCCCAGTTTAAAATGATGCTCTGCTAAACCAAATACACCACGGGCTTGATCTACATCGCCTTCTTCCTTCCAATAATCTGATGCCAACAAGAAGGCTCTATAGTTTACACAATGCTTAGATGCATCGCGTACAGCTTGCTTTTCATCTAAATATTTTGGGATGTAGATTGCCAATCCAATTACAACGGTGGCTCCAATCAACGCACATAGCGTAAATAAGATTGCTTTAAGTGAAGGGTTCCAGCTTATTTTCAACTCATCCCCCCCTCCACAGCTTCCAATGCCTGTAGCCGTTGCTCAATCTCTGTCAGCTCCAACGTTCGCCTGTAGCTATCGATAAGTCCCATGACACGTGTCGCTTCGATTGGGGTTAGCTCACCCTCACTAACAGCTGTTAACACGCTTCCTGCAGCTTCTGACGCATCCATAGCGTTATGCATCTTAGGCAAACTAAATGAAACAGGCTGGTCCTTTGGAGCAGGGGCTATACGCTCCAAACAAAGCCTGAGAGCAACGATATCGCCATCTAACGCTTTGGTAACCGCAGTTTGTGTTAACGCTTCTGCTTGGCCCTGTAGAAGGCTTTCAATTGCAAGCGTGACCTTGCTTCGCGAACCCTTTGGTCTGCCAGCGTTGCCTGTAGCGAATTGGCCAGCCGTATTTCTACCGTTTTTCATGTGCGCGATTATAGCACGACCAAATTATTATCAGTAGACATAAAAAACGCAGAAAAGGAGAACTATTGCAAGATTAGGTTTAAATTACTTGAAAAGATTTTGAGAAAATTTGATGCTGGATCTCATGAAATACATTGTTTGTTCGCTCTTGCTCATGTTGATAATTTTCCAACCCGCAAACGCAGGTGATGCATATGTGGAAACACTTCTTAATATTTGCACTACTGCACAAAACACTGGGGATAAAGGCACAATCAAAAATATCGCAAACCAAGTTAAAAACGAACAGATACCCGACGATAAGTTGTTAGCAAGAAGTTACAATGAATGCTTAAAAGCTGCGTTCGGAAAAACAGATAAAGCGCAAAATATCTCTGTTTTATTGAACCGAATTTCCGATGCCAAAAATCAAATCATTGCCGATTGCGATAAGTTGCTCGTTGCAGCCCCTCAAGTTGCGATTGCGCACCCAACGTGTAAAGAAATCTTTATTAAATAAATCAATTGGAAAAAGACGACGCCATGAGGGGGTGAGCGTCGCCTTCGTGTTTTGCTGCACATGTTAGATACATGAGCTATGAAACTG
>Ga0181598_1003410_pt1 | contig 13823 bp, 10 predicted proteins | sample 041ome_4_FD_153295 | JGI IMG/M metagenome (GOLD analysis project Ga0181598, IMG submission 153295) | Coastal salt marsh microbial communities from the Groves Creek Marsh, Skidaway Island, Georgia - 041404US metaG (spades assembly) | ecosystem: Environmental > Aquatic > Marine > Intertidal zone >...
GACGAGGAGATTTATAGAAAACAGTGCGTGGATTGGAAGGTGCGACCGAGCAACAAAGATTCCATTCCGAGGTTACGATGGGAGGTGACCACGACGGACGGGGAGAAGTTCGCGGCGAGATGTCAGGCAGTGGCGAGCGAAGCCGGATGGCCAGTGGAGACGACCGTGACTGGAGAGAAGGTGGTTGTGGAGGCGCACACGAAGGAAGTGAAGGGGTTGACGATTAATGACTTCATCGTGGCGACTAAGATTGAAGCGGACGAGGAGATTGCGGCTATGATTGTGAAGAAGGCAAAGGCGGTGAGAAACTGGATTTAAATTGCCCTCGGACGAACGCGAGGATATTCTTTTTCGCGACGCACGAAGGTTACACGACCACTTTAATTCTATACACAATAAGTATACACTATTTAAAACTACATGCTACTTTACTACGCATTGATATTGCTTCCTAAATATATCGATGTTTTTGTTATCGTCGCCGTCATCATCATCGTCGTCGTCGTCGTAACGAACAAAGCTAATCCTCTTCATCCTCTTCTTCTTCGAAAAGTTCGCGAACGTTCGGCAGAAGCGAAGGAATGCGCCGTAAATTTTTGAAATCGACGCGCATCAAGTCGAACGCAATCATGGCGTTTTGTCCTTTCGCACTCGCGATTCCAGTATCGCCGTTAAAACTTGGCACTTTGGGATATCGTTGCGAAAAATGCGTCAAGATGTTCAGGTATGCGGAACTTCCTATCTCGAGAGCTTCCGCGGTTGTCGAGTGCTTCTTCGCCAGCGCTTCGTGTTCTAATCCGTCTTCAAAAGTCGCTTCGTGAATGAGTAAGGTGCACTCTTTCGCTGCGCTTCTCATGTTGTCACACGGTCGCGTGTCGCCAGAGTACACTATCGAGTAAGGAACGTTTGATTTGTTCGTCGAACCTTCTAGTTTGATGCCAAACGCGTGCGCACAGTGAGTCACCGGTATCGACACGAGTTTCTCAAACGGCGTAGAAAAAGAGGAAGGAGATGACGAGGAGAATAACACCTCTTGCATTGGTTTCAACGCCAGAGTATCTCGGCAATCCACGAATCGGTAGTTCAGTGGTTCGATTTTTTCGCACTGGCTTAAAAACCATCTCAACGGCCGAGGTCCGAACACAGTTAAACTAGGAATGTCTTCTTCCCTCACGCCTGAACTCAAAAAAGCTTCGCGACGCTTGGAGAGAATAGACGGTAAACCCACGTGGTGGTCTGCGTGCACGTGCGAAATCCACGCAAAGTGCATATCCTTCAACACTTTGTCCACGACTTTAGTGCAACCGTTTTTCGAACGATATATTTGTCCTAAAGATCCTTCGCCAGAATCCAACAAAGCCGAATAGTTTTTCCCGTCTTTCTCGACTTCGAGCAAAATGCCCGTTACATTTCGATGTTTGGCTGGTTGTGCGGAACCGGTTCCAAGGAAAGTTACCACAACTTCGTTCTCGTCTACGTCGTCGACGACTTTATGACCCGGGTGTTTCGCAAAGAACTCGTCATTCGCCGGTGTTGTCGCGTTAGTTCCGTCGGCGTCTTTTTTGTTTGACTTTCTTCGGAACTCCACCTCCTTCGCAGCTACTTCACGAATCGTCTGTGGCGTTTCTACCTTTGGCAGCGCACTTTCGTCTATTCCCATCGATCGTTGCGGCACAAGTGTAAACTTCAACAGGCTTTTACCCGCTACTCCTATAGTCGGCGACACATTTTTATCGCCGTCGTCCTCCTCGTCTTTGGACGCGCTCGGAGGTTCTGGAAATACGCTCGCGTCGACACCGTGTAACTTTGCTTGCACTTCCCGCGACGCTAAAAAAATTGGCGTTCGATTATTTCGCGAAGCATTTGCAAACACGTGCTTTGTTTTCGCACTCGCAAAGTGCTCTCGAACGAAAGCTTGGTATTCGCTCGAATTCGCCACATCCGCAGGCGCCAGATGTACGACCAAATCTCTCTCTTCGTTCACGTCCCACGCTTTTGAACTTTTCATTTTTCCAACAATTTGAATTGCCGCATCTAAATGCGTTTTGGTTGGTAGATCAAGAACAGCGAATTTTGCACCTCTACCAGCCGCTTCGACGCACATGTCTGGCGTTATCGTCTTTTTTTCTCCATTTTCTAGTGTGATCTCTATTGATTCGCCTCGAACGAGCAATCCCCTCTCTTTCCCTCTGGGAACGCCCAAAGCGTCCGCTTTCTTCGCATCAAATTTCCCGGGTGGTAACGCGAGTTGAACCTCGTAACTGACCACTGGCTCTAAATCTCTCGCATCAACTTTTTTCCCGCCCGCGCCGTCATCGTCGTTGTCATCATTCAACCTCTTCCCTAACGGCCCGACCACCTCCGGAACTCTCAACATCGGCTTCACCTCGCAAATCTCGTCCCGAAACGTTTCCCCGCCTCTCTCTACGACAATACCTCTATTCTCCGCTACCAACACCTTCACGGCCTCCAATAAATTCCGAACGTTCGGGCCGTGGACGGTCATTTTCGGCGAGTTTTCATCAAAGTCTGCTTTCGCCGTCAGCGGCCCTCCGACGGTCACCCCGGACGCGTCCGCCAACGTCAACAACATCCCAATCACGCCGCCGGTCGCTTTACTCGTCGTTCGGGTAAAAAACACCCTCTCCAACCTCGTCATCTTCAACTTGTGTTCGACGCAAAATCTCTGAAACCCTTCGCCGACGTTAAAGCAATATCTCTTCTTATCCGTGAACAACAAAACGGAAGGCGTGGTATCCTTCCCATCGGTATCGGTCCCTAAACCGATGATTTGCGCGTAACACGTTCCGAGCTGCACCGGCGAGGCCAACGCGCTCTTCGGTCGATGCTGCGCGCCGTTCGTCATGCCGTCGTTCAACGCAAACGCTCTCCTCTCTCTGGGATGAAAATCACCCCACCTCTTCCTCCTCCGACGGCGAAAAGAAGACGAAGAACAAGAAAAGCTGGCGGCTTCGCGGCTGTTAAATTCCCCAAAAACGACTGAATGCGATTCCTTCTTAAAGGAAGACGACGAACAGCGATGATGATTACCGCCAAACGACGACGACGACGATAAAAAATCTTCCGCGAGGAGGCGCTTAGTATTAAACAAAAAACACCGAGACAACCACCGCTTCAGAGCGACGCTTCTCGACATATATTTATTATATGTGCGTACAAAGTGGGGAAATCTCCCTTGAAATTTTCAACTTTTTTCTCTCTTCTTCTTCGAAGAAACGAAGAAAGCGTTGAGCAAAACGCCGAACGCCGCCGACGTCATCGCTAGAAAACCGAGTCGTCTGGTCTTCGCTTTACGTTTCATCGCTTCTCGATCTCTCGCAGGTCGTTTCGCCTCTTTTCGTTCTTCCTGTTCTCGTTTAAACGCGTCGTCGTCGGTTTTATAAAAGCGAGGGTGTTCCGGTTTGCGAGAAGCGCGTCTTTTGAGACACCGCGTGCTGTTCTTTTTGATCGCGCGCGGGATGTCGTCGCCACCGAGCGAAGGCGTCGCGTCGATGGCTTTTACGCTTCCGGCGAGAAAGGCGTGTTGGTTCGGGTGGTTCGCGATGCCGTGCGCGTCGAGCGGTATTCGCGGGTTAATGAACGAGGGAGGTTCGTGTGGTAAGCCTGAACCAGTCATTTGGTGTGTGCGCGTATTTTAAGTGAGGCATCGATACGCGAGCGCGTGCGTTTGCGACTGCTTCATTTCAAAACGCGAGGAGGATTTGTGTGTGTCAAAACGATGCGTGTTTAAATTAAAGTCTAGATAAAGTTCGCAACACTCTGAACGGAGCGACTTGGCTGAACCCGTCCGGCCAGGTTATGCTGACCGCGTAGTTTCCGACCGTCGCGACGGAGACGGGCTCTAAATCGTCCGGAACCGGTTCGCCGGTGAGCAAAACGTCCGGAGACTCGTTGGAATTTTTCGCGCGAGCCGATTGGTCCGATCTTCGAACGGACGCGCCAGAAACGTAGAATGGAAGTCCGTCGTTGACGTCGGTGATTTGGACTTTGAGACAGCCTCTTCGGTCCGGGTCTAACTCTGCGGTTGGTCCTCGGCCGGAGTTTATTTTGGCAACTTCGCGAACGACGCACGCGCCGATGTCTTGATAGAGAGCGGCGATTGGTCCGGTCGGGTCGGAGAGGGCGAGAGGGGTACCGGAATCGCCCCCGGAGGACAATCCAGGTTCGATGGGCATTTCTATTAAATGAGGGATATCGTACGCTTCGCAGATGGATTGGCCGCTTCCTCGTCCAAACGGTCTGTACACTTTACCGTCGTCGCCGGTAAAGGTCGACATGTTTTCAACAACCGCCACGCAAGGAACTTCCAATTTCGCAAACATTCTCACGCCTTTATCGACATCGATGAACGCCAATTTTTGCGGCGTGGTCACGACAACCGCCGCGGTTATTGGAACCACTTGGCCTAACGTCAAATGAATATCTCCAGTCCCGGGAGGCATATCCAACAAAAGATAATCCAACTCTCCCCACTCGCTGGTGGTTAACAACTGATTCACCAAACCAGAAACCATCGGCCCTCGCATAATCGCCGACCCTTGGCCGGCGTAGCCAAACGATACCACTTTTATGCCTTCGTACTCGACCGGTGTAATCGTTCCATCTTCTTTCATCTCCAACTTATCAAACGCCGGCGTAATCATCGTCGGTAAACTTGGCCCATACACGTCCGCATCAAAAATCCCAACCTTGGCGCCCATCTGCGCTAACGTCATCGCTAAGTTCACGCACGTCGTCGACTTCCCGACGCCACCTTTGCAACTGGAAATAGCTATGATATTCTTCACCCCTCTCAACCCCGGCGGCGCTTCCGGCACGTCCGCCATGGCGGATTTCGGCGCCGCGGTCATGATCACATCCACATCCTCCACCCACTCTAATCGTTTCACGAACTCCTTCGAAAGCCTGTTAAATTCATCTTTCACCGGACACGCCGGCGTGGTCAGCTCGAGCACCAACGCGACCTCCTTTCCGTCCTCGGAGACTTTCAACACTTTCACGAAACCGCAGTTGACGATGTTCTCGCCGAAATCTGGGTCGATGACATTCTTCAACGCGTCCAGGACTTGCTGTTCTTTCTTGTCCTCCGATTTATAAATTGATGGCAACGACGAGGTGTTCTCTTCCGTCATGACCGCTTTATCGTCCTCCGCGGTCGTCGTCGACATCGCGCGAACGAGAAGAGCTTTTGTTCCTCTCCTTTTCGGATAAAGATGTTTTCCCCTAGCACTGATGCTTTGAAACGAAGAAGAAGAAGAAGAAGCTTTCGGGACACCGCTCGCGGCGGCGCTTCTCTTCGAAAAAGAACACGAGGCGCTCGAGGACGATCGCGCCGTCGCCGAGGAGGACGAAGAAAACGTCCAAGTCGTTGCCATCTTCCTTTTCAATTTTGCGCGTGTATATATCTGGTGGCAGGATTTTTAATGGTGAAAAGAGGAACTTTTCGGGAAAATTCGCCTCAATAAGATACGCAAAAGGAGAAGAAGAAGAACAATAAAAAGAGATGAAGAGATGTCTCCCTTCTTCCTTTCTTCTGCCGTTCCTCGTCGCTTTACTGCTCTTTCAAAGCGTCGCGCGCGGGGGCGCGAAGGCTTTGAAAATCGAGGCGGAGTGTTCCGCCTGTCGCGCCGTGGCGGTGAGTTAGTTCTCTTCTTCGCGTGTTTGTTTTTTTCTCGATTGACGAATCGAAAATGCACGCGCACACCGCGTAGGGGGACACTTTTCGTTTTCTCTCTCTCTCTCTCCGTGTGTGTGTGTGCGTGACGAGATTTCATCGCTCAAAACCTTTTCCTCCTTCTTCTTTTTAACACGCACCGCGTGCGATCAAAACAGAGAGAGTTGGCGCGAAAACTCCTCGAGGAAGACGCGTCGTCGAAACCGAAAACGTTGAACCACCAATACGGTCTCGATTCCAAAGGGAATAGGATTGGAAAGATAATCAACTATTTCGACTCGGAGGAACGCGCGTACGACGTGCTGGAAACCACGTGCGATGGACTTAAAGACTACGCGCTCGGGAAAGGGTCGGATCGCGTGATGCAGTGGTTGCAAATGGACGGGGAGAAAAAGACGAGGCAGAAGATGCTCGTGTCGTTCGCGGGAGAGCCGACGCAGGAGAACGCGCAGCGAAGAGGATTGGGCGGCGACTGGAAAGAGCGGTGGAAAGCGGAAGGGAAGAAGTTGCTGCAGTGGTGCCAGCTGTTTTTAGAAGACCAGGAGGAACTTTTGTTGAAGTTGTTGAAGGATAAGGTGGTGACGAAAGAGACGGCGAAAGCCGGGATCTTGGTAGATTTGATGTGTAAACAGGAGAACGCTTTGCAGACGTTCAAGAGGAAGCCGCCGTGTTCGGACAAGGCGGATAGCGTGATTGATTTGCCGATTGGAGCTCCGGTGCCTCAACTGAAAACGGAAAATAATAGGAAAAGTGGCAAGTTGAAGTTGAAGAGCAACAAAGAAGGGAACGAGTTGTGAGATCCCGACGATTAGCGAAGGAAGATGTAATATTGTATTTAAGATTCTAAAATAGTTATTAGTTTGCGGCAAAATTGCGTTCACTTAATAAAAAACTTCTTTGCTTCTTGGCGTCTCGCTCTTTGCTGCTCTTCTTCGACGAGAGAGAGGCGTTCTTCGAGAGAAAAAGAAAAAACGAGCGCGTGGGATCTTTTTTCCTCTTGGGAAAAAAAAGAGAAGAGAGAGTTTCCCCGGGGACAGAAGAAGAAAAGAGCAATTCTTCATAACTACACACACACAAAACACACGAACGCGCTCCTTTTTTTCTTTTTTACGCGCTCCCGCGGGCGAGAGAGAGAGAGAGAGAGAGAGTGCGCGCGTGTGTGTGTTTCTCTCGCAGAGAGTGAGAGTTTCGTGTGTTCGAGAGGAAGAAGAAGAAGAAGAAGAGGAGGAGAAAAGGCACGCTCTCTCTCTCTCTCTCGGGAAAATTTAAAGAATAATATTAACACATAAAAAAAGAAGATGGGGAACGCGGTTTCGAACACGATGACCTCTTTCAAGAGGGCTTTCGAGATTTTGTTCGGGAACAGGGACATGCGCGTGGTCATGCTGGGTTTAGACGCGGCTGGAAAGACGACTATTTTGTACAAACTGCACATCGGTGAGGTCCTCTCCACGGTGCCTACGCTGGGATTTAACGTGGAAAAAGTGCAATATAAAAACGTCTTGTTTACCGTTTGGGACGTCGGAGGGCAGGAGAAGTTGAGACCTTTGTGGCGGCATTATTTTAACAACACGGATGGGTTGATCTTCGTGGTAGACTCGTTGGATCGCGAACGGATTAACCGAGCGAGAGAGGAGTTTAACAGCATCATCAACGACCCGTTCATGCGCAACTCGGCAATCTTAGTCTTCGCGAATAAACAGGACATGAGGAATTGCATGACCACGGCGGAGGTGTGCGACGCGTTAGGGTTGGTCGAGTTGAAAGGGAGGAAGTGGCACGTGCAAGGCGCGGTGGCGACGAAAGGTTTGGGATTGTACGAAGGATTAGATTGGTTGAGTTCGACGCTGAAGACGATGCAGTTGAGCGGCCAAAAGACATCCGTAGGCACGAGCGGCGAGCGCATTGGAAGTTGGAGAGTTTGAAACTCCTTTAACTTCTTTGAAATACTGATATATATATATATATAATTATAGCGAATAATAATATTTACAATAATGATGAGTTTAGTAGCTTTTGTCTCTTCTTTCCTCTATTTACGACAGTCGCGACTTGGTTTTTGGCGCAGCCGGAGTGCCGAACAAAGCTCGATCGAAAGCTAACTCGCTTCGACACTTGGAACACGCGGTGTACCGACACTTGGAACATCCTAACTCAGTTCGAACCGCTCGGGTGTGTTTTGTTGGTCGGCCTACCGGATTTTTCCTTCGTTCGAAGGTCTTTACTAATTTTTGTCCTTCCTCGCCAGGCGCCGGGAGACACAAGACAGAATCCGTGCTCTTCCTCGGACCTCTTCGTTGTCTCGGCTTGGTCGGATCGCACGCGCCGCAACCGTTTTTGGAGAATCTGCACTTAGAGCAACCGGTGGATTTATTCTTCACCAACGCTGTCGTTTTCTTTGCCGCTGGCGCTTTTGCTTTCTTTTGAACTACTTTCTTCTTCGTCGCTTGTGTCTTCACCACCGCCAACTTTTTGTTGTTCTTAGTTCCAGGTGGGCGGCCTCTCGGGCGTTTAGCGACGACTGCTTTAGACTTTGACGCCGCCGCTTCTTTCGCCTTCTTTCTCGCCGCTGAAATACCTCTCGGCACTCTCGGTGTATCCGGATCGCACTTTCCGCAACCTCTCGGCGACCATCGACATTTTGAGCACCCGGCGGTTTTTAACACCAACGCCATGGAGTTATCGACGGCAGCAGGTCGACCGCGTCGTTTAGGGGCATCATCGACAGCAGCAGTAGCAGTCGTTGCTGCCGCCGCTTTACGTTTTTTGCTACCTTTCTCGATGACTGGAGGACTAAAAATTTTTGGCGGCTTTACCTCGCGCTTCAACGCTCGAGCGCTCTTGTTATTATTATTGTTGTTGTTATTCCTTTTGTTATTCTCGTTTGATGACTGTAAAGCGTTGTTTCTACCGACCAATTTGCGCGGAGGCATCGCGAAAATACGCGAACCGGCTCCTGAGTTTGCCTCATCGATGGTATTTTCTTTCTTTCCGGCGTCCAACGGTTGCGTCGTTTCAATCTCTTCGTCCTCGTCTTCGCTATCCGCCTCCTCTCTGTCTCCATCATCTTCATCGCTTCCGTTTAGTTCTTTTCGTAACATTTTTTCTTTGTACAACTCAGCTTCTCGCTCTGCCTCGGCGAACAACGGCGGCGGTAAAACAACTTCACCGTTTCGTCTCGAGTGCATCGGTCGTCGGTTAAATCCAGGCGTTGCTGAGTACACCACCATCGGCGACGGTTTATCTTCAAACCGAACCGGGGACGCGTAACTGTAGTTATTCGCGCTTCCATTCGCGCTTCGACTGGTATTGCTCCCGCCAGTTTTCAAGATCGACCGCAACGGCTGGTCCGTTTTTCTCGACGACGACGAGTTTGGCTTCTTCGCCGTCGAGTAGACGTTGTTTTCATGATCCAACTGAAACGTGGCAGATTTTTTGCGACTGGCAATTGGCGTGTATTTGTCCGACATTGGGTTATACGGCGTTCTTTGGACGGAGTTGAAGTTCATGGCGAGTCCTCCCATGTTGTTCGCGTTGAAGCGCTTTTGCGCGACGGTTGGTTTAACGAGTGTGCCTTTAATCTCCGTCCCGGGCGCCTCGTTTTCGTCGTTTTCGTTCCCGTCGTCTTCCTCCTCTTCCTCTTCTTCTTCCTCGTCGCTGCTCTCTTCGTAGAACGAGCTGTCTCTCTTCGCCGGAGTGCACGCGTACTCCGTGGGCAACTGCAAGTGCACGTTTTCGTCTCGAAACGCTACCAAAGACTCAATCGCTTCGTCGCAGGACCATCGCTGACTCGGTTCCACCCACTGCGTTTCTCTCTTCAAAAAATTGTAAATCGGCGCGCACCCTCTCTCCACCTCGAAATCAAACGCGTCTAAAATCGAGAGAACTTTCTTCTCTTGCGCGCTCGTGGCGTGAGATTTCTTTTCCAATTGTAACTCGGCTAACTTTTCTTCCAATCGACAATCGACCAAACATTCGACAGTTAAACACATGCTCGCCGCCCAGAGTAAAAAGGCCCACATGTCCACCTGGTAATCGTACGCGTTTCCTCTCGTTTCGGGAGCGATGTACCCATCGGTCCCCGGTCCGTGCAGCGTCATCCGTCGCTTCCCTACTTTTGGCAACTCCACGGCGGTCCCCCAATCGGTAAACGCGATTTGTACTTTCGTCACCTTCTTCGTCTTGGCGTGGCGTTTCACGTCTCGCACCAAAATATTCTTCGCTTTCAAGTCTCTCCATATCACTCTCTTCGCTTTCAACTGCTCCAACCCGTCCAGAACTTGCAAAAAACAATCCAACTTCACGCTCGGCGTCAGCGGTTCCTTCTCTCGTTTCATGAAATCCTCCAAATTCCCGTGCGGACACAACTCGCATATGACCGCCAAGTGATTCCTCTTATCGAACGTCGGCCCGGGCTTTTGCGTCCACGTGTACCCGAATATCTTCACCGCAATCTCCGGTAAATTCGAAATCGTCGCCACTTCTCCAACCGCCGTTTCCTCTTTGTTCGGTTCGCGGTCTTCGTCGATCACTCGCGCGCAGACCGTTTCGTTGTTGTACGTCGCGCGGTACGCCGAGCAAAACCCGCCTTCGCCGAGTAAAGCGGTTGGGTCCGAATAGTCGATGACCACGTCTGGGGGTGGAATCAAGAGTAAATCTTTTCTGCGCTTGCGGATGTTTTTCAAACATCGCTGGATGGCTGGTGAATCCATAGCGTTACTTTCGTATCGACGCGGTACTTTTTCTCGCTCTCTGAACGCGTTTTTGGTGATTCAGAACGTCTCCGCTGCTCTTTACGTATCGATGATTCCCCCGGAGATACGTTTCTCTTTCCAACGGCAAGATGAGAAGATGATGATGACTTTGTAAACTTATTTCTCAAACTTGCTTCTTCACAATCAACACCAGAAGAAGAAGAAGAAGAAGAAGAAGAAGAAGCAAACGCCGCGCGAAAGGTACAGACCAACCGTTTCTCTTCTTAAATGAAGACGAGTGTATATCTCTTTCTCTCTTTTATGCGCGCGCTCTGTGCGTATCTGAAATGTGTGGGAAAAAAAGCTCCCTCTCTTTTTTTCTTCTTTCCCCTAATTTAGGGTGTCCAACCCTAATCCCTAAAATTTCTTGTTTCTTCTCCCTTTCTTTTCTTCCTTCCTTTGGGCGATTGGATTTATCCTCATCTTCGAGTCGCGTTTTTCTAGACAAAACGCGCGATAGATAGAAACCAAACAGCCGCGCGAACACGCACTTAAAAAAAGAGGAATGACGTCGGCGCTGAGTAACGCGAGCGTTTTCATCGCCTCGAGCAATACCATTTCTGCTTCTTCTTCTTCTTCCGCGAGAAGGACGTCGAATGCATCTTCATCGTCCTCCTCGTCATCGAGAGGGTCTTTAGTCTCCGCGTGTTCAACTTCTTCTTTCGGCGCGCGCGCGCGTTCTTCTTCCTCGTCTCCTTCTTCTTCGTACCGAATTAATTCGTACTCTGGCTTGAACAAAATGAACTCGGTGTACGCGCGATCGATGGGTTCGGCGTGCTCTCGCGCGAAAACCTTTGCGGAAAACGTCTTGCAGCAGACGATGACGAACACGAGGGGCAACAAGCGCGTCGCGACGATGATGCCGATCGGCGTGCCTCGCGTGCCGTATAAGACTCCGGGGGAAAACATGTGGCAGTGGGTTGATATATGGAACTGTCTCTATCGAGAGCGTTTGATTTGGATCGGACAGAACATCGACGACGAGTTAGGTAACCAGTTGGTCGCGACGATGTTGTTTTTAGATAACCTCGACTCGACGAAGCCGATGTATTTATACATCAACACAGAAGGTGGTCAAGTCGTACCGACGATGGCGATTATGGACACCATGAATCACGCGAAGAGTAAAGTTGGAACGGTGGCGTTTGGAAGCGCGCGAGCGATGGGTGGTTTGTTGCTCACCAACGGCGAGAAAGGAATGCGCGCGGCGTTGCCAAACACGTGCGTCATGTTGCACCATCCGTCCGGCGTGGCAAGAGGCGCCGCTTCGGACGTCCAAAACGAAGGGAGAGAGTTGTTATCTATTCGCGAGAAGATCAACAAAATTGTCGCTAAAAATTGCAACCAAGACATCGAGTTGGTCAGGAAAACGATCAACAGAGATAAGCACTTCACCGCGGAGCAAGCGCAAGACTGGGGTATCATCGACAAAGTGTTGTACCGCACCCGAAAGTAATAGTGATTCTTTTTGGGATACATTAAGCTTGAATTGAGATAAAAAAGAACTACTACCAATAAATATTTAAACTTCATTGAACGCGTGTAAATACCGTAAACAACCTTCTTCACAAGCTCGTCGTCTGTCTTCTCTTCTCCTTGCTTTGTTTGAAAAAAAGGTAGAAAACAAAAAATGACGAAAACCCTAAATAAAAAGCTTTTTCTCTCTCCCGTGGGTTTTGGGCCTCGAGTTTTATCTGCATATATAATCCAACCGGGAAACGCACTTTCTTTCATCGGATCAGACGAGCAAAGAGAAAGCGACCCGAAAACGATGGCAAATCCGTGTTGTTCTTTCGCGACCGCAGCATCCACCGCCGCGTTCCCGCGATGCGGCGAACTTTTAACGACCAAAGCGACGACGAGCGGTGCGAGATCGATGGTCCCAAAATCGACTTACGTCAGCAGCAAAAGCATTCGGACGACGACGAGAGGTTTCTTGTCGCCTTCTCGTTCTTCGACGAAGAACCGACGGACGGAGTTTCTGTGCTCGGACGCGGTGAAAGAGCCTTCGATTTCCGCGTCGTTCGACGAATTAGACCCGGAGCAACACATCTTTAAATCCGCGGACGACGAGGAGCAAGCGTGCACTATTCAAGAGCTGATGGTGCCGGTGGCACAGGATTTGGACGAGATGACGGCGAACTTGAAGAACGTGATTGGGAGGAAAAACCCGCTGCTGATTGCGGCGGCGGATCAGATTTTTGGCGCGGGTGGTAAGCGATTGAGGCCCGTGCTCGTGTTGTTGGTCGCTAGAGCGACGGCGGCGTTGATGAAGTTGCCGGATATCAATGCGAAGCACCGACGCATCGCGGAGATTACTGAGATGTTGCACACGGCGAGTTTGGTGCACGACGACGTGTTGGACGAGTGCGACGTGAGAAGAGGGAGCACGACTATCAATTGTTTGTACGGGACGAGAGTAGCGGTGTTGGCTGGAGACTTCTTGTTCGCGCAGAGTTCGTGGGGGTTGGCGCAGTTGGAAAATTTGGAGGTTATCAAACTCATCTCGCAAGTCATCGCAGATTTCGCAGATGGGGAGATTTCGCAAGCGACAGCGTTGTTTAATACCGATATTACGTTTGAAGATTACAACATTAAGTCACATCAGAAGACCGGGTCGTTGATTGCGGCGAGTTGTAAGTCTGCTGCGGTCTTTTCGGACGTTCCGTTGGACGTGAAGGACGACATGTACGCCTACGGGAAACATCTCGGGTTGGCGTTCCAAATCGTGGACGATATTTTGGATTTCACCCAGACCGAGGAGCAGTTAGGGAAGCCACCCGGGCAAGATTTGGCGACTGGAAATCTGACCGCGCCTACGTTGTTCGCGTTGCAAGCGGACGATCGCTTGAAAGGTTTGATCGAGACGAGGTTTAAAGACCCGAAAGACTTGGAGTTGGCACTGAAAATTGTCGAAGAGAAAGGGATTGAGAAAGCGATGACGATGGCAAAGCAAGAGGGGGATAAAGCGCGAGCGGCGTTGTCCAAACTCCCGGATTCGCCATCAAAGAGATCCTTGGAATCGATGGTCACGTACGTATTGATGAGAATCAACTAATTTTGAACATCTCAAAAGTGCGCGAATTTATCGCGGCGAGTGCGCGTACGCGAAAAGCGCTTCTTTGTAGAAGAATGGAGAACAAAGGAACGCGATGTATTTTTCTGTCCCTTGATTTTATGTAGATCGAATTGGATTGCAGCGTTTTTAATATATAAAAGTAACATAAATCACATATATTTTCATTACAGACAGTTACAGCAGATAATCGCGCAAAGGAGAGGTCATACATTTTCAATTTCACGCGCCAACGCCGAAGAGGCGAAGACCGAATAACCAAGCTAAGGTTTTCTTCACCAGCGGTTGCATTCCGCCG
>Ga0181598_1003423_pt1 | contig 13794 bp, 25 predicted proteins | sample 041ome_4_FD_153295 | JGI IMG/M metagenome (GOLD analysis project Ga0181598, IMG submission 153295) | Coastal salt marsh microbial communities from the Groves Creek Marsh, Skidaway Island, Georgia - 041404US metaG (spades assembly) | ecosystem: Environmental > Aquatic > Marine > Intertidal zone >...
TCCGCTAAAGCTGCACTTTAGCTCGTTCTCTGAAAAATGGGCTGAGCTAGTTACTGTTTGCACGCTTCCTCTTGCGATAAGATTTAAATCCTCGTAGTGCGACTAGCACTACTGCAGGTGCGCCAAATAGCATGGCAATTCCTTCAGCGGCTCCAGTATCTAGCAGCACATCTGCTACACCCCAAGCTGAATCCTCTACGCTAGTAGCCTCTGTGATCGCAGTGGTCTGCTGTATTAGCTCGGTAGCACTATCAATATTGAGTAAATCCGACAGATCCATAAGTCTCCTCTTTGTCTACACCCACACACTTTGCGGCAAAGCCTTCTCCAAATGCGGCTCGATCTTCTACACTCATGCTCATTACTTCTGTTTGGCTAAAAGCTTTACGGAACTCGTCGATGACACAGGAGCAATGGGTTAAGGCCATTGACGACGCAAACTGTGGAGGCATTTGCAATTGATATTGAGGCACGATGCTTTGCATACAGTTATAGACCCATTGTACTAAAAATTCTGTAGGGAAACTAGCGCTATTCTCACTAGCTGTTTGTGCTGGAGAAACCGGAGGAACACAAGTAGCTAGCGTTAGAAGGCTAAAGGCTAAAACTAATTTTTTCATAAGCTACCATTTCTGTTTATCAGCCCAATAAGCCGCACTCATTTTGCCCTTGGCAATGTTCTTAGCGTGTCTAGCTTTAAAAGACTTTCGTTTCGCTTTCATTCGTGCAGATTCACCAGCTTTGGGTTTACCTGCGGTTTTAGCGCCCTGCTCACCGAATCGAATCACCCTTTCTTCGCCACCAGAACAGGCTTTGACTACATGCGATTTCTTTGGATGAGAAGGAGTCCGCTTTGGACTGTTGCACTTCATGGCTGATTTATTAACTCGTGCTGCCATCTTATTTCCTGCTGTTTTCCATCGTTGACTTGAGTTCAGATATTGCGACTGTCATGTTCTTTAGCGTCTCGTTAACAGATTGTAGCACGCTAAGTAACTGGGCGTTACTCGTAGCTTGCAAATCTCGAAGTGCCTTGTCTGCTTCGGTATCTTTGGAGATCCAAAGTTCTTCACGTTGTCGATGTGTGTCCGTTAGATATTTTATGTACCAAAAAGAACATAGGAGTGCTGCCATTGTGCCCCCTAAAGAGGAGAGCATTTCGACAAAGGAGGCTTCTATTGGCATAGTTTTACTCGGCTAGGGTGTGGGTTCTAGTGGCATAACTCGGACTTTTAGGTCGTTAAAATTATGACAATTTAAAAATCGTTATCCGATAATTTTCATTGAAGTTAGCCATATTAAATTGAGTGTATGTCAAATTAAAATAATCACTAGCACCACCAACCGCTGTAACCTGATAAATAGTGGACATACTGATTCCTTTACCTTCGTGACTAGTCGTTGGGCTACTTGGGACATAAAATTGCCAATAAAGAGTTTCTATACCTGAATCTTGCCAGTTTAGTATAAATGTACCAGAGTCATTTTCAGGGGCTGCTGGGCTCTCATTAAAAAAATTAACATTAACACTAATATGGTAATAACCTGTTGATGGTGGAACAAAATTTGTTGCATCGGTATTATCGGAAGGCCCAAAAGTAATCCCACTAGAAACCCTGGTTACATTATATTTGACTTTAGATCCATCGTAAGCGTTACCACCTACCCCGTAAGCAAAAGTAGTTGATGGTAACCCCAAAACACTGCTTCCCAATGTGGCATTATTCAACGTAACCACTCCACCAGACTCACTCATCACGGTATTGCCAGCACTATCCGTAAGCACAACATCACTGGTAGATCCTAGTTGAATCTTTGCTACGTTCGTATTTGTATCATGCGTGGCTAGAGTTTTGCCACCAACTTTCAGTGTTCCGCTCATGCTCCATCCGGTTTTGAGTATTGATCTTTAATCGCTTGAATCTCTGCTTTCCAAGCATCAATTCCTTCGTGGTAAATCTTGTCTAGTTGATCTTGCCAAGTGGGGTATGCTGCTGCCCGTTGCCGTTTATATTCGTTAGCATCGTATTGAGCTTGGAGTTCTGCTATTTTTGCTTGGATTTGTTCTTCGGATGGTTGTGGTCTATCATCTTCCCAAATTAGTTTTGTGCCATTCAGCACTTTGAAATTATGTGCTGGTCTTAGTGCGAACATCGCAGTTGATAAAAATGTCATTGCTGAATCTCCATAATCGTCAGCCCTGTTTTGTAATAGTAGGCAACACTGCTTGTAATAGGGTTATCACCATTCATTGCGTTAATGTTTAAGCCTTCGTTCGTATGACCTGATGCTCGTACTTGAATGGTAAGTTGACTTAATGCTGAATTAGTAAATGTCCCACTTAGGTTAGCAACTGTATATTCACGATTGTTCCCAGTAGTTCTGTCTTGAGTTGCAGCTTGGGACAGGTTGGTAGTACCTACAAACAACGCAGCATAGGCTTCATCATAATTATTTGATGATTCCGTCACTGTTAAATTAGCCATTACATAAATTAAAGAGTTGTCGGACTTTGGGTCATAGGTTGTGGAAACCACTTGCAGTCCTTGAGAGCTCGTTGCTGCTGTCGTGGTGTTGAACTTCGTATAGGTCCCACTTAATGCTTGATTGCCGATTTCAACGAATTTAAAGCCAATAACAGTATTGGCTGGAAACACAACCCCACTATCCAACGTCAGTGTACTCGGTGATTCCGTATGGGTTGCGAGGGTTACTCCTCCGACTTGTAGTGTTCCACTCATTGAGGTTTCTCAGGCCATGTAATGTTGGTCAATTGTCCGTTTTCATCTAAAGATGGAGTCTGGGTATTTGGTAAATCTCTAAGGGCTTGTCTATAGATTCTCCATTCTTCGGACATCGTTACATCAGAGTTTGCCATCCAATCTGTAGCAGCTAGGAGTTGATTGCGCTGTTCTCGTAGTAAACGTAGCGGTTCTGCTGCTTCTAGTTCTGCTATTTTATCATTTAGAATGTCTTCATTGAATTCAATATCGGCATCGTAAATAATTATATCACTGAATGAGGAACCTTTTATTTCCCAAGATTTTATTTTTAAAGATTTTAAAGCGTCAACTCTAATATCTGTATTCATTGTTGTATCTCGTAAATAACAAAAAATTCGGACGACCCATATCTTGAATCGCTAGATCCTCGTACAGAATTCCCTTGAACAGATTTATAAATTGGTGAAAATGTCTTTGAACCAGAATGCCCTAATGAAAATAATTTGTTGTTTCGGACAATCTGTTGTCCACCCGTTGAATAATAATTATATGAAAGTACCGTAGTGCCAGTTACAAGAGACCCATGATTTGTACTCACGGAGGAGTGATAATTTTTTAATCCAGCATAAGGAGTAGTATAGTCGGATGATTCACCAATGCTGACTTCAGTAGTGCTGTTAGGTGCAACCAGAGAACCCCAAATTGCTTGAAACTCAAATATTAAAAGGTTGGTGGCAGATACCATGTTGTCAACTGTTAAACGATAAGAACTGTGAATTTCACCAAAAGCTGTACTGGTTTTGGCAATTGCTGAATTACTATTATTAAAAACAGGGCCATAAATTTTTACAATATGCCCAGCAGGAAACCCTGCACCAGTACTTACGACTTGAGCATTCTCAGAGAATACCTCGACCCCATTCATTTGAAATGATGCGTTGCTCATACTACGTTTAGACTCCCAGAAACTGTCATTGTACCTGTTAAATTAAAAGCACCATGTGCATGTACAAGGTTCCCTGCTACATTGACTGTCCCTTCATAAGTAGTTGGGCCAAAGAAACTCTGGTTGACTCCTTGTGGAACAGTAAAGCTGTCAGGTAGTGCAGAGTAATGGCTTACTTGGGATATGTCATCTGATACTGATTGCTCTCTCGTTACTACAGTTACCAGATCTCCAGCAGCCAATGTCGTTGCAAATGTAATGACTCCAGTATTGTTATCAATGCTAGAGATATCGGGTACATTTCCACCTATTGTTGTCATTTGTTGCTTTACACCGTTTAAATAAACGTGAGTTCTTCCTGAATTTAAAATTGCAGGGTTCCCCACTGTTACCGTAGTTGATGCAGTAGCAATGATTTCTTCAGTATGCTCTGTAACCTGAACACCTTGAACTAATTCTCTTTGACCAGTAACTACAATAATGTCTCCACTGACTGCAGCACTTACTAAAGTGATTGTCGCTTTATCTGAACCAAGTGTGTAGTCATCTTCACCGAGTAAAACCCCGTTCCTATAAACTTCAACTTCACCGAATCCTCCAGTATTAAATACTGTTTGATTGGTTGTGACAGAAAATTCTTCTCTGAAGAAACTGGAAGATAAAACTGGTTGATTTCCGATGTAACTCATTTAGTGTCCGTTGAATTCATTGGATTTCTTGGGGTTAGCGGAAGATTGTTACGTTCACAACATCCAAATCCAGTAGAGTTGGATTTAGTGAGGATGTCCCATAAATTGCAGTTAAAATCCTTATGCTGCTAGTTGAATAAGAGTTTGCGGCATTATCAAACGAAGCACTTCCCCTTGGGCCAACAGATGAGCCTCTTCGGACATTACTGGATTCCATGCTACCAGAGCAAACTACAGAATAATTCGCATCAGGCATTGCATTCTCAAAATGGATCTCGTAGTCGCCTGATCCACGATCAATTATATAGTCAACATTGTAGGCGGCACGGATTGGATTAGGTGAACTGTAATCAGCAGGAGGTGCATCTGGGCCATAACTAGATCCAACGGTCATTGCTAACGTTCCATCAAAATTGACCCACGCAGCAATCTGATGCCCTTTTTCGGCAACTTCAACAGCAGTAGTCATGATGCGTTGATGTCAATAGCTTTCAGATCTTCCACGGTTTCAGCCGTATCACACAGCATCGTGATGTTCCGTAGGCGAACCTTTTCCGCTATAATCGCAGTCGTATCTGCACTGGATTCCAAGGCTCTTTGAAAAGCGACATCTTGTGCTTCTAACAGAGGCTTGCGTTCCTGTCGGAGAGATTCCCTTTTTATCTCTTTAGCCTTGTCAATATTGATCGTAATCACGCACCTACTCCATCGTATGAATTGGTGAAATCATAGTCCCACGCATTCCTAAATTCTCGGTCTGCTGGGAGTTCTGAACTGTCGATGATTTTGTACTTTACTCCGGTCGGTACGTCTTTAGCACAGATCTGTTCTAAAGTAAGGCCACAGTTTGGGGCAGGTACTAAAACAGAGATGGTTTCGTCATTGGGGAAAATTGCTAGTTTCATTTAGCTCCTAATATAGAATTGCTACAGAAAATTCATAACCATAATAGCTACTACTAGTAGCATTAACGTAAAACATTGTTACATCCACATAACCAAGTTGTCGATCTCTCACCATCACGTCTCTATTATACCCCCCACCCTCAACATCAACCCCACCAGTTAATAAAAGATAATCTGTTGAAGGCATATTCTCTGTAAAAGTTATTCTAATCTTGCCTTGAGCTTGCCATGTAAAAGAGTCAATGTTCTCCGTTTTTAAAGCGTGGGGGGCAGTGCCGGAAGTGCTAGAACTCGTTTCTCCAAATAAAGCATATCCTCTTAGTGCGTAAATTGGAGCATCATCTCCGTTAGTGATATCTGCTATATTCCGTGCATTACTCATGTTGCATCCAGTGCTGTGGGCCAATCATTGCTTGATCTCTTGGATAATAATCGTACTTTGTGCAGAGTTGTGTTGAGCCTTCAAAGCATTACCTCCCGATTTTGCAATTTTAACCGAATATGTTATTGGGCTACCTGCGGAGGCTGGAGTGATCCAAGCTATAAAAGGGTAACGTCTATATGGTCTTTCTGTACCATCTGAATTTGCGTACCAAGTGTAGTTAGTTGGGTCAGCATATACATTGCTTGCCCCATCGTGGATAATAGCACCCAACCCTACATCCAGACTTTCTTGCCAAAAGACAAAATTTACTTGAATCAAAAGTTTGTTTGAGGTTGAGCGAGGTGTAATTGTTGCTGCTAACCCAACTGAAGTACCCACTGTTATGTCTTGTGAAGTTACATCAACACCTGTTGTCGTAGTATTCACAACTGTATTAAGTGTAGTACCAACAGGAACACCCGTCCCATATACTAGCTTATCGTTCGCAATGTCGTGCGATACTAGTTCGTGTCCTGCTACTTTGATTGATCCTGCCATTATGCTTCCGGTTTAGTAGGCCAAGTCACATTAATTAAATTACCCTGTTCATCCAATGCTGCATTTGGTGAATTAGTAGGGAGGTCTCGTAAGGCTTGACGATAGTCTAATTGCGCTTGGGTTGCTGTTCTATCTGGGAGTACCCACCAATCTGTTGCAGATAAGAGTTGGTTTCGCTCAATGCGCAACCGATTACCTAAATCAAGATTTTTTCTTTCCTGCTCTTCTGGAGTATTTGGGTCAATACTAAAATTATCATATTCTGGAACAGGGTCTAAGTATGCTGTGCGAACGCCATTTATTAAATAATGATAATGTTGGTCATAATGTTTTTCTGCCATTATCCCACTCGCTTAATAGTGACCATTGAATTTTTATGATCCCCAGTGCCACTGGTAGTGACATAGGTTCCGCCCCCATTTGATGACCATAAATACAACCCGAAAAGTTTTTCACTTGCTCCTCCTGTAATTTCAGAACTTAAAACGTCAAATCTATATCCGTTACATGCAGTTAAACCACTACCAACTTCACTACTTACATAAGCAGACCATAACCCATAAAATGTTATTGAGCCGTCTACACCAAAAGCTAAACGAGTGTAATCGGTACGATACACACTCAAGATAGCGTCCATAACATAACTGCCTGACTGATCAAAACTCCAACGATTTGAACTAAATGTAACTGCACAGTTACTAGTGTGCGTTTTAACATCCATATTTCGCAAAGACCACGCATTAGTAGATCCAGATTGCCCACTTGTATTTGCGTACCACAGTGAACAATTCCCAATCTCAACACCAGCAGGAAACTGCACCCCACTATTCAAAGTTATTGTGCTGCCAGATGCAGTTGCAAGAGTTTGTCCGTCTAGTTTAATATCTGCCATAGTTAATAAGCGTAAAGGGTTCCGGTAATGTTTATTGAGCCAGTAAAGTTTGGAGATCCACCCGCATTGATTAACTGTCCATCCACCGTGATCGTTCCACTAAATTCGGTGTCACCAAAATAAACTACATTCTGGCTACTAGGAACATTAAAACTTTCACCAATCACATTCCGTTGCTGCATCCCAGAAACAGTCACATCAGCATTGTCTATACTCGTTAAAGAACTAGAGCGCTTTGATCCTAAGTATGACATTAGTTCTCCAGTAAAGAAGCAGTTACTTGAATCGTGTTTGAAACGGAAGCATACACATAGATCTCGTCATACTGATTCAAAACAATCTTTGAAGGCAAACAATCTAATGTTGACCCTACTGGTACAGGAGCATTTTTAACGATGAATACATTATCGGCTGAATTAAATCCGGTGTTAGCACTTGTTGACAAACGCTTGTAGATCGAGACATTCGCAGTCGATGCACCGATATTTGAAGCAAATAGTCCAATGACCACTGCCCCATTCAAAGGTGCGCCAGTACCACTTCCATCATAAATCACTGTCTCAGTATCTGCCGCTACAGAAATACCTGATGATTCACTTACAAATGCCATATCCTATCCTAATGCGATTGCGTATGAGATTGCTTGCGCTTCCGTAATTCCCCCTCCACCACCTGACGGAGTTTGATATTCTAATGCGTTTCCTGCTGTGTTGACGGTTAGTACCTGTCCTGCTGATCCCAAGGCAGTTAGTCCGGTTCCACCAAGTTGATACGGGATTGTTCCTGCTGTGATCTCCTGCCCACTGAGACTTAGATAGTTGTTGCTAACGGTAGCAAGGCTTACGTTGGTGCTATTGTCTGTTCCTACCGGATCGAAATCTGTCCCAGAAACTGGGATTGACGGACGATTGCTGATGTCTGTTGTCCAATCAACCTGCCCAACTGTGATGGCCTGACCAGAGATCGTCAGGTAATCATAGGTCGTATTATTGAGAGTGACATTTGTACTATTGTCTGTGCCAACTGGATCGAAATCTGTTCCACTGACAGGGATGGTTGGTTTGTTTGTTATGTCTGTTGTCCAATCAATTGACCCTAGTGTTATCGCTTGACCTGTAATTGATAAGTAGTCGTAGTTTGTAGTGTTTAACGAAACATTCGTACTATTGTCTGTGCCAACTGGATCAAAGTCTGTCCCAGAAACAGGAATCGTAGGTTTGTTTGAAATGTCTGTTGTCCAATCAATTGCACCTAACGTAATCGTTTGACCAGCTAAAGAAAGATAATCGTAGGAGGTGGTTACTAGACTTACGTTTGTGCTATTGTCTGTACCAACCGGATCAAAGTCAGCTCCACTTACCGGAATACTGGGTTTGTTTGTAATGTCTGTTGTCCAATCAATTGCACCTAATGTTATTTCTTGTCCGGTAAGGGATAAGTAATCATAACTTGTGGTTACTAAACTAACATTAGTGCTATTGTCTGTGCCAACCGGATCGAAGTCAGTTCCGCTTACTGGGATCGATGGCTTATTTGCAATGTCTGTTGTCCAATCAACTTGTCCTAGTGTGATTGTTTGACCAGCTAAAGAAAGATAATCATAACTTGCAGTGTTAAGTGTGACGTTTGTACTGTTGTCTGTTCCAACCGGATCGAAATCCGTTCCCGAAACAGGAATACTTGGTTTATTCGCAACGTCTGTCCAATCAATCGCTAAATGACTTTTTAGTGTAGCAGCATCTACGGTTGTGCTAATTGTGCCACTAGTTGTGATCGGACTTCCTGAGAATGTGATACCATTCGCACCTGTCAAGCCTACACTGGTGACCGTCCCTGTCCCTGACCCAGTAATCCACTCGATGTCATTTGCAGTGCTATTAACTGCGAGAACTTTTCCTGCGTTATTCGTGTAGCTTGGTAAAATGGCAGAGGCAGAAGCTGAAGGAAGGGTGATGTTGGAGGTAGTGGTACTGTCGGATAGGCTGAAATTAATGGTAGTGGCGTTGACTTGGTTGACTCCGGTGACCGAAACTCCATCGTCTCCATCTACTCCGTCTGCTCCTCGTAGGTCACCAGTTGTAAATCCTAGCGAATTGCCGTTGCTGTCAACATCATCGGAAGTAAAAGTGACAACGCCAGTGGCAGCATCGTAGCTTCCGCCTGTAAATCCGGCTCCGTCTGCTCCGTCTGCTCCGTCTGCTCCGTCAGCCCCTGGCACTCCAGTAAAACCCTGCTGTCCGGCTACTCCAGGGACTCCTTGAATACCTTGAATACCCTGTTGGCCTTGAGGCAAAGTAAAATCGTAAGTGGTATCTGTTCCGGCGTAGTCTGTTACGGTAAAGCGAATTGTGCTAGCGTCTATCTGCTGAACATTGGTAACAGAATCCCCGTCATCGCCTTTGTCGCCTTTCTGCCCAGTAGCTCCAGTAACTCCTTGTATTCCTTGAAACCCTTGTTCACCGCTTGGCCCAGCGATTCCGGTCAGACTCTTGACATAATTTAGCGCGGCAGAAAGATCTGTCGTGTTGTTGAAGGCTGCCGAATCCGTACTAGATAAAGGAATGTGGCTAGCATTTAACTCTGTGCTAACCGTACTTAGGTCTGAGCCAATAATCTTACGAGTTTCAACCGTGACCGTCTGGCCTAGCGAAGTAACAAGATCAACCATTAGCGCCACCTCCAGCTAACTCGCATTCTCTTTTTGTTAATTCCACGATTTCTAGTCAGTGAATGTTGAGGCTCGGTTCGCCTAGCGTAACCGACTTGCTCCAGAAATCTTTGGCGAAACAACGAGGATTTTTCAATGTTTCGTAGTTCATTTTCTTTTAGATACGCTCGCTCTGCCACACCGTAGACTAGTGCTTCGTGGAACATCGGGCTGATTAGCGGAGTCTCTGAGTCGCCGTAGGTAGTGCCATCATGACCTGTTCCGCCTTGAGCAGTTGTGTAACGAAGTCGATCCCTCGGCGGATCAATCACGCCATCAAACTTTAAAATGGCCGTGTCGGTAATCGAGGTAATGATTCCAGCAGTTGTGGTCAGAATGTCTGTAGAACTATCCCCTGTGACATCAAATACTGGAACAGGAGAAACTAGCGTAGAGCTAAACAGCGGGTCAGTAGCAGTCGGGGTGGGGTAAACATCGAAGGTTGGAGCCGACATATGCTCCAGAATAATAGCGCGAATCGGGCCAGTTTGACCTCTCCAGTTAGCGTCTACTAGCTGGCCCATCACTACATTGTGTTCGTCAAGCACATTCGGCGCAAGAATGGGAATCTCAACAGAAGTATTGTTGATGCGTACTCTTGTCAGATCCATCAGCGGAGGAGTAGCTGGCCGATTAAAAGTCGAAGTAGCCTCCACGATTGTTACGCTAGAGGTAACAATCGGAAACTCTGTCAGCCGAATAAACTCATGCTGAGCATCATAGAGGTATTGGCGTAGCTCGGCGGGTAGCCAGCGCTTGCCTGTGCCTCCAGTGTAACTTCCATCTTGGAGTAGAGTGCTAACCCTATCCAGGATTTGTGCTTGCGTCAGGCTCATTCTCTCCTACTTCTAAAGAATGTCTGGTCTTGCGTGGAGCTTTTACGCTTTTAGCCTCTGCTTTGACCTCGCTGCCTGTCCGAGAATCTATCAATGTTCCTTGAGCGTCTTTTACTGGAACAATAATACTTACCGGAAATCGAGGTCGTTGGTAGCCTTCGGGTGGCTTGTAGTATTGCGTCTGCGTGTACTCGGTGACTAGACATTCCAGTAGCCGATTAATATGAATACCGCTAACCACTCTGGCAGACCCACGGGGTATGACAGCTTGAAAGCCATTGACCGAAACACCCACAGCATCATTTTCGTATTGCTCACGGCCCATCTCTACACGAATAACTCCGTAGCCTGGTGGAATGGATTCGGTCTTACCGTCCCATTCTGGCGCTAGATTGCGGTGATCTTGGACAGTCTGATAGCGTCCAGTGCCACTATTGTAATAGCTTGAAGCTTGGCGAGGTTCGTATGTGTAATTCATAAATCTTTAATAAAAGTGCAGGGCCGCTTGCACGGCCCTTAGATTAGTAGTCTTAGACTACTCTGGTTGGGGTATCATTCTTAGGAAAACGATACACAACGTAAGCGTAGACGGCTCCTGTTGAGGCAGAACCTGCTGAGTTGGCTAGCGTAAATCGAATGACACGATCTGGTAGCGTAGCCACTGAAGTCCACATCATCTGAGGAGTTGCCTCGGTGTTGTTGCTTGCTCCGTTTACATCAATTGCAGTTGGTGTAAAGTAGTCATCGTCAGACTTATGCCCGATGTCTAGCGTCACACCAGCTTGGTCAAAGTTGTCTTTTACGATAACAACAACTTTTTCCACAATGCACTCAGGGGGAACCGTAATATCAACAGGCGCGGCTGTTGTACTTGCGGCAATGCTGGTAAATGAAACATGCTCCGTGCATTGAGGAACATAGCTCATTTGTTGTTTATCACTTCGCATAGTAATGCTCCTATAAGTGAGTAGCTAGTGAGATTCTCACTAGCTACTGGGTAATAAATTAGCTATTTGAGCCGTAAGGTGCAGGAGGATTAAACCAGTTAGCGCCTGTTCCAGCGGTTACGGAAGCACTTAGATCAGTCACTGCTGTTTCTACAGACACCATCCAATCTTCATTTAGGATGACACTGCCAAACATGAATGTATAACCCACGGTTCCACGCTGTCCCAAGGGGTCGGTTCCGCTTGGGGTTGGCTTAACTACTTTAGGAACAATGCTATCCATTCCGCCAATTGTTGCTGTACCCACGCTGTCTTTTGCAAAGATCACAATTGGGTAAACATGAGCGTATCCGGTAGTAGCATCTTGCAATACATTAGCTCCGCCTACTGCTCCTGCTCCTAGCGTAGTGTTTCCATCACGATCAAAGGGAACTGCTTGAGTTGTGGCGATAAAACGAATTCCATTGTAGGAACCCATTTCATATTCCATGATTGCACCAGTATCGGCGTACTTTTCCACGGGAACAAAGCCAACAATGTCTTCCAGATCTTGTCGTAGATTCGGGTGACAGATGGCAATGTAGCCAGCGCGGATTGGCTGAGTCTCTTGACCTGGAGAAGCAGAGAGCATCTCGGTCATTTTGACTGCATCATTGTTTTCTAGAAAACGAATGGCAGCGTCGAACTCTACTCCTGTAGTAGATAACTTGGTGTTGACTACGTTTCGAGCAGCGCCATTGGTAAAGATCACATTGCTTGGAGAACGGAAATGCTTATACGCCAGCATATCCATTGTTTCAGCAGCTTGGATCGCTTGTCTCTCGGTAATAATTGAGACATATGGATCTTGGCCGAGAAGCTCCATGAGATCAGTTACTGGCGTGTAGCGCCCGTATTGTCTTACAGTATGTGAAATTACTTCTGATTCTAGCGTGTCGAAATCAGGAGTTACACCCTCACCTAGCGGCGTAGTATTAATCGGGAACTTCTTGTAGCGTCGGTGTCGAATGACATTGCCTTCGTTGGTTCCCTTGCTGTCCTTTTGCGCAAACCTAGCAAATGTCAGGTTCTTTTTTGCAATCGGCAGCATCTTGGATTGAATCGTTAATGCGTCTTCCTGCGACAAATCTCCGTAAAGAGATCCGGCAGTGGTCGCAAAACTATTTGCTGTAATCGCCATGATTAGCTCCTATTCTCACTAATTAGCTTATTCCAAAAAGCTTGCTTGTCTTCTTCCGTTTGAATCCCTCTGACCTCACGATTGCGAACAATTGGGCGAGAAGGAATGGAATGACTCGCTGCTTTTCGTTTTGGATTTTCTGGTAGTGGTTCGGGCTTTGGCTCCACGGCTGCTTGAGGTCGAATCCCCTTGTCTGGATAGTCAAACAAGAAAGAACGGACTAGATCCACAAAGCTAGCGGGGTTATCAAAGTCCAACACAACATTCTTGCGGTGCTTATTGCTCAACACCCACTGCGCAAACACCGGATCATCAAGATCTAGCTGCGCTGAGTTGGTAATTCCTAGCTGAGAATTGGCTGCCTGATGTCTTTCATTCAACCTTTGTTGCACATTCCGCTCATGGTTTGACTTGCGTAGCGTCTGAATGTCCTGCTCAAACTCTTTGTTTGCGCTAGACAGACGATGCTTGATGAGAGCGTCAATTCCTTTGAACAATTCGGGGAATGTGGTGACTTCTTCACGCACATTGTCCGGTAGCGAGTCTAGAATATCTTGAAACACTTCATTTGCTTGCGCCTGGTCTACCTTGGTCGCCGGAGGATCAGGAGTTTTTGCTGCAGTGCTAAGCTGTTCTACGCTTTTCGCTAGGGAATCAACACGATCTCGTAATTCTTTGTTCTCTTCCTTGAGCGTGGCAATAAAATCTTGGGAATCTCTAAACCGCTTTACTAGCGCTGGGTCATTTACTAGTGGGTCTGCTGGTTTTTTTGTTTCCGCTGCTGGTTTCTCAGGCTCCTCAACAGGAGTTGCCTCTATCTCTTTAACTTCTGGCTCCGAGTCAGTTGGAACCTCTTGTTTTTTGGCATCTGGATCTAGAATTTTTGCCCAGATTTCTTCTTTCGACAGTTCGACAGGGGTTTCCTGCACAGTTTCCTCCGACAAAGCCGGATTCTGGTCAAGTACTTCGCTCATAAAGCTCTAGTTAGGAGTTTCGTTCGGGGTACTCCAGCAATTCACGGAACGCTTGAAGCTTGCCGACTCGTAA
>Ga0181598_1003429_pt1 | contig 13768 bp, 8 predicted proteins | sample 041ome_4_FD_153295 | JGI IMG/M metagenome (GOLD analysis project Ga0181598, IMG submission 153295) | Coastal salt marsh microbial communities from the Groves Creek Marsh, Skidaway Island, Georgia - 041404US metaG (spades assembly) | ecosystem: Environmental > Aquatic > Marine > Intertidal zone >...
GTGAAACGCGCGCGCGCGTAAAACGCGAAGAAAAGAAGGAGAAACGACTGCTCTTCGAAACGGATTTGAAGCGAAAAACACAAACCAAAACCAACCTCTCCTCTTCCTCTCCTCTTTATCGATCACGGTTAACTCCTCCGCGGCTTTCCGTCTCAAATTCGTTTTCTCTTCGTCCGTGTACGCGTTCTTCTCCGACGCGCTCATGGTTTCTTGAAACACGCCGTACTTTATTCGTTTCCCGCTGTTCGGTGCGTACAACTTCTTGAACGTTTCTTGAACGGGATCTTTTGTATCGTCCTCGTCCGCTTTCGCTTCTGCGGATCGCACATACGCTCGTTTCGACGACTGCTTCCTTCCTCTGTGTCGTGCTCCTTTGCAGGAGAAGCTGTTCCAGACCGTTTCGTGTGGGGTGGTCGCCAGAGAAAACATCAGACGTGGATAAAGTGACGCAAAACGTCACTTCCAATTCCCCTCTCAGAGAAAGCAAACAACTTTGAATCATTATTCCTCGCTGCTCGACGTCCTCTTTCCATAAAGCGCTCCGAAAAGGACTTCCTCGCTTTATGCCGCGCGGGTGGTGCGTTGGATTCTCCTCCTTTTCCTCTCGTTCTTCTTTGGGGAGAAAGTTCTTTCCTCCTCGCGCGTCGGCGGCGAAATCCAATTCTTTTCTTTCGGCGGCGAAGAAGACTCGATTTGCCGCTTTTAGCGCCGCAAAGAAGAGATCCGCGTCGAGTGGTAGTAAAACGAATACGTCGTCGTCGTCGTTCCACTCGGAAAAAGTCGTCTCGACGGAAGACGAAGAAGAGAAAGAAGAAACGAAAGGAGGAAGAGATTGGACGGAAAAGATGGTGAAAAGCGAGAACTTTGAGAAAGGCAAAGCGAGAGCGTTGGAAGCGTATTCGAGAAACGCTCAATCGGGAGAGTCGATTTTAACTTTGAAAACAGATGATGCGTTAAACTTGGAGGAACACGCGCGGCCGAAATGGTCTCGAGATAGGGAGACGGCGAACGTGCCGTCGACGTCGCGAGCGTTGTTGTCGATAGCGCCGATGATGGAGTACACGCACAACCATTTTCGGTATTTGTGTCGATTGCTCTCGAAACGGGTGTGGTTGTGGACCGAGATGGAAGTGGACATGACGTTGAAACACGTGCCCGTGGAGTTAAGGAACAAGTACGTGGATTTTACGTTGAATCAACACCCGTTGGTGATGCAATTGGGAGGGTCGGACGCGGACGCGCTTGGATTTTCCGCGAGTTTAGCCAAGCCGCACGGGTACGACGAGATTAACTTAAACTGCGGGTGTCCGAGCGAAAAAGTAGCCGGGAAAGGGTGTTTTGGAGCGACGTTAATGCGAGACCCAGATTTGGTCGCGGAATGCTGCGCGGCGATGGCGAAGAACGCGGACGGGATTCCCATTTCCGTGAAGTGTAGGATCGGCGTAGACGGGAACGACTCGTACGACGAGTTGTATAGGTTCGTAGAAACGATCGCGAGTAAATCACCGGTAAGAAGGTTTCACGTGCACTGTAGGAAAGCGTTGTTGAATGGCATCTCTCCGAGTCAAAATCGTTCGATACCGCCGTTGAGGCACGAGTGGGTGTACGCGTTGGCGAGAGATTTTCCGGAGTGCGAGTTCTTCTTAAACGGCGGCGTGAAGACGTTGGAGGAAGTGAAGACGCAACTGAGATGTCAACCGACCGATAAAGCGACAGCGAACACGATTAAAGGCGTCATGATTGGTAGGCAGGCGCACGCGGACCCTTGGGGTTTGTTATCTCGAGCCGACGTGGAGCTGTTTGGCGAGTCGGAAAATCCGTGTAAATCTAGGAGAGACTTGTTAGCGAAATACGCCAAGTACTGCGACGCGACGCAAGGTAAAAATGGAACCATGAAAGACGGAAGCCCGGTCCCGGCGCCGAGACATTTCATGCACTCGATACAGAACATTTTTGCCGGGTGCACGAACGCGAAGATTTGGAAACGGTTAGTGGACGATCAGTTGCAAGGTTCGAGGAAGAAAGAACCAAATTTAACGGTGACTGAAATCATGGAGAGAACTTTAGGGTGCATTCCGGACGAAGTTTTAGACGCGCCACCAGGATATGCGAATTTCGGGAGCGACGCGCCGGCAGGAGAGTACGTACCGATTGGAGAAGGGTTGAGCGAAGAAGAGAAGGAGTGGACGAGCGAAGTGCCGGTGGTTGGAGGCAACTTCCTCGCTCGCAAAGATCTCGACAGGATTTTTTCCTAGCGACGACGAGATAACAAACTTGTATGTATCATTATTATTATTACCGTATGGTAAACGTACAGTACTGATATGCTTTACAGATCATATTTTTACTGTTATTACAACGTGGATAAAGAGAAATCAAACGACTTTTAGTAACTTCGCCAACACTTTCTTACTCGCGCACATGCCATCGACAGCGGCGCTGACGATTCCGCCAGCATACCCCGCGCCTTCGCCAATTGGGAATAAATTTTTCGTGTTTTCGCTCTCTAACGATTCCGAGTTGCGAACTATGCGCACGGGACTACTCGTTCGCGTTTCTGGGGCGTGTATCAAAGCTTCCTTTCCAGCGTATCCGGGCATTTGTTTGTCGAATTTTTTCAACGCAAACTGAATAGCTTCGGTGAGATGTTGCGGGTATAGCGTCGTCAAATCGGCAGATTTAATGCCGAGACGGTACGAGGAGCTCGGCAAGGATTTCTCGTCCGAAACAACGCCGAGCAAGAAATCGTGAGCGGTTTGTACGGGTACGGTTAAATCGCCGCCACCTAAAACAGCCGCTTTCCGTTCGATGTCCTGTTGAAATAGAATGCCGCTCAAATGCGGCTTCGTTTCGTGTTCGTCGTTGAACGGCGCGCAATCTTCCAACTTGACGTTCGTGACTAACCCAGAATTCGCCCAAAGCGACTGACGGCGACTGAATGACATGCCGTTAATGCATAACTCGTGCACATTTGTCGACGTCGGAACGATTTGACCTCCGGGACACATACAAAACGAAAACACGCCTCGATTGTCCTCTTTGTTCGTGTGCGCGACTCTGTAATCGGCGACGGGAATGCGCCCTTTCCCTCGTTCGACTTCTTTTGCAAACCGTTCCCCGTATTGTAACTCGTTTAACAATTCCTGCGGGTGTTCGATACGAAAACCACTCGCGAATGATTGAAATTCGAGTAATACGCCGTCGTTGGAGAGTTGTTCGAACAAAGCTCTCGACGAGTGACCGGTGGCTAAAACCACCGCTTCGGCGTGAATCGTTTTCCCCGACTCTGTCGTCACACCTACTGCCTTGTTATCTTCCACCATAACTGTCCGGCACGTCTCGTCAAACATAATCTCGCACCCCATCTTTTCCAATTCGTACCTCGCGTTTCGTAAAATCTTCACCATTCGGTCCGTTCCTAGATGCGGCTTCCCCATTTGCAAAATCTCCGGCGGCGCGCCAAATTCCACGAACGTTTTAAACACGTCTTTCACTTCCTCGCCGTTTCTACCAATCCTCGTCGTGAGTTTCCCGTCGCTCCACGTCCCGGCACCGCCTTCGCCGTAACACAAATTCGACGTCTCCGATAACCGTCTCCTGTGGAACAAAGCGCCGATGGCTTTTCCTCGTCTCTCGACCGGTTCGCCTCGCTCTAAGATGACTACTTTCGTATCCGCGCTCAGTCTCGCCAACGTCAACGCGCAAAACAACCCCGCGGGACCTAAACCGACGATAACGACCGTTCTTTTTTTATTCTTGTTCTTCTCCTCCTTGAACTCATCATCTCTACTAAACCCGTTTACGTCAACCTTCTCCTCCTCCTTCTCCTCCATCTTCGTCCGTTCCACTTTCTTCCTCTCCGCTCTTACTCTTCTCGCGGACCCGCCGCACATCTCCACGAATTCGTCCGAAACATCAATCACGTACGAAAACTGCACGCGGTGTTTATCATCATCTTCTTCTTCTTCTTCATGGTAGTCGTTAGCGTTCTTCGTCTTCGTTCTGCGCGCGATGCCTCCTCCTCCTCCTCCTCTAGCGTCGCACGATTTCCTCGCCACTCGTATCCGTTGCTTCATCATCTCGTCGTCGTTTCGTTGGAGGATAGTTTCAATGCTCGTTTTCTTCATCTTTCGCTCGATGTCGTCCTCGATGTCCTCGACGTCAAGATGTAAGACTTTACAGACTCGTTCGAGTATTGGTTTAGAAATCGAGAAATCGTCTTTACCGACATCCTCCGAAGCGTCGATGTGGACGTCGAATATTCGCCATCCGTTTGTTTTCGTCTCGTTAATGCTCTTTTCCTCCTTTTCCTCGTCTGAGAAGCGCGTTTCTTTTGTCTTCTTTGTCTTCTTGGATGATGATGAACTCGACTGCATCGGCGGCTTAATCCCCTTTGAAGCGAATTCATTCTTCTTCTTCCTCCCTCCTTCGGTGAAGGTCGCGTTGCGTCTGCTTCTCGAACCGCGTGACGAAAAAGAGCGAGAACAAGAACGACGCGTAGGACGGGGACGCCATCGATGCCACGAGTCGTTCGTCGTCGTCGTCGTCATCCCTTTCGTCTTTTGCGTCAAGTTTTAATGAGGTCGTCGTTAACTGTTTTTTCTTCCAATTGAATTCAATCCTTTTCGTCACACTTTGCGCGCATAAATACACACGCACTCACGCATGAATACAGCGCTTCGACGAGCAGCCAATAACAGCGAGCATTCGTTGTCTTTGTGTCGACGACTTTTACGGTTTTCGTCGTCTTATGAATCGGACAACTTTAGTCACGGGGAAACGTCCAATTCCAATTCCAATTCAGGAGGAGGAGGACAAACGACGATGCACTTCAACAGCACCGGAAGTGGCATGTTCCGAGAAATCGACACCCTCGCGCTCACGAGACAGTTACAAAAGGACGACGTGTTCACCGAAAAGCAAGCCGAAGAAGCCGTGCGGATGTTCGTCTCGTGTTTAAAATCCGCAGACTTTGTCACGCACGCGGAATTGCAAGTGGAAGCGCAACGCAATCGACACAAGTTCGAACGGTACCAGATGATCTCGGACGCGAGAATCGAACGCGCGAACGTGAAATCGGAAACCGTGGAGAAGGATTTAAAACAAGAGGCGGAGAAAATCAGGTCGGAGTTAAGGTATAACTTCGAGAAGATGAATCAAACTTCACGGTTGGACTTGAATTTAGAGAAGGGAAGGATGCAAGATAACTTGACCTTGATCGATAACAAACTGTTAAGCACGGAGTTACGGTTAGATAGGGAAATTCAATCCATGCGAACACATCTAGAGATAAAAGTGAACGATATCATTCGGTACGGGTTAGGGACGTTAGTGTCAGTTGGAGCGTTAGGATTGGGGTTTCTGAGGTTTCTCACGTGATTGACGCGTATATCACATGATATATTCTTTCGTTTATCATTGCGCTCATCATCCAGTGCTGCACTACATGTACTACTATTATTATTACTACTACTACTATTACTTCTACCACTATTTTCTAAAATTCTCATTTGTTTCATTCGAACCAAAAAGTTTGCGTGCTCGCTTTCATCGCGCGTTTCTTTCGACCGAGTTCGTGTAAAACGCACTCCATCGCGTCCATCGGGTCCAACTTTTTTGGATTGCTTCCCCAGGCGACGGATTTCCACACTTTCTCGATCGCTTTCTGTTTGTTTCTGATTTCTGATTTCGAAATTTGTTTCAGAATATCAATCGTTTTCTCGGCGTCGACTTCGGCGATTTTCACGCTGAGCTTGGTCCAATCTAAACTGTTTTCGTACGGCAGCTCGATTTCGTCAGCGATGATGACTGGGATGCACCCGACCATCATCGCTTGGTACGCTCTCAACGTCCACGGCGACCATCCTCTCGGACACAAGCAAAACGTGGATTTCCTTAACTCTTTGCGATAACAGTCGCGATCGCACGATGGGATTTCCTCCGTGAAAATGACGTCTTTGTGTTTCTTAAACGCCGCTTCCATCTTTGGTCGAATACCTCGCGAGTACGCCAATATACCGGCTTTGTTTAAAATTGTCCCTCGGAAGAACGCAAATATATCTTTCTTTAACGACGATTGTTTCCTCAACTTACCATCGATGAACTCTGAATCCGGTTCTAATCCTGGAATGACGATATCTTTCCACGTGTTGAACTGTTCTCCGAACGACCGATCGCCTTCCGGCGTGAGAAAGATTGATTTCTTAATCAGCTTTTTCCAATCTCTAAAAATATGAGGCCCTCTGGCGCCGGGAAACGACCACACGTGGTCTCTCCCATCCGTTCTATTCCAATACGGGTACTCCGTTTGAATCGTTTTCAACGCGTCTCGATACCACAAATTCGTCACTTTCATCGCGTTGTTCGTGCCCGAGTTTTGCGTCTCTCGGAACAAGTAACACTCGCCGTATATTGGAACGAAGAAAAACTCCGCCTCCTCTGGATCGTTGGTTAACACCGAATGATGCAACAAGTTCTCGTGGAAACGAATTTCAGTGCCGTATTGATCTGTGCGACATCTCGGTTGGTCTCTGGCTAAATCCGCGTTGAATTCAGGTTTCAAATCGTAGACGAAAATTTTGAAATCGTGTTTGCCTCTTTTCGGTATCAAATCGTCCAAGAACGGGTCGTCTGCCGCTTTACTACTACTACTGCTGCTCTGGTAATCGTCTCCATCTTCACCGGAGGACAACAAATTTCTGCGTCGTCTCCGAGACCCCTCCTCTCCTTCCTCCTCTTCGCACGTCGGCTTCGGCGGACACTTCCGCTTCGGCGGACACCGAATTTCTCCCGCGCTCTCCTTCTTCGCTTCTCGCAAACTCGTCTCTATGAATTCGTTCATGTTCTTTTCAAGCTCTTTCACCGCACCTTCCGCTCTTAAACTTGAAAATCGTTCTTTTTCTGCTTTCTTTTCGAGTTCGAGCCATCGGTAGGAATCGTTCGCATTAGAGCGCAGGAGTACGGATATTAAGAGAAGGAACAGTCCAAAGAAGATTTTGAAGGCAAATTTCACATCCTCCTCCTCCTCCTCATCATCACCATTATCCGCGCCAAATCCAATCTGAACGGCACGTAAAAACCTCCCTCGTCGTTTCCTCGTTTCCCGTTCGTTCGAGTTGGTCTTCTCTCCTCGTAAAAAGAGCCTCCTCGTTAAAGGTTTTTTACTCTTTGAATTCGTCCCGACGTCTCTTCCTGCACGTGTTGTTGCGTTTCTTCTCGTCCCGTTTTCATCGTCCGTGACATCGTTTTCGTCCTCGTTCGAGGTTTTCCGTCGTCGGTGATTCGCACTGCTATTACCAACAGTCGCGCCGCTGTTGAAAAGTTCTCTCGCTCGGAGCTCTCGCTCGAGGACTTCTCGAGGATCCATTTTGTGACGATTTTCCCCGAACTTTGAGTTTTCCCCATTCCTCGACGCGCGCAAAGAGAGAGAGTGAGAAACAATGTCAGACGCCTCTCAACGCACCCAAATGGACCCGAGAATGCAACAATTCCTCGAGGAGGAGAAGCGAAAAGCCGTGTTCAACGAAGTCGTCGCGCAACTCGCCTCGGTGTGCTTCGAGAAGTGCGTCAGCACACCGAGCTCGAAATTGAGTTCGTACGAAGGGACGTGTTTGTCGCACTGCGCGTTGAGGTACATGGAAAGCGGACAGGTGATTTTAGGGAAAATGCAAGGGCAATAGCGAGGAGTAGAGATGATGCGGAATTCGTCGCGCTTTGGTGCAATTTGGTAGAGAAAGAGCGCGTGCGTGTACGCGTAGCAGAGAGAGCGAGAGAGAGAGATGTTAGGGGTTAGGATTTCCCCTGAAAGTGTGAGCGTAGGGAGAAAGACGAGACGAAGAGAAAGAGACATTCGTTGGTGTCGGAGCTGCGGAGTGCGTTTTGTGAATGCCGCGCGCGTTGTCTCTTTCATTCCAAGCTATTATTGTGTTCGTATTGTTGTTATTCGTAGTAGTAGTAGTCTGTCTCTCTCGCTCTCGCTCGATCTGCGTTTTTCCTAAAATACGTACCGGTACTGCTAAAAGTACGCCTCGTGTTCGGTTTCCTCGAGCGAGTCTTCGTCGTTTTCAAACTGGCCGAAATCTTCAGGACCGTCGTCGTCGTCGGTGTCGTCTGTTTCGTTGTTGTTGTTGTTGTTGTTGTTCGCGTCGTCGTCGTCGCTGGCCCCGCGGTGGCGGTCGTTCTTGATGTTGTTGTCGTCGCGGCGGCGGCGGTCGTCTTTCTTTTTTAAGCGGCTGGTCGTTTGGTTGGTTTTGATGACGTCGTGACCTCCGCCTGCTCCGTGTCGTCGTCGGCCACTTCTTCGCGCGTTGTTGTTGTTGTTGTTGTTGTTGTTGTTGTTGTTATCGTCGTCGTCGTCTTCGACTTTCACTCCGCCGCGGTCGTCCTCGGGTCTCTCGGTATCCTCGTCCGTGGAGTCGTCTAACGTCGTCGCCGATTTCCCGCCTCGTTTTCTTTTCTCTAACTTCCGTTTGAGTCTTCGTTTCCTTGTTTTCTCCTCGGCGTCTCTGGCCGCTTTCGAGAGTCGAGTCAAATCCTTCCCGGCGGATTTCGCCTTCCCGCTCGCGGTGGCCACTTTATCTTCGTCGTCCGAGGACGAGCGATATTCCTCTTCTTCTTCTTCTTCTTCTTCCTCGTCGTCGTCGTCAAACTCGTACCCTTCCATCTCGTCGTCTTCGGAGGAGGATTGATACTCGTCCTCTTCTTCCGCTTCCAACTCTTCCAGTTTGTTCAACCGGTCGCCAAAATTATCCTCCGCGGCTGCGGACTTCTTCTTCTTCTTCTTCTTGTCCTCGCTTTTACTCGCCGCGCCGGCGCCGCTCCCTTTCCTCTTCGCCGGTATTGTCGTCATCGCTTTCTTACTATTCCCACCGCCGCCAGAGATCTTCTCTCCTTCCTTCTCCTCCAAATCCTCCTCCTCTCGCTCCTTTCTATTCATCCTCCGATTCATCGCCGGCGGTCGCAAACGCGCGAACTCCTCCATGATTTCCGCCGGGAACCCGTACTTCGGGTCGAACATCCAATCTTCCACCGTGTCCTCTAACGTCCATTTTTTCTCTTTTTCTTCCTTTTCCTCCTCTCGATTCGGTTGATTGCTCTTCTTCTTTTTACTTCCCTCTTTGCTCTTCTTCGTCTTCTTTTCCTCCTCCTCCTCCTCCTCCTCCTCCTCCGCAGCAAGAGGAGGATTCAAAGAAGGTTTCGTTTCCTTTTTCTTCTGCGATACATCCTTCCAACTCTTCGTCCACTCGTCGTCTAAATCTCTATTCGTCGTGTCTTTACTTTCGATGTAATACGGAGAGTTTCGGTAAAAGTGTCGGAATTCCGCCGCGAGCGCGGCGGCGAGTTCCAGGTCGTCGTCGGTGACGTTCCGATGGAAGATTTTCGAGTAATCGAGAGGCGGATACAACGGATCACGATCTTCGTCCTCTTCCTCGTTTTGAGCCTTTTCGGGTTCCTCTTCGTTTTCTTCCTCGTCTGCTTGGTCTTCTTGGTCTTGGTCTTCTTTCTTTACCGCCGCCGCCGAGGCGGATGCGTGTTGTTGCCGACGACTCATATTTGTGTGATTTTTTCCCAAAAAGAGAGAGAGAAAAAGTGAGGAAAATTTTTCACGTCTTCGCGTGACGACGATGACGATGATGATGACTGTGCGCACAGTAGTGTGTCTCTTTTCTTGTGTTTATCATCTTTAGTATTAAAAGGCTGTGTTTTTTACGTATGTTTTTTAGAAGAAGATGTCGTCGTCCTCTTTCGCCGCTCCGTCCTCCTCGAAACCACTTACGGTTTTGGCGGTATCGAGATCTTTCGCGTGTTTTTCAATGCGCGATATTATGCTCGCTTTATTCCCACTTTTCGGTAAATTGTGCGCGTCCAGGTACGTTTTCAGCACATCGACGGTTAATTCGCTCAGAGAGCCTTTCTTCGCTCTCTTGACGAAAGTTTCAAATCCGGGACGGATTTCTTGGACGACCGTTTTGAGAGCCTTTTCGCCGCCTTTCGACGGACCTCCGCGGGCTTTTCGTTTAAGACCAATGATGCCGTTCCCATCGTCGTCCTCGTCCGCGTCCTCGTCGTTTCCACCAACTCGGTCTTGTTGTTCGATGCCGTACGTCGTTTGACTGAAATTACGAATGTGCGCGATGACGCCGTGCTCTTTCCAAAGCTGTTCAATCGGCGGGGCGGTATCGTCCGAGATTTTCTCCACTTTGCGTTTGTTCAACGCGATCGCTTCTAAAGCTTTATAGTGCGCCTGTAACTCCGGGTTTGAAATTCTCGTCGGGTGGTACTCTTGGAGTTCCAGAGATTCTACCAAAGCTTCCGCGGCTTGGATTTGGTCTTCCGTCGCGCTCGTTTGCGGCGCAGATTTGCCAATTGCCTTTTCCGGTTGGCGCAAATCGTCTCGAAAAGGAACTTTAACCACGTGGAATCCCGCGGGAACGCCTAAATACGCGTCGTTTTCAACTTGTGGGATCAACGCGACGTACTTCACCTGAGACTTCGCGTTGTACACGTCCGCGCACAGCACCGATACGTGCCTTTCCGCGCACGCCGTTAACAACGCGCTAAACGCCTCTTTTCCGCCAAACACGGTTTCGTCCGCTCTCACAAATTTACCTTGTCCTTTCAACAGTCGATCTCGTTGCGTCACTTCACTCGTATCCACGAAACCTAAGCAGTGCATTCCAAGCTTACACGCGTTCGCGTGGAAATTCTTACTCGCCGCGTACGTCGCTTGCTTCTCCGCGTTCTTGACGATGACTTTTTGTTTCTCTGGTCCAATCTCTAAATACGACTTCTTCGGCGCGACGACTTCTCCGGATTCTTTATCTAAATACACCGTTTCCGTTCTTAAATCTTGATGATCCTCCGCGTCCACGTATTTCGGCGCCGGTTTAGTTGTCTTTTGTACCAAGTGTACCACAGTAAACGGCAACGCGAACGTGCCGTCGTTGAACCAAACTTTCGTTTTCCGAGGTCGGCGTCGGGTGACTTTGCGTCTGGAGACCACCTCCAAGTTTTCCACTCTCGTTTTCGACGAGAGCACGATATCTAAACACTCGTCTTCGTCCGACGCTCTTTCATCTTCGTTGTTGTTGTTCAAAGTATCTTTCACGACCGTTTTGTGCTGTTGCAACTCAATGCCCTTGTTCCGAATCTTCCGTCTCTCCATCCACGCCTCTTCTTCTTCTTTCAACATCCTCTGTACCTCCTCGTCGTCTCCGGCGTCTTTCAGCGTTTGCATCACAATCTTCCTTCGGCGAGTCATCTCCTTCTTCTCTCGTTTCTTCCTCGCATAACGGAACTTCCTCAGCGCCTCTCGCCAAAACGACCCTTCGGAGACGTCAAAATTTTGAAACGCGTACTCCTTCTCTCCGTCGCGTTCGACGAGTTTGCCGTCGTCGCCGATTTTCGGTCCCGGAAACAATTCTAACTTCACGCCCGCGTTGGCCATCTCTTCGCACCTCGCGATTGTCGCTTCTTTCGCCGTCTTCCTATTACTTTTGCTCTTCTTCTTCTCCTTCTTCGGCGTGCCCATCGAGGACGTCCCCTCGGCCTCTTTCTTCGACCTAAACACCGCATCGTCGTTCGTGAACACGTACGCGCTCCTCCGCGTCTTCGCGTTCCTACTCAACATGTGCGACGCCGTCCACAACGCGTGGTTCATCGCGTTCTCTTCTTCCTTCTCTTTGTCTTCTTCTTCACCGTAATTGCTGCTTCCAATTTGATCTTCGAATAACATCTCTCCAAACTCTCCGTTATCGATGAAGTTTGCAATCGCGCCGACTCTTTCCGCGGTAATCGGCGCCAACTCGTGGAAGACGAAAATGTTATCAAACTCCAACTCGCCGGAACGGTTTTTCGTGTTGTAAAACACTAATCCGATTTCATCGTCCGGAGTGCACACCACTCGGTCTCTGAGGACGTTTCGGTACGCGTTTAACGCGACTTGGACGTAATTACTCGATTTCTGCGTTTGTTCGCTTTCTTTGGTGTTTTCATCGTCTGCATCGTCGCCGTAATAGAAGTAGTTTTTCGAAATCGGCAGTCGATTCGTTTTCGCGCAATCGACGAGAAAAACGATCGATTCCTTTTCCGAAACCGATGTCTTGTCTTTTTGGGTTCCTCCGAACACGTTATCGTCCGCGGTGGCGTCGATGTCCGCGTATTCCGCGTCCGAGGAGTCCTCCTCTTCTCCTCCGTTGTCTTCAAAATCGTCGAACATTTAGGAGTAGTATGTGTGTGTGATTTTGTGCGGTAAAGTGCACACAAATGCAACAACAACAACAACAACAACGAAAAGTAGTACATATATATTAAACGACAGCGTGATGACGATGGACGATGTGGCCTAAAATCAAATCGTTTCTCAACCCGCATTCGTCGTCGAGCTTTATCAATTCCACCGAACCCGGATAGCCTTTCTCTACGCACCTATAGAGTCGGTCGAGTTCGACCGCGCTTTTGGCTTCTCTTGGCAAAAGAGAGTGTTTGGACGCTTCGTAGGCGGAGACCTGGTCGTTCCCGGACCAGTCGGCGAGTTTTGCCACCTCCATGAACGTTTCTTCGTCGCAAATTGCGCGCATTAAGTTCGACCGAGGATGTCGAATTTCTTTCTCGCTGTTGTTGTTCTCGTTGGCGATGTTGTTGTTATTATCATTGTTCTTCGAACCGACGACGTCCACGTTTATTAATTTTTTGCGCATTCCGCCAACCGAGCGATGTCCGTTCGCTTGTACTTTCCCCACGCAACACGGCACGCACGCGAAATCTTTCTGCTTCTCCACGCACGTCTGCAAAACGACGTCTGTGGCTTTACCGCACACGTGTAACGCCAACGCGACGTCAAAATCCTCGTCGAACGTTTCGATTAAAGATAATTTCGATCGCACGTTTGTTAACTTCGCGCTTTCTATGCGTTCGTCGAGCATACGAATGGACGTTTCGTTCAAATCGACGCCGATAAAGTCGTGTTCGGGAAACAGGAAAGCCAGAGCTAAGAGAAGGTTCCCCGTCCCGCATCCGAAATCCACGATTGTCTTCTTTTTACTCCTCGTACTACCGCTACTACTACCGCAGCTATGCTCACTACTACTACTACCACTACTACTACCACTACTACTACCATCACTACCGCCTAACACGTTTCGCGAGCGCAACGCTTCGTAAATCTGTTCAATCTGTTTCCGTTTCCGAACGCCTCTCGCCGCCGACGTTTTCTTCGCCGTGCCTATAGCCCGCGCCGGATCGGCGCTCTTCGGAAACCGAGACCAATCTATTATTGTCGTCGTCGTCGTCATCGCCCAAGGATTAGGAGGAGGAGAGAAACTTTCCTCCTCCTCCTCGTTTCTTCTTTGTCTCATATTATACATCGCTCGAAACGAAGAATCGAGTTGTTGGTGTTCTTTCGACGAACTTTCCTCCTTTTCCTTTTCCTCCTCGTACAACGGTTTCAACACCTGTAAAAACCGTTCCAAAACCTCTCGAACAACCTCGTCGTTTTTCTCTTTGTTCCGCGCGCGATTTCGTTTCCGATGGTCTCTCTGCCTCTGTTTGCTTTTTAGTACCGTCGTCGTCGTCGTCGTTACGCTCTGCTTTTCCTCCTCCTTCTTCTCGAACGCGTTGGCGGCAAAAACAACCCCGAGCTCTCCTCCTCCTCTTCTCTGTCTTCTTCCTCCTCTTTGTCTTCTAGAATTCAAAGAAGCAAAGAACGACCTCCTCTCGCTTCTCACTCGAGACCACCCTCCCGCGCGAGAGGAAGAGGAAAAGGAAAAGG
>Ga0181598_1003431_pt1 | contig 13762 bp, 12 predicted proteins | sample 041ome_4_FD_153295 | JGI IMG/M metagenome (GOLD analysis project Ga0181598, IMG submission 153295) | Coastal salt marsh microbial communities from the Groves Creek Marsh, Skidaway Island, Georgia - 041404US metaG (spades assembly) | ecosystem: Environmental > Aquatic > Marine > Intertidal zone >...
GGGAACTTGAGAGCCATCAACGGGACGGTGATGATCCAGTCCATGTAGCGGTACTCGACCGAAACGTCGCCGAGTTCGGTATACACCGCGCATGTAGTAGTAGTGGAAGGCAGCGATACCGACGATAAGAGCCTAGATGGTCATCGTGGTTCGGTATTGCGGTGCGACGGAGTTGCGCTCCGACATGAAGAAGACGAAAGCAGCACCCATGGAGATGTAACCAACGAAGAACAAGAAGAAGGTGAGCAACTTCAGTGGCTCATCATCGTATTTCTCCGCCGGGTTCACGATCTCAGCGCTGACCGTACCGGCCAGAGCGAGGGTGAGTGTGGCGATCAAAAGCAGGCTCGTTGTCTTTGAGAAAGTTTCAGTTTTCATGGTTTTCAAACCTCTACCTTGCGAATGAGTACTTAAGGGGGTGTATTTTGCTAAGTTTCGCGCGTGTGGATTTTTAACGCGTTTCGACGTTCCCCGTCTGGACCGCCCACAGTTTCGCATAGATGCCGTTTTGTTGAACAAGCGTTTCATGAGCCCCGTCCTCAGCGATGGCTCCCTGATCGAGAACAACGATGCGGTCGGCATGACGCACGGTAGAAAGACGGTGGGCGATAACAATCGTCGTTCTGCCCTTCGAGATTCGTTGAATACTCCGTTGCAGCGCCGCCTCGGTTTCGTTGTCAACCGCCGATGTGGCTTCGTCCAACACGAGCAGTGGAGCGTCTTTGAGAACCGCTCGTGCGATGGCCACACGTTGCCGTTGTCCACCCGACAAACGGTGGCCACCTTCCCCAACCAATGTATCCCAACCGGATGGCAGCGAATCAACAAAGGCAGCGGCTTCCGCAACCTCGGCAGCCTTCACAACTTCTTCGTCACTGGCTTCTGGGCGCCCGTAACGAATGTTTTCGAGGATGCTGGTCGGAAAGAGCGTGATGTGTTGGTCAACCAAAGCGATGGACGAACGCAAGGCTTGGAGTTGCCATGCGGCAAGAGGTTCGTCGCACCACACAACGCGACCCCGGTTGGGTTCGACAAACCGGAGCAGGAGACGGATGAGCGAGGTCTTTCCCGCACCGGTGGAGCCGACGACGCCGGTGGTCTTTCCTGCTTCGAACGTTAGCGAGAACCCGTCGAAGAGTGGGTCACGGTCCGAATACGCAAAAGCAACGTCGTCAAGGATCAGAGAACTTGAAGCGACGTCGGACCTTTCGGGTTCAAACGTACCCTGCTTGAGCACGATGGGGGCATCCAGCACGTCGAGCACACGCGTGGACGACGCCATGGCCCGCTGGTACAAGTCGAAGGTTTCGCCCAGTCTCGTCAGTGGCCAGAGCAGGCGTTGCGTCATGAAAACAAGTACTGAATAGGCGCCCACCGCCATTGCACCTTCCAAAGTCAACCAGCCCCCCAGGAGGAGCGTGGCGGTGAACCCGACCAAGATGGCCATTCGAATCAAAGGTGTAAACGCTACCGAAAGCCGAATCGCCTCTCGATTTGCATCACGATACGCATTGCTGAGCGAACGTACACGTTCCAGTTCGTGTTGTTCAGCCGTAAACGACTGGACCGTTGACATGCCTGAGAGGTCGTTTTCGAGCAGGGCGTTCATCTGGCCAGCAGCAGATCGAACCTTGGCGTATCTTGGTTCAAGACTACGCTGATAACGAAACGAACCCCAGACGATGAGCGGAATGGGGAGAACGGCAAACAAGGCGACCTGCCAGGAAATGGCGAGGAAGACCGCCCCGACCACCACCACGGTCGTGCTGACCTGCAAAAGGTCGTTGGCGCCCTTGTCCAAAAACCGCTCAAGCTGGTTGATGTCGTCGTTCAAGATGGCGAGGATATCACCCTTTTGACGGTCATCAAACCAGGCCATTCCCTGTTTTTGAACGTGGTCAAACGTTTCGAGCCGCAATTCATGTTGTACGGTTTGGGCCAAATTCCGCCACAAAACACCGTAGAAGTATTCGAACAACGATTCCAACCCCCAAATAAGGAAGGTCAGCACCGAAAGGGCCACAAGTTGATGCCAGGGGTCAACGAGGCCAAGGCCGGCAAGGGTTGATTTCTCCTTCAGCACGACAACATCGACGGCAAGCCCGATCAACAACGGCGGTGCGAGGTCCCAAATCTTGTTGACGATGGAACAGAACGTGGCCAACCGCACCGTGCCTCGATGCGGGTGCATGAACGTCAGCAAGCGTCGAAACGGACCGCCTTCGCTCATGTACCGGCCAGCAAGCGGCCCTTTGAGAAGACTCCCCTGCCTCGGCGCTCAGCGCAAGCCCTATGCCCTTTCCTCAACGACCTTGCAACGAGTCGCATGAATGTTGGTGAAGGTTCGGTACTTTCCAAAGTTTGCAAGCCGCACAAGGGTGCCCGCCACATCACGCTCATCGACCCGGCCAAACAATCGCCCGACGTGGCCGCACAGCGGGCGATGGTCGCCGTTGAATGTGGGACAGCGATGATTTTTGTCGGAGGGTCAACCGACACCCCCGATACGGTGGTCCATGCCACCTGCGTGGCGATTCAAGAGGCGCTTGAATTGCGAATCTTTGCAGCAAGCCAAGATCCAGAGGGCGATGAAGAACGTTGGGACATTCCTGTTGTTCTCTTTCCAGGGGGTGCTCATGCACTCTCCCCGGCCGCTGACGCCATCACCTTCATGATGCTCATGAATTCAACAAAGAGGGAATTCCTCGTCGGTGAACAGGTCCGAGGTGCACCGCACCTGGAACGCTTTGGGGTCGAGGCCTTGCCCACCGGCTACGTCGTGTGTGCGCCCGGTGGGCGGGTCGGTGAGGTCGGAGCAGCGGAACTTCTTCAACCGGAGGACACGGAACTCGCCCGCTCCTACGCCTTGTGCGCCAACATGTTTGGCTTTTCCCTGCTTTATTTGGAGGCCGGAAGCGGCGCTTCCGAACCCGTCAATCCGAATCTGATCAGGGCGGTCGCCGATGTTGAGGGGCTGACGCTTCTAGTTGGAGGTGGCTTGCGAACGCCGGAGGCTGTTCGTGCAGCCGTTGATGCCGGAGCGAACTGGATCGTGACCGGCACGGTGACGGAGGATGCAGGTTCAATGGACGAGCTCAGCGAGCGATTGACCTCGTTGGTTGGCGCATGCACGAACTGAATCATTCGGTTTCGTCGTCAAACAACACCGGGTCGCCGGTTCCACCGGGCGAGGGAGGGCGGACATCGTCAACGTCAATTCCTTTCTCAATCACGGTTTCCTCGGTTGACAACGCCATTTCCTCACCTTCGGCGAGTTTCGCCATATCGTCGGAAGAGGGGGCCCTGATGGTGCGCTCAACATCGGGTGCGTTGGCGTACAATTCGCGTTTCAACTCTCGACTCTCGTGACTGCGGACCAGCGAAAGAGAGTCTGCGAAGACTCGGCCAACCACCTCTCGGGTTCGCTCGCTGCGTCGAGCCGAGTGAAGTTCATGTTCCATGGAACTTCGTTGTTCCTCGAGCTCTCGGAGCTCCGCCGTTCGGTCTTGGAGTGCGGCTTCCAAATCGGTCATCGTGAGGGTCATCTGTTGCAAACGCTCGTCGCGCTCAAACACGTCGTTATGCAACCGGCGCTCTCGACGTCGCAGGGATTCGTATTCGCGATTTCGCTCCAACAAGCGTCGCTTGAGCTCCTCGATTTGTTCAACCAAGTAATCGTGTTCTGCCGAAACGGAGCGGGGCCCTTGCATCACGCGCTCTAATTGTTCCTCCAATTCCCCGAGCCGGCGGTCGCGGGCGTCCAACAAACCTCGGAGTCGGTCGGCGATGTCGCGAAGGCGCTGGCGCTCTTCTTCGAGAGCCTCTGCAGCAGCCCGTTCCACGTCGAGCTGGCGTTGCCGCTCGTCAACTTGTTGTTTGAGCAAACGAACCTCTTCAGCGGTGACGGAGGTCAAGCCAGCATCGGCGGCCTTCTCGAGGGCGGTGACCATTTGCGCCATCCGCCCTTCCAATTCTCCGATCACGTCGTCTTGTTGAGCGGTGAGGTCGCGGAGTTGAGCGACTTCGCGCTCCATGGACGTTCGCTCTTCGTGGGAGAGGGAGGATTGCTGGGCCACCAATTCCGCCCTGGTGTCCTCGAGCATTCGTTCCAAGTGGATGATTTTAGCGTCGTTGTCCTTCAGCGTTTGCTCCGCCTCTGCAAGACGAGCAACCTCGGGTGCGACGGTATCGTGACGCTCGGCCAAATCGAGTTCGACCACTCGAAGCCGTTGTTTGACGGTGACAAGTTCGTCGTTGCGTTTGCCCAGTTCATCCCACGCCACCAGCACTTCGTCGACGAGTTGTTCGACGGGGTAACCTTTGAGCATCCCTTCGAGGGCCGCTCGCTCGTCGTTCGTCGTGCCTCCGACTCGTCGGACACCACCTGGTGAGGAACTCTCTACGGCCATACGGCAACGCATCGCAGATTTACCACACTTGAACCTTACCGCACAGCGCTGGGTTCACAGGGGGTATTTCACACCCCGCAACAAACGCCGTATCACTTGATAGCAGTGTACATATCGTCTGGCATTTCGCTGGCGAGTTTGAGAGCGCCTGCAGCCACCGAGTTGATGGGGTCTTCAATGCACCAAACCTTGACATCGCCGATGTCGGAGATTTCCTTGGCGATGCGCACCGAGATGCCTTCGATCAAGGAGCCGCCGCCGGAGAGGATGACGTTGTTGCGGAGCAACTGTTGGTATTCAGGGTCAGCGCCAGCGACAATTTTCTTGATGGCGTTTCCAATCTTCGGGATGATCAATTCGCATGCTTCCAAAATCAAGTCGCCGATGTCAACAACCTGGCGCTTTCCTTCCACAGAGAGGTCAACCGTGACTTCCCGAACATCGCCGCCGACATAGGAGGAGGCCTCCTTCCACTTGCGAACCATGTCCTTCGTGACTTGGGCGCCGGTGTACTTCTTTTGGATGAGCGTCATCAGTTGGTTGTCAAGCCAATCTCCGGCTTCGGTGATGGTTACTTGATCGGCGTCGGTTGGGAAGGTTCCGTACAGCCTTGCGATGTCGGTAGTTCCTGCGCCGATGTCGACCACGATGGATCCCATGTGCTGGTCGATGCCGTAGCCGGTAGCGAAAGGTTCCGTGACGACCATGATGGCGTTGACCTGACCTCGAAGGGTGGCAACGAGGTTGGATTTGTCCGTGAACGAAACGTGACTCGGCGAACAAATGACGCCGAGAACTTCGTCGAACTCCTCAGGGTCTACGGTTTCAAGAAGGTGGGAAACGAAGGCCTTGGCAGCGGCCAAGTTGGCTTCGTCGTCTTGGGTAACACCAGCGGCCATAGGGCGATACAGGTTGCAAGCGAGTTTGTTCTTCAAAGCGTCGTCACCAAAGAGGACATCTCGCCCGAGGAAATTGCGTGCGACAGGGTCTTTTGGGCGACCAACGACGGTCTCAATGGTGTGCAATTTTCCAGCGCTTGAGGCGATGGTTGATTGGTAGGTTCCTAGGTCAATTCCAACATATAGGCGGTCGCTCATTTTTCGTCACCTTGCCGCTTGGGCGGGTTGACCGAGCATGGCACTGGACTTCAAGGTTCACCTCGCGATTTTGACATCCTTTCAACACCTTTTTCCAAAAAAGTGCTTCAAGGGGCCGTTTTTCCTTTGACCTCTTGATGCACACCCTCCGCCGTCGCCCGAGGAAACGGATCGGCAACACCCGGGGGCTCGCCAACCCGACGGCGGTATCGACTCCATCGAGCCACGAGGGCGCCCAACAGGAGACCGAATGCGCCAACGATGATGGTCGAACTTCCCGCATCGCCACCGGCCCCTTCAGGAACGATGGTTGCTGCTTGTGGCAGGAGCACGTTCACGACGATGACCTCGAACAGCCGCTCGTCGACGGCGGCGGGTGAGCGGTTCCCGGTTTCAATGCCGACGATGATGTCGTAACGGGCTTCAGCGATATAAAACGGAACAAGGTCGTCGGGAAGCCTCCACACGCAAGTATGCGGCTCAGCGACCTCAACAAATTGGCTGCAGGTTGCTACCGTGGTGCTGGGCTGGTCGGCGAAGACGAGGGAGAGGGTCACGTTTGCTCCGTCCCCGTCCACATCCACAAGCGCCCATTCGATCAGGACGATTCTGTCCAGCGTGGTGTTGTTTGCTGGAGAAGAGGACACTGAGAGCGAAGGCGGGGCATCAACCGGATAGCATCCCGTGGCGGTCACGGGCCATGCAAGGTCCTCGGTGACGCAGACATCGATGTTGTCGGTGACTCCGTCCTTGTCGGTGTCATCAAAACACCCGTCCGCGTTCGCATCGTATTCGGCAGCGTTGACCGCCGGACATGCATCGTACGGATCGGCTACGCCGTCCCCATCACCGTCGTCCAAACACCCGTCTTGGTCATCGTCAGCAGCGGTCGCATCTTCGAACGGACAAAGGTCGTCAAGGTTGGCAACTCCGTCACCGTCTCCGTCGAGGTGGTCGGTTGCATCACGCTCAACGCCCTGCACCACCAGGCTGAAGCCCGTAGCATCCCCGTCCAGCCCAACGGTTCCAGGCAGCCCACCGGGCTGAACATAGCGTGCGACCACTTGGACGTCAAACCACGATGCATCGGCGAGGTAGTGTGCGGGAATGTCGATGCCGACCACCGTTTCGTTCGAGTTTGGAAACACATCGGTGTCGTAGAAGTCCGCCACGCTTGCGTTGTACATCACCGGCTCCCCATCGGCGTTCAAACGGTCGGGAAGCAAAACCCGCCCGTTCTCCAGCACGACACGCAATTGGAGGTCGTCCACCATCGCTGGTTCGGGTTGGGCGGGGAAAGCCAGCCGTAAACGAACGGACCGGTTATTCATCGGTGTGAAGCGTTCTTCAAACACATCACCGGTTTGCAAAAACGGCCCTGCTGCACCTGCCCCGTCCCACGAAAGCTCGCTTAGACCCGAGAGGTTATTGGCTCCGCTCGCATAGGTTTCAAACCAGGTTGAAACGGCGCCCTTGTCCATCCGATAACTGTCATGAACCCACAGTGAGGTGGAGGGTGAGGTCCCGTTTTTCAACGCCCCAACATCGAGAAGCCGAGACAAATTCGTCACGCCCCACCCGTCGTAGGGGTTGTGAAGGGCGTTGGTGCTCGTACCTCCGTTGCGCTCCGCTTCCTGAAGCGGGTGAGTCGCCATGGCGACGGTGGCGCGCAACAAGGAACCCGATGGCGTAAACCCTTCTCCAAGCAAAACGGTCTCTGGGTTGACCGGTGACGACCATACGGGAGCACTCATCGCCACGGGCGTCAGCGGCTCATGGGCGCCGTGAAGCCAACCCTCCTCGTACATTTGCTGGAGGACGCCCATGGCGGAGGCGGCGAGCGGCGTCGCCATGCTGGTCCCCGAAGATGGCCGAAGGTTGTTGTTGTTTGATGACCAAAAACCATCGCCAGCCGCTGAAGAGATGGTAGCCCCCGGAGCCAGAACAAACACGCCGTCAGTTCCTGCTTCGGTCGGACCGTACGATGAGGACGGCCACCGTTCGGGCTGGGACGATTTGGTGCTCGCACCCACAGAAACCACGTTGCGTCCGTTGGCCGGTTCGAGAATCCCCTCTCCGCTGTTTCCCGGTGCGATCACGGCGACGGACCAAGGCATGGCTCTCGCATAGGCGTCAAATCTTCCGGTACGTTCCGTGTAAGCCGTGGTGTCGTCGCCCCACGAATTGGAGTGGATCACGGCACCGTAAGCGGAAGCCTCCCACAACAATTCATCGACGGAAGGCGGCACCCAACCGTCGTCCGATACGATGTCTTGAACCACCAATTTGGCTCCGTAGGCCAAGGTGGATCCGTTGCTTGGAAACGTGCCGTTGCGTTGGGCGCCTACTTCGTAGCACCCCAAAGAGCCGATGACGTGCGTTCCGTGTCGGTAATCGCTGTGGCCGGGCGTGTCGTTGCCGTCGATGGTGGTGTTGAGGTGGAGGATCTTACGATGGTCATCACCAAAGATGCCAACGGCAGGATAGGTTGCATTCGGTTCTGCATGCGTGCTCATGCTCGTGGTAGCGTTTCGAAAACAAGCGTGGTCGGCGTCAAGGCCGCTATCAGCAACCCCCAACACGACGCCGTGACCGTTCAAACCAACGTTCCAGAACGGAACAGCATCATACGACCCTGTTTGGAGCAATTCAGCAGCTTGGTCGTTGCGACCGTTCGGTGACAGCACGGGTTCCACCCACAACACGCCTTCGAGAAGGGGGAGCTCATTCATCGCGACCGCCCGGGGCACGGTGATGACCGTGGAGGCCGGTAGCGACGCCCATCCCTCCTGAGCGAGCAAACCGGATGTGGTCACCATGGCGAGGCGGTTGTTCAGTTGGGCCACTGCGCTCGTCGGAAGGCGAGGCTCGAAGAGAACGCGAACGGTGATTTCGCCATCGTCCAAAGGCCTCAGCGGCTGTAAAAAAGCCGCATCGTTGAACGGTAATGATTTGACGCCCGGAATCGTTTCCAAGGGCCCACCCGTCCAGACAAGCAGCGCATGTGGCGATACGGAACGCAGAGGTTGAACCCCCTCCTCAAGGAGTTCCTGCCAATCCTGGGACGTCCACACCCCTTCTTCGAGCACGAGCAAACGCTCTTCTCCGAAAGGGGGCAGTTCTTGGATTGGCTTGGGCGCCGCAGATGTCTGCCAGCCTGAGGCCAGGGGGAGAAGGAGCAAGAGCACCATCAACCCGACGCGCATGAAAACACCAACAGGCCGTTTTGCCTCAATCTATCGGTTGGATGCTCAAGCACCTGCGCGCCAGCGCGTTTAAGGATGGATGGCGAGTCGGGCGACCCGATGAAGGCCTACCGTATCACTGGAACGGCGCCCTTTGGCAGCCAACGACAACACTTTTCCTACGATGTCCCCGCAGAAAACAGCGACGCAGCCGTAGAACACGTCTACTCCACCCTCGGTTCTCGCCATCGCATGAAGCGGCGCACCGTGCAAATCGTTACCATCGACGAAATCGACCCTCGGACCTCAACCGAACCCTCCATCCTTCACCACTTCCGTGAGGAGATTGCAGCCCAGGGCGGCACCCTTGCTCCCGTCGCAGAAGAAGAGTGATCCTCCTCTCAAGAATCGACCATGGTGGTCGGTGATATGCTCCAGCCCTCGGCCCATTCGTACAGGGATTGCATGACTGGACTCAATTTCTTCCCCTTCGCCGTGAGAACGTAAACAGCAGACCGCGAATCGTCGTCATGCAAGTACCGAGCAACAAGCCCTGCAGCCTCCAATTCTTTTATGCGTCTAGAGACGGTTATTGACGACGATCGCACACGGCGCTTGATTCCCGTAAAGCGCAGCGGATTTTCGTCCCTGTCCAATTCCATTAGGACGTGAAGCGATTTTGATTTCGTGAGAAGGTCAAGGATGCTATCCACCTTTCCGAAGGTCGGGTTGCAGTTTTCGTCCATGTCCACCGCCAAGCCCGACCACAATTTGGTCGTCAATAAGTCCACTCCAGTCACAGAAGCGTTGTCCCACCATCTCTTAACGGGGGCTTCTTCAACCCCAAGCCACTCCGAGAGACGAGCGCCATGGTCGACCGTGCCCAACTCCAACGCTTGGCGCAAGAAGTCGAAGCGTTGCGCAAGCGTATGGACGAGATCAACCTCCGAATCGAGCAGGTGGACACCGTGCTTGCTGAACACGCCGTCACCGACGCCGTCCTCGCCACCTTGCTCAGCCACGACAACGGCAAAACCATCTCCACCCACCTCCCCATTGGTTCAGGGGTAAGCCTGCCTTACCGTCATGCTGGCGCCGAAGAAGGCGTTGCCTTGGTCGACCTCGGCTCGGGAATCTTTGGAGAACGCCCTTGGAGCGACGCACGAACGCTGACGTCCGAACGGCAAAGCGACATCCAACACCTTCGGGATGAACTCAAAGTCCAAGCCGACCAGACAGAAGCCTCGCTCGCTCAAGCAGCCACGTCATTCAACACCTTGGCGGAACAGATGAAACAACCGTCTCCACCACCTGCCTTGTCCACCGTCGAGCCCGCGGCACCTAAGTCGGACGAGGAAGAGGTAACGCCATCAGCACCATCTCGTCGTTCCCGTAAACGCGGAATGTTTGGGAACGATTTGACACTGGACGATTGAGGGGAGTTTCATGGGATTGTTTGACCGCTTTCGTAAACGCATCCACGAAGTCGCCGACGAAACCGATGGCGAGGCCCTTTCGGTGGAAGCTGATTCTGAGGAGGCCAAAGCCTACCTTGATTCCAAAGAGCAAGCCTCCTCGCCATCAGAGGATTGGGAGGACCTCGATACCGAGGGGGGATCTTTTCAGCCTGCTGACCCGGGGCCCAATGAATCAGACGACGATTGGGACACATGGGATGATGATGAGCCCACCGTACCCCTCCAACTGCCCAAAAAGGAGCGAAAACGTCTGGAGCGAGAGGAACGAGATCGGGAACGGAAAACAGCGAAGGCGATGAAAAAGCGCGGTGCAGTCGAGGTCTCCAGGCCCGAAGGCTCTCGCGTTGACCTTACCATGATGCGGACGACCACCGGCAGGCAGTTGGTCGAGGTGCAACAGGCGCCTCGGGGCGGGACCCGGACAACGACCATTGAGACGGAAGCCGGATCAAACATCGCCGTGGACCTTGGAGGGGGAGTCGTCACCGATGGTGGGCGCATCATCAAGGCCGGCGAAGCCTTGGACAACCTGCTTGAGGAACTTGAATGGGTGTTGCTTGAATCCGATATTTCACATCACGCAACAAGAGCCATCATCGACAGCCTCCGCACAGCGCTTGTGGGCGCCCGGCTCCGCAAAGGTGCTGAACTTTCCAAGGTCCTTGAGGCAGCGCTCAAGCGAGCCCTTCACGGTTTGCTGGAAGCAGGCTATTGGGATTTTGACGCCACCGTTCAAGGCTTCATCGACAGTGGCGATGTTCCGGTTGTGATCATGCTCGTTGGCGTCAACGGTACGGGAAAAACAACCACGGCTGCGAAGATTGCACACCGCTTGCTCAAGAACGGCCATTCCGTCATCGCTGCTGCAGGAGACACGTTTCGTGCTGGAGCCATTCAACAACTTGAATCGCATTGTGAACGCCTCGGCATTCGGTGCATCTCCAGTCAACGGGGGGGTGATTCGGCAGCCATCGCACGCGACGCCATCGAATCTGCCAAAGCGAAAAACATCGATGTGGTTCTCGTTGATACCGCAGGACGCATGCAAAACAAAACGAACCTGATGAACGAATTGAATAAGGTTCGCAAGGTCACGAATCCCCACCTCACCTTGTTCGTTGGCGATTCATTGGCGGGCAACGACGCCGTGGAACAGGCAAGAATGTTCCAAGAGATCATGCGCTTTGACGGCGCGGTTTTGACGAAGATGGACACCGATGCCAAAGGGGGTGCGGGACTCTCGATTGCGTTTGCGACCGGTCGCCCAATCGTGTTTGCCGGTATCGGGCAGGAATACGGCGACCTGCTCCAGTTCCAACCCAATTGGTTGCTCGACCAGTTGTTTGAATGAGGCGCAGGGCAAAAGAACCTCGGCGTGCTCCACAGATCATGACCGATATGTTCGCTGACGAAGACGCCGCCCGCTTCTTTCAAGTGGTTCAAATGCTCCAGAGGTCCACGATGTTGCACATGGGCTACGTGCCCGACCACGAGGGCGCGTTTCATTACAATCTTCTCGAGGCCAAAGAGGGCATCGAGGTGTTGAGAATGTTCCAAAAGAAGACGCAAGGGAACTTGAGCGACCGGGAGACACAGATGCTCCGGGCGATCATCAGCGAACTCCAGATGCAGTTCACCAAAGCACCGGATGTCCATCGCAAGCGGCAAGAGGAGCAAGCGCAAAGCGACGTGGTGCGAGAAACCTTCGCACAACCACGGGACGGGCCGGTGGAAGATCTCTCAACTCCTGCATCTGGCGAGGAAGAATAGCGGTTGATTGATGAGCCAGCACCCGTTGCGGGTTGTTGATAGGCATGGGATTGGTCACGGAGGTGGACGACCAAACAGCACCTATCGTGCTCATCGTCGACAACAACCCCATGTCGAGCATGCGTCTTGCAAACCTGTTCAAGACACGGAATTTCGTCGTTGAACAATGCGAAGACGGCGACAAAGCCGTTGATGAATACATCCGATTGGACCCCGAACTCGTGGTCTTGTCCCTCGACATTCCTTCCTTGGACGGCCACCTCGCTGCATTGGAAATGCGAGAACACGGCGGTGAAAGCCGCATTGTGTTCGTTGCTCCCACTCGCATGGCCGATGTCGCAAGGGATGCTGCCTATTCGGCTGGAGCCGTGACGTGGCTGCAAAAACCAATTTCGAGCGAAGCGCTTGAGGCGGCGTGGGCGACGATCCTTGGCCCAATCCCTGCGGCGCCCGGCCTCGAAGACTTGGATGAATTGTATCCCGACCGCGTTCAAATTGAGGCCGATGAAGGGCCGATGAGCGCTCCGCTTCCCTTGCCCCTACCCCTCCCAGGGCAACTCCCTCCCTTGGACGCCTTACCCGCCCTCGTCGTTGCCGCTCCCGAACCAGCGGAGCCGAAGAAGAAAGGAAAGCGCCGTTTCCTCCTCTTGCTCGTGGTGGCTGCGCTCTCGGGGCTTGGCTATGCGGCGACGCAAGGCATGCTCCCGCTCTGATTCGTCAAAGCATTTTACCAAGGCTCTGATATTCTCATCCGCCGTGCTGGCATCATGCGAGGGGTGTGGGCGGTCCGAATCCTCCTCTTGACCTGCCTGCTCTCTGCCGTGTACGGCAGCCTCAACCCGAACTTCGAAGGTTCACCCTTTGCCGAGCAGGCCGAGCCCGAAGACAACGCCGCCTTTGAACCGACCTCGGGCGAGGATGAATCGGCAGACGCCGAAGAAGCACGAGTCGAATCTCCCGAATCCGCAGTTGAAGCTCCAGTTCTCGATGCACCTGCTGGGGAAACGGCAGCCAATCCCTTCCTCACGGGAGGGTTGCTGGGGATGTGCCTGGTGTTCCTTTCTGGATTGTTCATTGAATTCATGCGCGTGGTGGTCTTGGTTGCTCTGGTCGCCCCCATGATGGCGAAAAGGGGCCGTCACCGAGAAGATGACCTGACCAAAGGACGAATCCTCGGTTATATCGAAGCCAATGCTGGTATCCATTTTTCGGCTTTGCGAGACGGCCTCGGCCTTGCGAACGGTGTCACTGCATACCACACCAACAATCTTGAACGGGAGGGGAAAATTTTCTCTTGGAAATCTGGAAAAAACCGAAGGTACGCGTCTTCCTCCGTACCCAAGCACGAGCGGAAGCGCTTTCAAAACCCGCTTACGGGAACCCGGCTTGCGGTGCTCGAGGTTCTCGCCGAAAAAGGCCAAGCCGGGACGACGACCAAGGAGTTGCGGGAGCGTCTTGACATCTCGCGCCAACTTCTGAGCCACCATCTCAACGATCTCAAAGCCAACGAACTGATTGAACGGGCAACCGGCAACGAGCGCAAGGCATGGCGTGTTTCCAAGAACGGTTCAGAGCGCTTGCAGGCGAGCCGTTCCTTGCAAAAAACACTGTAAAGTGTCCAATCAATTTACCAACTCGTTAATATCAAGCAGGTGTCGAGTCCTGTTCATGAACCGAAAACAGGCCGTCGCACTTGGCTTGATCTTGACCATGTTGATGTCGGGATGCTTGTCCTACGAGGGAGAGGTGGAAGTTCCCGATGTCGAACTTCCCGAGGATTGGTCGACCACGGCGTTCCGCACGGTCACGAGTCCGCAATTGTA
>Ga0181598_1003436_pt1 | contig 13740 bp, 8 predicted proteins | sample 041ome_4_FD_153295 | JGI IMG/M metagenome (GOLD analysis project Ga0181598, IMG submission 153295) | Coastal salt marsh microbial communities from the Groves Creek Marsh, Skidaway Island, Georgia - 041404US metaG (spades assembly) | ecosystem: Environmental > Aquatic > Marine > Intertidal zone >...
ATTTAACCGTCAACCTACCCTTCACAGGATGAGTATGATGGGTCATAGAATTAAGGTGATGCCTGGAAAGACTTTCCGGTTTAATACTGATGTATGTGAGCCTTATAATGCTGATTTCGATGGAGATGAAATGAACATGCACGTTCCACAATCATATCAAACATTGATGGAACTCAAATATTTAACAGCAGTGCCACATCACTTTATTAGTCCCAGTACTAATTCCCCTATTATTAAACCTAGTCAAGATAATTTACTGGGTCTTTTTAAAATTACAGGTGAAAATGTACTTTTAACACAAATTGAAGCACAACATCTTTTAAGTGGGACACAATCCTTCAATGGTATTCTTCCAGAACCTAAAATTAAAGATGGAAAATATATTCGTTGGACTGGAAAACAAATTTACAGTGTTATTCTTCCTAAGATTTCATTAAAAGCGAGACCTAAAGAAGATAAATTACCAGAAGTTATTATTGAAAATGGAGAACTCATCCAAGGTCAAATTGATAAGGGAGTAAGTGGCAAACTTATTCATATTATCCATTCTGATTTTGGTAATGTTGAAACTGAAAGATATATGAATGACCTTCAATGTATTATTTCCCGTTATCTTATTAAGACAGGTTTTAGTGTAGGTGTTAGTGATTTAGTAGTTCATCCTGATATAGTTGCTAATAATAAGAAAACTATTAAAGAATCACTTAAGGCAGAAATTGATTTATCTAAAAAGGTCCATCTGGATATTTTAGAAAATGTAACTAATAACCTATCTGAAATTTATGAAGGTAAAGTTGCTAAAATTAATGAAAAACTTGATAAAACTGTGACAGATAATACTACTGATAAGTTATCTATTGATAACAATCGTATCGCCTTTATGGTAACTAGCGGTGCTAAAGGTAAAAACCTTAACATTAAACAAATGATGTGTCTTTTAGGTCAACAAACCATTGATGGTGGTCGTGTTCCAATTGGTTTTACTGATAGAACTCTTCCTCATTATCCTCGTTATGAAAATGGGGTAGAAAGTAGAGGGTTTGTATCAAGTAATTACTTAGAGGGTCTTAATCCTATGGAATTCTTCTTTGCTGCTATGGCAGGGAGGGAAGGTCTAATTGATACTGCTGTCAAAACTGCTAATTCCGGTTATCTTCAACGTTGTTTTGTGAAAGCAATGGAAGATTTAAAGAGTGCTCACGATTATACTATTAGAGATAATAATAATCAAATTATTGAGTTTATGTATGGTGGTGATGGATTTGACCCTGTTAAGATTGAAAAGCAAAAGACTAACTTTAAATTAATTCCAGGTGATAAATTATTCAAAGATTATTTATTTGTAGAAAATGAAAAAATGGATGATTATATGCTTAAGAAAACTATTACTATAATGAACAAGAAATATGAAAAAGGATGGTTTAAAGAACTGAATGAATATAATAAGAAAGTTCAAAAATGTTTAGATTTAATTCATACTTCCCTTGTTAAATATGCTTCATCTATTGATGATGTAGATTTATATTATCCAGTAAATATTAATAAATTAGTGAAAAGAACTATTAATATTTATCAACTGGATAAGATTAGTGTTAAATCATCTTTAGACCCGGTTAATGTATATCATCAAATTGAAAACCTGATTGAAAACTGTAAAGTTAATAATCGTCGTAATCCAGTTCTTGAAATTCTGGTGTATGATTACTTATCACCTAAGAAAGTTCTTCGTGATTACAAAATGAACCAAGAAGCATTAGATTACATTTTCGCACAGATTAAATTAGGATTTCAGAAAGCACTTGTTAGTTCTGGAGAAATGGTGGGTCCAATTGCGGCTCAAAGTCTGGGTCAAGAATCTACACAATTAACTCTTAATACTTTTCATTTAGCCGGGGTGGGTTCATCAAGCAAGATTACACAGGGTGTTCCACGTCTGAGAGAATTAATTAAAGTCACTAAAAACCCTAAGAATCCTAGCAACTATATTTACCTAAAAGATAATATCCGTTTCCATAAAGAAAAGGTAGAAAAGATAAAGAATAGTATTGAACAAACCAAGATTGGAGAAATTCTTAAATCTGATCCGGCATTTTATCTAGAACCAACTAATAAATTAAACAATGTTTTAGAAGAAGACCGGGAATTTATGAAATTCTATGAGGTATTTAGTGAATTAGATAAATCATTTCAAGATATTCCTAAAAACCCTTGGGTTGTTCGTATGGAATTTGACCGTAAAGAAATGATTTATCGTAATATTTCAATGGCAGATGTTCATCAAGCACTTAAGGTTATTTACCCTGGTGCTAATATGATGTATAGTGATGATAATGCTGGTAAATTAGTATTTCGTCTGCGTATTCCTTTTGAAAGTAAAGATGTTGTAAATAAAGATATTAAGTATCTGGAGGGTAAAGCAGAGGAAATCAAAGAAATTATTATTAAAGGAGTAGATAATATTGAAAAAGTCTATATTAGCGAACCTACTAAAGATTGCCTAATTAAAGGCGAAAAATGTAAAGGGTTTACTAAAGTTGGTGAATTCTATGAAGCAAAAGAAGAATTCCATTTATCTACTGACGGTGCTAATCTCTTTGATTTACTGATGCGGGAAGATGTAGATAGTTATCGTTCCTATACAAGTAATCCTCACGAAATGATGGGTATCTTTGGTATTGAAGCAGGTAAATTCATTATTGAACAACAAATCCGTAGTACTATGGCAAGTAACAATGCCTTAACTAGTCCTCGTCACATTGGATTACTAGTTAGTAAGATGAGTCATAATCGTGAATTTATGAGTGTTGATAGACACGGTATTAATCGTGAAGATATTGGCCCTCTTGCCAAAGCTTCTTTTGAACAAACTAGTGAACAGTTTAAAGAAGCTGCTTTATTTGGAGCAGTAGATAAATTAGAGGGTGTATCTGCTAATATTATTGTAGGTCAAATTCCTAGAAGTGGTACTGGTGCTGTAAAACTTTATTTAGATGAAGATTTACTTGCTTCAGAACTTAAAAAGAGGGGTGCTGCTGAAAAAGAAATTAAAGCGGAAGAAGTCTTTAATATTGATACAATTATGGGTAATAAAGATACTAATTTCTGTGTTAGTGATGATGATCGTATTAAGGTAAATCTTAATACTATTGAAAAAGATGGATTATCATTAAGTCATATTCCTGAAGTAGTTTTAGAATAAGTGCTAAAATAGAAATATTATCTTAAAAAATTGTTTATTTATTAATTTTATTTTTTTATTATTCATTGTCAAGTAAATTAATTATTACTTTTCAACTATTACTTATCAATTAGTTTGATTACTTATTAGTTTGATTACTTATTATATCATCATTACAAAATGATTTCAACTAGTATTATCAACTGTGGTGAAAACAATGCTTGGAAGAGTGATATGAAATTTCGTTTTGGGTGTGTTGCTTATCAAGGTAATAGTAAGATTATTACCCAAGGTCATAATTATTATCGTAGTTGTTATCGTCAATGTGGTAAACGCCATTATTGTTCAGCACGACATGCGGAACAAGATACCATTTTGAAATTGGTTAATTTGTACTCTAAGTCGGCTCCGAGTGGAAAGTATTGTCTTTTACCACATTCGCAGGAAAATGAAACAGGTTAAAATCTTTATTACAAAAAAAGGGTATCAAAAAGATGAAAAAGGTAATCAAGTAGAAACTACTCTTTATGCTCGTCCCTGTGCTGAATGCTTTAAATTAATGCAGCATTATGGTATTAAAAAAGTATATTACACTACTAAAGAAGGAGATATTATTAGTGTTAATACTAATAAAGTAGATACTAACGAGGAATTTGTAAGCGATGCTCAACGGTTGTTTAAGGAAGATAGGCATTGGATTACTTAATTCTATTTTTACGTTTTTTTGTTAATTTTCTTAATTTTCTTGATTTACCACCAACTTGTGATTCTGACATTTTTCTTAATGTTATACATAAATATTCTGGTTTAATAAATTTAGATTTTATTAAAGTTGAATAAATTAATTCAAGTATTTTTTGTGAATTTTTATTTTCATATTCAAATTTAATCATAAATTCATTAGTAAATAAACCTGGATTACTATTGTTAAACTGTTTTGTATTATCATCTCTTTTATATTTTGCTGTTACATAATCGTGATTTCCTAAAGAACTATTAACTATATTTTCAAGTGTTTCTATTTGAGTTTCATTATGTTTATCAATATATTCAATAATAGCTATAGCATGAGAAATTCTTGCTAAATATTTAGCTATTTTCTTTTTAAAATATTTTACATCTTTAATATGCATGTAATGAAACATAAAGGCAAAGTTTTCTAAGGCAGATACTATACATATTTTTTTAAAATCTTCTCTTCTATCATTAGATAATAATTTAGTAATACATTCTTTACTACTTTCATGTAATACACAACAATGAATTACATGAAAGTATGCTGAAAAAGTATGATATGTTTCATCCGCATACCATAGTGCTAATCTCATTAATGATACATATTCATTAATATTTTCTGTATTTTTTTCAAAATCATTAGTATGTAATAATTCGAATATAGCTGAATTAATATCATCTATTTTTGTATGTATATATTTTTTACAATCTAATGTAAATTCTTCAGTTTCACAAATGGATAATCCACTAGACCTTCTGCGTTTTGGAATTTTACTTTGTTCTTCGTGACTATCTCCTTCGTGACTATCTCCTTCGTGACTATCTTCCTTTTGTATTAAAAAATTATCATATGTTGTATCTCCCTGATACCATATATTTAAATTTATACCATTTTCGTTTACTAATGGATTACCATTAATATTAAATTGTGAATTTAATTCAAATATATTACTAACACTATTATTAAAACTATTTATTATATTATAATTATCTGTTGTTTCAAAAAATAATAGATTTGTGAATACAATTTCATTACTAAAATATCTAGCAGGATTAATAAAATATTTAATATCGGATAAACTCAAAAAATATTCATCAGTAGTAGGTTTTGTACGTAAATATAAATACATAGGATGAGAATAAATATTAGTATCAAATATTTTTTGCAAATTTAATTCACCATTATTTATATCCAAAAATGCAAAATTTAATATTGTATTAATTGAATATAAAAATAATGTTTCTGGGTTTGAATATATAGTTAAGTCATAATCTGAAGTTACATCTTCAGAACCTACCATATCAAAATATACTTTAATATATTCTCCCTCAATTAAATTACTTTTATATATTTCCTTACCATTTTTATAAATTTTATAACTATTATTATTGTTAATATTAAATATTTCTTTTATTATGATAATTATTAACATATCTATTACCAATTTTCTAAAATAATTATAACCACAATGATTATTTTTATTGTTTTGATAATGTTTTAAAAAATCATCCCAAGACTTAACCTTAAATTTATTACTTAATTGAAAAATTTCCCTTACAATTTCACTTATATAACCATATAACTCATCAAAACTGTTTTTTACAACTTGATAATCTGTAGCAAACTTCATTAATCCTTTATAATAATTATCTTTAAATTTACACTGCCTATCATCCCAATTACAAAAATTTTCAAAACTATTACAAATATTTTCATTTTCTATTTTAGGACATTCATCACCAGGAAATTGTTTTACTGCCTTGTGTTTAATTCCATATTTCTCATCTGGATATAGTTCTTTAGTAATTAATTTATGGACTCCTTTTTTTCCTTTATTATACTCTGGTATACATTGAAAGGGTTTATTCATTATGTATTATGTAATTAATTTCTTAATTTCTTAATTTATTAAATAATCATATATTTTTTCTGCTAATGATGGACCTAATTTTCTTTCTTTTTCTGCGGTATCTTCTTTACTGCTACTTTTAACCTTTATCTTAAATTCTGCTAACTCCTTTTTTTTCATCATAATAAAATATTCAGATAGCACATCCAGATGGGAAGATATTTCGTCCTTTTTTATATTTTCTAGTGTATTTAAATAAGTAATGAATGTAATTTCTGTAATATCTTTAATTAAAAAATCATCATTTTTCATTACATTATCTTTTAGTATTCGATATGTATTTAGGTGTAATTTCTTCATTTTACGGAGAAAACTAATATTATCTAATAATGATTTAAGAGAGGTATTAAAATCTATTTTTAACCAATCTAATAATGCGGAAATATTACCAAATCTTTCTAGGATTTGAATACTAATGCCACAACTCATACCTGGTATCACAGATAACATAATCTTTTGACAAGCGTTAGGAGTTAAATTTTCACTTTTCTTTGTCTTAATAGAAAATGTGGATAAATACTCTTTTTCTAATTCCGCATCTACATTTGATTGTAATGACGATATTTCTTCTTTCTCTAATTCCAATTCAGTAGGGGAAACACTAGTTTTTCTATCTTGATGTGAAGGAGTTAATTTAATTGGTTTTATTTTATCATCACTTTTATTAGGTTGTAATGTTTCTTCTTGACTTGTAATATTTAAATCGGTGGTAGAAGTATCTTCTTTATTAGAACCTCCTTTGATTATTTTTACGTTGTTGTTTTTTAATTTATTAGTTTTCCTATCCAGATGTAAAGTTATTTTTTTAATAGAGGTAGATGTTTCATCTATACTAACTATATTATTATTTATTTCTTGTGTGTTTTGTTTTTCTTGTGGAATATTTTCACTAGCAACAATAGGAATATAACAAGATGACCACAATTCTTTAGCATTCTTTAAAACTCTATCTACTAATCGCATGATAAAAACACTAGTCTCTTCTAAATCCCAAGTTCTTATCATTTTAATATCATCCCGAAATAACATACTAATCCAACTCCCATAAATTCCTTTACTATTTTGTTTCTTCCTAAACTTAACAGTATTAACATTACCTTCAATCAAATAAAAAAATTGGCATTTAATACCATTTTTTAAATCTTGGGTTTGGCAACTTTTAATTCTCATCTTTTGTTCTTTATATCTACCATCTTTAATACTACTCATTAAGTCTGAAACACTTTTTCTTTCAATTATCATTTTGTAATATGTCTCTTCCTTTATTTTAGAAATATGGTGATATTTTAAGATAATATCACCCACTTTTAAATTTGGCGTAGTTATTTTTATTTTATCCAAACGAGAATTATTTGCTAAATTTAACAAATCTATTAATTTTTTTTCTCTGTAATCTACTTCTAATTCTAGTGTAGAAGGCATAATAATAATAGTAATTAATTTCTATCTGGAGTAGTTTAAAGGTTAATAGGATAAAAAAATAAAAAGTTAAACATAATTAATCATATTTTTCATCAAGACTTATTTTTTCTTCTACAAACTTGCTATCCCTTCTTTTATCTATAGGAACAAGTAAGTATTTTTTAGTATTTTGTAAATAATATTTGAAGTGTTCTAGATTAGTTAAATCTTTAGATGTTAAATTAGTAATTAGAGTATTAGTATTAATGGTTTGACTATTGAAATTAGAAGGATTAGATAGAATGAAATGAAGAATAATTAAACCTAAACACCACAAATCATATTTAAATCCCAATTTATCTGTTTCATATTGTGATAAATTACCTGAAGAATGTAATAACTTTTTAGAAATAAAAGGGTCATTTCCGTTAAATAAGGTTTCTCTAGAACAATTAACTTTTGAATATAACTTCATATTCTCTAATTTCATAACTTTATGGGTTTTAGAAACCAAGGTTTTACCGCAACCATAACCAAAGTTAGTTATTTTAACCTTTAAAGGTAAATCATTTTCAGATATTATCGGTTTATAGGTTTCATAATTATTTTTAGTTGGATGGATTTTACTTAATTTTTTATCATCACTAAATAACATATTTTTTAAACTATTTAATAACCCTTCATTATTTTCATTATGAAATGTTTTATCTAAATTAGGAGGTAATTCTATAACAACACTATCTAAATCTAATTGGCGATGACTGATACCTAGTTTATGTATTTGATAAAGTGCTTTACATAATTGTTTAATAATGTATTTACTAATAATATATCTACTTTCTTTATCAAAATCGGGAGTTGATATTAAAGAGTATAGTTTTCTTAATGTAATACCTTTAAAGATAGGGAAAATATTAATTATATTATCATTAGTAATAAAAGATGCTAAGCAAGGATTAATATATTTTAAATTATGTTTATTACTTTGTATCTTATGTAAAATACTTAATTCTTTTTGTATTTGTTTTAAATTAGATACTGTATAAGGCATACACTTACAAACATATTTATTATTATCGGCTTCAAAAATAAAATATTCTCCATTATTACCAACTCCTTCAAATTTAGTATTAGTAATATTAGAATTATATTTTCGTTTTAATAAATTTTCTAGTTTTTTAAAATTAACTCTATTATTATATTTATTTCCTTGGGATTCACTATTAGACACTTTTGTATTATTTAAATTACTATTTAAAAAATGAATCCTAGTTGGTATTGACATTCTATTAAGTATCTTTATTAAGTATCTATCTTTATTATGTAATTGGATATTATTTTAAATTATTAACAAATATTGAAAATTTGGAAAATTGGAAAAATTAGGATACTCTTCCAATTAATACTTGTTCATCTCCATTTTCGTTTTTAATTCGTAAAAACTTATTAATATAATCTTTATGTATTTCTGTAGCATTAACTAAACATAAATAGGTTTGTCTTTCAAATTTATCTTGTTTATCTGTAAATAATTTAGATACTGTTTCAAACCTACTTTTATTCTTTGTAGTTAAACTATTTTGGTGTTCTTCAAATAAATTATCAAATTTATTATAATATCCTACTGTAATATCTGAAATTACTTCATCCATATTACCTATTTCTAATTCATAATCAGCATTAATAAATTGAACCATATTCTCTCTGCGACTTCTAATGAAAATATTTTTGTTTTCATCTATTTTATAAATAGCACTTAAGAAACGACAATAACCTGGATAACCACTACTTAAGTATTCTATTATCTTTTCAGTACTCAAAGAACTAATATCTTCTTGCCCTACTGGATTTATCTTAACTTGATAATTATTAATGATATTACTATTTAGAGTATTATTAGTGGTTTGAGTATTATTTGTTGTTTGGGTATTATTAGTGGTTTGGGTATTGTTTGTTATATGTTTTATATTACCATCATTTAAATTATTAATAACATTTGGATTATCTAATATTTCTAAAGTATTAAGATGTCTTTTATTATTATTAAATTTTTCAATTAATTTTTTCTTTTCATCTTTTGGAATTTTTAAACAAACATCACGTAAATGTTTTTTGTAATATCTTTTATATTTTATCTTTGTTTCACAATATTCACATTTATACAATTCTTTTACCATTTTAATATCTTTTTTCCCGTTTGGTGTTTTCTCCCTTAAATTATTACCTATATCCTGACCGTTGCTTCTCGTTGCTTCTCGTTGCTTCTCGTTGCTTCTCGTTGCTTCTCGTTGCTTCTCGTTGCTATTTGTTGCTTCTCGTTGCTTCTTTTGGTCCTCTACTGATTTACAAGGAATTTTACGGTTATTATGTCTTTCTAATTTAGATGGAGAATCAAAGTGTTTTTTACAAGAAATACAAATATAGTTCTTCATTTTAAAAATATTATTATTTATTTTTAATGTATTATTATTATTTTATTATTATATTTTATTTTTTATTTATTTTAAAAAAATTAAAAAATATTACAAATTAAAACGGAATCAAGAAAAAAATCAAAAATCAAAAAATGGCAGTTTTTTTTGGATTACGATGAGTTGAAAAGTTGCCATTTTTTGGTTAAAACTGCCATTTTTTGAAAACTGCCAATTTTTTGGCAGGTTTTTTGACCCTATTTTGAATGTAAAACCTTATTTTTTTGAGTTAAAACTGCCAAAAAAAACCTGCCATTTTTTTTTTGGGCCGAAAAGCGTGCGCGCGCGCACACTTTTTTAACATTTTTTTAAAAATTATTAATATTATTTTTTAGAATTGAAAGATTTAAAAAATTAAAAAAATAAAATTTTACTAAATTACAAAAAAAATAAAATTTTACTAAATTACAAATTTTACTAAATGAAAAATTTATGATCAAATGTGTAAAAAGTAAAAAAAAGTATCATTATCCATTATTAATTGGCGGATGTTGTAGTTGTAGATGCTACAGTTGTTCTTCTAGGACTTGCTGTAGGCATAGTTCTTGGTTGAACACCCATCGTCCTTTGTGGTATAGTAGTATTACCTCTAGTAGTGGTAGTAGGTCTTTGATGTGTAGTTGCTACATCGGCAGGAATACTACCTTGATATTGATTTGCTGGGCATTCAATAAATTCACGATATACAAATTTAGGAAGCATACTACCCACATTAGTTAAACTAACATCACTTTCAGTTTTAGCAATGGTCCCATCTTGACCAAGTTCTAAGGCATTAATAGGTGTGCCATAATCCATTACACCAATAGGAAGTTCTCTGGTATTAATTACTCTGGTAGGACATACATTTCTACAATTATTAGGGTGATATTGAGGTACATCCCAATTAGTAGGAGGTAAATATTGCATACCGGGTACATAAGTTTTAGTAGTTAATGTTTTAGCGTCAAAACCTTCGGTATTATCTTTAGAATAACTATCTTCTGCAAAAGTATATCCAAATGAACAAGCTGCTTTTGTTTGTTTATCAGTGTGTGTTTTTACTGTATTATTATATTGCATTTGTCTTATTCTTTTTTCTTCATCACTTATTTCTTCTCTATCTTCAAATAATTCCCGAGATGGTTTTAAGTATTCACTTATGGATTTATTATGAGTTCTAATATTTTCAAAATTATTTGCCATTAAATTATTATTTTGTGATTCGGCATTATCTAAAAATGGTAAATTATCATTATTTTCGTTTGCCTTCATTAAATTATTTAATAGGTTTTCACCTGTTTCAACACTACCTTGAGGTGCATTAATAACTATTTGTGGATTAAATACACTATTATGTTTGCCGTGGGTATCTTGTTGAACAATATCAGCAAATTCATCAGAGTTTTCAAAAGTATCTACTTGTTTGGTTTTTTTACTTTTTAGTGCTTCAATTGATTCTTCATTATCAAATTCTAGAACATTATTAATAGAATTAAATTTAACTTGTGATTGTTTATTATTAGAACCTTGTACTTCTTCTTGTTCTTCAACATCTAAAAATGAATTATTTCCATCATATTCAGAACTATCTAAATGTTCATCAACATCAGGTATTTGAACTTCAAATCCTTCTAATAAATTATTTTTTAATCCATCACAACTACGAAGACAAATAATAGCTACTAATAAAAATGCTAATACCATTACTACTTTTTCGGTATTATTTTTACTATCTTGCCACGCCATAACTAGTGCTAAACTAGCAACTAATAAAACTAATAAAGGTAAATATAACATTTTCAATATTTATTATAAGATTTTTCTATTTTATCTTTTTTAGTTATTCACTATTTATTATAATAATTATCTTTTATTTTTTATTTAATCTTAACAATAATAGTATTAATTCAAAGTATTTATTCAAATAGTAATTATTAAAATTATTTCAAAAATTATAAAAATATAAGTAATCTTAATCATTTATTAATTAGGAAATAACCTAAGATTCATACCATCGTGAACATAAGAATTATTTGCTTCATCAAAATAGGCATCAAATTCTTTTAATGCTCCAGCATCTAATGCGGTTTCTTCTTCACCAAATGTGCCTTTATTTTGTAATTCCGCACGTGATTGATTAAAATGTTTATTAAATTTTTGAAGAATATCTACACTACCCAAATGACTACCTCCTAATTCTCCTTCATCTAAACCTACTTTTTCTATCATACAAGTTTCTAAATCATAATCAACCATAACACTGTCTCCAGCATTTGTTAAATAATCATTTAAACGACGAAGAACTTTAACTTTTTCACTACCAACACTATTTGCTATTTTAATTTTACTATCTAATTCTTCTTCGCTCATTTTTGCTAAGTCTTCAGGTAATAATAATTTAAATTTACCGTCATTACCCACACTTTCATAAGCAATATCAAAGGTACAACTTTCTAAACTTTGTAATGGACGGGCAATTTGTTTTCCGCATTGTCTTTCATAGTTATCCCAGGGGTCTTTAGGATTAGTTTTTCTTCTTAAAGGAACTACATCTAACATAGGACAATTTAATTCTTTTAAGGTAAGTTTAACATCTGCTAAATCTTGGAATACTAAAGGATTAGAAACACCGTCAAATGGTTTATTATTGAAAATTAAGTAAAAGTTTTGACCATCGGTGACTAAGTAATCAGGACAATGATTAGGTAAGATAGTTTCTTCTACGGTAACTATGAATTTTTCCATTTGTCTTCTATTAAAAAGGCATAAACCTAGTAATACAAACAAAGCAATAAGTAATACTTGTAATAACATTTCTTTTTGTTAATTATTAATTATTATTAACTATCAATTAATTTTCTTTATTATTCTAAAAATCTTATATTTAGTAATAATTTAGATTATTATTATTGTATATTTTCATATCATTTATTTAAAAAGTGTGTATTTTTTACATTACTTAATAAATTATTACTTTTTGGCAAAAACAGGAAAAAATATAAAAATTGTTTTTTAAATATTATGTAAATATTTTTGTGCTGAAATAAATAGGGTTTCAGTACAAATAGTTTAACACTATTAAGCAAAACCTCCTCATGGAAACTGCTTCGGTAGGATAATATTGCTTAAGGCAATATTATCCTCCCTCGCCTTCCATGTGATTTATCTTTTTTTTAATATTAGATTTGATTTTGTGTTTTTAGTATGTTTTTGTTTTTTAGTATATTTTTGTTTTTGTTTACATTACTTAATAAATTATCACTTTTTGGCAAAAACAGGAAAAAATATAAAAATTGTTTTTTAAATATTATGTAAATATTTTTGTGCTGAAATCCTAAGAATAGGATTATTGACAGTCCTTCGTTAATTATTATCCCATAATAATTATCTAATCAATGTCACCAGCACAAATAGCATCACTATTAAGCAAAACCTCCTCGTGGTGTGATGTGGATACTGCTCCGGCAGGCAAATATTGCTTTAAGATAACCCGCTTATCTCCCTCGCCTTCCAGGTGGGTTATCTTTTTTTTTATTATTGGATTTGATTTTGTTTTTTGTTTAAATAAGTTAATAAATTATCACTTTTTGGCAAAAACAGAAAAATTGTAAAAAATTGTTTTTTAATTATTATGTATTTCTTTTTGTGCTGAAATCCCAAAGATGGGGATTAATGACAGTCCTTCGTTAATTATTATCTAATAATAATTATCTAATCAATGTCTCCAGCACAAATAACATCATTATTAAGCAAAACCTCCTCGTGGTATGATGTGGAAACTGCTTCGGCAGGCAAATATTGCTTTAAGATAACCCGCTTATCTCCCTCGCCTTCCAGGTGGGTTATCTTTTTTTTTGTATTTTACTATTATTTGTTAAGGTAATATACAACATTCAACTAAAATTATATAGTTTATTTGGTTAAATACCACTTTTTGGCAAAAACAGAAAAATTGTAAAAAATTGTTTTTTTAATTTTACTAAAATTGTATCAGTAATAACCAAAGGGTTATTACTGTTACTATAAATTATTTTGTTCTATAAGTAATAATCTAATGGTTATT
>Ga0181598_1003439_pt1 | contig 13729 bp, 14 predicted proteins | sample 041ome_4_FD_153295 | JGI IMG/M metagenome (GOLD analysis project Ga0181598, IMG submission 153295) | Coastal salt marsh microbial communities from the Groves Creek Marsh, Skidaway Island, Georgia - 041404US metaG (spades assembly) | ecosystem: Environmental > Aquatic > Marine > Intertidal zone >...
CAGTTAAGTGAGTTTTGTCAAGCAATGGACGCCGTTCTCAGTATGGATACAAATTTCATAGACAAAGCCATAGCTCGTCTTAAAGTGAGGCGGGTTTCAAAGGCAATCTATTGTGCGAGTGTAATTGGTTACGATGGCCGAATAATTGAGTGCAGCAATTTTCCATGCGCGATTGGATCAATTTGTGAAATTGTTGGGAAAAGTGGGAGTTCTTCAACTGGTGAGGTTATAAGAATAAAAGAGCAGGGTGTTGAAATAGTTCCTCATGAAATTAATTTCAGGGTACAAATTTCTGATCAAGTATACCTAATTGATGATGCTCAAAACGTTGAGGTAGGTCCTGAGCTGCTTGGTCGTGTAATAGACGGGCTAGGCAATCCACTTGACAATCGTGCTAAACCAACTTTCTCGGATTTAGTGTCTTTGAATGGAACTACACAAAATCCATTTGAGAGAAAACCAATTAAAGACATTTTGGATGTAGGTATCCGAAGCATCAATGCACTTTTAACTATAGGATGTGGTCAGCGTATCGGGATTATTTCAGGTTCAGGCGTTGGGAAATCAGTACTTCTGTCAATGATTACAAAAAGTTCAAATGCGGATGTGATTGTAATCGCTCTAATCGGTGAGCGAGGGAGGGAGGTTGCGTCGTTTTCAAGTGAAATCTTAAGCTCCCATTCGCAAGAAAAAGTAGTAATAGTTGCCGTACCCGCAGATCGATCCCCCCTTTTGAGAATTCAAGGTGCTAAAAGAGCGACGTCTATCGCAGAGTATTTCAGATCAAAAGGAAAACGCGTTTTGTTGATCATGGACTCGTTAACGCGTGTCGCTCATGCTCAAAGAGAAATTGGCCTCGCTTTAGGTGAACAACCAACTTCAAGGGGATATCCACCGTCTGTGATTTCTTTATTACCTAATCTAATTGAGCGAACGGGAAATAGTTCAAATGAAACTGGGTCAATCACATCAATCTACACGGTGCTCGCGGACGGAGACGAAATTAATAACGATCCTGTGGTCGATACTGCACGCGCTATTTTAGATGGCCACATAATTCTAAGCAGAGACTTAGCACAACAGGGAATTTATCCTGCAATCGATGTGACCCAGTCGATTAGTCGAATTATGGGGAAGTTGGTAGATGAAACTACAATAATACATTCTATGAAATTACGGAAATATATTTCCAAATACATCGAAAACCGAGACCTTTTTTTAATGGGTGGCTATGTAAAAGGGCAAGATCCTGATCTGGATTATGCATTGCAATATTGGCCTCAAATACTGTCATTTTTAAATCAACCTGAAAATGAAAAAAGCGATGTAGCGAACTCAATAAAATCGTTAAAGGAGCTCGTTGGTTAGTTGTTATGAAAAAGATAAAATTATTAAAGCTCCTTGAAGCACGTGCTAAGTTGAAGAGACAAAAGGAATCTCAAGAAGTTGATCGACTCAACACCGAAGTAGTTAAATGTTCAAAGATTGCACATGATTTAGAAGATATATCGAGAGAAAAAGCGTCTGATGTTCAGCCACAAAATGTATATACGTTCAAAAGTGATCGTCATCTGATTATGAAAGTTATGCAGCAAAAAGAAATCATAAATAATCGTGAGGACTTTTTAAAAGATGAATTGAAAAGCGCGATTGGAAGTTTATCAAAAACTAGTGCTAAAATAGATCGACTACAAAGAGCTAAAGGTCAGGTGCTTTCAAGAAAAAAGACCGATCTAGAAAGTAAGATAGATTTGGAATTCACATTTTTTAATAAAAAATGATTGGCATAATTTTTGCAACTTGCTTGTGAAATTTGCCTGAGGATCTAAATCATGTCTAATGCAATAAACCTAACAATCGCCCAGGGTGGACCAGTTTTAGGAAAAAAGGGTGATTTGGCTCTGAGTGTTGGACAGGACGGTACTTTTCTTGAGTTGTTCAAACTAATTGAAATGAATGGTTTAGACAGTCTACAGGGCTTTATTTCAACTCAAAAATCAACAGAGTCTGTTCCAATTAACGCTGACGGAATTGCAAATAATTTAAAAGCGCTCGGTCTAGCATCAGATCAAGTTATTGAAATGTTACAGAATGAAAGTGGGTCGTCGACCAAACATATTTCAACATTTGACATCTTAAACAATAGATTGATAGACACAAAAATAATTGAAGAAAACGATAAGATTGAAAATTTATCAATAAAAAACAGTAGTGAAATTGAAGCATTTTCATCACTTATCAGGGATTTGATTGAAGCTTCAATCAAGTCACAACCTTCAATCACTGGTGTAAACAATAATTATCAAATTCAAATCGAAAATTTGGTTAATGAGCTTGATAAATCTGGGGGGGATCCACAACTCGTATCATCTGTGATGCGGTATTTTAGTGTAAACGAAGAGATTTCAAACGAGCTCATAAAAATTTCGTTTGACTTTCACAAACTCAATCTTGTCGAGATACAGAAAAATAGTCCAGTAAACTTAACGAAAGTTATTATTAGCGAGCCAGATGAGAATAAAAATGAGACAATTTCAACCGTAATGAGTATTAATTTTCAAGATGAAAAAATAACTTTGCGGTCATTTTCGTTAGATGAAACAAAATCTAGTATCAATTTAGTTAAAGGGATGCTCGATATCTTACCCAATAGCCGAGAAGAACGCTTTGAAGTTCTCCTGCCTGTTAAGAAACCTGATTTATTTGTTGTCGAGATTAGTGGGAGCTCTATTCCAACGGAAATGCTAGAATTAGAAGCCCATTTTTCGGAAGATAACAGATTTAGTATTTTAAAAAATACGTTAAAGAACGACGCGCTCGCAAAAGTTTCGCGTGCGGACCATTCGCTTGGTGTCGTCATAATCGATCAATCCAAAAGTGACTATAATTTTGAACAAAAAAACTATCAGATTGTATTCAACGAGATTAAAAATGACATTTCCGATGCATCTTTATTTAACAAGTTGGTAACTGATGAAAATGCTAACAAATTGAGTTCATTGATATTAATCAATAAAATGTTGGGAAAGTCGGCTGAGGCCAAACTGAATATTTCAAAGAAATTATCTGTCTATGAGAAAAATAACAAAGTAATGGAAGCGATTTTGCCAGTTCTGGACAAAATGCAATTGTTTAGCAACCCGTCAGGTTCAAAAAAATCATTATTTGTTTCTACCGCAGATGTATTAAGCCTCAGGGGTACTGATAAAACTTTTATGTCTTACCCAATAAAAAATAATCTACTAAGCGTTTATTCGGCAAATGAAACTGAAATGACCTCATTTTTAGAAAATTTAGCGCCCAAAAATAAAGATAGTGTATTTGCAGGTGAACTTTCAGCTAGCTCAGATGAGCCAGCAAAACTGGGGCAAGTTTCTCAATTGGATACATTAAACAATAAATTGCGATCCTCTGGGATTGAAATCTTAAACCCAAAAGATTTTGCAAATATTAATTCAAGATTAAATATCCTTGAAGCACAATTTAATTCTAGACTTGCGGCAATCGCTCTTGATCAGGCTCTTGAAGCGAATGAGCCGATTGAATTAAATTTGGAGCCACAATCCTTCGGTAAAATAAAGGTAACCGCAATGTTCGAGAAATCCGGTTTAGATGTGAGATTGCTTTCTGACAACAATGCGGCTCTCTCAATATTGCGAAGCTCAGAAGCGATTTTGAGTCAAATTTTAGAACAAAATGGCGTAAAACTTGCTAACTATAGTGCTGAAATGAGTTTTGGAGGAAATTCGAATGATGGATCAAGTAATCAAAACGCTAGTCAACACAATAAAGGCCCTTTATCTGAAGAATTAATCACCAATGATCAAAAACGTAACGACGAAAATGACGTCGATGATACACACCTGTTGGATATGCTTGCATAGGATTTAATATGGCAGAAGAAGAACAACCCAAGCGAAAAATTAATTTTAAAAAGATAGCCTTGTTCGGTCTGGGGCCTCTTGTCCTGGTTGGCTTGGGCCTTGGTATTGGTGCGTTTTTATTCATGCCAACACAAAGCCCAGTACAGCAGGTGGAAGAGCTTATTGAAAAAAAACTGCAGCAGGCTGGTCAATTGCCAAGTTCCTCTGCTGACGATGAAGTATTAGCCGAACCATCAAAAGTTACGAAAGAAACTCCTAGTACGGAAACCTTTGTGACCAGTTATTATACATTTCCAGATGATTTCACGACCAATCTTCGAGGCTCTAAAGCCTTTTTGAAAATTAGCGTGGGTGTTTCTACCCAATATGATGAAACCGTGATAAACAATGTTGAGAGGCACCAATTAGCCTTAAGATCAGAGGTTTTAGGCGTTGTGAGCGAATTCTCGATTGAAGATGTTGAAGGTAAGCCAGGTCGCGATGCGCTTGCTGAAAACATTCAAGTTGCAATCAACAAGAAGCTGGAAGATTTAGAAGGTTTTGGCGGCGTGGAGGGCGTGTTTTTTACGTCCTTTGTATTACAATAGGTCAGAAATTTATGGTCGGCTCTAGAAAACTCTCTAATGACGAAGTTGAGGCGTTACTCGGTGGGCTTGAGGCAGATTCAAACACCCCGAAGCATCAACAATTTGATCCAAACGAAGTTCGTGAATTTAAGTTCGGGGCTGAAGATTTATCATTACTTGGTGATTATTACGCTCTGAGATTAATTAATGAAAAAATATGTAGAGCTGTAAGATCAGTTTTTTTGCCAATGCTTAGAATTCTCCCAAGGATATCATCATTCCCACCAGAAGTTAAATCCTTTGATGAATATGTTGAGAGTTGTGTTAACTTTGCGAGCATTACAAACAGCAGAATTGAGGAACTAAGAGGAAATTGCCTTATAGTGATACAAGCACCTTTTATTTCACATCTCACAAATTCATATTTTGGTGGATCCAAAGTTAAACTTTTATTTGAGACGCAAGGTGAATTTACTGCCACAGAAAACCGTATCATTGAAATAATTACCAACGGTATGCTGTCATCAATGAAATTTGCATGGAAAGATTTGATTGAAACCAACTTCGATGTTCAGTCGAGAGAGGAGAACATTCAGCTTATTTCTTTTGTGGATGGAGATGACACTGTTATTGTTTGTTCCTTTATGGTGCAAATACCTAATCATGACCCTGCTAGTTTTGATATTGTCTACCCCTTGCAGACGCTCAAGCCGATTTCTTCACAATTAAGATCAAGGGTTCAAAATGAATATGCAGTTGATGATAGGACCTGGAAAGAGCGACTCCAAAATGCAGTTTTGTCCATACCTTTAACTTTATCTGCGGAATTGGGCCGTCCAAAGACTACTTTGGGAAAACTGACCAAAAGTAAAGTTGGAGATGCTTTTCCTATGGTGCCATTTGACGATGTAGTAGTAAAAGTTGCTGGTGAGAATATTTTCCGCGCTGAATTAGGAAAAGTTGGCGCCAACGCTGCAGTTGCGATGAAAAATAGAATTAACAACGATGGGAAAAAATAATGTCAGAAGAGAATAAAGAAGAAATGCGCGATGTTGTTAAAGATGGCGTTAAAGAAAATCTAAAAGTCCTAGAAAATATTGAAGTCGTAATGACTGTTGAAGTCGGTCGAACAGAAATAACAATCAGGGATTTACTTCGCCTGAATGAGGGCTCAGTTGTTGAATTAGACAGACTTGCTGGAGATCCTCTCGATATACTTGTAAACAATACAAAAATTGCTAAGGGCGAAATCGTGATGGTAGGAGAACGATTTGGTGTGCGATTTGGAGAAATTGTAGACCCAGAAAAACGCGTTGAAAGTATCTAAAATATTTGCTCAATAATTTGAAAAAATTAAATTTATATGTTAAGTAATTGAAATAAAACTAAAATAATAAATTGGTACACAAGGTGCTCTGTTCCTCTGTTAGGAAGGATCATCATGTCTCTGTCAAAAATTATAATTGTAGTAGGCTTTCTCTTGATATTATTCGGGCTCCAAATTTATTTAAAATTGCGAAGCACCAAATCTTCAGAAGGCTTGAAAACAGACAATAACATATCTGTCCAAGCGCGTATGCCACTCAGCCGGAATGAAAGGGCTGACGTCATAAAAATTGGCAACGAAAATTTTTTAATAATTTTTGCAAAAAATAGTCGTCCGGTGATACAAAAATTAGCCCCTTACTCGGTCTCTGATAATGTATAGGGTTACATGAATATGAAAAATTTATATGTCTTGCTTGTTTCTGTTTTGGTTTTTACCCTGTCCTTTTTCGACTCGGCTAATGCCCAGAGCCTTGAGCTGCTAGGAATGCCAGCGCTTACATCCTCCCAACTAGAGACCGGCGAAACCACTTACTCTTTATCGCTTCAAATTCTCATGCTCATGACCGCCCTTACGGTCATTCCGTCATTGGTTTTAGGGATGACTGCGTTCACCAGGATAATTATAGTTCTGTCCATACTACGGCAAGCCCTAGGAACACAGCAAACACCGCCTAACCAAGTTTTAATAGCAGTTGCGTTATTCCTAAGTTTTTACGTAATGGCACCTGTTTTTGATGTAATTTACTCAGGATCGATCGCACCATACCTTGATGGGCAACTTGCTCTGCAACCCGCACTCTATCAAGGCTTGGGAGTGTTGAAGGAGTTTATGGTGACAAATACCCGTGTTGATACATTAAATTTATTTGCAGAACTTTCGTCAAGCGGCCCATTTTTAGATAATCAATCAGTTCCACTTAACATAGTTTTGCCTGCCTTTATTACGTCAGAACTAAAAACTGCTTTTGAGATTGGGTTTTTGATTTTTTTACCGTTCCTCGTAATTGATATGGTGATTGCTTCAATCTTGATGTCTCTCGGCATGATGATGTTATCGCCGATGTTAATTTCGCTACCATTTAAATTATTGCTTTTTGTTCTGGTAGACGGGTGGGCCATGACTATCGGCTCATTATCTTCGACATTTATTGTGGGGTGATCTAAATGCAATATGATCAAAATGTTCAATATTTAAGTTTTGCGTTCTTGCAGATTATCAAAACTGCTGGGCCAATCTTAGCCATAGCATTAGCAATTGGTCTAATTATTGGTTTAATCCAGGCGGCAACTTCTATTCAAGAAATGACATTGAGTTTCGTACCTAAATTATTTGTAGTTCTCGGGGCGATGGCCATTTTAGCACCATATACGCTCACCTCTCTCACGGATTATTTTTATTTCATATTCGAAGAAATTTCGTCGAAGGGGTTTTAGATGCAAAACTTGGCTTCATTTCCAGGACTAGATTTGCAAAGTATTTCTTTGTATTTAATGATGCTGTTTATTTCGTCTTTACGAGTTGGGGCATTTTTAATTGCTTCTCCCTTTTTCGGCTCTAGAATGGTGCCACTGCCAGTGCGGATTGTATTTTCTATTGCGCTCGGAGTTGGGATTTTTCCAAAAATAACCCTACCAAATGTTGACCAATTACTAAGTAGCCAATTGATCCCCATCGTTTTTCAAGAAATATTCATTGGACTCACTTGTGGAATGATTTTGTCCATTTGTTTTTCAACTGTAATTCTTGCTGGTGAAAAAATTGCGTCTACGTCTGGCTTGGCATTTGCTTCACAAATAGATCCATCGAATGGAGCTCAATCACCTGTTATTAGTCAAATTTTTTCACTTTTTCTCTTGATGACTTTTTTTGCGCTAAATGGGCATTTGGTTGTTTTTGAAGGGATATATAAAAGTTATGAACGACTTCCAATTGGAAGCGTTAATAATTTTCTCTGGTTCATTGAGACTGGCTTGGAGTCCTCTAATCTAATTTATGAAAAAGCGGTTATTATTGTTTTACCAATAGTGAGTATCTTATTTTTTATGAACTTAGGGATTGGCTTCATAACAAAGAGCGCACCGCAATTGAATTTGTTTTCATTCGGATTTCCGATGACAATCTTAGGGACATTTTTCGCACTCTATTTTTCTGTTGATGCGTTGAATTACGCTTTTGGCGACTTGATTGATAGCTCTCTGAGTTTTGTACTACTAATTCTGACAGGAGGTAGAGATGGCTGAGAATGATCAGGCTCAAGAAAGAAATGAAGAGCCAACCCAGCGACGATTAGAGAAAGCAAGAGAAGATGGAGATTTATTGACATCGAAAGAGATGTTGGTTTTTGCTTCAGGCTCTGCAGCCTTACTCGTTGTAGGTGTATTAGGGTTTTTTTCAGAGGGGCTGCTTAATCAATGGGCATCTTTATTTATTTTTTCGCACCCTGAAGAGTTATTTTCTGCGCAAGCGGGCAGGGCGTGGGATGGGTTTGTCATTTTACTGGGCGCTGCTGCAATTTTTGGCCTTCCGACAATGATTTTTATCATATTAACACAAGCTGTTGTCGGTAATGGTTTGGCTTTCAACTCTAAAAGTTTTTCCTTTAAAGGAGATAAAATTAATTTATTCAGTGGTTTAAAGCGTATTTTTTCTGTGAAAGGTTTGGCGGAGCTCGTCAAAGCAATAGCTAAAGTTTCGTTCCTGACTTTAGTGGTGGTATCATTTCTTTGGTTTTCACTTAACAAATTGCTTTATCTAAGCGTAGGTAGCATAAGCGATGGTATCCAAATTATTTACCAAATATTGCTTTTGTTTATTTTGTCTATTTTGATTGTGTTGAGTATAATCGCGATCGGTGATTATATGTGGAGCCGTCACACTTGGATGCAAAAACTTCGTATGTCACGGCAAGATTTGAAAGAAGAATTCAAGGAAAGTGAAGGATCTCCGGAGGTGAAATCCCGCATGCGGCGATTGCAAATGGAAGCAAGTCAACGCGTATCTCAGCAGGCCCAATCAATCGATCAAGTTAAAGATGCAACGGTAGTGATCACAAACCCGACGCATTTTGCAGTGGCTATAAAATATGACCCCGAAGTTGATACCGTTCCTACTATTTTGGCTATGGGAAAAGGCATTATTGCATTGAGGCTAATCGAACAAGCAGAATTTCATTCGAAGTCTGTCGTACGATCACCGCTATTGGCGAGGGCGTTATATTTCACTGGTGATATTGGTGCTGCGATTTCAGAACAATTGTATGCAGCAGTGGCATCAATTTTGGCCTATGTATATCAACTGGAAAAAGGTATCGATGCTCAACTAAAAGACGTAGAAGTGCCAAAAGAATTGAGTTTTGATGAAAACGGAAAACTCATATAAGGGGGATTTATGGAAAAAAGAAAACGGTCGATTGGCGAGTTAATTTCTTCTGTCACCTTTTTGGTTTTCGGTATTTGGGTGATCGCCGAAGGAACAAAATTATGGGCTTCGGGAGATATATTAAAAAGCATTGTCGTTATTATTTGTGGTACACTTTCTTTTGCTGGGGCATTTCGTTTCCAAATTAAGAAGTCTGTAGACAAGTGGCGTCATTAATATGTTTATCGCATGCGGCACATGTAACCATTATTTCGTAACTCATGATCCAAAGCGTCCTTGGGGATGTCATAAATTTGGCTTCAAATCGAATATATTGCCCTCACAAGAAATAAAAAAATCGACTGGCACAGAATGTGCATACTTTTCTTCAAAGGCAATTAAAATTAGCTCTGAAAGAGATGTAAATGGCAAATAGCTCATCAAACACGCTGATTGAAGATAGCATTCAAGTCGCCTTAGACGCGGCAGATACCGCAACTGGGGTGGCTGAGGAATTTAACAGTTTAAAAGAACAGTTTGAAGTTCAAAATATACAAGCCAAACGTATCTACCAATCAGTTAGTGTTATCTTTGTGAGCTCCATTGCTGCAGCAGTGATTTGCGCGTCAGTAGGCGCTATGATTTACTTCAAAACTTTGAGTACCCTGAAAACCAATACCAATATGGCTATCGAGTCTTTGGCAATTTTTTCAGAAAATGTAGGGTCTTTGGCTAAATCTGTGAAGACTGTTGAAGATAATACCGCAAATCAAGAGTTAATAAAGTCAACCTTGGTGACATTGGAGGCGGCAGCGTTGAAGGCGAGCGAAGACCTCTCTGGGGCAGATATGCGGTATAATCGCGCAATTAAACTAGGAATTCAGGAGACTGAGCGCGTCATACAAGAGTTTGCAAAGGACACACTTGCAGACTTGGAAGTACAAGCACTTGCATCGCAGACAGAACTTTCTGAGCAAATTGCGCAGATTAAAGCAATTTTTACGCCTGAGGTGTCCGAAGACGCTGAAAGTGGTGAAGAAGCACCTCTAAACGATAATATTGTGAAAGCATCGCAAATAGAGGCACTGGAACGCAAGCTCGATGAAATTATTTTGCTTCAAAAAGAAGTCACTGCTAAAATGCTTGAACAGGCTAGAAAAGTAGAAGTGCAACAGGCGCAAGCAAAGAAAGCGCCGGCTAAATCGAAAAAACCTGTAGCAAACCCACTGAAGTTTCCATGAGTGAAGACCTCGAAGACGAAAATATCGCAATCGACGATCAAAATTTTGAGAGTGCACCTCAAGGTGACCTTGAAGACTTTGAGCAAGGAGGTTTGTTGCTCAAAATTGCAACAAACGGCTTATCGATACCAGATTATGTAAAAAAATTAAAAGAAGCCGACATATTGGTAGCAGTTGACGGGGAGATTTATCGCGATGGCCCTACAAAGCTAAAAGAACTTTTTACCAGACAGAATGGGCAACAGTCGAAATGGCTGTTATCTTTATGGCGAGATGGGCAAATTTTTGACATCCTCATCACCAACCCAATTGAAAGTCGGTTTGGTCTATCAACCGAGCAAGAGACCGAATGGGCAATTGAAGAATATAACAAGCATGTTTATGGCGATTTTGACTCATATCAAAATTATGAGATTTATAAGGATGGGAATGGAGTTTGTGACGTCCTCAGCATGGACAAAGATCTTCTAGCTGGCCTATTCCCCGCACTTTGGCTTTTGAAATATCGCCTATATCCACCACTTGGCGCCGTATTGATTAGTTACGGTGTCAGTTATTCAATAAATTTATTACTGTTCGTGATAACTTATATAGTCTTATCACGGTTTATTTACGTTTCTCAAAATAACATTATGAGATCGTTCTCTTTGTTCGCTAGTAAAAAACATTACATGACAATTGCTGGCACGAATGAAAGAGATGTCAGCGTAATCGTCAAGAATATTGATCCTAACAATAAAATCCGTTTCGAGAGACACGCGGTAAAGAAACCTCAGGTAATCCATAAGGTAATCGTCAAAGATAATAGACGTGAAACTTAAAACTATTTTGATTTAAATATTAGCCCATGACGCCGGACAAAACATTTCTGCGTTTGCGTGCAAATGATGATGGAATGTTTTCGATTTTTCTATATTTTGCGACAGTGCGTCTCGCAACTTTTAATCCGTCTTTCGCCAATATTTCAACGATCAAGTCGTCACTAATTGGTGATTTCGGATCCTCTTGATCGATCAATTTTTTGATTTTAAATTTGATTGAAGTTGAGGAGGCACTTCCATTGTTGCCATCCTGTTTTACACCGACACTAAAAAAGGCTTTGAGTTCCAAAGTACCACGGGGTGTTTGAATTAAAGAGCCAGTCGTGACGCGGCTGATGGTGCTTTCATGCATTCCGACAGCGTCTGCGATATCATTCAAAATCATCGGCTCTATATATTGAGCGCCTTTTTCCAGAAATACGGTCTGACGTTTTATAATTTCAGAACCAACCTTCAGCATGGTCTCGTTTCTTTTGCTAATTGCGTTGGCAAGCCATTTCGCTTCGCTTATTTTTTCACGAATAAAATCACGTTCTGACGTATTTTGAACTTTCCTGATTAAGGTTTTCGCAAAGTCTTTGTCTATCTTAACTTCTGGTAGCGTTGAATTGTTGAGCTCTACTGACCAACCTTCGTTGGTCGCTCTGACGGTCAAATCAGGTTCCCTGATAGGGGCCCCCAATTGCTCAAAAACCAAACCAGGCTTTGGATTGAATGATTTTATCAATTTGAATAAAATTGCGATTTGTTCATTTGAGCAACCGCTGCGACGCTTCAAAAGATCAAATTTCCCAGCACCCATCAAATGTAAGTTTTCCAAAATAGATGCCATATTCTTGCAATAAACATCGCGATCTCTTGCCTGTAGCACCAAGCACTCTTTCAGGTTTCGTGCAAATATTCCAGCAGGCTCAATTTGTTGTAATTTTTCCAAGACGTGTTCAATGTCCGAAACGCTAACGCATAAATTTTTCGCAATCAGGCTAATATCTGAAGATATCCAACCTGTTGGCTCTAAGTCTTCCAATATGTAATTTGCGATTAGTTGCTCGTTTGAGTTCAGGTTGAGCGTCTTTATATGCGCCTCGCAATGGGCATAGAGAGAGAGATTATGATCTGCGACTAAACTCATTGCATCAAAATCGCTGGTGGCTTTGGCAACCGTTGACTGTGGGATATAGGTGTCGCCCGTCTCGAACTGATTTTCTTGGCTTAGCTTACTCTCATCTTGCGTCTTTTTGTATGGGTTTTCATCTAAAGACTTATCGACACTAACCTTGTCAGACGTCTCTGGCTTTTGTTTGAGATCTTTTTCAGAAAAATTGGTTTCTTCAACAAATGGATTGTCTTGAAACTGTTCCTCAACAAACTCGCAGATTTCCATATTTGTCATTTGCAACAGCTTAATCGCCTGCTGGACCTGCGCAGTCAGGGTGAGACCCTGCTTTTGAGTGATCTGTAAATTAAAGTCTAGTTTCATCGCGTTTCTCCACTCTGCCTGTGGATAACTGTAGTTGCTTTCGTGCCAAGTTCCAAAATTATTAATTGACATCAGTTAGGTGTCAAAATTTTGACTAAGGATTCCTAAAGAGTTGGCATTTATTTTTTTACTAAACAAATCTGAAATGTGTCGTTTCTTCTTCCCGAGATAGCAGAAATTCGTATTCGAAAGGGAAACTTGGAAATGGCAAATATTGGTGCAACAACGGCGTTCTATAAGGTGGAGACATCTTTGACGCGCGCTAACAGCGAAGTTAGTAAAAGTATGGAACGTCTCGCGACTGGTCGGCAAAACGCTAATGCCGGTGACCGCTCCTCATATGTGGCGATGGCCGATACTTTCCGTCTTGACTATGTGGGTACAAAAGCCGGGATCAAAGGTGCGTCCGTTGTATTGGGATATTTAGAAACCGGCATGCGCACGCTTGATGCTGCGTCTGGCTTGCTATCAAGACTACAAGAGCTAGCTGTTTTAGGCGCAAATTCCACCAACACTGATGCCGATCATGAAGCAATTAACCTAGAAGCAGAAGAGATTGCTAAAGAATTCAACCGATTGATGTCAACATCGAAGTATAAAGGCAAAGAGATGTTCGTCACTTCAGCGGGGTCCGAATATGTATCCTTGGGCGGACGTGATGCTGAAATGACATTTGGGATTGGTGAAATCACCTATACTGAGCTGTACGGCAGTTCAACACGCACAATATCAGGTGGTCCGAATGGGACTGAATCATTCTATTTAAGTCATCTCCCGTCAGATGCAGTAGCCGCAAAGCAATATGGGACTAAGGACGATGATTTTGTTGCTGGGGCAACATATGAAGTGACAAGCGTTGGCAGCATGACTGCTACCGACAAAGCACTGATAGAAGCCATTTCAGACACCACACAAGGAGCTATTGCCGTAGGTTCAACCTTTACTATCAATGTCGCTCAGTCGGTTGTTGATGCTGCTACCGCTTTATCTGAAGGAGGTATCTTCAAACGTGTGAGTGGGACAAATGCGTTAACAGAAGATATCGAGGCG
>Ga0181598_1003444_pt1 | contig 13718 bp, 9 predicted proteins | sample 041ome_4_FD_153295 | JGI IMG/M metagenome (GOLD analysis project Ga0181598, IMG submission 153295) | Coastal salt marsh microbial communities from the Groves Creek Marsh, Skidaway Island, Georgia - 041404US metaG (spades assembly) | ecosystem: Environmental > Aquatic > Marine > Intertidal zone >...
CGACTAACACGGCACCGCAGACTTCCCCCTCGACGCTCCGGACGTCTCCGGACTCTTGCGTCAAAGTTCTGTCCTCAGTGTTCGTGCCAGACGACAAACAATCACTCGTAGCACAACCTTGGTTGTGAAAATGGTAGAGCCCCAGCGACTCCTCCTGCGTGACAAATTCTAACCCTAGTTTCTCACCCTAGTTTCAGGGAGGCGAGTGCGGCGACGCGCGCTGGGAGACGACGCGGGACGACGACGACGTGCGTGCGAGTAGCGCGAACGCTCGTTTTTTTCGTCTTCTGTTGTCTTCACAAACGAGCAAATCATTTTCTAAGTTTCTACGCTTTCGTTCAACAAGGTGTTGTCAGCGGTGTAATCTTGCGTGGCGGTGATTCGACCGCGCGAGAGACAACGGATTTCGGGCGCTCGCCGACGGCGGATTCGGCCGAACGCACGAGTACTGGACGCCTACTTTCTGATTGCTCTAAGTTCGTCATGCATTTCACCCAGTCGTTCGGCCTCAGCCGTCAGCTGCTTCACGTCGCCGATCGACAGCGCATCCGCTTCAATTTTAGGAAGCATGACGACGCGTCGCGCCTTGTGAAGCGCCTCGATGGCGTGCTTGAACTCGCCTTCGGGCTTCGGAGGAATCCAGGCGCCACCGGTACGGGTACGTACGGCGAGCGACGCAACATCCTCGGCGAGCGACGCGACGGCACGCCGGACGTCGGATACAAGCGTCTGGTCGGGTGTGTTCAACGCTGTAGGCATCGGCGGCATCGCGTACGGCATCGCCGCGGGCGGTTGGTTGTACATCCACCATTGCGGCGGCGGCGGCGTTCCGACGAACTGCGCGGCGTTCGGAGTCCTCGGTGGTTCCGGTGGTTGAGGTGGTTCCGGCGCTTGCTGCGTCAGTGCCTCGGCACTCGAATGCGCGACTCGCGCCGTTCGTTCGCTCATCGCGGTTGCGTCCGTGAGGTGTTCGTCAACGCTCTTCGCACCTGAAACAGCTGCCTCTTTTCCATCTTTAGCCGAAGGCTTCTTCATTCGCAAAACCGTGACGTCGTATAGCACAAAGTCTGTTTCAGTCTCGGGCGCGAGGATCAGTCGTCGACAGTCCTTTCGACAACCGATGATACCGCGTGCGAGCGCTTCGGGTAAGCCCGAATCGTCGTCGCCGATTCGTTTCACTTTCAAACCCGCGACGCGCTTCGACGTTTCGTCGAACAACTGCAACGCCAAAAAGTCATACGGCTCGCTCGCCGGCGGTAAACCACCTCGGACGGCTTCATAGTTCAGCTGCACGCTATCACCCTTTTCCAAAGTCGCACCACCGCTTGAAGAAGATTTCTCTGTGCTAATATCTAAGACGATTGCCTCGAGGCTCTCGCGACGCGCGACAAACTGCGCGATGGTGATTTGCGCCGCCACCGCCAGCCAATCGCTCTCGTCACGCGTTAAAGCGCTGAATAAAATCGCGTCGTCGTGATGAATCGTCACGTAATTATCTCTCTGCAGCTCGCACGTCAGACGCGCGTCGATGACTCGTCGTACGAGCGGTCGTTTTTCGACGTCGTAAACGAGCAAACTTCGCTTGCTCGCCGACGCGCAGTCTAAAATAGCCAATCCGGCCGCGCCCACGGCGACGTACTTGCCATCTTTGAATCGGTAGACCTGCGACAACGACGTTCCGAATCGCAAGCGCTCGGCTTCGGTTCCGCTCGCCGACGCCGAGACGGACGAACACTCTCGCGCCGAGTCTGAACGGGCGTCGTCATCCAAGACGACCGCGGAGGACGATGAAGCCTCGTGAACGTCGTCATCCGTATCAATCGCGTCGTGCATGACGTTCGCTTCACCCTCTGCGACAGCATCATCGACGACTCCGCCGATTTCGTCATCATCGAGAACACCATCATCGTGTGCAGCTTCGCCGGCCGTCGTCTCCTCGTGCGCAGCGTCGCTAGCCGTCGTCTCCTCGATCGGGACGGCATCGACGTCGACATCCTCGTCGCCGAATAATCGCGATCGACGCTTCGAACGCTCTCGCCCACCAGGGTCGTTCGCGGGCATCTTCGTCCTCGGACGCGCCCGTCTTTGACGTGAGCGGCCGCAAAACTTGACGCGGGTTCGCCCGTCGACGGCGGCGGGCGACGGTGATCGCGTACACCGGCACCACGGCACCGCGGCACACTCGGCGCCAACGTCGCCGCGCGCGACGCGTTCGCGTCGGCTCGTCAATTACGCCAGTCGAACGATTGGAGTAGTGTCGTCGATTCAAAAGCTTCGTCCAGCGGCATGGCTGGCGATGACGTGGTGGGGACGAGTGACAACGTCGACGTCGACGTCGACGTCGACGTCGAAGCGTTCCAGTCGCGCGATCGCGTGAATTGGGCCGACGACGGTGACGCGGCGAGCTCGTCGGACTCGGACTGGCTCGAACACGACAAAGCCGACGAAAGCTCCCTTGGAATCGATGTGATTCGACGATTGATGACGGCGAACGAACATGACGAAAACGCGGAATGGGCGCGCGTGAATCAGTCGGCTTCACGGCTCGGCACAATGCGACAACAAGAGATCCTTGCATTGGAACGTGCGACCGCGAAGAAACTGCGTAAACACAGGCGGAGGACGAAAGTCACAAGCAAAAGCAAAGCACGAATCTTATCCTCCGAAACGTCAAGAATGGAGCTTCCTGAATCCACGGTTTTGACGTTGACGTCGGCCAAAGAGTCAGCGAAGAGGATCGTATCAATCAGGGACGATATCGAGGTGGTGATTCACGACGTCCAGACCAGCGGCGGCGTGTACAAATCATCGCATAAAAAAACGTTTGTGCAAATAGCGTGGAAGGAAAAACGAAATGCAACTCGCAAGGTCAAGACACGGAGAATAGAGGGCACAGAGAATCCATCTTGGGACGCGCAAGGGAAGTTCATCTTTCAGAATTGTCGGGCGAATGCGGCTGGCAGCAAATTCGTCATCAAACTAAAGGAAGTGCGCTGGTTTAAAAGAGAAACAGTCGTTGGTTACGCAAAGATTCCGAGTACTTTGGTTCCATTGGATGGGACGAAGTTGAAGCTTCGCATCGCGCTCGTGACGAAAAGGCACAGAGCCAAGGCTGTGCTGAGCATGACAATCGGAAAAGCGACGTTTGAGGAGCCAGCGCTGGGGGAGGGTGGACACTTTCCCGTCGTCACCGGCGCCGAACAAGAACTCGTCTCATTCGAAGGAAACTTTCCCTCCAGGCGCGAAAAATTAGACTTGATGGTTGTTAACGTGATGAGCGCTCGCGGCGTATTCGACGCCGATGGGTTCGGTACGAGCGACGTGTTCATCAGACTCGGTTTCGACACTACGCCCATCGAAGAACGCTACCAAACTACGATTAAGTACCGCACTCGCAATCCTGAGTGGAACGAGCGTTTCTTGTTGCGTGTACCAAGCGTCGATGCAGCTAGGGGCGAACCCAAAGCAATCGTGTTCACGGTGTGGGACAAGGACAGATTCTCGCCGAGCGACTTCCTTGGGGCCGCCGCTATTCCACTCGACCGTGTTTCGACTACTGGCAGCGTCGCGGATTTGGACATGGATTTGAAGGCTAGAATTGCGCCGGACCTCGCGGGTGAGGTGTGCTTCATCCATCCACGCGCACCCGCAGATTTGGGTAAACTTCGAGTCAAGGTTTCGGCGCTCATCAGTGACGCCGCCGAAACAATCGCAAAGACAGTCAATTTAGGAAGAATAGATCCCACTGAAGGCACAAGTCTGGCTAGGAGCGTACACGTCGCCGTCATCGCGGCGAGACAGTTGTTCCATGTTGACACCAAAGGGTCCTGCGATGCTTTCGCGTACGTGCGAATGGACAATGCGCCCAAGAATGAATTCTGCAGGACAGATACAATCGCAAACACGCTCCATCCCGTGTGGAACAATGGCATGGGAAAGACCTGTTCTCTCATCGCTCGTCCGGGCTCTGGAGATGTCTTGTTTCAATTGTACGATCGCAACCTGCTTAGCAAAACGCTCATGGGAACTGCGTCGGTGTCGTTGGCGTCTCTGCCTCCAGATGGTTCATGGACACAAATCGCAACTCCAGTTTATGGCCAGGACAAGAATCGAAACACTCTCGTCGGCGGTTCGGACAGTTCCATGGCATGGAACGCTCCAGAGAGAGTGAAGGGTGAACTCATCGTTCGCCTTAGCGCAACAAGAGAACCTTTCGCGAATGCTCCCAAACCGCCGCCCATATCCGAAATTGATAGATACGTCGTACATCACGAAACCAACAAATACTTGTACGTTCAGGGCATGACATACGAAGGGTTACCGATTCGTCACGGCGCCAAGAGCACAAATATGCAGATCCGCATGTCGCTCAACACGCATAAGGATATAGTCTACGGAAGCGTGCAAAGGGGTGTGGTGTCTAACTTTCACTTTGATCCCGAAGTCGCGGTGTTGCCGAAGACGACTCTAAGTCGGACATTGACGATTCAGGTTGTCTCAGAACTGAAGAGTGTGTACGGCTCGCACACGTTTAGAAAGGCCTCGCGGAAAGTATTGAACTTGATGGGACTTGAGAAAGAGAAAGAGGATGATTTGTTCACGTTAAACGAGACGAATGGAGACGTAAACGTCAATCAAAGCGATGACGATGAAGACGCAGACATTCAGTACGCGCAGAGTGATGAGATTTTTGTGAAAGGGAGTGCCATCGGTTACGTGCAGATTCCCGTCGAAGACTTGCTCGTCGGAGACTTGGTGCGAAAAAAGTTGAAACTCAAGCCGATGATGATGACAAAGTCCTGGCTCAAGATGAAGGAAGACCAATTGGGCGAAATAGAAGTCATGATTGGCTGCGGTTACTCGAAATTGGCACCGAAGGACTTGAAATTGATCAGCCAAGTCGCAAGACCGACGATCGGGAAGTTCTCATTCAACATCGCCTCCGTCGTTGGCGATCGAACGCCGTATCAACATTTCGCACCGATCATCGACAGCGTGCTCTCCATGACTGATGAAAACGAGAAGTTTGGACGACATGTATACGCGACGGTGATGTGGGATGGTCGCGAAGAGAACATTAAATCTTCGCAAGAACGTTTCAACTTTTCCATAACGGAAATTTCTGGCGAAATCAGGGTACTTTTCAAGTGCCCGGATGCGATCAGTGGTGGCGAGCAGATTCTAGGCGCGATTTCGATTCCAATCTCCAGCGTTCTCAAAGCGCAGGGTAACTCCATCGATGCTTGGTTTAACATCACGCCTCCAAATCCAGCATTTCTGACGGAAAATGAAATGGCTGACCCGAGTCACGCCATGTGCGTGTACGCGCGTTCGAGTAAAAATCCAAACGACTGGCAAGGTTTCGCTCGCATCAGGCTTTCTTTCGTACCAAAGGGTGGTAGCGCGCCGTGGGAGTGGTATCTCAAACAATCACCGATGGGGGTGAAGACGGCGCACATACCGGATACCATCGATGGTGTGCTCTTGAGTCTGCGGCATTTCGTCGAGTCTGTGCTCCTTCCCGCCAAGACGTTTGCAAGGGCGGCGATTTTCTACTCAAAGCCAGAGAGTCGATTGCTCAAGCTTTTATGGTTTGCGTATCATACCACGTGTTGCGCAGTGTTTCAAAGTAAAATGGTGAGTACATTCATACTTTTATGGATAGTTCCTGGCTTGTTTTACACTGGTTTCTGCTCAAGCATCGTCGTCAGCGAGATTTGGTCAAACGTGTCTGCGTTTAAAGATGATGACGATGAGCTTGAAGCGTTGCGCGTTGAAGTCAATAAGATGGCTAAGATGCGAAACAAAAAGATTCGCGAATTTAGAGATAAAACTTTGGAAAAGTGGAGATTGAAGAAGTTGCTTAGCCAAGGTCGCGACGTGACCATCTCGAGCGACGCCGTGAAAGAAGGTGTAAGACGTCGCAAAGCAAAGCGCGCTCGCTTGGGTGTCGACGACGAACTTCCAGCGGTGGCGACCGTGTTTTTGCCGCGAAATATGATGAACTACGTCGTTGCTGTGGTCACGTCGTCGAATCCCGCAGAAATCGTGTTGAGGGCTATCAAAAAAATTGTTTGGAAATTACTCAATGTGATAAAAGGCGCAAGCGTCAAGTTGGTGCGAATTGACAAGGTACTCGCGTCTGGTGGCCCTCGAGTCATGCCAGGTCTGTGTCGGCGCGTGGGTGTAGAGTTGGAAACACTCGCAGATAAGTTTGGCCGACCCACACAGTTGGTTTCGTGGGGAAATACCACTTTGACCATGTATTTCTCGCTACTCACGTGCGCGCTGACGTTAGCGTTCTGTTGCGCGCTCTTTGCGTTGCAGCAATTCTTTGCATTTATCGACCATTACTCTCCTCTGCGCATCTGGCACGTCATCTGGTTCATCGGAATCGCGCCTACTTTACCGTTTTTGAGTGAACAAATGTTGCAAGCAGCGGTAGCGCTCGACACGGGCATGCAGCTCTTCGTCGGTCTGTACGTGCCTGTGCGGCCAATTTCTCTCTTCACCATAAAAGCGATCAAACAGTCGCTCGACATCCAACTCACAGATAACTGTAAAGTTTTGTACGAAACGGTGAAAAAGGAAGTGAATGCGGAAATCACGAACCGAGAGCTTTTGAGACGAAAGCAAGAGGCGGAAAAACTGGGCGCTTCGCAGAGAAATTTCCGCAAGAACAGATCGAATCCGATCGCCTGGCTAGCTTCGGCAATTCAACGCGCGCCGACGGAACGGGACATGATGCACGAAGCACGTATGCGCGCGCTCATGGTTCCTGGGCACGCACACCCACCCGATGTATCGATTTTCCGAGAAAATGTCGACGTGAGACGCGCCTCCGCCCACGCGCTCGGAAAGCTGCTCGCGTTCGCCATCGCCATTCCCATCAGAGCGCTCAACGCGCCCATGGGCGTGATGAAAATGTCTAGCGAGAAACGGTTGGATGCATATGATGCGTGCACGCAACTGTGCGCTCTCAATTGGCTGCGTTACGAGTCCCGAGGCAATCTCCCCTTCGGACACCGCAAAACCGTCGTCACACCGATGGCCGCCGACGGCATTGAACGCTCGCCCGCGGGCGCTCGCATCGTCGACGTCGTCGACGAAGACATGACGAAATCAAGCATCGAATCGACATAATATACTTCTACGATTACAATTCTTGATACATTTCTAGTAATGCGGCAAATAGTACAAACTTGTAACACCACGCACGCACGCACGCACACGCGCGCCGCGAACCACTCATTGCACCTCGTGGTTCCAAGAATACGAGTCGTCTTCGGACGGTGGAAACGGTTCCTCCCACGCGCGCACTGTCGGCTTCATGACGCTCCGTCTTCGTCGTCCCTGCGTGCGCAAGCCCGCAATTTGAGCTTCGATTTGCGCCCGCATCTCCGGCGTTCCCACCGCGTTGTTTTCCTCATAATCGTTCGCGCGCGACGCCTTTGCCTGTTCCCGCTCTCTTCGCAACGCTCGCAACTGTTCGCGCCACTTTGATTTCCACGCCTCAGTCTTGACGTCGTTCAAATTCCCGATAGTGCTCGACGTCAGCATTTCGTACGCCTTTTTCGCCCGCAAAAACGTCATGATGCGTTCATCCTTCTCCTCCTCGCTCGCGTCCACGCACGCGTTGACGACGTCTGGGTGATTCAACTTGGCGCAGCGCTTGTACGCCCGCTTACACGCGTCGCGCGACGCTCCGCGCGCGACGCCCAGTGCGTCGTACGGGGACGACGACGAAATCGACGCGAAGAACGCGTCGGCATCGAACGACGCCCGCGCGTGCGCGGAAACTTGGCGTCGACGACGACGCAGACACGCTCGACGACGCGCGCCCGTCGTCGTCGTCGTCGCCGTCGTCGTCGTCGTCGAGCGCGCGTTGGACATCGCGATCGCGCGAACGACGCGCGCGTCCGTTTCCACGCCGCTCGGGACGCGCGCGTCGGCGCGCACCGACGCGCGATGTGCGGACGCTCGCGCGAGCGTGACGAGCGGACGCTCGCCGCGCCATTCGCCGTCGCATGCGCGTGCGAGCGACTGACGTTGCGCGCACGCGACGGATCGCCGCGCTGAATTTGTCGGCGACATTGCGAGCGCGAGCACCGACGCGCGCGCGCATGGGCTCCCACGCGTCGTCGGCGTCGGCGTCGGCATCATCGGCGCTCGTCAGCGCGGACTGGCTGGACGCGCACCGCGATGACGTGCAGATCGTCGATGCGTCGTGGCACATGCCGGATTTGAAGCGAAACGGTGCGCGTGAACACGCGCGCACGCGGTTGACGCCGCAGACGGTGTTCTTCGACGTGGACAAGGTGAGCGACGGGCGAAACCCAGCGCCGCACATGCTGCCGAGCGCGAAGGCGTTCGAGGCGGCGTGCGAGACGTTGAAGCTGACGAAAACGAAGCCGATCGTGGTGTACGACACGAATGGAATGTTCTCAGCCGCGCGTGCGTGGTGGATGTTTCGCGCGCACGGATGGGAAAACGTGAAAGTTTTGGACGGAGGGAAACCTGCGTGGGACGCGCGCGGGTACGCGAGCGACGACGCCGAGCGCGCGGAGGAAGACATCGCGGCGCACGTCGATGCGTGCGCGCGCGCGATGCGCGCGCTCGGTGACGATGTGCCGGGTGATTTCAAAGGTACGCGCGCGGAGTTGGTGAAAACGAAAAGAGAAGTCGTCGAAAACATCCAAACTAAATCGTTTCAAGTCGTCGACGCGAGAGGCGCGGCGCGCTTTCGCGGCGAGACGAAGGAGCCGCGCGAGGGCGTGCGTTCGGGGCACATTCCTGGAAGTAAAAATGTGTTCTTCGGCGAACTTTTGAACGAAGACAAAACGTTCAAGCCCGTTGAAGCGCTTCGCCAGGTGTTCGAGACGAGCGGGTTAGATTTGAGCGCCTCGGCGAAACCCATCGTGGCTTCGTGCGGCACCGGCGTCACGGCGGCCATCGTAGCTCTCGGATTACATGAATGCGGCGTCGAGGCCGCGGTGTACGATGGATCTTGGACTGAGTACGGTGCGGACGCGCAGTGTCCACTCGCCACGGGACCGGCGGCGTGAGAACGCGCTCGTTCTCACGTTCTGTGACTCGTTTGCACGTTCGACTCGCTCGGCTTCCAGTCCGCCTTGCGCGGCGGAAAGTTCTTTACGCTGGGTTTATACCTCGACTCCTTCCCACTCGATCGCGCCGCCGGGTGTATGCACCCTACAGTGGTGTGATCGATGTCCCCCTCGCGATCGGTCGACACCGCCTGAGCGAAGAAATCGTACCACGCGTGTTCTTGGCCCTGCTTTTTCGCCTCGTCGGGTCCAAACTCGCACTCGTACAAGGAACCGCGTCGTTCGGGTTCGCTCTCGCGCGCGCCGCCGGCGTGAATGCTGTATCCCATCGTTCGATCGATGTATTCGAATCTCTCGCGCCGTGTTGTGTTGTAACGCCTCCAGAAACGCCCGCCTCGATTTACGCGCCGGCGGTAGTCTCGCCGCCGACGCGACATGTGGATCAGATTTCGAGACGCCGCCGCCACCCACGCGGCACTTTACGACACGACATGGCGACCGAACGCACGTACATCATGATCAAGTGCGTGTGCGAACGCGACGCGCGCGAGGCGCGATCGTGAACGATCGACGCGCGCGAGACGTCGTGCTTCTCGCGCGGCGACGCGACGCGACGAGACGCGACGCGACGGCGCGATCGAACGACGACGGATGATTGGACGGATGGTTGGATCCATCGGACCGCGCGAAACCCATTCGGCATCGAATCGATGACGAAAGTGCTTCACACGACTGAACCGCGCGCGCGCACGCGGTACAAAGACTGACGGATCACGCGCGTGCGCTCGCGGTGCAGGCCGGATGGCGTCCAACGCGGGTTGGTCGCGGAAATCATCGCGCGCTTCGCTCGCAAAGGGTTCACCTTGCGGGCGTTGAAGATGCAAAACGTGAGCAAGGAACACGCGGAGAAGCACTACGCGGATTTGAGCTCTAAACCGTTCTTCGGTGGGTTGGTTTCTTACATGTGCTCCGGTCCGGTCGTCGCCATGGTGTGGGAAGGCAAGGACGTCGTGAAGACGGGCCGAAAGATTATCGGCGCCACCAACCCGGCGGCGAGCGAACCGGGTACGATTCGCGGCGATTTCTGCATCGAAGTCGGTCGTAACGTCATCCACGGCTCCGATGCCGTTGAAAGCGCGAACCACGAAATCGCTCTTTGGTTCCCGGAGGGCGTGTGCGAGTACGAATCTTGCGCCAAGGCGTGGATCTACGAATAAATGTAGACGCTCGACTCGCGCGTCGTCGAGGCGAACGTCGGGTCCGACCGCCGCGTGAAGACGACGCCATGCGATTAATACTAAATCATCCAAATAACAAATCGTGGTCGTACCGTCGTCCTCGTCCTCGTCATAACTTTGTTTGTGTCTCGCTCGTCACGCTCGTCTCTGCGCGCTCCGCGCGCGTCCGCACTTCGCGCCGCCGCGGGCGCGTCGTCCGTCGATGGACGCCCCTAAACCGATCGCCGCGACGACGCACACCGTCGACGATGAGACCGTCACGCTCGCGCAGCGTCGCCAGGCGCAGAGTTCGTTCCTCGCGCGCGTCGCCGGCGGTGTGTTAGTCCTCACCGTGTTGGTTGGGTGGCGGTTGATGATTGGCCTCAACACGCTCGCCATCGATCCTCGGACGATGAAGATGCGGCAGGACTTTGCGGGGTTGGTGAACGCGCGAGACCTCGCGCGCGAGCGCGCGTCATCGTCGTCTACGCAGGCGATGCGCGCGACGAAACGTCTCGCCGAGAACGCGAGCGCGAGCGCGGCGACCGCGCCGACGAAGAACGCACCGACGAAGAACGCCGCCGAGCCCGGCGACTTCTCGTCGTCGTTGCGTCGACTGCAAGGCATGGAGGAGGACTTGGACTTCATCGGGCGCGCCGGCGTGCCAGACGCAGGACGAAAAAATCCGTGTTGGACGACTGGCGACTCGACGCCGCCGATGTGTTTGCCGTACTTTTACATCCTCGGCGCGTGGCAGAGCGGGACTGAGGAATTAGGCTCAAGACTTCTCGCGGGCGCGCCCACGGTCGGCGTCGTGCGCGCGCCGCATTTTTGGAACGAACACACGAAGACGCTCGAAAATTACGCAAATACTTTCGCGAGCGTCGCGACGATGGAGAGAAACGTCGTCGCGGGCGACGCCTCGCCCGGATACCTCGCGACGTCGTGGAGCGAATCCATACGGTTTCATCGAGCGTACTTGGATCACATGCGAGATTGTTGGGCGGAGTGTCAAACTAAGAGCTCAAAGTTTGAAGACGACGAGAGCGCGAAGGACATGGCGGATGAAGACGCGGCGCGACGAGGGACGTCGCGCGCGTCGCCGCGTAGAAGATGCATCGACGGCGTGGAAGGGGATCCCAAAGCGCCGGGATGCGTAGGAGAGGCGAACGCAAAGGATCCTTACGACGAGAGCGGCGGGCACGGGCTATCGCTTCCGCATCTGATGTCAACGGTGTACGGTTCGTCACCGCCGCGTTTCGTCGTTATCGTACGCGAACCGGGCGCGCGCCTGCATTCGGCGTTTTGGCATTACGAACATTACAAGAAACAATATGGTGCCAACGAAGACGGTTTCGCGGCGTACGCGGAACAGATGATGACGATGTTTCAAAAGTGTCTCGACCGAGGCAATCCGTTGAGAGGATGCGCGAATCGTTTTGAGACGTATTCACCCGAGTTCGAAGCCGTGTTTTACCACGCCGACGCGCTGATCAAATCCATGTACGACGTCTTCCTCGAAACGTGGCTCGATGTTTTCCCGCGCGAGTCCTTCCTCGTCGTCAAGGGCGAAGATTTATGGAGCGACGACGTCAACACGTCAACAGCGGCGATGCGTCGCGTGCTGAAGCACTTGGACCTCGACGCGAGCGACGAAACCGCGCGACGTCTCGCGACGATGAACGCGACGTCGAACGACTGGCGATTCGCGCGAGACGATCCCGAACGCGTCATGCGCGACGACATTCGCACGAAACTGGACGCGTTTTTCGCCCCACGGCTCCAGCGATTGGCGACTCTCGTCGGCGAAGACCTCTATTGAGAACATTGATTTGTATTGTACAACACCCGCGCGCGCTTCGCTCGCCTCGCCTCGCCTCGCCTCACCGCGTCGGCGTCACCACACCGATCGCTCGCTTCACCCGTCGTCCTCTCGCCGTCGTCGTTCGCTCGCTCCAAAACGCGCCGTCGCGCTCCGGCGCCCCCACGTTCGCCGCGCTCGTCTCGCCGTCGCTCATCGCCGCTCGCGCTCGCGCGCCCGCCCACGCGCTCGCGCTCGCCCCGATCACCAGCGCGCACACCGCCAAAACGCTCGCGCACCGCGCGAACCTTTCCATCGCGCGTCTTCCCGCGCGTTCGCGCGTCTTCTCGATCCCCATCGCGTCGTCGTCGTCGCCGACGTCCCACGCCGCGTCGTACGTCGGTCGCGTCGTCGTCGTCGTCGTCGTCGTCGTCGTCGTCGCGCGCTCGCGGTCGCGCGTCGTCGCGGGCTTCGATCGCGTCAGCATCGTCGCGCGCCGCGCGATGCCGCGTCTCGGACGACGACCGACGACGCGTCGTTCGCCCGCTCGACGCGCGCGCGACGACCCGACGAAAAGACGAACAGACGAAAAAGACGAACGGCGGAACGGCGGAACGGACGGATGGAAGAATGTCTAACTGTTTGCCCATACGACAATCTAAACAACATCAAAACTATTTTACGTAGTCTTTTTTCGTGAGAACGTAATCATATGCATCTCATAGAACGTCTTTTCAGTCATAATCGTTTCGGACGTGACGAATTTCCAGTTCGACTCCGCTAGTTTATTCAACAACTTCTCCCACACGCAACCAAATTGGTGTGCTTCGACTTGGTTCACCGGCTTCCCTAGATCCTTGCTCGTCGTATCTGGTTCGATTGTCAGATCGTGGCCGTAGTACGTCCTGAATTCAGCTGTCACTGTTGGATACAGACACGTCTCGAAAATGGTAGCGTCGTCCACACCTTCCCGTTTGACCACATCTATGAAGGACGAGCCTGATGGCGAGTACAGTGCCCGAATCCGAATCTCGTTTGCTGAAGAAACATACTTACCATTATATTTGTAAACTACCTCTTCAGGTAGTTCCTCTTCAGGATCTGCAGGATCCTCAGAAGGGTGATCTGCCTGGTGAATGTCATGTGTATCCGGGTAAATGTCATAGTGGGCTTTGACTTGATGCGACCCGACGTGTTCATAAAGACTTGGCTTGTACGCAACCACCTTATACTCCGTCCTCGAACCAGTAGTCACGACCAACCCCAAGAGGGCGAAAGCGACCGCACCCACGCCGTATACGAGGCTCCTGCGCCTATCCTCGTCGCGAAGAAACCACGGGCGCATCGCACCGTCGCTCATTTCGACGGGGGCGAACTGTTCTCTGTCTTTTGCCGACACGTCGGCGAGGAGTGACGACGCCGCCGCCCCCAACCGCCCGCACGCAATTCCGCCGGAAAACCGGAGTCGCTAAACCCTAGCAAAAATCGAGTTTCAGAAAGGGTCAGGCTGCTCGCTCACCTGCCGCGCGTCGGCAAGTGCGGTCGGCGGTTTTCCCGCCTCGACGCAATTTAGCATAGCGCGCGCCAACGCGTCGATCAAAACGCGTTAAAACGACGCGAAACTCGGTGTGAAGG
>Ga0181598_1003463_pt1 | contig 13658 bp, 10 predicted proteins | sample 041ome_4_FD_153295 | JGI IMG/M metagenome (GOLD analysis project Ga0181598, IMG submission 153295) | Coastal salt marsh microbial communities from the Groves Creek Marsh, Skidaway Island, Georgia - 041404US metaG (spades assembly) | ecosystem: Environmental > Aquatic > Marine > Intertidal zone >...
GCGGTGGTGCCGAAGTTGTAGGCATCGAAAGAGTATTCGGTGTGCACATGCAGGTCACCGAAGTAGGCGTTGCGCAGCGGGTTGGGCGCTGGCGGCGTCCGGTCCACAACATCCATCACAGGCTTCAGCGGGTCACCGCCACGACCGCCAAAGTTGGAGTCTTCATCCAGCAAGCCCACCTCTTCGGTGCAAGCCGAGATCAGAGTGATAAGGCTCAAGGCAAGTACAGATCGCTTCATCATGGTGCTTTCTCGTCGTTATCGTTATTGCCGCTGAGTTTACTCACCCTTGACCACATTGGGCACCTCTGACACGCGCTGCCATTCGACCGTGCGCGTGATAAATCCAACCTTGACGGTAAAAGACATGAGGTCCTCGCTTTCCAGCGTGATCCGGGCGTTGCGATACTCCTGCAGCTGCGCCGCGTAAACCTGAGCGGCCCAGACATTGTGCTTATCGGTAGCCGTCAGATCGGTGACTACCTGAAACTCGACCCGATCTCGACGATTATCATTGCGAACTACCACCCCAACGGCGCTGTCTGGCCGCATTTCGATCCACACGGGTTCTTTCTCGTGTTGCCAAAAACCGGCGAGGTCGACCTCGGGCCAGGCTACAGGCGCCACAAAAATAAGCGCCAAAAGCAGTGGATTTTTCATCATCGCTCTCCCCTATTGCGCGAGTGATCGCGCCGTCATTTTGCCCAGCTGTGACATGTGTACCTCATCGGGGCCGTCGGCAATGCGACAAAATCGCCCTACGGTAAACACATCGGGGATCATGGTGTCCTGACAGACGCCCATACCCCCATATATCTGCATGGCTCGGTCGGCGACCTCCTGCGCCATTCTGGGCGCCACGATTTTTATCATTGAGATATAAGGCCGCGCGCCCTCGAGACCTTCGCGATCCATGACTTCGGCGGCTTGCAGCGTCAACAAGCGGCACTGCTCGATGTCACAACGACTGCGCGCGATTTCGTGTTGCACGGAAGTTTTTTTAATCAGTGCCTCGCCAAAAGCCACGCGCTCCTGTGCGCGCTCGCACATGAGTTCCAAACACCGCTGCGCCATGCCCACAAAGCCCATTGCATACTGGAACCGGCCCGGACCCAAACGGCCCTGAGCAATCTCAAAACCGCAACCCTCGCCTTTGATCATATGGGTCACGGGGACCCTGACGTTGTTGAACAACAGTTCGGCTTCGCCACCAGGAGAATGCAGACTGTCGAACGCCCGCAGGGTTCTTACGAGCTCCACACCAGGGGTATCACGGGGGACAAGAATGGTTGAATGCTGGCGATGACGTTCATTGTCCGGATTGGATTTGCCCATCACCAACATGATCTTGCAGCGCGGGTTTACCGCACCGGTGGTCCACCACTTGCGGCCATTGAGCACATACTCGTCACCGTCGCGACGAATCTCCAGCTCCATATTGGTCGCATCCGAGGAGGCCACCTGCGGCTCGGTCATGGCATAGGCGCTACGAATCTCCCCAGCCAACAGCGGCTTGAGCCACTGCTCCTGCTGCTCTGGCGTTCCGTACTTGGCGAGCACTTCCATATTGCCGCGGTCTGGGGCGTTGCAGTTGAATACGCTCTGGGCCCACATGACCTTGGACATGGTCTCAAACAGCGGCGCGATCTCGACGTTGGTCAGGCCCGGGCTCCAGGGCGCGTACTCCGCGGGCAGGAAAAGGTTCCACAACCCTTCAGCCTTGGCCTTGTCGCGAATGTCGTCATACCAGGCGGGCACTTCCCAGAGGTGCTCCGGGTCATGACACCACTCATGCCACTCACGCTCGCGCGGATAAATGTGTGCGTCCATAAAATTCTGGAGTTGCGCATTTAATGCGCGAACCTTATCGCTGATCTCAAAACCCATGTACACCTCCCAAAGTCATTACGCTGCCGCGCCGGATTATCCTGTGCCTTCCCAGCGTCTTTCGCCGATCGCTCGATGATGTCTCGCTAGCAAGGGCCAGCTGCGAACCCGTTACTCAGAACGGTAATGGGTCAGCTGTTCAATGGTCTCGTGGAATCCCGACAGCGTCTCCTCAATTACCTCTGACACGGATTTCACCGCATCGATGCGGCCCACCACCTGACCGGAAAGCGGAATCGCCGCCTCCATGTCACCACCAAAATAGAGCTGCTGCACCCCAGCAAAATGTTCGCCCGGGTTAAAAGCACCGAGGGGCTCAAGCGCCGCCGTACGCTCGGTGCGCAACGCGCGTAGCGCCGGGCGCGATTGCTGATTCAAAAACACCGTATCGGTCTCTTTGGCATCTATCACAGACTGCTTCCAATTCTGATGCACGGGCGATTCTGCGCTGCTCAGCATACGGGTGCCCATTTGTACCCCCTCCGCTCCCAGCGCAAAGGCCGCTGCCATAGTCGGTCCATCGCAGATACCACCCGCAGCAATGATGGGTAGATCCGTCCTCGAGCGGACCAGCGGCAACAACACCATGGTCGAAACAGGGCTAGGATTCTTGAAGCCGCCACCCTCGCCGCCTTCCACAATCAAGCCGTCTACGCCGCAATCGACCGCTTTGAGCGCCATTTCCAGCGTCGGCACCACATGAAAAACCTTGATACCCGCCTGCTGGAAAATCTCGGTGCAGACCGCAGGGCTACCTGAAGACGTCGTAACAAACGGCAGATTCTGCTCAATCACAAAGTCAATAAAATTGGTGCCCTTTACGAAGGCGAGCGCGACGTTCATACCAAAGGGTTTGTCCGTGAGGTCGCGCATTTTTGCCACCTCATTCCGAATCGCATCGAGTTCACCAGAGCCGGTTTCGATAATGCCCATGCCACCGGCATTGCTGACTGCCGAGGCAAGCTGAGAGCGGGCGATCCAGCTCATGGGTGCCTGAATAATGGGGTAGTCCGTCCCCGTGATCTCGGTGACACGGTTTTGGATCGGCGCGGCACTCACACCATGCCCTCCAACATTGGCTCAATCCCAGTACCGGCGACCAATCCGTCGACGCGAGCACGGTCATTGGCTGCTAACTGCCCGTAATGGTCACGCGTCCACTGCAGGCACTTCGCCTGATAAGGAAAAGTCCGCTGATGCCAACGCGCACCATCGATTTCGCACTCCCAGGTTTTCTCGCCCGCCATCACCGCTTGCGCATTGGCGAGCTGTGCCGGGGTATATACCCGCCCGATCTCTGCCAGGAGTTCCCTGAGACTGGCAGGCTGATCCTCTAATGCGATCCAGTCAGACGCTTCGGGCGTCAGGCCGCTGCCGTCGGGCATCTTGTCCACCCAGGCCACGGTTCTCGGCGAAACTTCGTGGGCGATGGCCCTCGGTGTCGGGTCAAATGTCACCAGCTGGCTCAACTGACCATACAAACCGAAGTCCCCCGCGCCCGGACGGCGCCCAAGCATAAAAGGCTGATTAGCCAAATGGGCCTCCATCGCACCAAGAAACCGGCGATAACTGGCGTCAATAATCGGCGCGGTCGTATCGTTTGAACCCACCACCCACAGTCGCTCGATCTGTCTCTGGGCAATAAAGTCCTTGAATTGCTCAAACTGCGCCTGCGCCATGGAAACATCCATGCTGAGGGGCAGTTTGGTGCCCGCGTTGTCGGCGTCAGCCTTAAAGTACCAGCGGTAATGAAACATGTATTTTGTGCACCACTCATCGGCGAAGTCCTCGATGAGATAGTCAATAAAGGCGAGCGCTGGATCTTCAGGCAGTACGGAGCGACCGGCATGCTCGGCTTCAAGGCGACGAATGATGGGGGTGGAGTCACAGTGCGCTGTCAGTACGCCGCCCTCCTCAAACAAGAAGGTGGGCATAAAAGTCGGTTTTGGCGCCGCCACGCCCAGTGCCTCACACATCGCTTCGGGTTGACCCCAGGTAATGACATAGGGGATGCGCCGATAGCGCAATAACGCCACCATCTTTTGCGTGTAGGGAGAGCCAGTCCCTCCGACCAATCGAACAGGCTGTTGTGACATGATTGACAATTCCTTGCTTCACCAAGACGCTACAGATATATTGGCATAAATAATGCCAATAAGTAAGCACCGTATCCGGCAGGGTGCTATGTGGATCGGGTGCAGATACTGGCGGATAGGGGCAAAAGCGGAGAGTGCCGATATGACATCACGACGCAAACTGTGGCTCGGTTCGGCTTTACTCTATGCGCTGTTCGTCGGCTGGTACACCGACTTTGGCGGGCCGCTGACAGAAGCAGAAATTCAGGACTTTATTACCAAGACCCGGGATCGAGATCTAGGTGGAAGCGCCTCTCGGGAAACCCTTATCGAATTCCTCCGTAGCGATACAGGGCGTCAGTTTCTGATGTTCAATGCCGTCGATCTGGCCAAAAACCCACCGGCGATAGCCGGCGCACCGCCCAATGCCGACGCTCAAACGCTTATCGATCTTTATATGGAGCACATGATCCCCGAGTTGCTCTCCAACGCGAGTCACCCTGTTGTCGTCGGTAAGTCTGTAGCTAACAGTCTGGATCTAGTGGGCATTGAAAATGCAGAGCAATGGTCAGACGGGGCGATCATGCGCTACCGCAGTCGCAGGACGCTTATGAAAATAATCGGTAACCCGGAGTTCTACGATCGCCATGACTTCAAGCTGGCGGGGCTGAACAAGACCATCGCCTACCCTATTGAACCTAGAATTCATCTTGGAGATCTGCGCGTGCTAATAGGGCTTGTGCTAATGGCAGTGACCGCGCTGCTCGACGGGCGTTTGGCCCGACGCCCGTGAAGTTGTCGGCCTAACAATAGACTGTGGCGGCGGCGTTAAGCCGAGATTGGATGCGGTAGCACAGATGCACTATCAGAAAAGACGCGGCAACAGCCTGGGTGTGCTCTCGAGATAAGCCTTATACGCCGGGTCGTCGCCCCAGAGCTCGAGGCCCCGGCGTGCCAAGGTCGGGATACCGCTGAGTCGGGTGAGCAACCCGTAAACAAACACCGGCGACAGCAGCACAATCCACTGACTGCCCGACACGTAGGGTACCGCCATCAGGGCTATACCTGCCCACAGTACGATCTCGCCAAAGTAGTTGGGGTGCCGCGAGCGGCTCCAAAGCCCGGTAGCAATAAACTTGCCTTGATTCGCTGGGTCGGCGCGAAATATAGATTTCTGCCGATCTGCGATCACCTCAATGGTAAAACCTGCGCCCCACAGAGCCGCACCCATAAAAAATACCGTACCCACCGCCGGTTGCGGATTACTCACGATAGCTGTGAGCGCCGCACAGCTGGTCATCACCACCCAGGCACCCTGCAGTGTCCAGGCGACAAAAAAGCGCGTTGACGACACCTTAATATGATCAAAGCGCTGGTCGCCGCCCGCCGCATGAATGCGCCGAAACAAAAAGCTGCCCAACCGCCCTGCCCATATAATGACCATCGCGGCAATCAGCGCCTGCTCGGATGAAACCGACGCAGCGATACCCAGCGCGGCCAACGTGAGAGCGATATAGGTAAGGCTCCCGGTGAAGTCATAGAAGCGCTCGGTTTCTAGCACCCGGGCAGGAATAAACGCGAACCACTGGATACCGAAAGCGGCGAGCGCGAGTACGGAGAGCGCTGGCCAGCCCCCAACCAGTACTTCTGACGGATTCGCCAGGGTCGCCACTGCCAAAGGTAATCCAACGGCTAACACGATAAACAACAGTTTTTTCATACGGTCGCTACGCTCCTCGCGGTACCACAGAAAACTCCCCGTGCACCTGAGCTTGAGAATACTAGGGCTACATACTCTCACTGGAATTCAATGGTTCAGTGGCGAAGAAAACGCCCGGCGCCAGCATCACGCACGGAGTGACATCATGACGCCTTGCCGACCCGAAATTTCGTTGGCGAGCAGCGCCTGCCAAATAGCTTCGCAAGCCTCGGTGCCCCAGTAAGACTCCATCGCCAGCGTGGGCGCCAGTCGCTGCACCAACTCGATGCTGGCCGCATACGCCTTGCCCATCATCACACCCCGCCCCCATTCAGCATCGCGTTTTTCAATTTGCGCCGGCGCAAAGAACACCTCGGGCGCGCTGCCGGGCAGCGGACCGCCATCGACTGAGTTTTGAAATTGATCCCAATGCGTCGCTCCGACCAGGAGCGTGCAACGAGCATTGTCCTTGAGGTGATGGTGAAGTTGGGCACGCACCGAGACATCACCGGCGATATCAACATAGGTGGTAGCGGCGTCAGGGAGTGTTTCCACTTCAGCGTAGACCAGCACTTGATCGTAACAACCTAAGCTTTCGCAGAAAGCCACATTAGCCTCGCCGGTGAGCGCGACGATGGCCCCGGTAAAGCCCGCCGCTCGGACAAAGGCCGCCGAACTAAAACCGGTTTTGGACGAGGCAGAGCCCACCACCAGTTGCTCCGCGCCAAACCAATCGTTATCTGCCAGTAAGTCAGCGATCACGTACCCTGTCATGAACAAGGGGAAGAAGATGCAGCGTTGATCCTCAAGCTGACGCAGCTCATCGGGTTCGGCTGCGGTTCGGGCGTAGTGGTTGTAAAGCGCGGGTAGCGCCTGCCGATGGGCAGTGGCATCGGTAAAGCCCCGCGCGGTGATGTCGCCGGGTGTCATCACCACGTGGCTACTCATGGGAAAGAACCCATATAGGCGCTCACCTTCAACAATAGCGGGTGATCGGCTCTTGATGACTTCGCCTATGCCCCACACCGTGACCTTGCCCCAGGGGTCCTCTCCCGTCGGAAAGAAGTGCCAGTAACCGAACAGATCACCCGATGCGGCATAAGTCACGTTGTTCGCCGTCATCGCAAACTTGCAGATCGAAACCAGAATCTCGCCATCTTTTGGCTCCGATATCGCGTTCTCTACAACACGGGTTCGTCGGTATTCGCTACGATCCACCCAGAGCTCGGTCAGCATGGTGCGTCTCCTATTAGTCGGTCGCTCTCGCGACAGAGTATAAATCCGGGATCGACGCCTCAACACGCGGTCAATTAACGCCTATTCTGGCGAGCAAGCGAGGGAAAAGCCACGAGAGCGCTGCATTGCCGGGCGTTTCGAGGCAGCTCGAGTCACGTGCCTTGGGGGGTCAGCATTGGTCGCAGCGTCCTCCGCGATTACCGCGAGGCCGTAACCAATGCTGACCCCACGGCAACCGATAAGGCGGGTCTAGCGCGGCGAGTACCAGATCGGACTGCCGTAGGCCCTCTCTTGAGAGCTGTAGCGAACATCCTCTGGCATCTCATCATAGAGATCGTAATTCTTGCGGTCGTAAGCCAACCATCTCGGCGTGGGAATCTCCATGACCCTAGCGTAGTAAAACGCCCTTTGCGCAGGGTCGAACGCTGGATCCTGCCAATAGCCGCGGAGCGAATCCGCACCAATTGAATTGGTGTAGGTCGCCTCCATCTCATCCACGGTAGAGCCGACAGAGGCGAGCTTACCGTTCTCATCCAGCGCCCGCGCATCTGCATTGCTCCAGACCACGTTGTACACCGCTTCTTGAGAGGCGCCGTTCTCATCCAACCACCCCTTCACGATCTGGATTCGATCCAGATTAGCGCCATTGGGATCACGCATGGCCTCGACCAAAAAGCCGGGGCTGGCGCCTTCCGGCGCCGCCGCCAGATCGCTACCCATCGGCACGCCGGAGGCATAGCCTTTAGCAGCGAGATCGTTTTGAGACAGATCCTCGGAATCGAACTCATAGCCGCCAAACATTCTAATTTGCAGACGCGTGCCGGTGGTGCCGAATACTTCTCTGCGCGCCATGGCATCCCATATGGCTTCTCGGGTGTTGTCGGTGGCCCAAACGCCTGCCAAGCCCGATGCGGCGAGCTGCAGTGCCGTCAAATCAAGCGCCGGGTCGAGGGAGGATCGAATCAGCACATCCTTCCAACGTTCGGGGCTGGGCTCCAAAAAGGGCGCCTTTCCCCACCAGTTATCCTCGCGCGTTGCCGGTAATCCCGAGTGGGTGTCCGTACTCCCCACCATGCCGAATTTGAACGGGTTAGCGCCGAGGCTTTTATCAAACTCGAGGCCCATCTTGAGCGCAGGTCGAGCATATTCATACTGAATCATGTCAGTGCTTCTCTGCACCGTGCCACCTAAGTTAGTCGTGTCCACGATTTCAAAGTCAGCGAACTCATCGTCAGGCGATAAAAATGGGTGCGCCTCTCCCGTGCCCTTGGCTTGGGTGACCTCCACAATAGGCTCCCAACGGGTCCTCGATTCGGCGTAGCGCTTGTCGATCGGTTTACCGTCTGTTTGGTATTTCGGCGCGAACATCGCGCCGCTGGAAAGGTTGCCGTTGTGTGGGATCGCCAGCACCTGGCCACCGGTGTCTTTCTCATACGCTGCCATGAAGTCCCAAAGGTCTTCCACGTTTTCAGATTCAAAGGCTGAGAATGGCAATACGGGGTCCACAGAGGCTTTGTCACCGCGGAAGACCACGACACGATGCAAATTGTTGCCACCGGGTTGCGAGGTCCACTCGTAGCCAATAAACGCGGTGAACTCTCCGGGATCGTTGTATTGGTCTGCCAAGTCCATAATTTTGCTCCAGGCGGTGCGCAGCATGGAGTCATTTTTAATCTTGGCCTCGGCGCCTTTAGTCATCTGCTGCACGAGCAGATTGAAGGCGTCGATCCCCTTCCCCTCCATCACCAAGTCATAGAGCTGCTTGCCAAAAGGATCTGCAAGCAAACCTGGGTCGGCGTTAGCAATAGCGTCTGCCAGCCCTAAGTTCTCGGCATGGTCCGCGATCACGACAAAATCGAGCGGACTGGAAATCGTCGCCTCTTGCCCGGTGCTGCTGGTCACGGTCTCCCCGAGCACAAAACGATAAGCGTCGTTGGGGCCGACCTTGGTACCGGCCATACCGGCGTCGGGAGAAAAAGAGGTGTGGAGATGGGTGTCACCAAAAAAGGCACGCGTCGGATGGTTGTCGGCCACTGCCAGGCTGATCGGCAGGGCAAGAATGCCTGAGAGAATAGCGTGTTTCATCATAACTACGCTCCTTCTTAAGTCAGTTACCCCTAACTAAACAAGGACGCGCTTGAATTTCACGGTCAAACGGGAGAAATCGCCCGATTTCGCGGGTATTTGTCACCTTTTGCTAATTGCTGTCGGAAACCTCGCACGTGAACCGTGAGGGGTAACACTCAGCGTAGGGGTAGAGTTTGATCAAATATCCCAGCCCAATGCAGCAGTGATTTCGCTTTCAGCGTGACGGGAGAGCGAATAAAAACGGCTAAAACAATTCGATTCTCTGCCCGCGCGGCGCAGGTTGGCGGTGTTCCTCGGGGAGCGTGCACAGGCGTTCCATGCGCGTCACCGAACCATCCAAGTACTCCCAAATCAGTTCGTCGCCATCTCGGTAACGGCGCACCACCCGAGGCCCCCAGCCGAAGACATAAAAGTTAAGCATCTTGTTTTCCCAGATCATGCTCGCCGAGGTGCGCATACAGTGCTCTGTCCCGCCCAAGGTGAACAAAACAGAACCTTCGGTGTCGTTAGTGTTGAGCCCGCCTGTGCTGTTAGGTCCATAGTCGTGAATGATCCCCGCTGCGGTGACAACGACCCGGGACCCACATTGCTCGACCCGCTCAACATGCCCCACGTGGCCTCCCGACACCCCGCGCCAAAGCCCGCGGATATCATCGGCTTCTGCTGGCAAGGGCTCAGTGCACTCGGCCAGAATGGGCAGCGGAAAATGATCGTAAGCGCAGCCCGGCGTGTTTCCCTTGGGGATGTCTGCCGCGCGCTTGCCCGAGTTATCGAGCACTGGTAGCTCACAGTAATTGAGCGATGAACCGTCCCCGGCCAGGGTGGCGGGATCTGTGGTTAGCGGTGGTCGCGCCGAGAACCAACCCAGCCACACTAGCCAGATAATCAGCGCGATAAGGAGCCACACTCCTTTTTTAACTACCTGAAACATCATGTCCTATGCAGACCCATGGCCCATAAGCCGTTACTCGGTTCCCCAAACCTTAACAGAGCGTCGCGCCGTCGGTACCGTCGTTAAGAGAGACTCGCTAACTCGGGCCGTAGCTGACAACGCGGGATCATACACCTGACTTTTTCAGACCAAAAAAAGGGCGGCTCAGGCCGCCCTTCTCGCTTGCATCCAATGATTTAGATCAGAACTCCCAAGCGGCCTGAATACCGAATACTTCTCCTCTCGCCAGATAACGCATGTGAGAACCTCTGGCCAACGGCACAACGGCACCGCCAGTCGCCAAATTCTCATCCGTAATGTTGCGGCCATAGAGCATCAGCATCCAATTTTCTCCACGGAGACCCGTACGAAGGTTAATTCGCTCCTGGCCTTCCTGAGAATCGATCTCATCAAGAGTACCGGTATAGAGGTAATCATCTGTGAATTGCACGTCGACCTCGGTAAACCAGATCATTGAACCCACAGGTTGCATAAACTGAGCACCAAAGGAGCCCGACCACTCAGCTGTACCCAATTTCCTACCCGAAAGATCCTGAGCGACAGCCGTTTGGATGCCGTTCTCATCGAACAGCTGTGCACACTTGCCATCTGCCGAGGTCAGATTGGGTGAGCTGGGCGTCAAGCCTCCAGGGGTGACAAAGTCGGCAAAGGCGATATCCGCGGTTTGCAAATCGGTGCACGCGGCGCCTTTAAAGTCCGCGTACTCACCATCAACCGTACCAACAGACAGATTCAAGCGCAGCTTCTCCGTCACCTGAAAGGCCGTATCGAGCTCGAAGCCAGAAATTTCTGTCCTCGAGGCGTTAGTCACCACAAAGCCGAGCCCAACGAAAGTTGACACCTGTTGGTCGTCATATTCGCTGTTGTAATACGCCCAGTTCACGCGCATACGGCCATCGAGGAAAGTGTGCTTTCCGCCCACCTCGAAGGACCAAGCGGATTCATCATCATATTCGAAGCCCGCTCCGGGAGTATTCCTTTGAATGCACCCGGGGAGATTTTTCAGCAAGCAAGCGGGGCTTGGAGTATAAACGGGCAACTGGCTGTCTAGCGCATTAAAACCGCCGCTCTTGAAACCTTCGGTATAGCTCGCGTAGAGCAGGTGATTATCGCCAGGCGTCCAATTGATTGAGACAGCCGGAATCGTCTGGTCGGTATCTCGGTCGCCCGTGAACGCATGGTTGGTCCTATCGAGTTCGCTACCGGCGAGCTCTTGCACCAACAAGTTACCCAATAAACCGATATTGGTGGGGTCGCTAAAGAAAGCATCTCCATCCGGTGTTTTTACGGCGTGGCCCGTGACTTCGGTGGTGACCCAGTTTTGGGCGATTGCCTTCTTGGTCTCCTCGGTGTAGCGCACACCGGCGGTGATGCTCAGGTTATCGGTAATGTTAAAAGTACCCTGGGCAAATATCGCCCACGATTCGGTCTCTTGCTCCCAGTAAGAGAGAGAGCCAACCTGATTCCACATGGTGAGACCGGGGATACCTGGGGTCAGGCTCGTACCAAACGCGCCGTTGATGAGCGCCAGATCATCGGGGCCATAGGCCCAAATACTTGGGAGGCCCGTCAAGGCCTGCACTACTCCGGGCTGGCCAAAGGTCCCGTCGGTGACAACGCTGCGGTCTATCTCCTGAGTCGAATCGATATAATTAGCACCAACAATCCAACTAAATCGACCATCAAGGTTCGATGCCAACCGGAATTCCTGACTCAGCTGGTCAAATTCGGAGTCGTCGCTGCGGCCAATAAATTCTAAGGGCAGAAAATCTGCCTCGATGCCGTCTTTATACTCGTATTGTGAGAGTCCAGTGACTGAAGTGAACGTCATACCGTTCCCGAACTCATGTTCAATATTTAAAGAAAACTCGTGATTCTGGGTATCAGTGCCTGACAGGCGCTCTGGGCCGTTACCACCATCTAACGCCTCCGTTCCGCCGATTGACAAACCGTCATAAAACACATCTTGCGAGTCTACATTGGGGTTTGGATTTCCCAATCCATAGCTCGGGTAAAGAAACCCCATAATGCCGTACATCAGGCGATTAGAATCAGGAACAAACGGCTGATTCCTGACCCCGTCGCCGGTGCTATCCACCAATGTCGGGCCAAATACCGACACGACAGAATTGCTTCCGATGCGTCGGTAGTCCGCATAGGTATATCTGAGGGCCACAGATGTGGCATCAGAGGGCTCATACTGAATACCTATGCGCGCAATTGTCTCGTCGGTGGTCGGAGAGTCAGGGTAAGCAGCCGAGAGCGCCACATTGTCAAGATATCCATCGATGGATCGATCCATCACAGAGAGCCTCACTGCCACATTCTCACTCACACTGCCACTGATATGCCCCTCAAAGTACTCACCGTTATCACTCTCAAAGCTGGCTGCGATACGCCCGGAGAGCGGCTCCCCTACCTTGGGGGCGGCAGAACGCACATTGATAGCGCCGGCCAGGGTGTTCTTTCCAAAAAGGATGCCTTGTGGGCCGCGCAGCACTTCCACCTGCTCGAGATCAAAAAGGCCGATGCGGGATTGTCGGCTCCGACCAAGATAGACACCATCGAGGAAGAGACCGACAGACTGCTCAAACGATTGGTTGGCACCAATTGAAATACCACGCATGGTGATAATTGTGTTTACTGGGTTCTCTGCCACAGAAAAGTTTGGCACATAGGCACTCAATTCGCTGAAGCTACGAATTGAAGCGTCCTGAATCAAGTCGCCACTGATTGCAGTCACGGAAATCGGCACGTCTTGCAGACTTTCGGTCCGCTTCTGCGCGGTCACCACCACTTCTTCTAGCTGTTGCGCGCTGGCGCCAAACGCCAGACCCGCCACCGCCGCACTCAGGGCCAGCTTGGAAAATGTCTTTACCATCTTGAGAACTCCCATGGATCGCTAATGTAATCGTTATTGTTTGTGTTTGTGCAGTGGCTAATGCCAAACGCAAGTTGCTAGGGGATGATGGTGCCACACAACTGGCGAAACACAACCATGTTCTGCCGCCTTGAACCCAACTATTACCGTCTTTCTATGGACATAAGTTTGTGGTTTTTCAGTCACCTGTGTGGCGGCTCCACCGCTCCAAATTGCCCGCTCGCTCGATGTCTCGACTCAGAGACACCCCGAGGAGCGCCCCCAATCCACAGCTTTCGAGTAGCGTGGTCACTGCACCTTGGTCGCGCTGATTGAGCGCGGAAAACAGCTGTTTAGCTCGCTGCAATTGAAAATGCCGGTACGGTTGTGCCAGTGCCGAAATCTGCTGCCCATTCACCGAAAAAGTTGCGCTACCCGGCGCCTCGGCTAGCCGCCCCACCGCGGGGGTACCCGCTTCAGGCCTCTGTTTCGCTAACCATTGATTAATAAAATCAGCAGACGCATGGGTCTCGGGCATAAAATCCTTCGCCACGACCCGTAACACGGCCAGCAGGGTTTCGGGCACAGTATCGTCGGCCAGAAAGTCATCTCCCGCATTGAAATATTCGGGGGCATCCTGATCAGGGCGATTCATGCGCTCCACCCAGCGCCAGACCCGCGGCGCCCGGCGTTGCATAAGATTGGCAGGATAAGGATCCCGGCCCAAATGGGCGTAGAGTGGGCCCAGCAAGCCAAAATCACCAATACATGGCCGCCATCCGAGCAAATAGGGATACTGCTCAAAATGACTGTTAAGGGCTTCCAGAAATTCCAGATACAGGGCTTCGATCAATTCCCGCGT
>Ga0181598_1003483_pt1 | contig 13619 bp, 14 predicted proteins | sample 041ome_4_FD_153295 | JGI IMG/M metagenome (GOLD analysis project Ga0181598, IMG submission 153295) | Coastal salt marsh microbial communities from the Groves Creek Marsh, Skidaway Island, Georgia - 041404US metaG (spades assembly) | ecosystem: Environmental > Aquatic > Marine > Intertidal zone >...
CTTGGTGATATTGAGAATATTAAAGAATTAAAAAAACTGAAAGATTTATTTTAGCCTTAAAGGGTATCTATAGCGGCATGCATTCTGTTTAAAGCTTTGCTAAGAATGGATTTGGGTGTGGCGATATTAATTCTTACATGGTCATCTTGTTGAAACATTGATCCTGGCTGCAACGCAAGCCCATGATCAAAGAATAATTGCGACGGATCTTTGGTTCTTAATTGGCTACAATCAATCCAAGCTAAATAACTAGCTTCCATCGTATATAACTCTAATGGTTGCATCTCTGTAATGTGAGTTTGCAGTAACTTTTTATTGTTCTCAAGATATTGAATAAGTTCTCGTCGCCAAGGTTCTCCATGATGAAGAGCAGCCTGGGTACTGATGTAGCTAAAAATTTGCGGATCAGGAATTAGGGTTCCAATTTGCGCTTGTATCTTCCTTCGCATGTCTTTATTTTTGCAAATCATCCAAGCTAAGCCAGCTCCCGGGATATTGAATACCTTATTTAAGGACATTAATGTGATGGATTGGTCAGCAATGTCATCAGATAAGCTGGCAATGGGGATATGCTGGTGTCCAGCATGAACCATATTGCAATGAATTTCATCCGAACAGATAACAATATCATTGTTGACACAAAAGCCTGCAATGTCATTGAGTTCTGCATGAGAATACACAGACCCGCCTGGGTTATGGGGATTACAGAAAAGCAGTAAGCGTGTATTCTTTTGTTGGTAATGCTTTAGTCCGTCCTCGCTAAGGATTAGTCGACGATTATCAGTCTCTAGCGGGACTGCGGAAAAGTCTCTGTTAGAGAAGGAAGCCGCCTGAAGGATATGGTGGTATACCGGCTTTAGTGTCAACACATGCTCGTCGGATTGGGTGACTTGTTGTGCAATGGAATAAAGACTAGAGACCAGACTAGGGGTGAAAACAATCCACTCAGGTTCAATACTCCAATTAAACTGATCATGAATATATCGAGTAATTTCTTCTTTGAGGCGATCAGGTGCGTGAGTATAACCAAAAACTTTATGGCCAAGCCTTTTTGTAATGGCATCAATAACACATTGAGGGGTCTCAAAGTCCATATCTGCCACCCAAAGAGGAATGATATCCTTGTTATACTTATCCCAGCGTACAGAGTCGGTGTGGAAACGAGATATTAACTTATCAAATTTACTCATGCCTATTAGAGTACGTGAAATAAAATTTATTTCAATGAAAATATTTAGATTAATTACATTAATAAATATTAATAAGTTATTGAAAATAATAATTATTTATTTAATTTTGAACATTATGTTACAAAAATAATCTATTAAATATATTATGATTTATAATCTTTAACCTATGAAAAATTACCTAGCAATTCCCATAATTTTTATCTTTTTATTGAGTATTGCTCCTTTGTTAGAGGCCAGAAAAATGAAGCAAGAACATATAGCCACAGAAATCATTCAAGAATTACAAATTGTTGTTTATGAGGCGGAAGATTGCTCCTCCTGTCATCGCTTTAAAAAGGATGTGACAGACGCGTGGCAGTCTGAAGTTGCGCTTACCGAAACTTATGATTTTAATGATTCGTCAATACAGCTAAATGAGCCTATTGTTGTCACTCCGACGATAGTTATGACCAAAAACCAACAAGAAATTGCTAGATATACAGGCTATGACGGAGATAAAAAAAGATTCTGGGAATGGGTTAGCCTGCAAACTATGACTCCGGAACAAAGAAAAATCGCTTTTGAAAGCGGTACCGAGTATCCATTTACAGGTTCATTATTGGATAACAAGGAGTCAGGTTATTATGTAGACCCACTCACTGGGGCTAAATTGTTTAGAAGCGATACGAAGTTTGACAGCGGTACAGGTTGGCCTAGCTTCTTTGATCCAATTCCAGGAGCATTATCATTTCATGACGACGGCATGAGGGTTGAAGTCCTAAGCGCTAGCTCAGGGATTCATTTGGGCCATGTATTCAATGATGGACCTCCACCTACTGGAAAGAGGTATTGTATCAACAGTGCGGTATTAAAATTTGTCCCGGATTCTCAGCAATAACACTTTATGAGGCTTTGTGTTAGATTGTCATCTGATTAACCTATCTTAAAAGCCGTAAATGACAAATAAATCCAATTCCAAAACAACCGTTTTAATGGCTAGCTTGGCCGGCACGACCATTGAATTTTTTGATTTTTATATCTACGCCAATGCGGCCATCTTGGTTTTCCCTTATTTATTTTTTCCAGAATCCAGTCCAACTACACAAATGCTGCAATCATTAGCCACATTTGCGGTTGCTTTTTTTGCCAGACCCTTAGGCTCTGCTTTCTTTGGACATTTTGGCGATAAAATTGGTCGCAAGGCTACACTTGTTGCTGCTTTACTGACGATGGGTTTGTCGACCATTATGATTGGATTACTCCCCAGTTACCATTCTGTTGGGATTTTGGCACCAATATTGCTTGTTTTGTGCAGGTTTGGTCAAGGTTTTGGCTTAGGCGGTGAATGGGGAGGGGCAGTCTTGTTGGCTGTTGAGAATGCACCGAAGGGTCAGCGTGCTTGGTTTGGAATGTTTCCACAATTGGGTGCACCATTAGGTTTATTAATGTCTGGCGGAATCTTTTTAATTTTAAGTGAAATGTTGAGCAAGGAAGATTTTCTTGACTTTGGATGGCGAATCCCATTTATTGCTAGCGCAGTATTAATTGCAATTGGTTTATATATCAGATTAAAAATTTCTGAAACTCCAGAGTTCATTAAAGCTAGTAAAAACAAAAAACTTCATCAAAATGTTCCAATAGCAAATATATTTAAAGAGCAAAAACTACCTCTATTTTTAGCCGCGTTCACCGGCATCGCCACCTTCGGAATTTTTTATTTGATGACTGTATTTATTGCAGGTTGGTCGATTCAGCATCTCAATTTTACTGATGAGGAATTTCTCGTAATTCAGCTTTACTCGATACTCTTTTTCGCTGGAATGATTCCAATATCCGCTTATTTTGCCGATAAGTTAACCCCAAGAAAAATGATGGTTGGCACATCCTTTTTTATTTTGGTATTTGGTTTATTTCTAGAAGAGGTGATCAACATTCATTCGATTGGCGTAATGATGACCTTATTTATTGGAATGGCGTTAATGGGTTTAACTTATGGACCTTTGGGGACCATGTTGTCCAATGTCTTTCCAACCGAGGTGAGGTATACCGGAGCCTCGCTGTCATTTAATTTGTCCGGTATTTTAGGAGCTTCATTTGCACCTTTTATCGCTCTGTGGCTTGCTAATAATTTTGGATTTGATTACGTGGGTTATTATCTCTCTTTAATGGGATTCTTGTCTCTTATAGCGGCCTATTATTCAAAAGAGAAATCTTGATTCGACAAACTAGCAATTATTTGGAAGAATAGGCAACTTTTAAAGCATTCACTAATCATTCATAGGATTCAATTTGGGATATACATATGTCAGAAGATTTTAATTTATTTGATGATGAAGATGAAAGTCTGGAAAAACACGGTATCGTGATCAAGGCTTCGGCAGAGGAGATATGGCATAGAGGTTCAGTTAGTTACTGGGATTTTTTTACGAAGGAAGTTAATGGCGAGTTAATTTATCGTGTTGTTATCCCTAAAGGCTCACCTTTGCAAATCTATCTGGCCAAAACCTATCCTGAGATTGAAGCTTTTCAGCTTACTGAAGATGAGATCCTTGAATCCAATGTTGGAGCGGAAGATCTAATATGTAAACTTAATTCGATTGGCTATGATGTGGTGGAGATTCCTGCTGATTACTATGACATTATGCCAACCACCACAAAAATCTCTTGGAGTGACAGCAAGGGGAATGAGAAGCTGATTGAGGGGTGGAAGTATAACAAGTTAATTAAAGAGGAATACAAGGGTCACTATGCCACATCAAAAGCTATCTCCTGGAAGGAAAGAAGCGCTAAAGAGACTGAGATGGAAAACATTCTTCTCAAGCAAGCTAGAAACACTGATAAACGACTCAATTGATTATGGAGTCAGATTTTGCTCGCATTTTAGGTCTTTTTTTAATCTTATTGATGGTTGGTTTTTATTACCGCGAAGCATTAAAAAGTATTTTTAATACACCGAAAGAATCATTTATTTTAGCTCTACCCATTTGTCTGCTTGGAGCCCTTTTTTATTTATTTTTTAAGTCTAAAGGCTTTTAAAAAAAACATAATTTTTCTGTTATTATCCTCTGTTAGGTCTTCTTGGGAGGGGGGATTTGTTGAATACCAGATTATTATATAGCTACCTGTTTTTTGTATTTATCACGGGTGCAGCACAGATATATTTATCCTTTTTTCATTATTCTAATTTTGAGGCTCTCAAGGATATTGCTGCCATCTCTCTATTGTGGACAATGCCAGTTATTATTTTTCCAAATAAGGCCAAAAAAATAACTTTATACATGGGAATACTGTTTGTATTGCTCGCACTTCCTAGCGTCTTTTATGCGATTATATACAAACAGGAATTAACACAAAGCTTATTTTTTATAATCTTCGAATCAAATATAGCGGAGTCTAAAGAGTATCTGCAAAACTATTTCTCTTTGAGTGTGTTTGTTCTAATTATTGTTTACTTAATTGCCTGTTTCTATTTTTGGAAGGGGGTGAAAAATTTTGACATATCTAATAAAAGAAAACTAATTCTTGCTGCAATTATTTTAGCCTTAGTTTTTACTGCGCCGACTAAACGCTGGATTAAAAGAGGATCCTTTGATGCTTTTACGGCAAATGTTCATCGACATATGTCAGTGGCATCGCCGTATCAATTGATTGGCGCATATATAGATTATCAGCGTGAGATTGAAGTGGTTGAAAAAAACCTCAATGAATTAAATCAAAATCAAACCGTTAGTGGTTTGATTGTTGATGAAGTCAAAACACCTGCGACCCATGTTGTTGTCATTGGCGAGTCAACTTCTAGGTTACACATGTCTTTGTATGGGTATAAAAGAAAAACAAACCCAAAGCTTGAGTCCATCAAGAGTGAGCTAGAAGTATTTACCAATGTCTTTTCATCCCGGCCCAATACCATTGAAAGTCTTGAGCAGGTTCTTACCTTCGCTGATCAATCTAATCCAGACCTATATAAGACTCAACCTTCATTGATGTCAATTTTAAAACAAGCCGGGTATAAGCTTTATTGGATATCTAATCAGCAAACATTGACCACTCGAAATACCATGTTGACATCATTTGCTAAACAAACTGATGAACAGTTCTTTCTAAATAACGCAAGAAGCCAAAACTCTTATAGTTTTGATGAAAAAGTATTTAAACCATATCAAGAGTTGCTGAGTAAACAAGATGAGAAAAAGATTATCTTTGTTCACCTGATAGGGACCCATATGAGCTATAAATATCGATATCCTGAGGCTTTTAAAAACTTTAATGATGATTCATCACTAGATAATAAAATCCCAAAAGATAAAGTGGAACGAATCAATCATTATGACAATGCCGTTTTATATAATGATTATGTTGTGTATGAGTTAATTGATATGCTGAAATCAGCCAAAATAGAGAATAGCAGCCTGGTTTATTTTTCTGACCACGGCGAAGAGGTCTATGATGTAGGCGACCATCAATTTCAGGGAAGAAATGAGGCAACACCTACATTAGGCATGTATGCAATTCCATTCCTTTTTTGGGTTGGCGATAACGAAAAATTAAAATCAAAATTTAATAATCCTTCAATGTTTATTCGTCAATACAATAATTCAGATTTTATTTATAGCTATACCGATTTTCTAGATATAAGGTATGACAAATTCTTATCGCATGAGAGTTTATTCAGTGATAATTTTCTGCAAGATAGTATTATTGTTGGCGATCCCTATTCAAAAAAACTCGAAAAATTAGATGGTACCGATCAAACATTTAATAAACATTAGTATTCAGCCATTCAGAAATAATCGCAATTTTCTATGGTTTTTATTGGTAACATTTCTAACAGGAAATTACCATTTGTTTCTAACAATTCATCAAAGTTTTGCAGATTCAAATTTTATTTTTCAGATTTGGCTATATGTTTTTTTCTTTTTGTTACATCTTGTATTTATTTCCTTTATCAATCTTTTTATTCCAACAAAATACACGGTTCTTATAGTTGTTATTAGTAGCGGTATATTTAATTTGTTCTTATTCAAATTTGGGACCATTTTTGATGTTGGTATGTGGAGAAACATATTTCAAACTAATATTAATGAAGCATCAGATTTAATAAACTTTTCCTCGGCCAGCTCCCTGTTAATGTTTTTTATTTTAATTATCATTGTTATTAATCGATTTAATTTATTTCCATCCAAATCTTACACATCAGTTTTAACTAGTAGGTTGTATTTTATTCTTTTATCCTTAGTAATTTTATTATCCATAAGCTGGACATTATCCAAAGATATGTCTGATTTTTTAAGAGAACACAAGGAGGTTAGATATCTCAATAACCCTGGGTATGGTTTGTTTAATTTATTAAAATTTTCAAGTGAAACTTTTCTTATAAATAAAAATTTTGATGATGGTAAATATTATTCACAGATCGCAGAATTGAATGAGCATCATGAGCGAGAGGAGTTAATTGTTTTGGTGGTTGGCGAAACAGCAAGATATGATCGATTTGGAATTAATGGTTATGAGCGAGACACAACTCCAAACTTAAAAAAAGTAAAAAATTTAATTTCCTATTCGAATTTTACTGCCTGCGGAACATCAACAGCTGTTTCTGTTCCTTGCATGTTTGCTCTTCAAGACTCTAAAAGTTTCAAGGCTTCTACGTCACAATATAAGGCAAATGTTCTTGATGTCATGCCAGTTGAAGATGTCAATATTCATTGGTTTGATAATAATTCAGATAGCAAACATGTTGCAGATCGTGTCAACTATAGAAGCTTTAAAACGAATGAAAATAATAGTATTTGTGATGAAGAATGTAGGGACGTCGGGATGATCAATGAAATTAGCAAGGTCTTAAATCCAAAAGTAGATAATTTAATTATTTTGCATCAAATGGGCAGTCATGGGCCAGCTTACCATAAGAGATACCCAGAGGAATTTGAAAAATTTATACCAGCATGTAACGTGGATGACATCACCAAATGCTCTAATGAGGAAATCAATAATGCTTATGATAATTCCATTCTTTACACGGATTATTTTCTTAGTACATTAATAAAAGAATTAGAAAAATTTACCGATACATATGAAGTCACCTTGTTGTATGTTTCTGACCATGGGGAATCGTTAGGTGAGAATGGAATATATCTTCACGGTTTGCCAAAAGCCATAGCTCCCAAAGAACAAACGCATGTCCCGGTATTTTTATGGGCCCCTGAGGGGAGTAGTGATGTTGATTATGAAGCAACATTTACTTTAAAAGATGAGGCATATACGCATTACGATATAAGCGATACATTATTAAGATTGACGGAAGTTAAGACAAACGCATATATGAATGCTGAAGGTTCCATGATCACTCTAGGAGATTAAATGCTCAAGTCAATTGGGTCATTGTTGGGTATTTTTTTATTTGTAGCATTATTAAGTCAATACACTGATTTTGATCTTTTTTTTTCTGACCTTTTTTTTAATCCCAATCAAAATCAATTCATACTCCAAGGTGCAAACAAGTCGTTAGGAATCATCTTGCATGATTATCCAAAATATTTATCCATATTGTTTGCCATATCGATATGGATTGCATTAGTTACATCAGTCTTGTTTAAGAAAAATTTTTATCAAAACTGGTTCACGACTCGGGATTTATTATTTATTTCTATAGCCTCAATCCTTATTCCATTCGCTATTTGGTGGAGCAGGGAGTTATCAGCAATACACTGTCCTAGGGAGTTGATAATTTATGGCGGTGAAAGCCTATATTTAAGAATATTAGACTCTATTCCAATGAATTGGAGCAATGGACAATGTTCGCCATCAGCTCATGCTTCATCTTTTATTTGGATTTTATCAATATTAATTGTTAAAAAAATGAAAGCTCAAGCATGGTTTTTTACCTATTTATTGATTTTGACATTATCAAGCGTGCAGGTTTTGCGAGGAGCTCATTTTGTTACACATATTATCTATTCAATTATAATTGGGCAATTCATTCTCACTATTCTCAAGACGATTTTTTACAATAAGAATAATAAAATTTAAGCTCTATTTCACAGTAAGACCTTTAAGAATCTGGATCAATATCATTAAACCAATCCTGCTGCTCTTTTTGTTCTGAAATCCATTTTTCGATAACGGCGTAACTCCAAATGGTAAAGCGATCATTGATTATTTTTTTTGGTGGGGGAAATTTGCCAGCATCAACCCATTGCATAAGTGTTTTATGGTCAATTTTGAGCGAATGTGCGATCTCACTTATGTTTAAGTAAGCATCTTTCATATCTTTTATGTTACTCCCTTAAATAAAAATGGGTAATTTATTTCTTTTCGACAAGATATAGGTAAATTAAGCTCACAAAAAATGGAAATATTCCTAAATAGACGCCATCAAAAGGAGCGTATTGATTAACAACATAAAAGACCGTGGTTGATAGCAATGCGGAAATGACAAAGTCTTTTGTGCTTATTGATTTATTGAGAGATATCATTATTAATAATGGGGTTAGCAAAAAACCTAATATCGTCCATGAAAATACCACAATCGAAAATACACTTCCGTTATTAATTAGAGCAATCATAATTGAGGTTAGGGCAACGATGAGTGTGATGCTTGTAATTTTCATCTTTGAGAACTTCGTTAATTCAAGTATGTCTTGTGAGATATTTCCTGAACAATTAATGATTAATGAATCAGCGGTCGACATTGTGGCTGCAAATATTCCAGAAATGATTAAACCCACCATGAATGGATTAAATAATATTTGTGCCATCATCGGCAAAGCTAGTTCTGGGTCAAATCCAATATTTTGATCTAAAACCAGCCTTGATAACATTCCGACTGTAAAAGCTAATCCATAAAACAATATATAGCTTGAATAATAAAAGGCTCTTGATTGGACGAGATCGCTATTATTTTTCACTGCAAAAAATCTGATCATAATATGGGGCTGTCCAACCACAAACATTCCAGCAACTATCCAGCTAAGAGATGAGAATATATTAAATACAATAGAATCTGTATGATCTGATTGAAACGGACTCATAAAGCCATCAATCTCAGATAATTGAAATAGGGCTTGATTGACTCCACCAAGCTCGATGATGGAAAATATAACCAATGCGCCCATAGAGACGAACATGATTATTGATTGCGCCGCATCAGTCCAAATCGAAGCCCTAATTCCGCTTGTCAGCGAATAAACGAGAACAATCAAACCACCAGTAATGACACCGAAATAGAATTCCCAATTCATAACCGCCATTAAGGTTTTTCCAGAGGCAGCAAATTGTGCGGAGGCGTAAATCAGTAAAAAAACAAAACTAATAATGGCTATTAATTTGGTAATCAGCTTATTTTTTACCAAGCTACCAATGATGGATGCGTAAGTTACATTTTTCGAAGTAAAACTTTTAGTGATTATTTTTGGAAATAATTTTTTTGTAATTAGGTAATCCCCTAATATCCAACCAATCATTAGCCATATGCTGGAAAGGCCATTGAGATAGGTGAATCCAATAAGACCAATAAACATGTAGCCACTGTTATTTGTTGCCATTGCAGATAAACCTGACAACCATGGGCTGAGCGACTTATCTGCAAGGTAGTAATTTTTTACCGTGGGCTTATTAAATCTACTGGAAGAGATTCCAATTAAAGCAATGAAAAATAAAAGTCCGAGGAATACTATTTCCATATTAAGTTTTATTCTAATTCATACGCACCTAGTCTGTTATGAACTTCAGTACCTGTGATTGGTGGATTAAAAACACATGCTAGTTGCATTTCGTCATGTGAAGTAAGCACATGTTCATCATGTTGATCAAGAGCGTAAATTACTCCTGGTTCAATTTTATGCTCTTGATTGGTTTTGATATCCTTAATTGTGCCAGAACCTGAAATACAATAGACCGACTCGAGATGGTTTATATAATGCATTTTCATGGAGCTATTTGCATAAATGGTGGTGATATGAAAAGAGAACCCCATGCCATCATCTTTTAACAACATACGAACACTATTCCAGTTTCCATTGGGGTCCTCAATTTTCCTGTCCTTCAAGCTTTCGTTTATATGTCTTACAATCATTCTTCTTCAACCTCATAATCTTCGTGAAAGAAATCGACTTCTTCATCAAAGTTTTTAACCTTGGCACATACCGTTTCAATGGCATCCTCAAGAATATCCATCCCTTTTTTTAAATTTTGATCCGAGATTGTTAATGGGCATAAGAATTTAATGACATGATCATCCGCGCCGCTGGTTTCAATCATCAATCCATTTTTAAATGCTAGCTTGGTGATTTTGCTCGCCAAATCTCCACTGACACAATTAATTCCCTGAAACATTCCTCGACCACGTGATGAAAAATTTCCTTCACCATATCGATCAATTATTTTATTGATGCGGTCATACATATATTTACCTTTTCGTTTTACTTCTTTCGAGAATAAATCATCTGACCAGTAATGTTTGATAGCCGCTTCAGCAGTTACAAAAGCAAGGTTATTCCCTCTAAATGTGCCATTGTGTTCTCCGGGTTTCCAGATATCATGCTCAGGCTTAAATAACACCATTGCAAAAGGGAGACCGTACCCACTTAGAGACTTGGACATGGTAATAATGTCTGGCTGTATTCCAACTTCATCAAAACTAAAAAAAGTACCAGTTCGTCCACAACCTGCCTGGATATCATCCACTATTAATAAGATGTCATGTTTTTTACATATTTTTTCAATATTCTGTAACCATGCATAACTAGCCGCAGTGATGCCGCCTTCACCTTGAACGGTCTCAAGAATAATTGCAGCCGGATGATCAACTCCACTACTACTATCTGTCAATACCTTATCTAAATATGCTGTTGTATCCATATCATCTCCCATGTATCCATCGTAGGGGAGAGTATCAACTCCTGTTAATAACATACCAGCACCACCTCGATGATGTTGATTGCCTGTTGTGGCTAATGCGCCAAGAGTGACTCCATGATAACCATTGGTAAAACTGATAATGGTTTCTCTTTGTTTAATTTTCCGTGCAAGTTTCATTGCAGTTTCAACTGCATTTGCACCTGTTGGCCCAGTAAACTGAACGATATAATCCATGTTTCTTGGCTTAAGAATCATGTCATTAAATGTATTTAAAAAATTTCCTTTTGCTTTGGTATGTAAATCTAAACCATGAGTGATTCCATCTGCTTCAATATACTTTAATAACTCTTTTTTAAAGACAGGATTATTGTGCCCGTAATTTAATGTACCAGCACCAGCAAGAAAATCTAAGTATTGGTTCCCCTCAGTATCATATAAGTACTCACCTTGAGCTTTATTAAAAACTCGGGGAAATGAGCGAGCATAAGACTGAACTTCTGATTCTATTTCTTCAAATATTTTCATGGATTCTCCTTTAATATTTTGAATGGTCCAATTCGAAAAAGATTTTCCGAATCATGTTGGTTTAAAAAATGTTTTGATTTATCGAGGAATGGTTCTTCAATAATATTGGTATTTAATTCCCGACTAATTTTGTTAAACAGTGATATGGATGATGCGTTGTCTTTTGTTATTGTGGTTTCAATAAACTGCATATGAGGATGCTCTTGCAAAATAAAATGGATTAGCTTTGAGGCTAAGCCACTTCCTCGGGCGTCTTTGGATATCGCCACCTGCCAAATAAATAAGGTATCGCTTTTTTTAGGGTCTTGAAATCCAGATACAAAACCAACAACCTGATCAATTTCATTGATGGCTATTGCGCACGTTTCGTTAAAATAATGAGATTGTATAAAATAATGATAGGTCGAATTTAAATCTAGAGGGGGTGAGTTTCTAACAAGATTCTCAATTTCCAAAGCATAACTTATAGTAGGCTTTTGTATTCTAATAATATGTTTTGAATATACTTCGATTGTCATATTATGAGACTCTCACTATACATGATCTATATAATCTTGCATTTTGTGAGTTTTTTGAATCTAATGTTAGAGGGTATTGAAGGTTTCAATATAGGGGTAAGGTTTAATAGAAATTAGATTAAACTACTTTATGATGTTATGGTACTTAAAAACTTTACTATGAAAAAAATATTCTTATTTATCGCATTAACTTTAAATTTCTTTGTTTATGGGGAAGAGTTTAATAACTTTTGCGCAACAAGTCTCTCTGAAGGTAATTTCCAAGCTACAGATTGTTCAGTTAGCGAGGTGGTTGGAGGCAAAACTTATTGCTTCGGTAATCAATCTGGTAAAGAAATATTCCTTGAAAATCCTCAAGAGGTGATTCAAAAAGCTGAGGTATTTTTTTCAACGACATTCAATGATGATCGAAAGAAAATAACTCAAGAAGAGGTAGACGATATATTGAATAATGACCCCGAGTGTGACTTATCCAATCTTGATCTTGGTTACCTCAATTTGAGTCAGAAAGACTTAACACATTGTAAAATGGTCAATATTAGCTTCTTTGGAGCCGACTTAAGGGGAGCAAACTTATCTGGTGCAAATTTACAAAGAGCGTATCTCAATTTAGCTCGATTAGAGGAAGCAAATTTTAATGGAGCCAATCTTTCGATGGCGACTATATTTCAACCTATTTTTGGTAATACAAGTTTTCGTAATGCTATTTTAAAAGGTGTTAGATTGATAGGCACGCTTGGTAAAGTTGATATGTCAGGTGCTGATGTATCGGATGCTGATTTAGGTTTAGATGTTGGCAATCAACCGATGGGCCAGATGAAGTTTGATTCAACTGGTGGAAATTTTGAAAATACTAATTTTGAAAATACTAATTTGAATATAGCGAGCTTTAAATTTGCTAATTTAAAAGGAGCAAATCTAAAAAATACCAATTTAAATAGGGCTGAATTAATTCAAGCTGATTTGACCGGTGCAGATTTGACCGGCGCTGATTTAAATGCAGCTGAAATAAATAATGCTAATTTTAAAGATGTGGTCGGTCTTGATACAGTAAAAAATTGGGACAAGACCGAAGGAAAGTGTATAAATTGTCGATAATTAACTAGCTTATATTTTAGAAGCTTGAATAGCCTGCTCCACATCAGCTATTATGTCATCGATGTGCTCAATACCAACCGATATCCTTATCATATCCTCACTAACGCCTGCTAATGCCAGTTGTTCAGGACTTAACTGACGATGAAGGGTGGACGCGGGGTGACATGCGAGAGATTTTGCATCTCCCATGCTTAACACTCTTAGAATCATTTGAAGAGCATCAATAAATTTTGTTGCTGCCTTCATCCCACCTTTGATACCAAAACTAATAATACCTGACGCTTTTCCCCCAGTTATTTTTTGACATACATTGTTATATTTATCATTTGGAAGCGCGGCATAGTTAACCCACTCCACACGATCATGATTTTCTAGGTATTTAGCCAATGTAAGCGCATTTTCACAATGTCGCTCCATTCTGACACCTAAAGATTCAAGCCCAAGCATTATT
>Ga0181598_1003488_pt1 | contig 13604 bp, 10 predicted proteins | sample 041ome_4_FD_153295 | JGI IMG/M metagenome (GOLD analysis project Ga0181598, IMG submission 153295) | Coastal salt marsh microbial communities from the Groves Creek Marsh, Skidaway Island, Georgia - 041404US metaG (spades assembly) | ecosystem: Environmental > Aquatic > Marine > Intertidal zone >...
TTTCACGTGGGCGCCTGATGTAGCACTAAAAAAAAGACAGCAAGGAAGAACAGCCAGACTCAATACCTTGATGTTATCGGGTCGGCTCATGGATTATTGCTGACCCTGTTCTATTTCTTCCCAGCGCGCGTAGAGTTTTTCCAGACTTTCCTGTGCAGCAGAGACCTGTTTCAGTACATCGTCGATTCTGGACTGCTCTTGCTGGTAAAACTCGGGGCTGGAAATAGTCTCTTCCAGCTGTCCTAGTGCTATCTCGGCCTCTTCAATTTTACCAGGTAACTGGTCAAGCTCCCGTTGCAGCATATATGACAGTTTGCGCGGTTGGGTTAACTGCTGTTTTAGTGGTTTTGGCTGCTCCGGCTTTTCCTGGCTCGTTCCAGAGTTTTTTCCTGTACTGGTTTCACTATTAAAAGAGCCGCCGTGATAAATCCAGTCCTGATAACCACCAATATAATGATTCACTTCACCATCACCTTCAAACACGATGGAGCTGGTGACGACGTTGTCGAGAAAGGCGCGGTCATGGCTGACCAGTAACAGGGTGCCATCAAAAGACAACAGTATTTCCTCAAGCAATTCCAGGGTTTCCATGTCCAGATCATTGGTTGGTTCATCCAAAACCAGCATGTTGGCGGGCTTGCTGAAGAGGCGCGCAAGAATCAGGCGGTTCTGTTCGCCACCTGAAAGAGATTTTACCGGCTGGCGGATGCGGTCAGGTGTAAACAGGAAATCCTGCAGGTAACTGATGACATGGACATCGCGACCATTAATGGTGACAAAATCTCCACCATCGGCGAGGTTATCCTGAACGGTTTTTTCCAGTTCAAGTTGCTCCCTGAGTTGGTCAAAATAGGCAATTTCGATCCGCGTACCGATTTTGACCTTGCCGTGGTCTGGGGTAAGTTGTCCCAGTAATATTTTCAGCAGGGTAGTTTTGCCAGTGCCGTTAGGACCAATCAGGCCAATACGGTCTCCGCGCATAATGGTAATTGAGAAATCCTTCACCAGTTGTTTGTCATCATAGCCATGCTTGATGCCCAGCGCTTCAACCACGATCTTGCCAGAAGCGTCACTTTTGTTGAGAGAAATTCTGGCATTGCCCTGAACATTGCGGCGCGCTTTTAATTCATTGCGCATTTTTTCCAGGGCACGAACGCGGCCTTCATTACGTGTGCGTCGGGCCTTGATACCCTGGCGAATCCAGACTTCTTCTCTGGCCAGCTTCTTGTCAAATTCAGAATGGGTTTTCGCTTCTGCAGCCAGTTGCTGATCTCGATGAATTAAAAAGCCTTCGTAATCATGCTGCCAGTAAATAAGGTGGCCACGATCAAGCTCCATGATGCGATTCGAAACTTTCTGCAGAAAGGTTCGGTCATGGGTAATCAGAACAATGGCGCCGCGAAAATCCAGTAACAGTTTTTCCAGCCATTCGATAGCGGGAATATCCAGGTGGTTGGTGGGTTCATCCAGCAGTAAAATATCCGGCTCCAGCACCAGTGCTCTTGCCAGTGCAGCCCGCCTCGACCAGCCACCGGAGAGACTCGACATCGGGCTATCACTGGGCAGGTCCAGTTGGCTGATAACGGTTTCTACTTTCTGCTGAATTTTCCAGCCATCAATGGCATCGATTTCTGTCTGCAGTCTTGACAGTTTATCCATGTCCACAGTGCCTTCTGTCAGCACTGTCAGCTGATGATATTCTTTTAACAGGCGACCCACTTTTTCCAGACCGCCGGCGATAAATTCATAGACAGTTTCTTCTGCCTGGAAGGGCAGTTCCTGTTCCAGTGCGGCGATGCGTATGCCCGGACTTACCCAGCGTTCACCGCTGTCCGGTTTGTTCTCTCCTATCAGAATTTTCAGCAGGGAGGTTTTGCCAACGCCATTGCGCCCGAGCAGGCCGACAATGTCGCCAGACTCAATGGTCATGGCTTCCTTTTCAAGCAAGACCTGTGGCCCATAGGCCAGATGGATATCTTTCAGGGTAAGTAGGGGCATGGTACCGAGTATGTCTCACGTTGGATGTTGTTTTGGCTGAAGTCGCTTTGCCTGCGCAAACTAGCGCGCAAATCCGACTTTAACCGGGGTTCATGCTAACAGGATCAGTCTCAGGTTGGGATAGTCACCATTGCTTCGGGTTGCTGCAGTCCTTTGAGTTTTATTGCCATTTCCTTTTGTACCAGGAGAAAACTGATTACTGCCTGCAAGGTGACGGACAATACCGAGACATACCAGATCTGGTTTTCTGTGAAGCCGTCCTGTTTGCTCATCCATACAGCAATGGGAATAAAAATAATCAGGCGGCTGGCGGAACTAAGCATGGCCGGTTTGGTATTGCCCAGCCCCTGAAACATGCCGGAACAGGTAAAAATAATGCCCTGGGCAACGAAATTCCAGGAAATGATCTGCAGGAATCCGGCCCCGACACTGATGACTTCAGCTTCTTCGGAAAAGGAGGCAATGATGGTTTCAGGATGAAATTGCAGCACCAGGGTAACTACGAACATAACAAAGGCACTGAGCATGATGCCCTTGTAACAGACTTCGCGAACCCGATCGCCATGGCCGGCTCCGAAGTTTTGCCCGGCAATGGGGCCCACGGCAAAGGCAATGGCCATGGTCGGCATGAAGATGGATTGCATGATGCGCCCGCCAATACTGAAGCCCGCCTGGGAGGCTTCGCCGAAGTCCTGGATCAGCCAGTAGACGATGGCAAAATAACCAAACATGAGCAGCATCTCGCCGCCCGCCGGCAGTCCGATATTGAGCATTCTGCCCCAGATAGCAAAACGGGGTTTCCACAGGCCTGGCTGGAAAGACACATATTTTTCCAGCTTGATGAAATAGGCCAGCAGTAAAATAACACCGATTGCACTGGAAATAGTGGTAGCCAGGCCGGCACCCATGACGCCAAGTGCTGGACCCGGTCCCCAGCCAGCAATGAGAATTGGGGCCAGGATAATATTAAGAATGATGGTTATGACCTGGATCATCATGGTGGGTTTGACGATACCGGTGGCGCGCAGGGTAGAGCCCATTCCCATGATGGCGAATTGCATGCCCATGGCGGGCAGGAACCAGTTCAGAAAGATAACGCCCTGACGTTGAGCATCTCCAGCGGCAATAGTGCTCATAAACAGATCCGACAGAGTATAGCCACCCACTAGAGTGAAGATGGCACACAGGGCTGCCAGTACCATGGACTGGTTGAATACCAGGTTTGCATAATCCTGGTCCTTGCGACCTACGGCCTGGGAAATCAGGGCCACAGAACTCACGCCCAGTACCTGGCTTAACGCCATTACGACAAAAAACAAGGTGCCAGCGGCACCGACCCCGGCAATAGCCGCATCCCCCAGGGCAGAGACAAAATAAAGATCAATTAGCAGATACAGGGTCTGGAAAATCATCCCGGCAGCCACGGGCGCCGCCATGGTCAGTATGGTACGAGTGATGGAACCCTGAGTGAGATCTTTCATGGCTTGCTTGTCCGGAGAGAAAAAAACGCGAGTTTACAGGAATACAACCTGCTCTGGCAGAATGTTTTTACTTATCTGTCTAGAACGGATCGAGAAAGTCACCGGACCTGATCAGACTGTCTTCAGCGACCGGTAGATTGTAGAAATATACCCAGGCAGAATAGACAGAACCATCAGGTAATGAAACGCTTTCACGGCTACGGGTATACAGGTGAGGTTGCGATGAATGTGCCGCACATTCTTCGTACTCATCCAGAGCCGTTAGTCGGGATTTCCCGCCACTAAATGCATACAATTCCCCCACAACATATTCGCTGTTGTTTTTCGCGCGCAGCAACCCCGGATAATCTGTTATCAGATACAGCCTGCCTGGCAAGGTGGCGCGACTTATCAGGGTAAATTCGGGGGCTATCAGCCTGTGATAATTCGCTGAGTCAGAGTCACTGCGCAAAGTACCATATACAAAAAGATAGTCCAGGGGATGTGTCATTAGTTGAGACATTAGTTGTGAGATAAATATTAATGATTTGAATATCAGTGGTGTCTTTATAGTCAGCCGATGGTTTAGTATAGATATCTTGTTTAGCGGCAGCAGTATACCGAAAATATGCCGATAGAATTATCTCTTAATCCTCATGCCATAGGTGTGCTGGTACTTACTGTGCTAGCGCTGGTTCTTTTTACCCGCGATAAAATCCCGCTGGAAACCTCAAGTCTGTTTGTGCTGGTGACCCTGACGGCAGGTTTTGAACTGTTCCCCTACAGCCATGACGGCGAGACACTCCACGCCATAGATTTTTTTTCCGGCTTCGGTCATGAGGCCCTGGTGGCTGTTACCGCACTGATGATTGTGGGGCATAGCCTGGCACGTACCGGTGCCCTGGAACCAATAGGCAGAATGCTGGCAAGGTTCTGGGAAATTTCCCCGCAACTGTCTTTTCTGCTCACCCTGCTGGTTGGCGCCGGGCTTAGTGCCTTTGTCAATAATGTGCCTATCGTTATTCTGCTTTTGCCCATACTCACCAGTGTCTCTCTGAAAACCCAGACACCTGCTTCGCGCATCCTGATGCCAATGGGTTTTGCGACACTTATCGGTGGTATGGGAACGACCATCGGTACTTCCACTAATTTATTGGTGGTTTCGGTAGCGGTGAGCATGGGCATGGATAGCTTCAGTATGTTTGAGTTTTTGGCACCCGTGGCCATTACCAGCACTCTGGCCATTGCCTACCTGTGGTTGATTGCCCCGCGCATCCTGCCGGAACGGGATTCGGAGTTGAAGGACTCTTCACCGCGTATTTATTCCGGAGCACTGAGTATCAATGAAGCGGGCGTCACCGATGGACTTACCCTGAAGGAAGCGGTGGAAAAAACTGATAATGAAATCAAGGTGCTCTATGTAAAACGGGCAGGCAGCGATTACCTGTCTGTCCCTCATGGCAGTATCAAGCTTGGTGCTGGGGATCAGTTACTGGTCCGCGATACCCCTGACAACCTGAAGGCCTTTGAGAAACTGCTTGGCGCAGAACTTTATAGCAGCGATAACCGTGTGGATGAAGATCATCCGTTACAGGCGGAAGGGCAGCAAATGGCAGAAGTTATTGTGACCCAGAACTCGCCATTGTTGGGCAGGACGCTGGCCAATATGCGCTTTGCAGATCGTTACCAGGTAGCGACACTGGCGTTGCATCGTGCCGGTTCGCAGAATCGAAAATTGATGTCGGAAATGTCAAATATTCCACTGCAGATCGGTGATGTGCTGCTGGTTCAGGGCGCCAGTGAGAAGATTGTCGAATTGAAAAAAGGGGGAAGAATACTGGTGCTTGATGGTACAGCAGATCTTCCTCATTCGAAAAAAGCGCCAGTGGCTCTTGGCATTATGGTGCTGGTAGTTGCTGTGGCGGCTCTCGGGTTACTCCCCATTGCCATCAGCTCTGTGCTGGGGGTTTTACTGCTGATAGTCAGTGGCTGTCTGGGCTGGCGCGATGTGGGGGAAGCGGTGAATACCCAGATAGTATTAATTGTAGCGGCTTCCCTTGCCCTGGGCGTCGCCATGCTGAATACCGGCGCGGCCGATGTCATGGCTGGGCAGTTTGTTCGTATGACCTCGGATTCCTCCATTACCCTGCAACTCAGTGGCCTGATGCTGCTGATGGCTATTCTGACAAATATCGTTTCCAACAATGCCGCTGCCGTGATCGGTACACCCATTGCCATGAGTATTGCCCAGCAGCAGGGGCTTGCTGTGGAGCCTTTTGTACTGGCGGTACTGTTTGGTGCCAATATGTCCTATGCCACTCCCATGGCTTATAAAACCAATTTGCTGGTGATGACGGTCGGTGGCTATTCCTTTAATGACTTTCTCAAGGTGGGTATTCCACTGACCGTGATCATGTGGGTAAGTCTGAGCTTCATGATTCCCATATTTTTTCCTGTCTAGTTCAGTAGCCCAAACTCAGGACAGGATGAGGATGAACAAAGCCGCCTGCTTAGGTTCTTTGTAAAACAGAAAAATTGAAAACAGCAGACTTGACCGCGACGCGTAGTCGGGAAAAGTCTGCCGTGAACGAGACGTGCTTATCAGGCGAGGCTAAAACCATGATGTTTTAGCGGCAGGGACCTGACACGGGTACCAGTAGCGGCATAAATGGCGTTACAAAATGCGGGCAGGATTGGCGCCTGGCCGGGCTCGCCCACACCTCCCCAGAAACCGCCAGTCGCTTCCAGAACCGTTTCAATCACTGGCATTTCTGCCATGCGCAGGAGCCGGTAGTTGTGGAAATTGCTTTCCTGAACCTGACCTTCCTGCAGCGTAATCTCACCCCACATGGCGGCGCTGATGGCCCAAACGGTAGCGCCTTCAAGCTGGGCTGTCACATTATCCGGATTGACCATATGGCCGGTATTAATGCCCTGGATGACACGGTGAATCTTAATGGCCCCGGCATCATTAACCGATAATTCCACAGCGGCAGCGGTATAACTGCCATAGGGTTCAGTCGTGGCAATACCACGATAAATGCCTGCTGCAGGCGCCTCATCCCAGCCGATGGCATCGGCGACCTTCTCCAGAATATGGCGGGATAATTCATCTTCCGCCATGTGTTTCAGGCGGAAATGGTAGGGGTCTTCGCCGGCAGCCACGGCCAGTTCATCTATAAACTGTTCACGAGCGAAGGGGGTTTGCGACCAGCCAACGGTGCGCCAGAAACCCAGCGGCACATGGGTAGGGGTAAGTTTAAAGTCCTGAAACTGATCGGGTATTCGGTAAGGCAGGCGGGTAAATCCTTCCGCAGCAGTGAAATCGACACCATCGCGCAGGGGCACACCACGCATCTGGTTAAGAATTGAGCCACTGGCAATACGCGCTTTCCAGCCTGAAATATTGCCGTTGCTATCCAGTCCGCCCTTCAGGCGATACATTGCCAGGGGACGGTAGAAGTCATGTTGGGTATCTTCTTCTCGAGTCCAGAGCAACTTCACCGGCGTACCTTCGGGTAGCTGAGCCGCAATCAATGCTGCGGAACGTGCATAGTCACTGGAGCCACCGCGACGACCAAAGCCACCGCCGGCCTGGACACGATGGGCGTAGACATTTTCCTGTTCCACACCAAGCGCATTGACGACTTCTGAGACCAGGCCTTCAGGTGCCTGGGTGGAAGCCCAGATATCGATTCGATCAGGGTTAATGCGAACGGTAGCACCCATGGGTTCCATGGGGGAGTGGCTCAGGAAAGGGGTAAAGTATTCGGCTTCCAGTACCTGCTCTGCATTGGCCAGAGCCTGATCAGCATCGCCACTATTATTGGGCATGAGCGCTGCTTCAGGCGCATCAAGACTGGCTTTGAAGGTAGCAAGAATGTCATCACTGCTGACATCACCGTTACCATTGCTATCCCACTCAATTTCAATTTCCTGCAGGGCCTTGTTGGCGCGCCACCAGTTATCCGCTACTACAGCCACAGCATTGTCATCTATGCTCATGACCTCAATGACTCCTCTGCGGGACCTGGCTTTACTGGCGTCAAAGGATCTCACCGTGCCACCAAAAACCGGACACTGCCTTATCGAGGCATACACCATGCCGGGTAATTCTATATCTACGCCATATACCTGGGAGCCGTCCACGGAAGGGGGAATATCCACGCGCGGGAAGGACTGTCCGATGATGTGCCAGTCGGCTGGATCTTTCAGTGTCACTGATTGCGGGACTGGTTGGGCGGCTGCAGCTGCGGCAAAGGCGCCAAAGCCACTTTCCCGACCACTGCCGGCATGACTGATTATGCCGTTGCTGACATTGATTTCAGCGGTATCCACACCCCATGTATCAGCAGCAGCAGCTACCAGCATGGCGCGGGCACTTGCACCGGCATTGCGCAGATATTCCTGGGAGTTACGAATGGTCTGACTGCCAACGGTGACCATAGCGCCCCATGCTCGATCCATGCGGATATGTTCATTCACATCTACATATTCGATATTGACCTGTTCCCAATTGGCATCAAGTTCATCGGCGACCAGCTGGGGGGCAGAGGTCATGCTGCCCTGGCCCATCTCGCAACGGGCATATTTTATGGTAACCAGATCATCAGGGCTGATTTGTACCCAGATATTGATGTCGCTGCCGCCATCGGCTGCCATCTGCGCTTTACCGGGCAAATGCAGTCCTAGGGCAAAACCACCGCCAACAGTAGCAGAGGTCAGGATGAAGCGGCGTCGAGATGAATTAATAGTTGAATTTTTCATGATCCGCTCCTTATGCTTCGTAGGCCAGTGTGTTTTCAGGATTATTGCCAGCCACATCATGGATGGCATCCCGAATGCGTTTATAGGTGCCACACCGGCAGAGATTGGTCATGGCGGCATTGATATCTGCATCAGAGGGTTGGGGTTTTTTCGCCAGCAGGGAGACGGCTGTCATGATTTGTCCTGACTGGCAATAACCGCACTGGGGGACCTGGTGTTTGACCCAGGCCTGTTGCACAGGATGGGAAGCATCCGCTGACAGACCTTCGATGGTGGTGATGGCTTTACCCGCCGCCGCCGCCACTGGAAAAGAGCAGGAGCGCACCGGTTCACCATCAATATGGACAGTGCAGGCGCCACACTGTGAAATGCCACAGCCAAACTTGGTGCCCTTCAGGTTCATAATATCCCGCAGCACCCAAAGCAAGGGCATATCTGCTTCTACATCTACTTCATGGGTTTCATTGTTGATTTGTAATTCCATAGTCTTTCCCCTGTCTCTCAATCTGATCGTTGCTGGCACAAAACATTACAGCAATACAGTCTTTATATGAAGCATGAAATAACGATTTAGTGCCTACAAGGCGGCTGTGCTGGTCGGGGCCTTGCTGCATTACTTTTCTTGCTTTGCAGTCCTGGTTCTGCCTTTACTGATGATATACAGCCCGCTCAGGATGATCACGGCAATTCCTATCCAGGTCACTGAATCAGGTAATTCCCCCCAGAATAAAAACCCCAGGGCCAGGGTCCAGATAATACGCGAATAATCAAAGGGTGTTACTTTTGCCGGGCTGGCGCAATGCACGGCCTTGGTAATGGACAGCAGGGCCAGAGTGGCAAAAAACGCCACTCCAAAAAGCATGGCCAGGGACTGGAAGTCCGGTGTTACCCAATCACGCCAGGCAAACCAGGCCCCGGCAATTATGGTGGCAGGGTAGATATAGAAATTAAGAGTTAAGGCAGATTCGGTTTTGACCAGAGCCCTTGCTGAAATGCTCAGATAGGCAGATGACAGCACAAACCCCAACATCACCAGATGGGCGATATGGAAGTGGTCCGGGGTAGGCCTGACGACAATGATGACTCCAACCAGCCCCAGTATGATCGCCATTAACATGCCTTTGTTCATGGGTTCCTTGAGCACGGTAATACTGTAAACCGCTACCACCAGTGGCGTTGCAAACACCAGTGAGGTGACTTCCGCCAGAGGAATGTATTTCAGCCCGACCAGAATGCATACCGTCATACTAATCCCCACCAGTGAGCGAATCAGATGGTTTAGCGGGCGCGAGGTTTTAAAATCCCGGGGTTTACCGTTGGCCAGAATCACCAGGGCAATCAACATAAGACCGAATACACTGCGTAGCCAGACCACCTGGGACAGGGGATAGCCCTGGGTTACCAGTTTGCCCAGGGCATCGGCAATGGCAAACAGTACAGAGCCGGTCATCATGAACGCGATGCCCTTGCCTAGATGTTGCTGAACTTGTTCGGAAGTATTGAGCGTCGTGCTCGATTGTTCCTGTTCAGGGCTGTTTTCAGGGGCGGTTTGGGGCATTAAATAACGTGAGCTCAGCGTTGAAAAAGACAAAATTGCCAGATGTGGTTTTGTGTGAGCATTGTATTTCAAAAGCCTTCGCAATGGCATCGCCTCACTCAATAAGTCCGCGACTGCGACAATATGTCGCATCTGTTCTCAGGCACATTTTTCTATAATAACGCCACTTTCCATAATCAGAAGTGTAGCCAAATCCTATGTTGTGCAAGCAGTCCCTATTTGTTACTGAATTCTCATTGCAATTAAATAACAAAATAACCACTGCGCTCTCACTGCTGGCATTTGCTTTGCTGCTGCCGGTTTACTCACAGGCACAGAATGCTGAACCAGAAATCCAGGAAATTGTGATTACCTCGGTTAGAGACACCAGTGTATTGATGACCGATGAAACCCTGGTCGCTCCGCCTGATACAGCCCAGATGCTACGCATGATGCCTGGTGCCAATCTCAACAAAAATGGTGAGCTTACCGGCATTGCCCAGTACCGCGGCATGCATGGTGACAGGGTTAATATCAGTATCAATGGCTCAAGCATCAGTTCGGCCGGACCCAATGCCATGGATGCCCCGCTACATTATGCGCCGGTGGCGATTCTTGAGTCTCTGACGGTGCAGCGTGGCATCGCTCCGGTGAGCAGTGGCCAGGAAACTATCGGCGGCAGCATGGAAGCCAAAACCCATTCAGGCAATTTCACCAACAGCTCTGATTTCAGCTTCGCCGGCCGGGTTTACACTGGCCTGCAATCTATTAATTCAGGCAATGTCGCCAGTGCCGCGTTGGCCATCGCAAACGATACCCATTTGTTCAGCACCTCATTGATGACAGAAAGCGCCGATGACGCAGAATTTGCCGGTGGCAACATCACACCTTCTGAATATGAACGTGAACGTATTGACCTGCGCTATGGCTATCGGGATAACCGGCAGGAGTTCAATGTCAGTGTTGCGGTCAATCAAACCGGCGATGCCGGAACCCCGGCGCTGCCAATGGACATCCGCTCCATTGACAGCAAGCATCTTGATTTCGATTATCGTCGGGAAGGGGGGGCATTCAATATTGTTTCCTCTATATCTGTTAACAGCATCGAACACTGGATGACCAACTTTCATCTGCGTCGCCCGCCTCAGGACACTATGATGACCAGCGGCGCCATGCGTTATCGACAAACCTTTGCGGCCAGTGACAATGCCAGTTTTTCCCTGCAGCTGGAGCAGCCCCTTGAAAATGGCTTGCGCCGATTCGGGCTTGACGGGCACTGGAGTGGTCATGATGCGGATATCAGTAATCCCAATGCCATGATGTTTGGCATCACTAATTTCTCCGATGTAGAAAGGGATATCGTCGGCGTTTTCCTTGAACAGGAAATGAGTATAGGGAGCAGGGTTGGTCTGGAAGCCGGCATACGACTGAACCAGGTGTCCATGGATGCAGGCAAGGTCGGGGCGAATCTCAATCCGATGGGCATGACCATGGGTATGCCGGTGATGATGAATAACATGGCTGCCATGCTGGCCACTGGTTTCAACAGCCAGTCACTGGCGCAGGATGATAACAACGTAGACTGGTTCGCCAGACTCAGTGTTGAGACCTCTGTCGCAACTACCTGGTATCTGGGTGCTGCCAGAAAAATGCGCGCACCTTCCTATCAGGAGCGTTACCTGTGGCTGCCATTGGAAGCTTCCGGCGGCCTGGCCGATGGCATTACCTATATTGGCAATATTGAACTCGACTCTGAAACCTCTCATGAACTGGAAGCAGGATTTGACTATAACCGCCCGGGTTTTGCTTTTTATCCGCGGGTTTTCTACAAGAGCGTGGATGATTATATTCAGGGTACCGCGTCCAGCAATATGACTGCCAACCAGTTTGCCATGATGATGGTGAATATGGGGATGGGTTCAGCAAATCCCTTACAGTTTAACAATGTGGATGCGAGGCTCTATGGCCTTGATCTGGAGTCACGTTACCAGATCAACGAACGTCTCAGCCTGCAGGCCAACCTCAGTATGGTTCGAGGCGAACGACGGGATATTGATGATAATCTGTATCGAATCGCGCCGGACAACTTCCTGCTGGCACTGAACTGGAATGCCGGAAACTGGGAGGCGAGTCTGGAAAATATTACCTATGCCAGTCAGGACAGAACTTCAGTGACCAACCGTGAGCTCCCCACAGGTGCTTACAGCCTGCTGAATCTGAACACGCGTTTTTACCCGCAGGAAAATCTGGAGATAGGTCTGGGTATCAATAATATGCTGGACCGCGAATACCGTGATCACCTGGCGGGTTACAACCGGGCATTTAATCCTGATATCGCTTTACGTGACAGGCTTCCCGGCCTGGGTAGAAATCTTTATGGGCGATTGATCTGGCAGTTCTAGACTAAAACCTCGGGCCGGATTTACTCATCGCTGCCGTTTAGGCGTTCATAATTTTCCATGCGTTCTTTTGCTTCGACAAATTCGATAAGGGATTGCAAAAATTCCGGGTTTTCCCGTGCCAGTGTCTGCATTTTTTTCTGCAGTTCTTTATGCTGCATGGGAATGGAAAATTGTTGTGGGACCGCAATACCACCCGATACAGATCCTGACGGGAGTTCACCTGGGTTGCTTCGGGTGGTTCTGAACATGGCCAGATGATCCTGTGCTTCAGCTCTGGTGGCTTCCCGTTCAAATTCAGGTTTACATTCGCGGAAATTAAACAGGGAATTAATGCGTTTCTCCGTATCGCAGCTAATCCTGAAGCGTTTTTCATCCACCAGTTCATTAAACAGGTCATAGACTTTGTCTTCGGCGGCAACAGTCATCTCTCTGAGTCGATACAGAGGCAGTTGTTCGGTCACAATAATTTCTTCGGTAGGTCTTTCTCTGCCAGAGGCTATGGTGGTTGAACTGTTGGCTGCCGGCTGGTCTGGTTCAGGGGAAGAATCAGTCTGGGCAAAAGAGATTTGAGCAATACTGCTCACCAGCACCATGGTCAGGAGCTTGCGTGTTATTACCTTTATATTTTCCATAATATAAATCCTGGTTTCCTGTCATCGCCGTTATTGTTATTAATTTATGATTCCATTGTCCAGTTTTTCCGAGTCACTAATCTGCAACCATGAAAAAAGGGGACAGGTATAAATTCAGAACATTGAATGCCTGAGGTTTTTGCCCCCAGTCGGGATAAAAACCTGGAGAATATCTCAGGCCTGGATTGCTGAAAGCTGCTTCAGGCCAGGGTTTTTTTCAGAAAATGTCCGGTATGGCTGCCTTTGACTTTGGCCACTTGCTCCGGTGTACCGGTGGCAATGATCTGGCCACCTTCGTCGCCGCCTTCCGGGCCAAGATCCACAATCCAGTCAGCGGTCTTGATGACATCCAGGTTGTGTTCAATGACCACGATAGTATTGCCGTGATCGCGCAGACGATGCAGTACATTCAACAACTGTTTGATATCGTGGAAATGCAAACCGGTAGTGGGTTCATCAAGTATGTAAAGGGTCTGCCCGGTATCGCGTTTGGATAATTCACGTGCCAGTTTCACACGCTGGGCTTCGCCGCCGGACAGCGTGGTAGCGGACTGGCCCAGGCGAATATAGGAAAGCCCGACTTCAATCAGAGTTTGCAGTTTGCGGGCTATCTGCGGTACCGGGTCGAAAAACTCGCGCGCATCCTCAATGGTCATATCCAGCACTTCATGAATATTCTTGCCCTTGTATTTCACTTCCAGGGTTTCGCGGTTATAGCGTTTGCCCTTGCAGATATCACACATGACATAGATGTCCGGCAGGAAATGCATTTCCACTTTCACCAGGCCATCGCCCTGGCAGGCTTCAC
>Ga0181598_1003500_pt1 | contig 13562 bp, 10 predicted proteins | sample 041ome_4_FD_153295 | JGI IMG/M metagenome (GOLD analysis project Ga0181598, IMG submission 153295) | Coastal salt marsh microbial communities from the Groves Creek Marsh, Skidaway Island, Georgia - 041404US metaG (spades assembly) | ecosystem: Environmental > Aquatic > Marine > Intertidal zone >...
AGGTTCAACGCGACCACTCCAGGAAAGGCATGCGAACAGCCGACAAAGGAAAATCCCATGGCCAACGTACTTCTCTCGGACTACACGGACAATCCGAAGCGCCCGGCGGCATGCTACTATCCGACCGTCAAGGACAAGGTCAAGGCATTCCTGAACGAAGGTACGCCCACGGATCAAGCGGATGTCTACTCGAGCCGCAATCAGTCGTTCCGTGCCTTTTACAGCATGCCGTCTACGACCATCCCGAATGACCAGGGAGCATTTGCTCGCGCTGCCTACGGACCGGTGGTGGACAAGGTGTGTCGCTCGGACGGTGGTGCATGCTACCCCAATGACGCTTCCATGTTTGGACAGTCCAGGATGCCAGAACTTCAGCAACTCAGAGGCACTTTCGGTGGAAATGGCGGACGCAACAGCGGCACTTAAAATATTGGGTGATAGTAATATGGCTTATCAGCTCAACACATCGAAGGTTCTTTTGGATGCCGAGAGTCTGCCAGTGGATTGCGCCTACGATCATGTGATCGCGCCTCCGGTGGTCAGCAACCTCAACTACGCCGGGTCGGGTCGTGCCTCGACGCCCATCTACGGCACTGCTCCTTATATGGCGGGCAAGGGTGCTCCCGGTTCTCTGATCCTGGTCGAGGACATGCTTCGCCCTCAGTCCACCACATTCTTCAAGAAGGGCTATCAGGGTCGCGAGTATGACTTCCCCTCAAAGGACATGTCCTGCTCGGTACCGCTCCGGAGCCGGTCGTGGGATCCTACGAGCAGCCGCGCAGATGTCCAGAATGTTCTCTTTGAGAGACGTTACAAGTGATTTTTAAAATCTACCCTAGTTTTAATATGGACCCATTGAGTCTTGTGGCCTTGTTAGGGATTGCTGTGGCAGGTCGTCAAATTGCCAGCAGTGACCGCAAAGAAGGTTTTACTCCAGCACCCGTTCCGAACCGAGAGACGCAACAAATGCCGTTTTTTGGTAACAACGTGAATACTCCAACCCAGGAATTGACAGCCGTGACGGATCTGTTCACGGGAACGTTTAACCCGAATAATCCGATGGGTGGTGTCATCAACCCGAAGAAGGAGGTTGTGGCGACGCTTCAGGATACGGCACCCAATGTTCAATTCCCGTTTGGTCAGCCCGTCTACAATCTTTATGACCGTCAAAATGTCTCGAGTCGCATGAACAATCTGTCGTCGGCCGAGCGCAGATTCGTCGGTCCCGGTCTTGGCGTCCCAGCCAACGTTCCCGCCTATGGTGGCTATCAGCAGCAGTTCCGCGTGATGCCCAACAACGTCGGAGCCTACAAGCTCACAACCCTTCCCGGTCGCTCGGGTCCCGCCAAGGACTTTGTCTCGAGGGGTTCGGAGCGTCTCACTGTCACCCAGAATCGCCCCCAGAAGACCTATCAACTTTTGGGCGCAGAGGGTAAGCGTCCATTGGAGAGGGGTCGAGCCCAGGGACAGGGTGGCATGCTCACCGGTCAGCGCGAACGCGAGCAGTACGTGAAGACCCAACGCCCCACAATCCGCTCGGAGACCTCGACCCGCATGGACGGTCTCGAGTTTGGCGCGGCTAAGAAGTTTATTCCGGCTTCGACCAGTCAGGACACTCCGACGCGCAACAAGGCGAACTTTCAGTCGCGCATCAACGACGTGGCGGCTCCGAGCATTCACTCGTTCGAGGGAGCCTATCAGAACACCCAGAACACCATCCTGCTGCGTCCCGCCGACCGCGGAAACAAGGGCTACACACCTCCGGGTGGTCGCATGAACGTCCGCGGTTCCGCCACGCAGGCTCAGGGTGCCACCACACACACTCGCGATAGCGCTTCGACCGTTATCGAGGGCGGTGCCGGGAACCAGTATCTCAACCAGAATTACGATATCACTTGGAAGCAGAATAACAATGCCTACAAGGGAAATGCAGATTTCAGGACAAACAACCTGGGACTCGCCGTCAAGCAGTTGGACAACAATCCGTTCGCTCTTTCACTGGCTCAGCACTAAAAAAGTTCAGGAGTCCACTCCGGCCAAATTTTAACCATGTCTTCCTTCTCAATACGCCTATTTGGTCTTATTTTATATAATTCTTTCATCTGTTGTAGTTCAGGATCTTCAGGTCTCTTAACAAAAGAAGCTTTGTAACGATATCCATCCTCATTTGCACCAAATTTTTCGGTATTTTTTTTAGATTCCAGAGGACTTAAATAATAATAAGTTAGAATACTTCTGTGTACATTTTCTGGACACATTAGGCGTTCCGGTACACCATGCCAAGACAGGTCACTGGTTTGAAATATTAAAGCACTATTAAAAACAACAGGCGAAGATATTTCACATTTCTTACAATCATTTGACCAAAGTTGTGTATCACCTTTCCATTCTGGTTTCCAATTTTCAGAAAGATATAAAATAACGTTGAGTTGGCGTTGCTTGTCTTTTAGATAAATATGACGCTCGTAATCCAAATGAATACCAAGTCGCCCGTGGCGAGGATAAACGTGTATTCCCCCTCCATGTATGTAAGGATCAATTTCGAGATCCATTCCAGTAATATATCTAAACAAACCTGTAATGTATTTACTACTTAGAAGGTAAACCAAATCCTTTTGATGAACAGAAAATGTTTCCAAATTGTCGTTTAGATATTTAACTTCAATTGGGTTATTGTATTTGTACCACGCAGGATTCTCCAAAAAATCTGTTGGAAAATCTTCTGTACACTTTTTTATGAAATCCGCATTCAAGAAATTATCAATAATAACATGTTTTACAGGTTTTGAATTATAAAATTTTTCCTTGAGTTCGTCAATCGAATCAATCCATGCACCGAAATATGATTTTATCTTGTGGTCTTGCATATTGTTTATTAAATCAAGTTCATTTGGTAAAAGTTTGATTTCAGGCAACATTTAAAATAATATAAATTTAATTATTTAACTAAACGTCATAGATCCTACACTCTAGAGCATGGGGTTCTTCCTTACAGAACATCTCCATGGCATCCAGTTTGTTCTCTTGTTCACGAACCCGTTGATCGTGAAGACGAGAATATAGCTCTTCATGTTCCATCCAGTCATGGACGTACTTTTGTGGATTTTCAATCATCCGTTTTGTGGGTCTTTTCAGTTCGGTGCGCTTTTTGAACATGTACGGCGGCACGTTCCTGAACAAGCAACTGTAGTAGAGCATATTTAAAAATAAAAGTCATTATATTTTTAAGTATGAGACACGAGACGATCGCCATGGAAGTTTCGCCCCTGGAGTTCGAGGGCATCAGGGTTGTAGACTTCGAAGCCCAGGTGGATGACAATGACAAGGTGGTGATCGTCACGATGTCCAGATACTTCATTGGAGACCTCCATGACGAATGTATCAAGAAGGCAAAGAAGATGTTCAAAGGATACAGGGTTAAAACTAACGTGGGAATGTAATTCAAGATGATTGAGACAACTACGATTGAGGTACCAGTGAACCCCTTCCACTTTGATGGGATGCGAAGCCTTGGAATACCCATCAAGGTGGATCACAAGGAACAGATGATCTACGTTGATTTTATGTCAAACCAGGGAACTCAAATTATGGAAAATTTCCTTGAGGAGGTCAGGCACAAGTTTTCAGGATACGAGATCAGGGTAGCCAGGCTTGACCAGTGAGCACCGCCTTGGCATACTTGGTGGCGATCATGGAATGAATCATCGGCCAGTCCATGACGTTACTGGCGGTGACCGACAGACCAAATGGATTGGAGTTTACGTACTTGACAAACTCCTTGCCGTTCTTTTGAGAATCGGGTGAAGTATAATACTCCATCTTCTCAAAAGAGCCCTTGAGCCACTGAACATGCTTTTCGTCGTTGGGATCAAATCGGTCCATCGTTATTAGTTGAATATGTTTTTATGTCTTTAATTAGTAGTATGAGTTCCATTGATAACTCCTTAGAGGGGGGAGGAAGTGCGTCGGCTTCAGGGAAGAAGGGCGTCATCCAATTGAGTGATGGAAACTTCAACCTGACTTCGAACAAAGACCTCAAGTCCGATCCAGCAACCGGAACCATCACCACGACGGGTTTGACCACCACTGGGACTGTCTTTGCTGGCACTGTTTCGGCAACAAGTTTAATTGTAGATACGCTTACCGAAAGTTTAACGGTGGTGGGTGATGTATCCATCACAGAGAACGCTACAGTGGATGGAACGATCAGCACCACCAAGGTGGACATAAGTCAAACTCTCACGACTGCATGGGCAACTGTTTCTGGAACCTTGACGGCAGTATCTATTACTGGGACATCTGCTAGCATCGCTGGAGAAATCGAGGCCGGAACATTGAGTTCCACTGGAAATGCTTATTTTTCGTCCAATGTAGGCATAGGTACCACAGATACCGCTGAGTACAAGTTCCTGGTAAATGATGGGACAAGCAACCTATTCGGCGTGCCTCTAAGTTCGTCAGGACTTTCCACTGGAAAAACCCTCGTCTATGACGGAAGTGGATGGATTTATGATAACGCAGGACCAGCCGATGGAACACAAACTGGTGAAATTCTCGCATGGAATGGAACCGAATGGTCTGCGAACAGTGCCGTGGTAGTTGAAGGAACTAGTGTCGGTATTGGTTCTACACAACCCACACAGAAATTGGATGTCATCGGCAGTGTAAAGGCCACAGACTTTATAGGATCGGGTGATGGAATAGATGACCTAAATGCGTCCAACGTCACTTCGGGGACTCTTAACAATGCTAGACTTCCAGGTACCATCTCAGTCTCCAATTTGGAAGCGACGGCCAACCTGGTGGTCGGGGGTCCTGCGGACATCACTGGGACTTTGAGTGCCTCAGACTTCATAGGTTCGGGTGATGGAATAGATGACCTAAATGCGTCCAATGTTACTTCTGGAACTCTTGATAACGCCAGACTTCCTGGTACCATCTCAGTCTCCAATTTGGAAGCGACGGCCAACCTGGTGGTCGGGGGTCCTGCGGACATCACTGGGACTTTGAGTGCCTCAGACTTCATAGGTTCGGGTGATGGAATAGATGACCTAAATGCGTCCAATGTTACTTCTGGAACTCTTGATAACGCCAGACTTCCTGGTACCATCTCAGTCTCCAATTTGGAAGCGACGGCCAACCTGGTGGTCGGGGGTCCTGCGGACATCACTGGGACTTTGAGTGCCTCAGACTTCATAGGTTCGGGTGATGGAATAGATGACCTAAATGCGTCCAATGTTACTTCTGGAACTCTTGATAACGCCAGACTTCCTGGTACCATCTCAGTCTCCAATTTGGAAGCGACGGCCAACCTGGTGGTCGGGGGTCCTGCGGACATCACTGGGACTTTGAGTGCCTCAGACTTCATAGGTTCGGGTGATGGAATAGATGACCTAAATGCGTCCAATGTTACTTCTGGAACTCTTGATAACGCCAGACTTCCTGGTACCATCTCAGTCTCCAATTTGGAAGCGACGGCCAACCTGGTGGTCGGGGGTCCTGCGGACATTATCGGAACACTTTCCGTCGGAGGGTCGTTAACAGGATCATCCGTAACGGTGACAGGTGATATCCAAGGTCTCAACTTGACATCTACAGGGACTCTCTCTGCCGACGGTATCACTTCATCGGATAACGTGACCATCACGGGTGCAGATAAATCTCTTACTGCTTCTAATATTACCACATCGAATTTGACAGTATCAAACTTTCACAGCATAACGGGAACCCTATCCGCATCCAACGTCGAGACCTCAAACTTGACTGTCAGTAATAGGTTATCTGGAGGCACGATCTCGGTTTCCAACATCGAAGCGACGGCCAACCTGGTGGTCGGGGGTCCTGCGGACATCACTGGGACACTTTCCGTCGGTGGTTCACTTACGGGGTCGTCTGCAACGGTCACGGGACAGCTTCAGGGTGCCACCGTATCATCCACGGGACATGTGATAGCAACAGGTTCACTTACAGGTGCTTCCTCTACGGTCACGGGGCAGGTTCAGGGTGCCACCGTATCATCCACGGGACATGTGATAGCCACAGGTTCACTTACAGGTGCTTCCGCTACGGTCACGGGGCTGGTTCAGGGTGCCACCGTATCATCCACTGGACACGTGATAGCAACAGGTTCGATCACAGGGACAACAGTAAATACGCCAACTTTGGTTGTGAGCAATGATGCTCAGATTACCGGTAACCTCACGGTATCTGGTGGGTTGGTTACGATCACAAGTACCACCACTGGTACCAATCAGATCAATATCACCAACAACGGGACGGGACCAGCCCTCATAGCAAAGCAGACCGGTGATCAACCCGTCGTGAACTTTTTGGACGACAGCACAAGCGCCCTTTTCATATCGGGTGGTGAATTGGCAGGCAAGGACGGGTTTGTGGGTCTCGGAACGGAAACCCCACAGGAACGCTTGGATGTTCAAGGTAATATTGTTTCAAGCGGGACAATCTCGTCGACTAACGTCGCGACATCCAACTTGACTGTCAGCAATAGGTTATCCGGAGGCACCATCTCAGTCTCCAACGTGGAAGCAACGGCCAACCTGGTTGTGGGAGGTCCTGCGGACATCACGGGAACACTCTCTGCGGCCGGAATAACTTCGTCGGCAGCCGTGAATGTCACCGGGACCATTTCCTCGTCGTCCACGGTCACTGGAACGGATGTGGTGGTTTCTGGAACCGCACAGGGTCTCAACTTGACTTCAACCGGAACCCTCTCTGCGGCCGGCATCACTTCGTCGGCAGATACAAATATCACTGGAGCCCTTAATCTCACCCTTTCGGACAATGGAAGTGCCGCAGGTCCCGAGTTCACAATGCACCGCTACTCGGCGGATCCTGCTGCAGCAGACTACATTGGACAGATTAAGTTCACAGGTGAGCACAGTGGGGTTGGTGGCGACCAAGTTTACGCCAAGATAACAGGTAAAATCAGTGACGCTACTCAAGGTTCAGAAGATGGGCTGATTGAGGTTGCCGTGGTGGATGCGGGTTCTAATAAAATCACAACGCGATTTACAAACAACGCTCTCAAACTCATCAATACAACAGGTCTGGAAGTGGACGGGACGATTAGTGCTACGGACAATGTGACCATTTCGGGTGCTGACAAGATCCTCACCGTCAGCAACATCTCCACGTCCAACCTGACAGTCAGCAATCGTCTCTCGGGTGGCACCATATCGGTCAGTAACATTGAAGCCACTGCCAATCTGGTGGTGGGAGGACCTGTTGATATTACTGGAACGCTTTCGGCTGGAGCGATTGATGGTTCGTCTTTGACCGTTACTGGTGACGTCCAAGGTGCCAGTGCCTCTTTGGGAGCGATTGATGGTTCGTCTTTGACCGTTACTGGTGATGTCCAAGGTGCCAGTGCCTCTTTAGGAGCGATTGATGGATCGTCTTTGACCGTTACTGGTGATGTCGAGGGCACAAGTGCTTCTCTGGGAGCGATCGATGGTTCGTCCTTAACGGTGACTGGTGATGTCCAAGGTGCCAGTGCTTCTCTGGGAGCGATTGATGGATCGTCTTTGACCGTTACTGGTGATGTCGAGGGCACAAGTGCTTCTCTGGGAGCGATCGATGGTTCGTCCTTAACGGTGACTGGTGATGTCCAAGGTGCCAGTGCTTCTCTGGGAGCGATCGATGGTTCGTCCTTAACGGTGACTGGTGATGTCGAGGGCACAAGTGCCTCTTTGGGAGCGATCGATGGTTCGTCCTTAACGGTGACTGGTGATGTCGAGGGCACAAGTGCCTCTTTGGGAGCGATCGACGGGTCGTCTTTGACCGTTACTGGTGACGTCCAAGGTGCCAGTGCCTCTTTGGGAGCGATCGACGGGTCGTCTTTGACCGTTACTGGTGACGTCCAAGGTCTCAACTTGACATCTACAGGAACTCTCTCCGCGGCTGGTATCACCTCATCGGCGGATACTACTGTGTCTGGAACTTTAACTGCGACCGCCAACATTGCCGCGGGAGGGAATGTGGTGGCAACAAATAATGCATACGCAAGTTTCTTCTTCGGAGACGGAGGTCTTTTGAGTAACGTCACTGGCGGGGGAACAACTCCTACACTTCAGGAAGTCACTACAGAAGGATCCACAACTTCGGATCTCGTCACCGTCGGTGGTTTATCATCAACCGCAGACGTGAATGTTACCGGGACCCTAAGTGCATCCGCCAACCTAGAGATCGGGACATCGAACCTGTTTGTGGACACCGCCACGGGCAACGTCGGCATCGGGACGAACAACCCCACCAGTATGCTCTACGTGGATGGCGACATCATATCCAATCTTTCCCTCCAAACAAAGGCCGTCCGCATTAGCAACACACCCGAGTCAAATCTATACTTCAATCCAAATCTCACCGTGACGGGTTCGCTTACCGCCGGAGGAGACGTCAAGTCCGGCACCACCTTCCGAGGACCCGACATGGTTCTCTCGGGAACCGCGACGGTCGGGACGCTGACGACCTCCAATATCACTCACGATTCGGAACTCACCATTACATCAAACTTACTCATGGGTCCTGGTACCACTCTCACGGCGTCCAACATCGTCGGGGCCTCTCCGGTCACCATCAGTTCCAACCTTGTGATGGCCTCGGGGTCTAGTCTGACGACCTCCAATCTCGTCGGTTCGTCCTTCCTAACAGTGACCGCCAACACCAACGTGGTCGCGGAGTTTACAGAATCGTCACGGTACTACCATGTCAAAGAACCAAGGTCTGCGATGACAGCAAATTCCAGTTTTGGTTACACGGCCAGTGTAAGTTCAGAATTATCTAGCGACTGGACTGGATGGAAAGCTTTCAATGGAGTAGTTGGAGACGATGGATGGCATGATGCTGGTAGTAAGTATAGCACAAGTGATGGATCCTATATCGGTAGCAATTCACTCGGTGGATATAGCGGAGAGTGGATAAAATTACAATTACCCGATAGCATAAAATTAACTCAAATTAGAATTGCACCCAGACTCGTTCATCCTGACAGGACTCCTAAAGATGCTGTATGTTTGGGAAGTACGGATGGTTCAAATTGGTATTCACTGACTTCTTGGACAGGTGCAACGTATACCGATGGTTTATTTACTAATTTTTACGTAAACACTGACAATTATTATGATTATATTGGTATTGTGACAACTCGAATCGAATCACTCGACGGTACTGTAAATATCAGTGAAATTGAATATTACGGCACCCCCTACACTGCTGCGACTAACGACGGCACGGACGTCCTCCTTAAGACCGTCCCGAACACACCCAAGACAGAATTCTTGGAGGTTTACTATGACGCGAAGGAATACTCTGGAACTGGAAACATTACGGACGAGACCGGTAATGGTAACACAGGGACGCCTTCGGTAAATGTTTCTTTCACAAGTACAGATCCAAAGTCATGGAACTTTGATGGGATTACCGCAAATATATCCGCGACCTTCAATTCAAACACGTTGGATGCTGGTAATGTACATTCAATTTGCATGTGGATAAAACCAAATGCGATACAATCTTCTTATAAAAGTTTGTTTTCATGTGGACAAGAGTCAAATAACAATTTAACAGGTGTTTTTCTTTATAATGGGTATGTAGTCTTTTTACACTATGGAAATAATCTTGTAAGTGATTATTTAGTTGAATTAGACAAATGGATTTTTATTACATGTACTTATACCCCTGGGCGCAAAATTTATGTGAATTCGCAATTTGTGAAGAGTGATACTTATTCTAGTTTAAATATCTCGAATTTTTCAGCAAAACTTGGTGCAAATTTATCAAATGGAGAACTTTTCGACGGTTCCATCGCCAACTTCAGGTTCTATAATCGCCCCCTTTCAGAGGACGAGATATGGGAAATTTATAGCTACCAGAAGGCGTACTTCAGCATTTCACCAGATGTAGTGACCTACAAGGCGGGGAGGGTCGGCATCGGGACCAGCGAACCGAGGGCCGTTCTGGATGTCGTCGGGGACGCTATGTTTTCCGAAGGTAGTGTGATTCCAGCTTTCAATGCATATAAAATTGATGACGCGGGTCAAGTATATGATCAGACCGACTACATTTGGAACACTGAACATGTTGACAGATTGAATAATTATGACACAACAAATGGTAGATTTACCGCACCAAGCAGGGGATACTATTATTTCTGGGCTAGTTTTGAAATGTATGGTACTACAACATCACCCGCCAATTACAAATACGCTCAATTTTATAAAAATGGCAGTGTGTACACCCCAACGAACGCCTATACACCAGTCCAATATACGGGAGCCTCTCATCAACAAATGAATATCGCGCATGTTATATATCTCGAAGCAAATGATTACGTCACTGTGAGAACGTATGGCACGACTCGAGGAATGCAGACGTCATTTCTTGGATTTAAAATTGGTGCTTAATCTAAATATGTCTCATCTCAGTGTTAAAAGTTCTTTAAATGAAAACACAGATGGTTCTGCAATAATTACAATCGAATTATGTCCAGTGGCATATAAAACATTTAAACATCTGGCAAATGATCCGTGTTTTTGGGTAGAAAACGCAGTTCAGACGCGAGTATCAATAGAAGCGGAACGGATAGTAACTCGAGAAACAAATAAACATCTTGAAAATGGAACTATGCCAATAAATGTAACCAAGGCATCACTTATATTGGATGCAGAACTTCCAGAATAAATCTTTCCTAACCAATTAGTAGAAAACCATGCCAACCTATGACGGTATCGGATCGTCCATCACCCACAACGTCGAAGTTGATGGCAATCTGTTTCTACAGGACATCGAGGGAGGCCCAGACAGCACCCGTGTTCCTCTAGAAATTTTCAGCAATTTGGTGAGTTCCTCGGTCGAGTCCGCCAATTCCCGCATGCTCCGTTTGAGGGTTCAGAACTACGGCGAAACGAACACTGACAACTCCTACGTGACCGACATGGGCATCCGTGGCGATCCAGGTAAGGACTACTTCTTCATCACGGCGCCCCAGAATACGTCCAACGTCGGAGACCAGAACACCTTTGTCATCTCCACTACGTCCAACGTCGGTATCGGGACGACGGACCCAGGTCACTACCGCCTCTTGGTCAACAATTCCAGCACCAAGCACTTTGGGGTTCCAGGGAATGACACGCCGAGCACTGGCGACACCCTTGTCTACAATGAAGACGGCGAGTGGGTCTACCACTTTGTCGAGGGAACCTTGCCTCCGGGTACGGTAGACAATGAAATCCTCACGTGGAACGGATCGAACTGGGTTCCTAACAGCAGTATTATCACCACGAACTCCAATACCTCCATCGGAATAGGTACGTACACCCCCTCGGCCAACCTGCACGTGATCGGTTCGGTGACTGCGACCACGGATGTAGACATTTCGGGAAAGTTTCAGGGAGGAAAACTTCGGGTCGGTTCACTGCTTTCGGCGGTCCCGACGAACCCCAACGTGACCGTGCCGGGTGACCTGACCGTATCGGGAACGCTGACGAGCGACGCATGGATTCACACGTCCAACCTGGACATCACCGGAAACATCAACGTGGACTACGACGTCCTCATCGATGGAACGTACCAAGGGACGGGCATGCGACTGGACGGAACCCTGCAGAACCTGCGCGGGGCCATACCGGACCTTTCGGTGGCGGGATCCATCACGGCGACCGGGGACATCAAGACCGACCAGACCTTCCGCGGAACCGACGCGTCCATCACCGGGACCATCACAGCGTCCAACATCATAGGTGGTTCACCGTTGACCATTTCTACGGGCGGTTCCAATGTTCAAATTTTAAATTCTAACGTCGGCATCGGGACGGCGAGTCCTGGTACAAATTTACATATAGTTAATACCGCGGATATAACCACTTCTGCCGAAGTCCTCCGATTACAAAGAGGCGATGGAACCGGTGACATACAATCGAATACGAGAGGAACCATCGGTATGTACCTTAGAGATAGTAACCTTGGCGGCGGCGAAGTTGCTAGAATTTCATGGGGACATGATGGAGGGGATGCTGATCCAGAAGGGAAAGGAAGACTTGGGTTTTGGACATCTGATACAAGTGGTGCAGAAGGCGTTCCTGTTGAACGCATGACAATTCGTGCAAGCGGCAGAGTCGGCATCGCGACGGCGAGTCCGAGTTATAAGCTGCATGTTTGGGGAGGAGATAGCGAAACGACAATAGTAGGAGCGACCGGTACTAACCAGGGAACAGGTGTATTTTATGTAGGTCAGAGTCCAGCATATGGAGGCGGTATTGCTTACAATGGAGACGGTAGTCCTGACTGGGACGGGTCTGGCTCTGATTATATAAGTTTATTTAGAAGGGAAAATAATGCGAATTCTTGGACGGCGAGAAATTTTTACAATAGCAATAACTGGGAATTTAGGGGCGCCGTATCCAAAGCTTCGGGATCATTCAAAATTGATCATCCTTTGCCTGAATTATCAAACACCCATAACCTTTATCATTCATTCATTGAGGGTCCTCAAGCCGATTTAATTTATCGTGGAAAGATTCAACTTGTCGATGGACACGCTGAAATAAATATTGATACCGTATCAAATATGACAGAAGGAACCTTTGTTGCACTGAATCGCAACACACAATGTTTCACTACCAATGAAACAGATTGGGATCCGGTGAGGGGGTCGCTCGTTGGAAATATCTTGACAATTGAATGTCAAAACACAAGTTCTGTCGCCACAATAAGTTGGATGGTGATCGGTGAGAGACAAGATAAACACATGTATGATACGGAATGGACAGATGATAATGGTAAGGTCATACCAGAACAACCAAAAACGTAGCCCACGCCACCGAGTGAATAAATCTTTCCTAACCAATTAGTAGAAAACCATGCCCACGTACGACGGCATCGGATCGTCCATCACGCATCGGGTTGAGGTGGTGGGCGACAGCCTATTCCAGGACGTTGATGGGGGAACGCTCTCCACCAAGGTACCGGTTCAGATTTTCAGCAACTACTACGCATCGCCGGGTTCCGTGGATTCTTCGCGGCAGCTTCGGTTCAGGGTTCAGCCAGACGGGGAATCCAACGTGTCCAACTCTTACGTGACGGACATGGGTGTCAAGGGAGCCGACGGATCCAACTACTTCTTCATCACGGCGCCCCAGAATACGTCCAACGTCGGCGACCAGAACACCTTCGTCATTTCCACGACGTCCAACGTGGGCATCGGGACCACCGACCCAGTTACCACCCTTCAAGTCGTGGGTGACATCAAGTGCCAGACCCTCACGGCGTCCAACATAGTCGGGGGATCGCCCTTGACCATCACTTCGGATGAAAACTTGCAGGTCAACTCCAATCTGACCGTGGGAACCTCGAACCTCTTCGTGGACACCACGACGGGCAACGTCGGCATCGGGACCGACGATCCTTTAGACAATTTTGTTGTTTTTAAAAATACTTTATTATCTTCAAACGTCGAAGATTCTACTTATGCAGTTTTTGGAAACCAATATTCATCTGGTGATGTTTTAAATGTTGTCTCTTTTGGAGATGTAAGAATATGTTGCGAT
>Ga0181598_1003505_pt1 | contig 13539 bp, 8 predicted proteins | sample 041ome_4_FD_153295 | JGI IMG/M metagenome (GOLD analysis project Ga0181598, IMG submission 153295) | Coastal salt marsh microbial communities from the Groves Creek Marsh, Skidaway Island, Georgia - 041404US metaG (spades assembly) | ecosystem: Environmental > Aquatic > Marine > Intertidal zone >...
GTCGGTGCGTACCCGGCCAGACCGAACGCTGCTAATGAAGGTGGCTCCGTGTTTGCTTTGAGAATGAGAGGCGAAACTGGATCGGTCTCGAGTTTGGGCGGTAGAAAACAAGACTAAAAAAAACAGAGAGAGGAGGAGAATATCATCGTCTCGCCGGCGTTAAACCGTCGTGGTCTCATATTTTTTATATGTACATATCACGTGCAGCAGCTTGCTCTTTATTAATTTCTTAATCTACTATATGCGCTATCTTTTTCAATCTAAGCGTAAATGCTAGCGGTAAGTAACTCTTACCTTTTCTTTTGTCTTCTTCTTCTTCTGTTTTCGAGGCGCGTTCCGACTCTTCGCTCTTCCTCCATTTTTTTTCTACCATGCATTGTTATTATTACCTACTTCAAATCGGTGCCGGATACTTCTTACTCTGCTCTTTCACTAATCTGTTATACTCCGTCCGATCTTGCGTGTACATCACGTAAGCAGGTGACTGCGCCGGCGATTTAGGATTTGGACTCTTCAATAAATCTTGAATGCCTAATAATATTTGCTTCACCGTGATGGAAGGACTCCAATTTTCTTCCTCGTTGAGTATCGACAAACACACCGTCCCGCTCGGATACACGTTCGGATGGTAAAATCCCTCCGGAAATTTACACTTTGGTGGTTTCACCGGATAATCTTTGCTAAACTCTATCGTGACTGGGTAGAAACCTTGGTCCCAAATCGTATCTTTCGGCCCGGGAATCAGCGCTTTCCATTTGAAGAAGTTGATGGTTTGCGCTCCACCACCACTCGCACCACCACCACCACCACCACCACCACTACCACCGTCGCTTTCCTTCATCGGACCGGCGGTAAACCCAAACGGTCGGTCTTTCCTCCACGCTTTGCGCTCGGCCATCAGACGTTGCGTGGCTATGGAAGACATTTATTCTCTCTCTCGTCTGTGTGTGTATTTGCGCGTAGTAGAGTTAATAATATATGAAGAGAAAGTAAAAATTTCACCACACGCTTCACACTTTTAACAAAACATCCACACTTCAAAAATCGAGGGAGAAAAAGAAGAGGACGAAAAAGTTCGCCGCCGCTGTGGGGCGTGCGCGGTGGTTGTTTCGCGCGCGCGAACGCGCGATGCGTTGGACCGGGTTTTTTTCGTCGATGATGATGACGATGGCGAGGACGACGATGGTGTCATCGTCGTTCTCCTCGATGATGTTGTTTTGCGTTCTCGTAACAATTCGCGTTGAAGTTGAAGCAACAGCAGCAGCAGCAGCAGCAGCACAGACGAACGCGATGACGCAGATAACGCACGACGACGACGTGAATTTTGCGGACAGCGGTGATAGTAATAGTAATCACGATAACAGTATCAACAACAACGTGAACGTATTCTTGCGGCGGAAAGCGAAACCAGACGCGTCGTTCAAGGAGAAGATTGGACGAGGAATAGTCTCCTCGGATGATACAGTTAAGAAAGGAGGAACATCAAGAAAGAAGAAGGAATACGGAGGGTACTGCCCGTCTCACGTGCATTTAAAATGGCGTCAACGCGTCGCCTCTTCTGTGTACGCGACTCCTGTGTTAGTGGACATGCACGGCGATGGGCATAAAGAAGTTCTCGTGAACACATTCGTGCATACGGTTGAAGCGTTGGAACCAGAAACCGGACAACCAGTCGGGAATCGATTCCCGATATTTCATGAGAGTAAACTGCATGGAAGTAGCGCGGTATATTTTTGCGATGATAAAAACAATAATAACGAGAAGAAGTTTATAGCAGCCACGTATGACGGGGAGGTTTTAGAGTTTAACGCCGCAGGCGATGTGAACGTACAAGTTGCGCAACTACCTCGCGCTAAGGTTACGAAAGATTGGTTCAAAGAGAAAGAGACGGAACGCTCGCGAAAGGAGAGGGAACATTTAGAAGAATTGAGAAGGAAAGCGAAAGAACCAATGCACGCGCCTGGAAATTCGGAGCATTCCGGATTTGACGCGCCTTCTTTGGGCGGTCACGACGGGAGAGAACCGCCTCCGGAAGAGATTTTTTCGGAAAATGACGAAAATAGAAGAGGGAGAAAATTGTTGGCGGGAAGCACACTCGAAGATATAAAGTTTACCATGGACGATGACGAAGGAGAAGATAGCAGTAACAACAAGGATGATGAGGACGATGACAAGGAAAGCTTAAACGGGGAAGAATACGAAGCAAGAGAAGAAGAAGAAGAAGAAGAAGAAGTGGACGAAACGAGAATTCGAGAACAGAGAGACACGAACAACGTGTACATCGACGCACACGTTTTGTGTTCTCCAGTTATTGCCGACGTAGATAACGACGGACGAAAAGAATTGATTCTTGCGGTCTCGTACTTTTTTGACGAAGAGAGAGAAGATTTATCAAGCATGCGATACCGGAAGAGAAGTAAAATCGAAGCGGAGAAGTATCTCGCCACCGGAATCGTGCTCTTGGACATCGCAAATGAATATCAGGTGAAAAAATCAGTGCTTTTGGACGTCTCCGTAGAAGCGACTGCATTCAGGGCGCGCGCATTTTCGCAGCCGACGGTTTTAGATATCGATAAAGACGGTACGAAAGAAATCATCGTTGCAACGTCAACAGGCAACGTTTACGTTTTGAATGGGAAAACTTTAGAAAACAAAAATCCAAGACAATATCCGAAACAAATGGGCGAGATTCAAGCTCCGGTTGTGGTCGCAGATTTCGATAACGATGGGTACTATGAATTCATCGCGTGCGATTTGAGAGGGAACGTAGCCGTGTATAGAAAAGACGGCGACATTTTGTGGGAGAAACACTTACAATCGGCAATATTGGCAAATCCAACGCTTGGTGACGTAGATGGTGATCATTTCTTAGAAGTCGTCGTTGGAACGTCTTCGGGCGCAATTCACGTCTTGAGCGCGGAAACTGGCGAGGAGAAGTACCCGTTCCCTTTTTATACCGGCGGTCGAATCTTAGCGCCCATAGCTTTAGGAAGAGTGAGAAAGGCTACTTCAGAGAGTTTGTCGCTCGTGGCGACATCTTTCGACGGTTTCCTGTACATCATCGACGGTAAAACTGGATGTAGAGACGTAATCGATGTGGGCGAAACGTCCTATTCTCTTCCTTTGATCGATGATTTATCGAATTCAGGATATTTGAGTATCATTTTGGCGACGATGAATGGCGAGGTGCACTGTTTTGAAGCAACGCATTCGGGCCCGAACGCGCACGCCCTAGAAGGACAACAATCGCATTTTTTATCCGCAAATTTGATGACTCACAGGAACAAGTATTTCGGTATTTACGGAGAAGATCGAAGCTATTTTGATGTTCGGGGAGAATTTATGACGATTAAATATCGCATGCGAGATAACCGAAGCATTTTTGGTTCCAAAACGAAGAAAAAGAAGAATGGGTCGACGAATTTTGGACCGTACGTCGTCACGGTAACGTTGAACGCGCTGGACGTGAATTTTATGGAGAAAGCGTCGAAATATTACGAAGACGTCATGGAGATTGATCAAATTATTCTCAGAGTCCCGAAAGTGAAATCTCGAGGCGAGATTTTCATCGAAATGAAGGATGGTTCAGGCGTTGTCGCAACCGATACCTACTCGGTTTCTTTTCACGAAAGGCACTATCGAATCTTGAAATGGATAGTGGCGTTACCATTCGTCGGCATGACATACGTGATGAAACAAGCAACGGAGCGAATGAAAAAAACGACAAAAGTAAATTAGATTTCAATAGATTTCAATATAGATGGATAGATAGATGCATACAGTAGATACACAGATGCGAATTAGATTATGAGATGTGAGATACCAGATTTATACATCTTTTTTGTCTCTCTTTATTACACACTTTCGTAAGTGAGCATTTTCATGCGTCTTGAATATATCCTCGCGACGAACCCATGCAAATTCTCTCATCAAGTCTAAACAAAGATACGCGATGATCTTTTACGCTTAAACAATCACAACATTTAGAATTTGCGGAACGTCTCGTTTGCTCCAGTTGTAGCGCTATTCGGATGAGGGCCGAACGTACGTCGCGCTCGCGGTTACGAGACAAACGCTTTTATTGTTATATTATTATTATTGCGAGGATGTGCACCTTTACTTCCTTATCCGCGTGTGTTTTTCTATATGCTTTCTTACAGCAACGGTTTAATCAGCGCCTCTTGGTCCTGCGCGGAGGAACTGTTTCTGTTCACGACGTTGCCTTCGCGGTCGATGATAAACTTCGCCTTGAAGTTCCATCCCACGCCTCCAGGAAATTTGTCCAAACAGTACGACCACATCGGATTCGCGTTCGGACCTTCCACGTCTCCTTTAGCCATGACGGTGCCGTTAAACCCTTTCTCTCGCGCAAACTTTTTAATGTCCGCGTTGTTCGCCAACTCTTGTCCGCCAAACTGCCCGCACGGGTACAACAAAATCTCCAGCCCTTCGCTTTTATACTTTTTCTCGAGCGCAACAAGTCCCTCATAATTGCTGCGCGTCGCGCCTCACCTAGACGCCACGTTCGTGATCAACACGACTTTTCCTTTTAAAGAGGAATAATCGAACGGGTTCCCGTCCACGTCGGTCCCGTTCGGCAACTCGTAAATGTTCGCCGCCGACGCTTTCGGAGTGCCTTCGCCACCTCTGCCGGTGAGCATGTCAAATAAACCGCCCATGCGCACGTTTCTTTTACTCGATGCAGAGGACGGAAATCGTCGAGAAGATGGTGTGCGATGAGTGGTGGTAAATTTAGCAGAAGATGTGCACGATAATACTACCGAGCGCATTTATCTCTTTCCGTATCTGTTTTTCGTGAGAATTTTATCCCGGGAAGTGTATACGTCACACACTCTCTCCCCTCCCTTTAAAAAAAAAAACACCACGACGTACGTACATACAGTTTTTTTGCGACGTCTCACGCTCTCTTCTTCTCGCCCCCCCCCTCCCCCGAGCGAGCGAGTGGAGCGAGCGGAGGAAAAAAAAGAAGCGCATGTTATTCTTAACGTTTGGATCGAAGCCGAGCGTCGACGCGCAGCGAGAGACCATCGAGAGAGGACGACTTTTTAAAAATCACTCCTCGTCGTCGTCTTCTTCCTCTTCTTCCTCTTCGAGAAAACAAACTTTGCAAAAAAAACATCAGAGACGAGAAGACGAGGACGACGACGACGAGGACGACGGCGGAAGGAAAAACAGATTCAACATCGACGTCGACGACGTCGGGAAGACGAGAGATTTTCAGAAGTTTGTGGCAAAGAATCGGGAAAGTGAGAAGAAGAAATACGCAATCGACGAGACGAAAATATTAGTCGGCACTAAAGGAGATATCGATTACGAAAAGGCAAAGAGAGCGCTAAAGTCGTGGAGACAGTTTCAGCTCGGGTGGACCGAAGTAGACGCGAACACGGAGGTGCGAAAGGGCAACGGCGTGTGCGTTCTGATTCATCCGTTGCCTCGGGTGTGGGTGCAAAATCCACTGGAAATATCGTACGTCATCGAAGACGAAAAGAAGAGGAAAAAAACGTTTTCGTTCGCGCACACGACTTTGCACGGACACTTATTAGCGGGAGAGGAGAAGTTCTCCGTGGAAAAAGAGGAAGACGAAAGAGTGTATTTTAAAGTTGAAACGTTTTCGAAAGCAGATCACATTTTGGCGAAAGTTACGTATCCGGCGGTGAGGGCGTTGCAGAAGATTTTCGGAGCGCACGCCGGTTTGGAGATGAAGAAAGCGGTGAGGAACGAAAAGTAAAGTAGAGTGAGTAGTTTTTTATTAGGCAGCTTTTGTGTGAATAGTATTGTAGCGAAGCGATAGCGTGTAGTATTAAGCGCAGTAGTACGTAGTCGTAGTCATTTCTGACTCTTTTACAACAACAACAACAACATAACCTATTTCTTTCTGATTAATATCTTCTGTTGTACGCGTTGCTCGAAGCTAAGATTCTCGAGTTGTCGTACGCTCTCCGTTTATTCGCATCGCTCAACACTTTATACGCTTCGCACACTCTCTTGAACATCAACTCTGCGATTTCTTTCGTGTGCTCAGTCTCCGCTTTATCCGGGTGGTGCTTCAAAGACTTCTTGAGGTAGGATGCTCGAATCTCGGAAGCGCTCGCTCGAGAGGAAACGCCCAAGACGGCGTAATGTTCGATGTGTAAGCCTCTTTGAATGTTCATCTTCACTTCTCGCAACTTCGCGTCGCATTCTTTGCCCATGATTGGCACTAAAGTTTCTAAATCTTTTGCCGCCATCGTCCAATCTCCGATGGATAAGTACGCATCCGCACGTCTTTGAATTGCACGAATGTACGACTTGTCAAAAAATTGACTCTCGCAACAGGCGACAATCGCTTCTAAGTGTTTCTTGGACGACTGAAGCGCCGCCGCTCTGTTCGCATGAAGTACCGCCCGGAACGGTTGGTCTTCAAAGTTCACCTGTAAAGCCGCGGTGTATGACTGCAGCGCTTCTTCAAAGTTGTTTGCATGGAAAGCGCGATTTCCTTTCGTTTTCAACTCTTCAGCTTCGCGACGCTCTCGAGTCCAGTTGACTTGTTGTTGTTGCTGTTGCGATTGTTGAGGTTGCGCTGTCGTCGTCGTCGTCGTCGTCGTTGATCTGTGCTGCTCGCTTTGATGTGATCGTTGTTGTTGTTGTTGTTGTTGCTGCTGCTGCTGCTGCTGCTGATGTTGTTGCGATGATGAAACTTTTGGTACTTCTTTCTGTTGATCGCTCGACCTTCGTCGCGAAGTCTCGTTCGCAGCTTCCGCTTTACGAATCCAACTCTCGTTTTCGTTCTTCAAGTTTCTCAGTTCGCTTCGCAACTGCTCCAACTCTCTCTTAAACTTGTCCGCTAAGTTTCTTTGTTCCAACGCTTCGTCTCTTTTCGCGCTCAATTTTTTCGTCAACTCTTGAGTCACGCTCACTTCTCTCGCCAACGCCTCCCTCGCCGCCTCGCGAGACGTTTCCAACTCGTTCTTCGCCGCCTCGAATTTCAACTTATCCTCCTCGCGACTCTCTCTTTCCTTCTTCAAGTCGTTCTCTGCGGTTTCCAAGTTCGCTTTGACGCCATCCAACGCCATCTTGGTCTCTCTCAGCTCTGTTCGTAACTCTCCAGTTTGTTTCAACGCAGATTTGAGCATCGCTTTCGTCACTTTTGCGTCCGTCTCTTCGTGTTGTTGCTGAAAGCTCATAATTGAAGTCGGCGGTGAAGGAGCGCTGAAGCTTCGTCGAACAGCTGGAGGAGGAGTATTTTCTTTCTCCTCGTTCTTTCGAACCGTAGAATTGCCGTACACCGCCCTACTCACCGCCTCTCTCGCGTTTTTCGCCGCCTCTCTCAAACTCTCCGTCGCCGAAGTATTATTGCTAGTATTATTAGTATCGCCGCCGTGTTGTCGCGATGACGGTGGCGACATCGACGCGTCGCGTTTAGCTTTTGCCACCACGCTGTCCATCCATTGCGAGACATTTTTGCTGCTGCTGCTACTGTTGTTGTTAGTGTTCGCTGCGGTAGGATGACGATGATACGAAGAAGACGAAGACGCCTCCCCTATCTTCACCGACGAGCGATGATGTTGGTGGTGACTGCTTCCTACTCTCTCCATGATCCTCTCCTTCGTCTCGTCCATCTTCTCGTGTAAACTCGTCTCCGCCATTTTCGCCTGGTGTCTTATCTCTTCCAATCGTTGCTTCTCGTGCGCCACGCTTAAACCACCACCACCAGTGTTTAGGTGATTACTTTCTTTCAAAACGTGCCAGTTACTTTTCCGAATATCGTTTCGCACTTGGTCGACGATTTCACTTCTCGCGCGATGAAGAAGTTCCCGCGAGGAGAGTTGCTTGTGATGATGATGATGATGATGGTTGTTGTTATTGTGCGCCATCATCTTTTGTGGATGCGCGTTTTCGTTGTTGTTGTTGTTCGGGGGAAGCTGCTGCGCTTCGCCGCGATGCGCGTAACGATATCGGTCGGATGATGACGAAGAAGGGTCATGGTATCGTCCCGACATCGTCACTCACCGATAGTATCGTCCGAGAGAGAGAGAACGTTCTTCTTCTTCGCAGAGGGAGTGGGGACCGGAACGAACTCTGCGTGTGTGTGAAGTAAAAATGTGCGCGCGCTTTTTTTTTATTTTTGTGGAAAAAGTGCCTCTTTCCCCTATTTTTTTTTTTCAGAATTTTCAACTCACTATGGTCTCTCACACTCTGGACTCTGACACTCTCTCAACTCACTCTGGGTCACTATTACAAACTATTACAAACTACGGTACGATGTCGCTATCGCCGGTTATTATCGTGAATCGGAACAAACACTCTCTCGTCTCTCTCTTCTTTTTCTTCTATTTCTCCTTTTCCTCTTTCTTCTCCCGGCGTTCGTAGTAGGAGTTGATTCTTTTCGAGCGCAGAGTCGTCGGATTTGTTCGTCGGCGAATACGAAGAAGATGTGTTTTTCCCACCTTTTTCTTCCTCTTCTCTTTCCTCGTCGTCGTCGTTCTCCTCGTCGTCGTCCTCGTAGCCAAAGTAAGCTTTATCGTCTCCTGGTGCTATATCGTCTTCCTCGTCCTCGTCGTCGTCGTCCTCTCTTGGTCTCGCGTGCCAATCGAACGGTAAACCGTTGATTTTCCCGCCCACGTCCGCGCCTCGCTTCAAACTCTTCTTCCCGTTGATGCCCGTTCGGACCGAATCGCTCCCCTTCGCGATTTCCCAACCCCAGTCTTTGTTCGTTTTTGCCCACACTAATGCGCTGATAAACACGATCCCACTGACGAGTCCGTTGGTAACTTTCGAGTACGAAAACTTCAACCACGCGCAACACGCCAAATTCGCCAAGAAAACCGGAACTCCCAAAGTAAACATGTAAAACGCTTTCTTCCAACTCGATTCGCACCTGTTTTCCCAATGCCTCTCGAACGTCCGTTTTGGTTGTGGAGGATAATCCCCGGGTTTGAAATGGTTCGCAAATCGTCTGCAACGAAAGAGAAACTCCGCTTCCTCGTCCTCGGAGACGTAGGATTTCCCTCGCTTTAAAATCGAGCTCAGAATAAACGTGCACAACACCATCGAGTTCAACATCAAACCGACGACGAGCGCCGTCGACGCCGCGTACGCAGAAATCAACCACTCGCTCACGTGCGACGGTAACTTTTCAAAATCGTTCGTAAAATTCAACTCCACCAGAGATACCACCGCAAATCCCGCGATTAACGCCGATAAGTTTGATATCGATTTCAACTGCTCCGATTTTTCCTCCACGTCTCGTCTGTTCTTTTCCACGTACCTGTTCCAAACCACCCGAGCGTTGTCCAACGTCCGCTGTTTCAAGTCCGATTTCCTCCAATTCACCTGTTGCTCTCGATAGAGCTGCTCCACGATTCTGTATTCTCTCTCCTCTTTGCGATAATTGATGTCCTGTTGCCGCCACGTCCGGTCTTCTTCTCTCCATTTTTTCGACAGAGAGGTGTCTAAAGCGGTTAAAAATGCGGTCGCGATGTCTGAACTTTGTCCCAGAGTACTACTCGCAGATGACGACGAGGGAACGGTAGTAGATTTGTCCATGTTACCAAATGTTCTTTACTTCCCCAATAAGTACACACAACCCACTTCTTCTTCAGTTCTTCTTCAATTCTTCTTCAATTCTTCTTCAGTTCTTCTTCAGTTCTTCTTCAGTTCTTCTTCAGTTCTTCTTCAGTTCTTCTTCTCCTACTCTTGTATACGAAGAGAAGAAGAAGATGTCAAGTGTGGGTTGTGGAGTAAGTCGTTAAGGGAAGTTGGCTTTTTATATACTCGTACAATAAAATAATATATACAATACTACTAGTTTGACTACTTGAACACATAAAATACTCGCACAGGACGTTGTTAAAAAAGTGTAAATTTTGGTGCGCATGCAACGTCAACGTGCACAATATTCTTCATCTATCTCTCTGTCTCTCTCTCTCTGAAACTTTTCCTATTCGCGCGGCTTTTTTGTAGGCGGCGTTTTTACTGAGAAACAACTTCTTCCACGACCTCTTCGATTTTTTAGAATCGAAAGCTTTGACGCTTGGCTCCAGAGTCGTAATAGCTTTGACTTGCCTGAATGGTGAAGTGTAGCCTTTACATTCTTGCATGTCACAACACGGACCCGTATGAAGCTCGCCCGCTCGCACTAATTGCAATATTTTGTTCAGACTTCAGTTCATTTTTTATGTTTGAACGCAAAAGAACGCTGTGCGAGGCCGTACTGGCAGCAAAGCCAATCGCAAAGAAGGCACATGCTAAGAATACTCCAAATTTGATGCTCGAATAAAACCGAAAATTCGTTTCTTGAACGAGCCTAGATTCACCCAGGCCCAAGGCTAAGGAATCCGCGGCGGCGATTTTCTTGGAGCACATGAAATATTTGTCATCTTTGAAAGAGTGCAATTCCTTGCGGAAGAGGCATATATCACCGCTCACAGAGAAACCCAGGCATTTTTCGCCAGCGTTATCTTCGCACCTGTTGCACAGGTCTTCACATGAGCCATGTGAACCAGAAATGCCAAATGGTACATTTCCTTTTGAATCTCTCCACCTGTATCTTGAAGATGTTTGACCATTCCATGGGTCCTTGTAACAGTTTGCAAAGAACTGGTTATCTTTCCCGCCTCTCAAAGCGTGCTTTTCTGTTAACTTGTAGTTACTACCGCATGTCTCATGATTCGTCGTACTCGACTTCTCTTCAGTCTTAGCTTTTGATTTATCCTCTTCAAAGAACGATGTAGGATTTTCTACCGGACAGCCCACGGTTGTCAAAAATTTTTGCTTTACGACTGGATTTCCACCAACATCAGCAATTTTGTCCCCATCGCTGGCAATATTAGCGTTTACCGTGAGCTCATACGTTCCATCTGGAGTCAGAGAATCATCTGGAAACTCCACCATCAAAGAATAAGGGGGAGAGCTCATACACTGAAACTTGTAATTGAAATACACGTGTTCGTCGCTTATTTCTCCGTCTTCCACATCAGTTCCATTGCACGTCTTCACGCGCTTAATTTTGTAAACCATTGATTCTTTGGAGAGCTGTGGACACGTGATGAGTTCCGAATAATCAACCGAAAAGACTCGGCCATGGGATGACCATGACTTAGCAATGGGCGCCGAAACGTCAACGAACAAGCTTAAGTTTTCGTCCGTCACTGAACCTCTCACTTCAGACGTTGCGAAAGCGTCGTAACCCGAACAAAACGTCTTCGCTCGAATTTCGTACTCACCGTCGTTAAATCCATTCAGGAAATATTGCCTTTCCAAGTTCCATTTCAAAGAACATCCGCTGCTGCGAGAGTTGGCGCACTGGGCATCGTAACTGGTCACGACGTCGAGCTGAAACAACTCTTGCAATTGACTTCTTTTCGATTGTATGGCACTAAATGGCGAGCTATGATCGATCGGATTCGCGTCGTAGAAGTTTTTCATGTTCTTTTCCTTGCCGTCGTTATTCTTCCAAGATGTGTAATCAATGTCCCACGCATTGATCCACTCTCCAACTCCAGTTTTTCTCCACTGAATTCTAACAAACTGAACTTCTGGGTGCACCAAATGATTCTTCTTGTAATCCCATCCGGAGTTTTGGTCAACCGACGGGTCGGGATCTTTGCCATTTTTCATTTTAGCGACACCAGCCTCGGTCCAGCGATCGCGCGTCCACAAGTTCATCGGGTCGGGATTCATGAGCGTGAAGTTCATGAAAGGTGGCTTTTCTTTACTCGCGACAAAAGTTGCAAACTTAGCGTACGTCGTCTTGTCCCAAGTGACTTTTGGACATTTTCGTTCCCACTTAAAATCACCGAGAAACGCCTCGTCGGAAATTGGTTCGCGATAAATCCAGTCTAAAGAAAGATCCCACTCGCATGCTGAAACGACTTGGACGCCAATACTCGAATACTTGTGTTCGAGTTTACCTTTGGAAATTTCAAGACTAAGACGCGTGTTTTGCAAATTTCCCGACGCATCCTCGGATCGAAGTTTATATAATGGAAAAGCGTCGCCAAGCGGGCGCAAACTTGGATTACCATTTATTTTGAATCCCAAATCCATCATGTTTGCAGCAAATGAGCCTTCATACGATGTGCCGCTGATCAAAGCCAATGCATAATTCAAAGTCTCGCGATACGGAGACTCGTTCGTGATGATAACATCGAATAATGCAGTCGAATCCGGTGGAATGAATTCATTATTCATCCCTGGAGCCCATTCAGTACGGATCTGAATCCCATTTTCGCGCCACATCGTGTCTGGCTCCCCAGGACACTTTGACGCACCTCCGATTGTTCTGAAAAGAGGCGTTCCGAATCTCTTATCTGTAGATACCTGGATCACGAATTTATCAAAAGGGTCGGGATCGCCCAACACGTACGAAGTTTCCAAGTTCCCGTACTTTGCCCACGCCATGGCATGTTCGACCTCGGCAGACTTCGATTTTGCTTCGGAAGAAGCATCCGACCTTCCATGGATAGAAATGCCGTGGCTTTCGCCCGTATCCGTCGACGATGACATCTCAACTTCAAACGACCATTCATATCCCCAAGAATCAATGTTCTCTGAGGTACTTGCTGCGAACTCCAAATTGTGACCGCCACCAGAGAATGTCAAGTATACAGGTGTTTCTTTAGTTACTTTGCTTCCCCAACTAGGATCAGGCCTTGGATCGTGTCCCTGGGCAGGTCCACCAAAATCAAATTTCGCATTTCCACCAAAAATCGAAGCATCAATCATGTCCATGCTCGTGTATGAATCCTTTTCAGAAGATGGGGAAAGACCAAATTTCTTTTTAGAATCATCGAAAACATCACCACTCATGCCGCGGCTGTATGCAGAATTCTTTTCTTCGGAGACGAAGACGTTTTTCCCAGTTTCAGCGCCAGTTTTCTCGTAGGTTTCGACAAAGTTTGTCATATCAGGAAACCACTTAGAGCTACCCGACTCAGGTTTAATAACTTGTGTTGAATAGTCCGGTGCATTAGCAACCATGTCTTTCGAGAGGAGCGAGATCTGCCCCCAAAGATTTTTCAACTCGCTATATTCATCTTTAATGACGCCATCACTCCTCGAATATGTTCCGTACACTTCATCAATTTTCGCTTTCATGCGCTTACCAAACACGTTCGAGTTTGAGTTCAAGGGCACAGCTTTAGAATCCCACTCTTTAATGGCATTATCATGTGCTTCATCTTTCAAAGCGGTTGTATTCGCTTTTGGAGGGTTGAAATCTGGAGAAGCCCACTCGAGAGTATTTTTCCAATCTCGTATGGCGGCACTGATTCTCTCTTTCCAAATTTGTATGATCGCAGCGTTGTTGTACGTCTCGCTCGGAAGATTGTCATCAGTAAAAATAGCGTTCGGATCTTGCTCTGCTTTCTCGATCAATCGTTCTAGTTCTGTCAGTATTCTGTCCTCAATGGTGAACACGGAAATTACATAGCTCGTTGGATGTCGGGGATGCCACTGAATTTCGGGAACAATGGTCAAGCAATTAGATCTGACGTCCAAAGTGTCCTTGTAAGTGTACACGATTTCAAACCCACCACC
>Ga0181598_1003508_pt1 | contig 13532 bp, 9 predicted proteins | sample 041ome_4_FD_153295 | JGI IMG/M metagenome (GOLD analysis project Ga0181598, IMG submission 153295) | Coastal salt marsh microbial communities from the Groves Creek Marsh, Skidaway Island, Georgia - 041404US metaG (spades assembly) | ecosystem: Environmental > Aquatic > Marine > Intertidal zone >...
GTGTAACTGTTTCGGGGAAATGAAATGGATCATCAGACGCTTTGCGCTTTAGAGTGAACGCGCAAATTCGCACGATGGTGGATGCAACAACAGGGGGTAAAAAAGCGCGCGATGATAAAGAAGAAGCGACGAAGGCGATGCCTTCTTTACCTACCTTCTTCAGCGCGTGCGTGTCTTCCTCAAAGAGTGCCGCCGCTCGAAAACAACGACACCTGCGGTGGTTCAACAACGCGTTGACGTCGACGTCGGAAACCGAGGAGGACGGCGTCATCGCGGCGGCGTGCTCTGAAAAACTCGTCGGAGAAGAGTTTTCGTCTCTCTCGTCGAAAGAGAACTCGGGGACGAAGAGGATGATGTATTGCGATTACAACGGGTGTCCTCCGGTCAGTTCTCGATTGATTCAAAACTGCACTCGAGAACACACAGAGTCGATGGTTTTGGGCAATCCGCACAGCAAAAACGCATCCGCCTCGATCGCAGAAAAAGCGATTCATGAAAGCAGAAGTTTAGTTCTGAAACATTTCAACGCGCCGGAGTTTGGGGAATATCACTGCGTGTTTGTGAACGGAGGGGCGACGAATGCTGTGCAGTTAGTCGGGGACGCGTTCTTTTCAGTCGGGAAGCGAGACGCGTTGAGTTACGCGATGGATAATCACACGAGCGTGGTCGGGTTGAGGAATTTAGTTTGGAGCAGAGGCGGGGACGTGTTCGTGCTGGTCGAGAACGAAGAGGAGGAGTGGACGTCGGTGAAGGTGAACGATTGCGGCGCGAAAATAAAGACGAAGAAGAAATGGTTCAAGGGCAACAAAAGTAACCCCCGCGGTAGAAAACATTTGTTGGCGTACGCGGACGAGTCGAATTTCCACGGGCAAGGCGTTCGCGAGGCATGCGTGAAGAGGAAAATGGAAGAGATTTGTCGAGAAGGATCGGAATGCTTTACGTTATTAGACGCGTCTAAATCCGCGGCAATGCGTCCAGTGATGTTGAAAGATATGGAGAAGGAGTTGAGGCCCGACTTTATCGTCGCTTCGGCGTATAAAATATTCGGGTACCCAACTGGTGTTGGATTTTTGCTCGTTTCCAACAGAGCAATGGAAATGATCGAGAGGAACGAGAACATGAACCGTAAGTATTTCGGAGGCGGAACGGCGAAAGCGATCGATGCGAAGACAAACTTTTTCATCGCCAAGGAAAACGCGTCTGGTTTGGAACGAGGTACGTTGCCGTTTCAGCAAATAGCCGCGTTGCCAAAATGCTTCGAGTGGTATCAATCGATTGGAGGATCCGAGATGATTCGCATCAACGCCGGTCATGTCGGGGAAGTCTTAGCGAGTAGATTGTGGAACTTGCGACACGCGAATGGTAAACCAGTCGTGGAAATATACGGATCACAGTGGCGTCATTTAGCGGAACATTTGAAGAATCAAAGCGATTACGACGACCGGTACGAGAAATTGACGTACGACGGACGGAAAATTGTATCCTTATCTACCGTAGCTTTCAACGTACTCAACGACGACGGAACACACGTTGGATACTCAAAAGTAGAGCGCGCGTTAGCTTCGCAAAATATAGTCGTTCGTACCGGGTGTTGTTGTAACCCAGGCGCGTGCGAAAGCATCCGGAAGAAGAAAATCGAAAATCGGGTGAAAAAATTATACGAAACGAAAGGCAAAGTGTGCGGAGATGATATGGGTGTGGACGATACGGATGGGGAACCTTTAGGGTGCGTTCGGGCATCGTTCGGGTATGCCAGTCGAGTGAGCGACGCGAAGGCTATTATTGAAACCATTGAGCGCGAGTTTGTGTGTCACGCGCGAATGACGGATAGAGGAGCAAACGAAGCGCCGGAAACGCCTTCATCGCCTTCATCATCTTCTTCCTCGCTCGTTACAATTTCGAAAATAAACGTGTTCCCGATCAAGTCATGCGCTCCATTTAGTGTAGAGAAATGGTACTTGCTCCCATCTGGCTTGCTTTTTGATCGGAAATACGTGCTCATTGAGAAACAGTCAGGGATACCGTTGTCGCAAAAATCGTACCCGCAAATGGTGCGCATCACGCCTTCTGTGGAGACGATTGATTTAGAGGATGTAAACGGCTACGCGTTCACGTATTTGGTTCTGACGTGTAGTGGTATAAAGGAAACGCTTCGGATAGATTTGAACGAAGATGGAAAAGAATTTGATCTGTCTCGAGAGGGTAACGTTTCCGTCTCCATTCGCGGTAGCACGCGAGAGGCGAGACTGGTTCGAGATCCCGCGGCGCACGAGTGGTTCTCAAAAGTTCTCAACGTTGAATGTTGCCTCGCACTTTTAAAAGACGAGACGAAGCGCACGTTTGCGAATACTTCGCCGATTTTAATCGCCTCGGAACGATCGGCGAAAAGTTTAGGATGTGACATTTCTCGCTTTCGAGCAAACATTATTGTGAGTGAAAAGGAGAACGAGGACGTTGAAAAGAAGAAGAGCAAGAAAAAATCGTCTTCCAATGACAACGACCTTTTCTTGCTCGAGAAAACTTGGATATCGACTTCCATTTCGAACGAAAATGTAGGCATCAAAATACGTGACACGGTTACGTTAGGAAACGGACGTTTTTGCCACCGTTGCGAATCTGTCGCCATCGACCAAACTACCGGGAAACGCGACGAGAAAACGTGGGAGATTATCATGCGCAAAGCGGCAAACACATTCGGCGTATCGTTCGACGTTTTGCCGAACGGTCAAGAAGAAGGGTTCATGAGTAACACAATCGCCGTTGGTGACGAGATTCATTCTGTTCATTCAAATTATAGCGCGCCGCTTACATAGATATTGCAATTACAAATAGAAAATAAATTATGTCGTAAAAGCTACCGTAGAACGTTTTCAATAGATTTACCAAAACAACGTGGGAAACGATAAGCACCTTTTGAACTCATATCTCGGGCCGCCTTCTAACATTTCTTCCGTCAATCGCGCGCCGACGATTTCGTGTGGTCCTACCGGTGGTAAATCATTTTTCGCCTTCTCGTAATATTGCCAGAATAAATAGCACTGCGCGACACCTTTCATGCCGGCAAAATGCACGACAAAATCGCCATTGACGTACCACGGCAATAAACTGTTGAAGACGCACTGGTTGACAACTTTCGAGCGTTTGCGAACGTCCTCGGCGCCCTCGTATGGTTTTTTACTCGTGCCAACATTATTTGACCAGACTTCAGTTTGGAACAAATGATGGAAAGCGCGTTGTTCGTAATGGAAGACGTAATTTCCTCGGACTAAATCTTCTTGCGCCCACAACTCGGTGAGGAACCATCGCATCCATCGCGTGTTCTTGACAAACCAGACGCCCGAGTTTATGCCATTGTGATCGGCACCGATAACTTGGTCGTAATTATCGTCCGCGATATCTTCTAAGCGTATGTCCGGGTTCATAATGAGCGTGTCGATGTCCAAAAATAACAGCCATTTGTATCGCGGCAGGTACCTTTGTACGGCTAAGATTTTACTCCACGCCATCGGTCGAGTCGTATCTAAAGTTTCCGTGACAAAAATCAAATCATACTCGTGTATTTTCGCATACGCTCGTTTATTCGCAACGGAAGCTGCGCAAATATCAGCCGTGTGCGCGTCGCAGATGCACAGTATGGCAAATCCGGCGCCACGGCGTTTGGTCTTTTCCTTCACCTCGTCGACTCGTTTTTTTGCTTCGAGGGCAACCTCTTCCAAAAGGTTCGCTTTACGTTCGGCCGCTTCGAGTTGCGATTTGGGGTCGTCATAAGAGAAGTCTTCGTCGGTGTCATCGCGTGCACTTGCGTCTGCACTCGCGTAGGATGTGCTCGCAAACTTTCTTTCCTCTCCCGCGTCTTCCTCCTCCGAGATTGCTGATTCGTCCACAGATTCTTCTTCACTGTCTTGTTGTTCGACTACTTCTTCTCCTTCTGATTCTTCCTCGTCTTCTAGCAAATGAAAATCACCTTCTTCCCCGTTGCTAACGAGTGGAGCTGGAGGTTCTGATCCCGGGTCTTCGATGATTCGCTGGGTGGCACGTTTTGAAGCCACTTCGATGACTTCTCGACTGATGCTATCACCGTCGAGTGGTGCCGGTGATGATGATCGCTGTCCTAAACCGCCGAAGAAGCGAGATGCGAAATTCGATCCCGCTCGGCGCGGCGCGTCGCTTTTTCTTCCAACCCTTTCTTCGTCATCATCTTCATCATCTTCTCCTTGCTCTTTTGAGAGCACTTCGGACGGATAGTTATCTTCACCGAGCTCTAAGTACGCGTCTTCCGACACTCCGGATTCCTCTTTCGAGTCGCTCTCTGCTTCAAATCTTTCTACTCCAAATCCCGTTCGTTTACTATCATCGTGGGCAATTTCTTCCTCTTCTGCTTCTGCTTCTTCCACTTCGTCTTCTCTCTTGCCGTACACCTCCTCTGTTTCGAACAATCTTCTGCGTCCACTCGTCTTCGCGTACGCGTTCCTACTACCACTACCTCTGCTATTTTTCTTCACGTGCCTCTTCTTGATCTGCGCGTGTTGTTGTTGTAAGTGTTTCGGCGACCCGCTCGCCTTATTCCCAAAAACCACCGCGTCTTTCATCTTCACGCCTAAACTCTTCCTACTTTCCTCGTACGCCTTCCTCCTCTCGAACAAATCCGCCAACTGTTCCGTCGGTGGTGGCGTATCGTTCCCGCACGGTATCGGCCTCTGGTCTCTCAACGGGAACTTGATGTACCGCAAGTATCCAATCTTCACAAAGTACAGAAAATGGTACGCCGTTCGACCGAAGAAGTGTAAGAACGCTACAACGAGAAACACTTTCAAAAACAGACGCGCGCGTAATTTCCGTCGGAGTCTTCTCTGTTGCAGGTCGTTCGCTCGAGGCGAATGCGGATGCTGCGGCTTCGACGGAGTACTCATCATCGTCATCATATTCGCGTTCGTATTCGTCGCAGACTCGTTTCCGCCGGGGCCATTCGTATTCCCGCTCATTCCCGCGTCGCCACCGCTCACCTTATTCGTCGCGTGCGTAAAACCAACACTCATCTTCTTCGAGGAAAGGTGTCGCTCTCTCGGACTCGTGCTCCTCCCGGCGACCGCGGACGACGCAGACGACGACGAATTCGACGCAGACGAGGAAGATAAAGACGACGGGGGGAATCCAAATCGTGCCATACTCGCAGATAAGAGCTCGTCGTCGGTCTCCCTTTCTCGCTTCCCCAAATCGGATATTCCGTCCCCGGGAAAATCAATTATTCCTCTTTCGTCGAGTGCGGAACTCCGCCACCGAGTGTGCCGCTCGTTTTGCTTTTATCCCTCGCTCTCCCGAAAGGCTTCGTTCTCGCTGTTCCTCTCGCGTTTGCGTGAGAGAAATGTGAAGAGAGAGAGGCAAGAGGCAACGGAGATGATGAGACACACAACGACACACGCACGCAGAGATGTGCGGGTGCTTTTGTGCCTTTGACTCCGTACTTCTGTCTGAGGAGAATATTTCGTTCCTTACTTTTTCGAAGCGTGTGGCCTCTTTGTGGTGTGTGTGATGAATCGTCGGAGTTTCGTTTTCGGAGTTTGAAAGTGATTTCAATTAAGTGCTTTTGCGCGCCAGAGAGCAGCGCCTGGCTTCCTTTCGAAACACACATCTCGGAGGACATTTTTCGCACGTGACCTCAACGACAGAAGGTGGTTTCCTTCTTTGAACCGCCGTTGCTCGAGAAAAGTGCTCTCGCGCGATCGTACCGACGCTGACGCGCGATAAAATTTACGCGCGCTTGACGAAAAGCCGCGGAGAGGTCGGCGAGCTGTTGCGAACCAGTTCCACCGTTTTCGAGCGTCGCGGACGTTTTCGAGGTGAGATCTTCTTCTCTCTGCGCTTCTTCTTCCACTTTGGTTTTTTCAAACAACAGTTTCGCTTTTTGCATGGATCTGAGCGCAGATTCCGCGCGTTCTTTGAGCACGTGGCGTTGGAAGTGCTTCTTGTTGGCGTCGATTTGAGCGAGGACGGCGCGGGAGTTCTCCGCGACGCGTCGGGAAGCGGTTTCGAGCTCGAGTCGGAGCGCCTCCTGTTCGAGTTCAGTAAACATTTCCTCCTTTTCGTTATTATCTTCTTGTCGCGACTTATCATCTAATATTTCCTCGGTTGTAACGCCGCTTTCGCTTACGCTGGGTTTTTGTACAACCGTATCGCACTTTCTGTTTTTACGTTTCTTCGAGATCGCGTCGCTGCTAAAAAAATCTCCGAGCGCTTTTCGAGCGGACGAATACGCTTCGCGGTTGGCGCGCTCGCCAAATTCTTCGAACGATGACACACAAAATGGAAGTCTTTTTCGAATAAACTCCGTTGTTTCTTCGTCCTCGTTTACTTCTTCTTTTTCATTCTCTTCTTCGCTTTGTCCTTCTTTAACGGTAGCGCCCGGGTTCGTACAATCGTCCTCCTTCTTTTCGTTCTTCCGCCACGTTTTTGTTTCACCAAACAGAGACGTGCCCTTCGGAAGGAATTCAAACACGGCAGCATTTGTTCTCGAGTCGAAAGTTGCCCGTTCAATGCGCATGTCTCGTCCGTAACCGCCGTCTTCCTCTTCTATGCCGCAGTTTCGAAACGTCTCTTCAATTTTTCGAATCGTAAACGATATCTCCCCATCATCATCATCATCATCTTCTCTTCCATCTTCTCTTTCTAAATCCTCGCTATCACTCCCATTTTCTTTACGCTCAACCGTAAAGAAAATCACTCTCGTCTTACGAAACGTCCCAAAACCATCCGCTCGATCGAACGCGTACGCGTCCACTCGCTTCTCGTTCTCCAAGTCAACGTAAGAGAGTAAAAGCCCGTCGTCGCGGAGATACGGGTCGTGAACCGTCACGTACTCCTTAAATCTTTCGTGCACAATTTTCGCGACGACGCTGTTCTCCTCCTCGCCCTTTTCTTCTTCCTTGAACCAAACGATCGAGATGATATCTTCGTCCGTTTTGCTTCTATTATTAGCGTCGTCGTCGTCCTCAAAGGTTTCCTCCTTCGTCTCCTTCTCCTCCTTTTCTTCTTCTTCCTCCACCGTGCTCTGCAGCGCGTACTCGCGCGCATCACTCACGCCGTGCGCAAACAACCGCCGCATCTTTTCATCGTCGTCATCTTCACCATCTTTTTCTTCTCCTCTTTCATCGTCATCGTTTACGTCGTCTTTTCGCTCCTCCTCCTCCTCGTCGCCTCCTTTGCTTTGACCGACACCGCTTTTACTAAAGTTGGTCAAAAAAAACTGCGACGTCTCTCGCTTCTCGTACGTCTCGAGAAGCGGTTCGAGGACGCGCGATTCCAGTCGTCTCTCTTTTTTCTTCGCGGTCTTTTCCTCCTCCTCTTCCTCCTCTTCCACGCGCCGCGCGAGCTCTTCCGCCAGACGTAAATTTGGCATGTGCGTTTGGTTTTTTTCTTTTTTCTTTTTTCCAAAAATGAAGCGTTTTGCGCGAACAACACGCACGGCTTTTAGAACCTGAAACAAGCACAACCCATCGAAGAGTGCGTGTATTTCTGTTCTGTGCATGAACCAAAAAAACCAAAAAACCACGAAGAAGCCATCTTGAGACAAAAAACACATCTCTCTTCCTCATTGTGCGCGTAAATATACACACGACGTAATAAACGATGCCGTCCGCAAAGGTTTTCAGAAACTGTGAGTAAAGAGTTCTCGTATTTCGTACTTTTTGAGCGTCGCGTCGAACGAGGCGAAGAACGTTCGCGATGGGTCTTTGATCGTCGAGAACGATTTTGTTTTGGTTGCGCGCTTTTGGGTCTCTCTTTCGCCTCTCTCGAATTGATTTGAGGGCGTGAGAAAGTGGGCAAACGCGCGAGAAAGACCGCGATGCGAACGAGATGTTGGATGAAAAGAAACGGAAATGTTCGGTTTGAATGTTTCTGCGTTCGATCGAGCGCGTTGCGTCTTCCTTTATCTCGTTTGCGTCGAGCGCGAGTGGCTTTTGCGCGCGCGTTGGTCGATTCTCATTTTACGCTTGAGGGCTTTTGTGGGTGGGAGAAAGGCGATTGGAGGAAGCATCTGAGCTCGAACGGCGCTTTTGTCTCTCTTTGCGTCCGAATCGACCGTTCGAGCATCTCGATTTCGCGAGGATCGCTTGCCGCGTTGTCGTCGTTATTAGTATCGTCATCGCATCGTTTTATCATCATCATCGTTTCACTCACCTCTCATCTCCTCAACCTTTTTTACTTCTTTCACAGACTCGAAGACTTTCTCCAAGCCGAGACGTCCTTTCGAAAAAGTCCGTCTCGACGCCGAGTTGAAGACTGTCGGTGAATACGGCCTCCGTAACAAGAGAGAGTTATGGAGAGTCCAGTTTGCGTTGAACAAATTGCGCAACGCTGCGAGAGTTTTGCTCACCTTGGACGAAGACGATCCTAAGAGAATCTTCGAAGGTAACGCTATTTTGAAGAGAATGCGAACGTACGGTTTGTTAGAAGCGGATAAGGAATCTTTGGATTACGTGTTGGCGTTGAACGCGGAGGAGTTCTTGGAGAGAAGATTGCAAACTTTGGTATTTAAGCTCGGTTTGGCCAAGTCGGTGCACCACGCCCGTATCTTGATCAAACAAAGACACATCAGAGTTGGTAAGCAAATCGTCAACGTGCCGTCGTTTTTGGTTCGCGTCGAGACACAAAAGCACATCGACTTTGCGTTGAACTCACCGTTGGGTGGTGGCAGACCGGGCCGCGTGAAGAGACGACGCATGGCGCAAAAAGCGGCTGCCGCGGGTGGCGGTGACGACGAAGAGGAGGAAGAGGAATAAACTAGAGGATGAGAGAACAGAGAGAGAACACACATTAAAATTTCATAGAAACTTTTAGAAGAAAAATGTACGAGGAATTGAGAGCTTGTAATAAAAAGAACAATCGTATCGCTTCGTATCGGATAATAATATACCTTCTCGAGGTACCAGGTACCATACAGTGTATAAACAATGTGTGCGCTTCTCTTTACAATATCATTCTAGTATTTTAGTGCGGAACCGGGCATTTACCTCCACCGGCTGCTGCTCTCTCGGGCAACCAGTACTTCTCGTCGCCCGGTTTCGTCTTCGTCGGTCTTAAACTATCCCAATCCATCTTATCATCATCGTTTACCGTTCGCATTTCCCGCACGGTTACGTCGCATAACAACCCGTTTCGAGTATGAATAGTCGCTCCGGACGTCATTTCAACCTTGTGACCTTCCACCAACGACAAATCGAGTCGTCGTAACATGGTGGCCCAAATCGCCACGCCTTCCAAAACCGCAAACTTATCGCCCGGGCATCTTCTCGGTCCAGCACTGAAGGGAACATACCTGTACTCCGTGTTTAACTCGCTCGGTTGACCTCGGTTTAATGGGCCAAAACGCATCGGTTCAAACTCTAACGAACTCTCGCCCCAATTCTTCGGGTCTCGGTGCAAGTTAAAAATGGAGACCAAAATGTCCTGGTTTCTTGGGATGGTTAACCCGTTCAACGGCAACTCATCCTCAACCACCGCGCGTCGAGTGTACACCGGCGGTTGTGGATATAATCGCATGGCTTCGTGGAAACATCTCTCTAAATATGGCATCTTCATCAAGTCGTTGAAATCCGGATACGGTTTCGTTCCTAAAACTTCGTCCAACTCTTGCCTCAAAATTCGCAACTGTTCCGCGTTTTCCGGTTTCAACAACTCGTACGTACCCCAAGTCAAAACGCTCGCGGTAGTTTCGTGTCCAGCCACTAACAACGACAACAAATCGTCTCTCAATTGTGTCGAAGACACTTCCTCTCTCGCTGCGATCAAATATCTCAAGACGCTCGGATTGCTCTCGTTCAAGTAATCTCTCGCCCACGCCTCGGCGCCGCCCACTTTTTCCTCTTCCTCGACCATCTTCTTACACTCTTCCACTAACCGTGTCGTGACATCTCTAATAATCACCACTGCGTCTTGCGCCGCTTTTTGTCTTGGTGATACCGCTCTCAAAAACTCCTCCGGCAATCGCCACGTCGGCAACAAATCCATCGACCTCGTTTCCACTTCTTTCAACGCCGTATACGTCGCCTGAATCACCGGCGCCGCTGTCTCCAACGCGTTAAAATCATAGTTGAACACGGAAATGCCAATAATATCTAACGCGGCTTGCGAGAATTTGCTCTCAATGTTAATGCTCTTCCCCCCGTTTGTCTTTTCCATCGTCTCCACCATTTTATTCGCACACTGCCCAAACGTCCGATCGACCATCGCTTCCACGTATGCCCTGTGCAAAGCTGGCGCCACTGCTTTCCTTCGCATCTTCCAAGGTTCTAACTCTTGCAACGCGACGCCTTTTCCGAACAAAAACTCCCCAGCTTCGGCAATCGTCCCTTTAATATACTTCGATCCGTAGTTAAACAACACGTGCTTCACGCACGCCGGGTCGCTAATAACCACGTACGAAGTAATCGGCCCAGTTGGCAACAAATACACCGGTCCCGCCTCTTTCATCCACTTAAACAACGGTTGAAACAGACCACCACCTAATAATCCGGTGATGTCGTCCAACTTGGCATCCGCGACTGGAATCTCACTCGCGCCTCCCCACAGTCTGTTCAATTGCGTCATCCAGTCCGGTGCCGCCATGGTTGCCCCGGCGCCGGATTTGTTCGAGATGGCCGTCGATTCTTCCTTCGCTAAATCCACGAACGCGATGTTATCGATATCGTCTTCATTCCACGCCTCTTCTTCTGTCTTCGACGAAGAAAATGATGATGTCTCCGTCGTCTCCGTCGTCGCTCCAATCGAAAAGGAGATACGCTTCTTTGGATGATGAAAAGATGTTCTTCTTCTTCTTCTTCTTCCAAAAGAAGAACAAAGGCGCCGCTGCTGTTGAACGTTTCCCTGAGTCACGCCAGGTGGTAACCCTAACGGCACCGACCGCATCGTCGTCGTCGTCGTCATCGTCTTTGCTTTTAATGAAAAGTCGTATTTCTGGGGATGGATATTTTCTTTATCCAAAACTCCTCTTTTGGGGAAGTCTCGTCGCCAGAATTTTTCTCTCAAAACTCTCGTCAAAACTCTTTACTGAGGAGGACTTTTGACGAGAACAAAAGCTCGGAAAGAGGAGCGATTTCGACCAACGCGCGACACGAAAGAGAAGGCATTCGCTTAAACGAGCGGAAACGTACGGAAAACGAGCCCTTATTTATTATATTTAACACGCATCAATCACTCCATTTGAGAACACTTTTGGGTAAAACGACAGAATAAAATGGGAAAAGATTCGACGACGAAAACGGGCGTCTTCATCGCGTTGGCATGCTTTGGCGTGTATTTTCACCAGCTTTACTCGTACGTGTTAAGGACGACTCGTAATGCGAGTTTGAACAGAAACGGGACGAAAATATCCGCGTTGAAATGGATCGATGGGTTATCGTTTGAAGCGCCGTTGATTGCGTCTTTGTTGTATTTGACGATGGTTTTCGTTGGCCCGAAAATCATGCGAAAGCGCGCCGAGCCGTTTAATCCGAAAGCGTTGATGTTGGTGTATAACGTGTATCAGACGTTATTTAACGTGTACGTGTGTTATTTGTTCGTGAGTGAAATCAAGACGAATAATTTCAAGGTTTGGGGGGAAACGTGTCGATGGAACGATACGCGAACGTTCGGCGTCGCGTTGGGGGTTTGGTTGCATTACAACAACAAGTATTTGGAGTTGTTGGATACGGTGTGGATGATTTTGAGAAAGAAAGAAAAGCAAGTGTCGTTTTTGCACGTGTATCATCACGTGCTGTTGGTGTGGGCGTGGTGGATGGTGTGCTGGACGATTAACCAGGCGCCGTGCGTGGACATGTACTTTGGCGCTTTGTGCAACTCGTTCATTCACGTGGTGATGTATTCGTATTACGCCATGGCGTTGATGGGTGTAGCGGTGCCGTGGAAGAGGTACATCACGCAACTTCAATTGTTACAGTTCATGGTGGTGTTTTGCCACGCGGTTTACGTTTTGTTGTACACGAAGTGCTTGAAGATTTTACCGTATTCGCAAATGTTCGTCATGGCGAACATGTTGGTTTTGTTCGGTAACTTTTACATGAAGAGTTACAAGAACACGTCGTCGAAGCGTAAAACGAAGTAATAAACGTAGTAGAGTTGGTGGTAACCCACAAATACATAATAAAAATAATTTACAGCGTTGCGTTGAGTATTACTATTATACGTGCACTATGAAGCTTTATTGCCCTTTCTCGTCCATGGATAAAACGATATCACACTCCTCGACTTCGTCGTCGTCTTCGCACCTCACCGAGTTCTTTTTCACGGCGAAGAGAATGTATTGTCGCTCGCGTTCGCGTTTGAAATCTTCCAAGCCAACCATTTGGCATAAATCTTTGAGCTCTTGTTCCGTCCAAAACCGATTAAACGCGCCTCCGGTACCTAATTTAGCGTCCCTGAAGAAATCCGAAAACGGTTTCGTCAAATCGTCGTTGTTCAAGTTCGCGCTCGGATCGAGAAACGTAGAGGCTACGAAAGTGCCGCCCGGTTTCAATACTCTCGAAATTTCAGCCACGGCTTGCGTCGGCGAAGGCCAGCAATGCAGAGCTGCACCGGCGTGCACAACATCTACGCTACCCGTCTCAAAAGGTAAGCGTCCAACATCCGCGCGTACAAACGTGATCACGTTTGCATCAATGTTTTCCTCTCGCGCAAACTGACTCGCTTCTATCAACATGTTCTCCGAAAAGTCGCTCGCGACGACTCTCGCGAACGCCTTCGAATCGACAAACTTTCTCGCGAACAAACCAGATCCGCACGAAACATCTAAAACGACTTCTCCAAGTTGCTGCTTTTGATTTTGTTGTTGTCTTTGATTAGTATTCTCTCTGACGAACCGCATCGCGACGTCAAACTCCTTCTCCTTCCCGGGAAACCCAGCCCAGGCGAAGGAATCTCGCCAGCCCCTTTCGTAGGCGTTGCTCACAATCGGCGTTTCGAACAGAGACGTTCCGCTTAGCTTTGCCTCTCGAAACGAGTTCGCGTTTCTCGAAATCTCTAAATCTGTGTACTCGTACGCGTTCTTTCGTTCAATCGTCCACGTTTTCCCGCAGCACACGTCTTTAGTCTTCTCCTCTAAAACTCTTCGCGTGCATATCGGACACGTCAACTTCACGAACGACGACGACGACGATGATGAAGTTCTCACGTTTTCGTCGTCCTCGTCTCCCGAGGAAGAAGAAAAACCAACACCGATCCTCCTCGACGACGTCAAAAAACGCCTTCTCCTTCCGGGATGATAAATGCTTTTGGGTGGTTTTCCCCACGCGTTTCGAGATTTGGTTTCTTTTTTTTTATCAGGAGTACACAACAAAGCGGCCTTCCCGGACGATGATGATGATGATGATGTCGCCATGGGAGGCGTTGGTTCTGTCGTTTTTAAGAAGATTTTGAACTTTTTTCGTCTCTTCAAAAAAAAAAAAATTTGACCTCCTCTGCCCCTCTTCCAAAGGCTTCATAAAAAAGAAGCAAATTTTTCTTCAACCGAATCTACACACACGACTTATTACGCGTAAAAA
>Ga0181598_1003509_pt1 | contig 13528 bp, 8 predicted proteins | sample 041ome_4_FD_153295 | JGI IMG/M metagenome (GOLD analysis project Ga0181598, IMG submission 153295) | Coastal salt marsh microbial communities from the Groves Creek Marsh, Skidaway Island, Georgia - 041404US metaG (spades assembly) | ecosystem: Environmental > Aquatic > Marine > Intertidal zone >...
ATTTATTTGCTGAAAAGCCTCAGATCCTGCAAAATTTTGTCTGACACTTAATCCATTCGATACTTTAACTTGTTTGGATACTCCTGACCCAAGATAATTGACTGTCCCATCACTATTCTGCTGAAATGGTACATCACTGCCAGAAACACCTCCAAATAAAGTGTTGCCGAAACTGTCTGTTTTATTTGCAAGATCTAACATTTCACTCTTGAGAGCTTGGGCTGTTGCGACAAAACGAGATCTATCGTCTGCGCTTAGTATGCTATTACCACTTTCGACTGCAGCCTCTTGCAAACGAACCAATAAGTTCTGGAACCCATCTAACGTAAAATCCAAGTTTTCAAGATCGGTTTGAACGCGTCTGGAGTTTGCGATAAATTGAGCTGTTTCGGCTCGCAATTCTTCTGCAGCACTTAAGTTTTCAACGTCACGATAGCTATCAGATAATTTTAACTCAGCTTTACCTGTACCCGCTTGCGTTTGCAGCGATTTCAAGTCGTCGTTCAACCTGGAGAACAATTCACTGTTGTTTTGAAAAAATCGAGTTGTACCAATTACCATAGTGTCTCAACCTTTCTAAAACGATCTCAAGAGAGTGTCGACCAGCTCTTTCGCTGTACTTAATACTTTGGCCAAAGCCTGATAGGCTTGTTGCTGTTCCAATAACCGTGCCGCCTCAGTATCCAAGTCAACACCAGAAAATTCTGATTTTCTATTTAATGCCACTTCATGGACAGCCTCGTCGGCTTCATAGGACCTTTGGGCCGCACTGGAATTATATCCGACTTGCACAACTATTTCTCGGTACATCTCACCATAACCGCCCTTACCTGATTTTGCAGACAAGGATGCCAAATCTATCATTTTTAGAATATTTGATGCGTCATCTTGGCTGTCAGTATTCACTAAAAGGTCAAAAGAGTCACCCTGTGCCGTACGCCCATCAAACGTCCATTTGTAGTCTCTAAACAAGAAATCATTGGTTACACTAACTTGCCTCACACCAAGATAGTCACCAGAATTCCTATCGAATAATGATAGTGTTTTACCATCACTTGAAGTTACGGTCGCCGTAATTTCTCTTTCATTTGTTATTGCTTCGTTAACATTCAAAGCACCAATAAGTGAAGGTTTCACAGCGCCTGTAGATAATACAATGAGGTCTTCCCCACCCAGTCCATCCACTGACACAATCTCAGATGCCAGTGAGTCAACGACGACTGATGTTTCCGCGCGTGTATCACCATGATTTGATAATAAAAACCCAGTTTCATTGATCGTAAGCTGCGTTGAAGCTGTGTTTATACCAAAATTGCTTGATGCGGAGGTCGACTTTAATCTGATATTTTGATCGCTAATTGATTGATCTACAGAAACCTTCAATACACCAAGATCCGTACCAGTGGCCTCAACAGTTATCATTATACCTGAGGTGGCAGTATAATTTAAAGACGGCGGGGTGCCCGCAACGAAATCAATCGCAAGTTCTGTATCGCCATAAACCAAGGTTGCAATATCTGAGATACTGCCTTGGCTAGTGTCAAATTCGTTGCTGAAAATATTTGCAACTGTATTACCACTAATGCTGTCATCAATATGAAAGGCATTAAGCTCAGTGGCTGAATTATCGTCAGAAAGTCTTAACGCATGCCCAGAAATAACCCCATCGCGTGCCACCGCCTTCAACTTAAAACCACCCGTAGCTTCACTGAAGCCCACGGAAATCCGTCCTATCTCCGGACCGGTTATATCAAAGTCGGCAGCTGCGACTAGCTGTTTCGATCCTTCATCTAAGGTGTAAGTTGTGCCACCGATATTCACGTTACTTCCTGATATTACATATTCCGGAACATCTTTTAGAACAGCTTCGTATGATTGATCGCCTAGGCTGAAGATAAGCTTTGACCCGTTTTCTGGGAAACCATCGCTCAAACTGAAAATATTTCCATAAAAATGTGATTTAGGAGCATTTGCGCGCAATGTGTTGGCTAAATTTGATGATATTGCTGCACTCGTTAAATTTTCATTCCCGACACCTTTGTAGGTCGCACTCAATTCCCCTGATGCGTCTGATGATATATTAAAAGTGTATGAACTAGATGGAGCTACCGGGATAATACCTTCAGCACTAATTGAACCACCGTCGATTAAGCCTGTTTCTTTAAATGTATATCGATTGAGCGAGTTATCTGGCAAATAGTCTTTCGTAACAAAGCCTGCCTCAAATTTTGAAGTTTGGCTGCTGTTTTCCACCCCATTGTAAGATAGGGAAAAGTCCGCCGAGCTTACAAAGGTGATTTGGCCACCAATACTCGCAAATTTTCCAGTGGAAATTGTCTGCGGCGTAGCGTTCTCAGGAGAATTAATAACTTCTCCAAAACTATCCAACTGACGTAGTTTTATCTCTCCCTCGTTAGAAATTACCACGTTTTCTAAGCTAATGTCGTTCCCATCAATTTTTTGCAATACAATATTTCTATTATTTGCCGAGGAATAGGCGATGATCCCAGTCTCACCCGTATGCGCGTTTATTGCTGCGACGAAGGCACTTATTGAACCCGCACTCATATCGTAATCAATGCTCACCGTTTCAGCATTATCACCCTTTAAATCAAATTGTATTTGTTCAGCTGGAACTTCATAGAGCTCAACGAAATTGGACGCACGCACGCGCAGGCCTTCGTTCGACAATTCACTATTTAAAGCGGTGGCAATATGCCCAGCCATCATCCCCTGCGAAGGCTCATAGCGTATCGCATCACCCATTGGTGAATTAATCGTTAACGTAGAAGTCATGCCTGCTCGAGCTAATGGCATATTCTCTACATTATCTACTGTCATATTTGAATTTGTACTGACACTAGATCCCAAACTAGAAATTGACGCCACATAATTACCGGCAGTTGTAATTCTACTAATTGAACCACCGATGTAACTACTGTTCGAAGTAACTGCTAGGTGCTGTGCATTGTACTGCGCACCAGAATTAAACCCATTTGATTCAGTTATTAAATTAGAAATCTGATTATCGGTAAGCGGGGTGCCTGTTAACTGTACCCCTTCGCGAGTGAATATTTGAAGTTCAGCGGATGCGGTATCGCCATCAATTTTTATTGCTGACACCTCATTACCAACATCAACTTTCAGTGATGCGCTATCGTACGCAGCCGCGCCCGTAAATGCCGCTGCTGAGACAACCAATTTATTTGTATTACCGCCTGCATATAATCCAAGGTCTTTAAAGCTTTTGTACTCACCACCGACCATCCCATCTGTTTTTATAAGCCCCGAATTAAGCAATGAGGCAAGTTCTCCGTAACTAGAGAAATCATTAATTTTGGCACCAAAAGAAAATGAATGCTCCGTGCCACCTACCGTTACTTTAAGCTGTGATGAGGTTGTTAATGATGAGTATGGAGAATTCATCTGAAATTGTGTTTGTGACTTCAAGCTAGCGAGATTGCTTATCCCATCGACGTCCTTTAGGACACCGAGTGCCCCACTGTCACGGAGAAGAAGATTATTTGCGCTATTCCCTGTCGCAGTAAGGAGTTCGCTCAAGTTGGTCACATCATCAATAATTGATATTTCAGTAGCATCGACAGTAAGTTTCGCTGAGCTTTGATTTTCTGCTGATGGCTCTGCAATCAAGAGAGAACTTGCAGCCAGAAGTCTCCCATCGTTAATAGTAACAGATAAGTTTTCAGACTTGTTATTGCTAAATTCAACTTCAAAGCGATCCGCTATAATTGGCGTACCAATTATTGAGAAAGTTACTCCATTTACCTCAGTATTTTCAGAAAAATCTGCAAGTGTTTCACCATCCCCATTTGCGAGTATCCACGAACCCGAATCTGCTGAATATGAAACTGTATGTGCCTCACCAACGAGATCATCTGAAAATCCTGAAATCTGCAATTGAACATCACTATTTCTTGTTGATGTTTTTTGAATGCGCACACTGTCTAAACTAAAGATATTTGTTCCAATATCGCCGTTTAAATCGACGCCCACTTGATTTAACTCATTCATCTCTTCGGCGAACTTTATTGCCAATGTATCGAGATTTTCTTTCACTTCGGAAAGTGTCGTGTCTGATGCTAGTAAGCCAGAGATTTTACCAGAAGGTAACTGAACCTGGATCGCGCCTTGGCCATTCGCATCACCCAGGAATATCTTATTTTTTCCATCTACACTTTTTACATCAAATTCCTTGACTTCAAATTGAGAAAGAAGTGGCTGTCCCTGCCCAAATGTCCCAGAAAGTATTTCAATTTCGCCCCCAGCTTTGTACTGGACTTTTATGTCAACGAACTCGCTAAGCTTTGAGACTAATGCGTCGCGTTGATCCAATAAATCGTTTCGCGCACTGTTGGGGCTGCTGTTTCCAAGGACTTCTTTCTGGATTTCTGATAATTGTCTTATAATGAGATTTGTGTCAGTCACACTTTCTTCGATGCTTGCGCTTATCAAGTCTCGTAAGTCATTTACTCCAACTGCAACATTTCGCATCGAAGATGCAACACTTTTAGCCGTGTCAAGGGCACTCGTTCGACTAGTCAAATCTGATGGATCCAGTGCAACATCATTCAATGCCTGAAAAAATTCATTTAATCTTTGAGAAACACTCCCTGCGGTAGGCCGCACAACATTCTCTAGTCGGTCCAGTATTTCTGTTTTAGACTTTGAGTAATTAAAGCCTGATTTGGCATCATGTAGTTGCATTTCTATGTATTGATCAAATGCTCTTACGATCCCATCAATCTTTACCCCAAAACTGATGTTATCAGACATTTGCAAAACATCAGCTGAACCAGATTTCACTTCACTGATCTGAATTTCACGTCTCGCATAAGCTTCGTTGCCTACGTTTGCGATATTCTGGCCTGTAGTAGCCAGGCCTTCTTTGTAGGTTTTTAGCCCTGATTTTGCTATGTTATATATATCACTCATGTCTTTTCAGGCTTATACTGCGACATCTGTTGGATGATTGCTTTTGCAATACCTATATCGACCGATTTGCTTGAATTGTTAGCTAACTCGCGATCGAACATCTCGACAAAATTGTCATCTGCATTCGTATCAAATAAACTATCACTCAATTTGCTATCGCGGGCCTGCTTGAGTAAATTTTCAATGAAAATTGCCTCAAATTGATCCGCAACTTCATTCAATGCGGCATTGTCGCTGGATGGATTATCCAAAGTTGGATAATCTTTTTCAATTTGCTTAAAATTCAAAACCTGAATATTCGCGGGAAGGACTGTCACTAATATCCCCCTAAATCACAATTAATTCAGCATTTAAGGCTCCAGCTTCTCGCAAAGCCTCCAAAATGGCCACAAGATCTGAAGGTGTTGCGCCGACAGCATTAATTGCATCAACCAATTCATTTAATGAGACACCTGCATCAAACAGAAATGCTTTAGCAGTTTCTTCTTCAACGGTAATTTGAGTATCCGGAACGGCTTGTGCTCCAGCGTTCGCTTGGGCACCGTCACCAATGGCGACTGCTTCTCCACCTTCGACATTTACATCTTCATTGACCCTTACTGACAGAGTTCCATGAGACACCGCAGACGGTGTAACCTTTACATTGCCACTGATTACGAGTGTTCCAGTTCTGGAGTTCACGACAATTTTTGCTGGAGGTTCACTTCTGACTACTTCTAAGTTTTCTAACACAGAAACAAAACCGACTTTCAGAGTAGGATCTTGAGGCGCAACGACCCGAATACTGTTTGTATCCAAGGAAATTGCGGTTCCTTCTCCAAAAGTTTCATTAATTGCTGTCGTAATATTGTTCGCGGTCGTGAAGTCACCGCGGTGCAAATTCAAAATTACGAAATCTGCTTCTAAAAATTCAGTTGGAACGAGTCGTTCAACAGATGCACCCTTAGGTATTCTGCCTACGGTCGGAATATTCACAGTAAGCGAAGAATTATCCGCTCCTTCAACACCTAGGCCACCCACGACCACATTCCCTTGAGCAATAGCGTATGTTTCGCCATCTGCCCCAAGAAGAGGGGACATCAAAAGTGTCCCACCTTTGAGAGACGCAGCGCCACCAACCGTTGACACAGTCACATCAATGGTCTGGCCTGGCTTCGTGAATGGCGGTAAGTCTGCGGTGATCATTACAGCAGCCGCATTATCGCCATTGAAACCACCCAGGTCAGCGGTAACACCAAAACGCGAAACGAGAGACTGCATTGACTGAAGAGTTATACCGGTATTTCCATCACCTGTTCCTGCTAGCCCAACAACCACGCCATAACCAACAAGTTGGTTGCTTCGCACCCCTGCAAGCGAAGTCAAATCCTTAATGCGATCGGCATAAGCACTAGAGCCAATTACTGCCAAGAGTACTATTGATATAAGCCGTAAAAAAAGCATGAATCATTACCTTAAATGGGTGAAATTGTCTCTATCATTTTGGTGTACCAACCTTTCTTACCCGAACGAGCAACATCGCCCGCACCAATATAGTCAATATTTGCGTTAGCAATTCGGTCCGATTGGACAACATTATCAGCAGAAATATCTCGTGGACGGACAATTCCTGATACACGGATGTATTCATCACCATTGTTCAGAGTCAGCTTTTTCTGACCCAGAATTTCTAAATTTCCGTTGTCAAAAACTCGGACAACGTGGACAGATACCGACCCTGTTAATGAGTTAGATTGCGCCGTGGACCCTGATCCCGTGAACGTGTTTTCACCACTACTCGTAAACAAGTCTACACCCGGTATCATATTATCCACAACGGGTGGTAGGGTTACAGAATTTGCACTAGAGCGAGAAGATGCCGCGTTTTGAGATTTCGTCGCTTGAAAGCTCTCGGTGAAAGCAACTGTTATTATATCGCCTACCTGATTTGCTCGGCCTTCCATTGCAAATAGACTGCCTTTGTTCGGCTTATATATGCTACCGAATGCGGGTGTGTCTTCGGGTAACTCTTCCGGTGTATAAATTGGCGCATAATCAATTGATCTGCGATCTTCAATATAAGTACCGCAACCACTCAATAGAAAAGTTAAAAGAAATAGACATCTAATAAGCATTTCAACCTACAAATTCCGTGAGATAAATTGCATCATTTCATCGACTGCGGTGATTGACTTAGAACTCACTTCATAAGCCCTTTGAGTTTCAATCATGTCGACAAGTTGTTGCACAACATTAACGTTAGAACTTTCAACGTAACCTTGTAAGACTTTGCCAAAACCGCCGTCCAATGGAGCACCTTCCTGCGCGACACCACTTTCAGCAGACTCGACGAAAAAATTCTCACCTACTGGTGTTAAACCTCTTGGGTTACTAAAATTGGCTAGAGAAACTTGTCCTACTTCCTGTCCAATATCATTACCAGGTGTGGTAACGCTTACGATCCCTGAACTAGAAATATTAATACTTGTCGCATCCTCCGGGATTTGGATTTGTGGTTGTACAACATAGCCACTGGTGGTTGTAAGTAATCCTTCAGCGTTTCTTGATAAAATACCTGATCGAGTATAGCCCACTCGACCATCTGGCAATAAAGCCTGGAAGAAACCCTTCCCATCAATTGCAAGGTCCAATGCATTGTCCGTACTTACCAAGCCACCTTGTGTAAATAACTTCTGTGTGCTCACAACTTTAACGCCCGTCCCTACAGCAAGGGGTGATGTAAGTGAAGTATTGTCAGCAGTCTGAGAGCCTGCATTTTTCACGATTTGATAAAAAAGTGACTCAAAATTTGCACGATCGCGTTTAAATCCAGTTGTGTTTACGTTCGCCAGATTGTTGGCAATGACTTGCATTTTATATTGCTGCGCCGTCAATCCGGTTTTTGCGACATGCATTGCTGATGTGGACATTATTTTGACCCTTTTATAACTTAATTGAAAGGAGCAAAATTTGTGCCAAAGACTAATTTTAGGTGGGTAAACTCAATAACTTTGAACCTGCGGCATCCAGATCACTGGCTTTTTTGATCAATTTTATATTGATCTCAAACTGCCGCTGCATATCAATATTATTTATCAGTTCTTCAATAGCGGATACGTTTGAGGCCTCAAGATAGCCTTGGCCGAACCGGGCAGTTTGGTCTGCTGCAGGCACAGTGCCATCCACTTTCCTTATATGCCCATCTAAGCTTTTCATCAGCTGATCTAACTCGGCCGTAGTTGATCCAATAAAACCAACACTTGTGAAATCACCGTCTGCTGCACCAGGCTGCTGAACCAAAATCTCTCCGATATCCGTAATGCTGAGGTCTACAAATTCGGGCAAAACAATTGGCGCTAAGCCATCAGATAACACAAGGTCACCAGCACCATTAATCAATTGGTTCTGTGCATCTACGCCGAAGTCACCTCGACGAGATAGTGCGATATCGCCACTTTCGGGTAATACGTAAAAGTATCCCTCGTTTAGTACTGCAACATCTGTTGATAAGCCCGTATTTTGAAGTTGACCAGCCTCATTTGAGAATGCACGACGGTCCACTTCTAATGGCAGTACCTTTGCTGAAACTTTATCTAGTTCTTTCAAGAATGCAGCATTACCCTCATTTGGTAAATCCCTACGAAAGCCTGGCACATTAACGTTTGACAAGTTATGCGCCAAGTCAAATTTTGTGTCTTTCATTTGCCGAATGGCGGAAAGAGCTGTTTGCGCGAGACGATCCATTAGCTAATTAGCTCCTTAATTAACTACGAATATTAATAATCGTCTGCGTCATGCTAGATGAGGTTTCAATGGCCTTAGCTGACGCTTGGTAATTACGCTGAGACGTGATCAAATTTACCAACTCTTCTGTGATATCAACATTTGAGCGTTCCAATGACCCAGACAGAATTTGCCCAAAGCCATCTGACGATGCTTCGCCAAGTTCAGGGTCACCGCTGGCCACTGTAGCAAGGAAACTTGAGTTACCAATCTGCTTTAAGCCACTTGCATTCGCAAAATTGGCAACAATAATTTTCCCAAGCTTAATAGTTTGACCGTTTGAATAACCAGCGTTTACGTTCCCAAAATTATCAATCTCCAGATTAGTAAGACGTCCAGACGCGTAGCCATCTTGTGTCATCCGATTTGGGTTCGCTTCAAACGGTCTATCGAGCTGCGTCATCTCAGAGAAATCAAGGGTTAGCGGACGAAGTAATCCACTGTAGTCAATCTTTGTAATTGGGCTTACAATCTCTCCGTTCGCATCGAAGGTAAGTTCACCCTCGTCTAGATATAACGGATAAAAATCTTGCACCATGTTATCTACAAAGTCTTGGTTATTCGTTGTGATTTCACCTGTTGGCGAGATATAAAGTGGGCGACCCAACTCATCTGTTGCTTGAACTGGCTGTCTTACTTGTGAGGTTGACCCTAGACCTAGAGAAATATCATTAAAGCCAAATTTAATGTCACCTTCAATCGCTAATGTAGAACCTTCACCAGTTGTAGCAGTTGTGAATACAAAATTATTGTTTTCAGTGCTGTACTCTACGGTGACACCCCCTACAGACTCACCAGACACTGGGTTTTTCATTGCATTTATGCGGGACTCGAGTTCTTGTGCCAAAGTGGCGCCCTTGTAATTACCCTCAGGAATAACCAATGACGCACTTACCCCGTTCACGACTACGTTTACAATATTTTCACCTGCCAATGCTGAAACAGTAAAAGCTCGGGACATATCTACAAGTGCCTCACGTCCAGTGACGGTAGCAGGTTCAGACACTAAACCTGTGGCCGCCGTGTATCCCTCTACGGTATCGCGAGGAATACCCAATATGCGATTTGTACCATCACCAATGCGATGGTACGCATAGTCTGCTGAGTCAGCACTATCTACAGCTGTTGTTGCTGTAAGTGCGTAGCGTCCAACTGAAATAGTAGACTCATTTTGAATGCTATTCACGTCGACTGCAGAGTCAGCGCTCAACGCTTCTCCCGTCGTACCACTTTTGAAATTAAATTCGTTTTGAACATCATCAAACTCTACTTTTATGCCATATCGCTTATTGTCGGTACGGACTTCAGGACCGTCGAAAAGAACAGACTCCGTAACAACTTGTTCTCCAAGTTTAATACTCTGTTCAGCGCTTTGGCCAAACGCTGCCATACCAAGGCCGTTGGTCACACCAAGATCAAGCTCTTGTGCATAAACTGTAAAATCCTCAAATCCGACACCCGTTCCATTCCCTAATTGTGAATTATCAGCAGAAAATGTGAACCTTTGATTAGTTTCATCATAACCAATTTTAATGGGAGGATCACGATCATCAAACCAATTGATTTCAGTTGTTGTGGTATTTAATCCATAGTCGGCTAAAGAGGCGGTACCATTTGTAGTTGCAAAAGTATTGAATGTATCTGCAGTGTTATCGGTCAGCACACGTTTCGCAGAATCATTGATTTCACGCATTACTAAACGATTGGCGTAATGAACTGTATCAACACCTTCCACTAATCCCTGTGTATTTTCAAAGTAGGCTTCTACATGATCAGATGGTTTAGCGAGAATTGTGATTGGTGATTCCGTTGCAGCTCCACCATCGGCTGAGACATTTAAGATATCGTCATCAACAACTAGATGGTTTAAGGTGATGACCGTGGTGGGTCCAGCTCCCGCAACTTGATTACGTATCGAGATTTCACCGGAGCCAACTTCCGCGATAAATTTCTCAGAAAGTGTGTCTGCATTTTGCTGGAAACGAAGAACTTCAAGATTAGTAGCTGTGTGATCGCCATCAAGTGTTACAACGAGGTATCCATTTGAATCTTTCGTAAAGTCTACGCTTACGTCAGCCGCAGTTGTAAACATATTGTCATAAACAGCAACATCTGGCGTATTACCAACGTTTGAATAAGCCAAATAACGTTCAACATTTGTTGGGTTTACAGCACCGTCGTCTGTTGCATCTGTAGTTTGGGGATTTTTATGATTAAACGTGATAACGTCATATGCGGTTGGCATAACCGTCGGAGTCGTATCAGCCGATCCAACCAATTTGTGGAACATTCGGCCCGAAACATTCAGCTCATCAGAGCCAGCCGCCGTTGTGTTAACATCCCACGCATTAGTTTCGTCCTGGATACGCGCATTCATGGTTTCATTTATTTTTAGCTGTGCGTGTGTGAGGAAGTCATCAAGCACGAGTCCCGCTTTCACTTCAGCTTCAGTTGCCATGAATGAGTCTGAATGAAGGTCGATAGTAAGCGGTGTTGAAAGACCTTCAGTAGTGCCGTCTCCCGCATCTGTCATAAGATCAATCGTGAATTTTTCATCCACGTTATCTGTGAGTTGGATCTTTCGGTCGTCACCGAACGCCTCTCTGATCGCGTTTTGCACAACCGCGGCTAATTCTTGACCCGTATATGTTCCGGGAGGAATATCAATTGATACTGGGCCACTGTCATCCACATCAATTAATAGAAAGTCTTTGCCCCAGAATGTACCAGGCACTAAGTCTACATCAGCCGTATTTTGGAGATCCTGATACTCCATGGTTTTATAAAATAGCTTTGGGTCTGTAACGATCTCGATCGTCTGTCCATCGCTTAAGTAAGACGCAACATTTTGCCCTGTAAGAGTCGCTGGAGTTGAATCAATGGGATCACTTAGATCATCTGCACGATACAATGGTGAGCCTTTACCTTCAAGAATATAACCCGTGTCGTCAGGATCTGTTGTGAGCCGTCCAAATCTATCTACAAACTGCGCATTCCCTCTAACGTCAGTCGCGCGCGTTAAAGCAGGTGATAACTCTTCGCCATCAACAAAGACTTTTGTATCATACTTATATGTCTGATCTGCCGCGCTCGCATCTTGAGTTTTAATATAATATACGGTAGCCGACTTCGGATTTCCGGCACTATCGAAAATAGTGACGGAGGAAGACGCAGAGTACGTTGTTGGATCATTTGAATCAAATTCTACCCCAGCGTCGATGACAGATGTGTTGGAATCTAGATTTACTCCAACGGAAACGTTCTCAGTAAATTTTGGTGAGCCAAAGTCCGCATTCAATTGTAGAGCTTGAGCGCCTTGGAGGGTCTTATCTGCAACGTTGCCATCGCTATCGACTGGATAGCCCAGCAACGATTGTCCAGCACTATCCACAATAAAGCCATCTGAATTAACATTGAACGCACCATTTCGCGTATATACCACCTGCCCAGGGTTGCCCATTGATTCCACAGCAAAAAAACCTTGCCCAGAAATAGCCATATCGAGCGTATTTGTAGATTGAACAATATTACCCTGGGAGTGCATCTGTACAATTGACTTGGCCTGCGTGCCTGATCCGATGATATTTGTTTGCAGCGGTGTCGTTCCAAAAATATCACCAAAGTCCGTGCGACTTTTTTTGAAGCCATTCGATCCAACGTTCGCAATATTGTTGGAAGTCGTTGAAATTTCAGTTTGAGCGCCTTTCAAACCTGTAAGTGCGGTAAAGAATGACATTAGGTTACACTCCTATTGGGTAAATTTTATTAGTTTGAGCAAAATGTGTGCCAAGTATTTGATCCGAACCACTACCTGAAATTAACTGCTGAAGTGACGTCCAATTCACCGTAATCTTCAACGTTCAATAAGACTTGCTTGTCACTTCCGTTGCCAACCGAAGCCGATACAACCTTAGAATAAATTGAGGGACTGAGCTGTTCGAGACCAGAACCAGTATCAAACATGGCTTCAATGGTTATTCTTTTATCTTGATCAAGGACTTCTTGAGGAACAGACGTCCAAGAAAATCCAACAAGCCCTTTTGGCTTTGGCCCTAAATCATCAAAATAAAGCTCTTCTCCAGTATCCGCGTCTAAGTAGCGAATTTGCGTAGAAAGAGTAGGCTCTGGAAGGTCAAGGACACCATGAATTTCACCCTCGTCATTTGGTTTACCAGTACTTCCTGGAACCAAAACTGAGTGACCGAGCAGGTTCGATGCCGTTGCGATGCGCGCTTGATCAAACTCCTCAACAAGAAGCTTGATCGATTCATTCATTTCTTCAATTCCAGTCACAGTCGAAAATTGCGCCATCTGCGCAATAAAATCTCCATTATCCATTGGAGCAAATGGGTCTTGGTTCTGCAGCTGGGTCGTCATTAACTTTAAAAAGTCGGATTGGCCAAGGGTATCTTTTGTAGCTTTCTGGGTATCACTTGTCTGCGAAATTCCAAGTTTCGCAAAAATCGCTGCTTGTGAACTATTTGGATCGATTGTTGACATAAATAACTCCTATTTACCCATGCTAATTGTACGCATCATCAGACCTCGTAAGGTGCTAACGACTTCAACATTGTTTTCATATTGTCGCGACGCCTCAAGCATCTCGACCATTTCTTCTTCAGTATCTACTGCCGCAGTATAAATATATCCTTCAGCATCTGCCTTGGGGTGCCCGGGCTGATAGACTTTATCTGGCTGCCGATCGACCGCAACAATATCGACAACATCTACTGAAGCGACGCCCGACTTTTCTAAGTCATCAGCATACAATGTGCTAAATACCGGCTTTATTGCTCGATATGCTTCCGCTTCG
>Ga0181598_1003515_pt1 | contig 13519 bp, 7 predicted proteins | sample 041ome_4_FD_153295 | JGI IMG/M metagenome (GOLD analysis project Ga0181598, IMG submission 153295) | Coastal salt marsh microbial communities from the Groves Creek Marsh, Skidaway Island, Georgia - 041404US metaG (spades assembly) | ecosystem: Environmental > Aquatic > Marine > Intertidal zone >...
AATCGTCGGTCGCGAACCGGCGGCGGCACCAGAAGATTTCGAGGACGGACGAGAAGAAGAAAAGAAACGAGGAAAGCCGCCTGAGACGAGAAATCGAAGAAGAAAACGACGAAGAGGACGGTGACAACGACGAAGATGCACATAAAGAGGAGGAAGGAGGGTTCGCGGACGCCAAGAGCGCGAAGAAGACGAGGAAGAAAGAATTGGAAGAGATGGACATCGACGAGTTCTTAGACGCGAGCGATGACGAGGACGAGGACGAGGACGAAGACGATTCAGACGACGAGGACGACGAGACAAGCGAAAACGAAAAGGACGATTCAGACGAGGAAGAAGACGAGGATAACGACGCAAAAACGAGAGAGGAGATGAAACGACACAGGGAACATTTAGAGTCTCTGAAAGAGACGGATCCTGAATTTTACGAGTACTTGCAACAGGAGGATAAAGAGTTGTTGGAATTCGACGACGACGACGACGAAGAGGACGATTCAGAGGAGAAACAAAAGAAGGACGAGAGCGATGAAAGCGATTCCGACGAGGAAGGAGGAACAAACGAGGACGAAGCCTCGAAACGCGCGAAAACGAAGCGAAAGAAATCGGAGAACAGACAATCCGGGAAGACGTTGACGTCGGCGCTCGTGAAAAAATTGTGCGAAAACGCCAAAGGCGGGAAGGCGTTGGGCGCCGCGAAGCATTTGTTCACCGCGTATAGAGCGGCGTGTCACTACGGCGACGAGGAGAATGAGAACGATCAGACGATGTTGAAGTTGGCGAGCTCGAGCGCGTTTAACGATTTGGTGCAGTTTGTGTTGGCGGAGGCGGATGATATTTTTAGAGGCGTGTTGGGAGATAAGCCGGCGAAATCGACGCAAGAGCAATACGATTACGAGCCGATGAAATCAAACAGATGGAAGAAAGTTGAGCCGGTCGTGAAATCTTACATCGGGAACACGTTGCATTTACTCGGACAGTTGACGGATGCGTCGATGACGTCTTTGGTTTTGAGACGGCTGGCTGCGTCCGTGGCGTTTTTGAAACCGTTCGAGCGGTTGACAAAACGCGTGACCAGAACGACGTTGATGTGTTTTTCGAGCGGAGAGCCAAGATTGAGGGTAAGTGCTATAGTTTTACTGAGAGCGATTGCGGCGACGTGTCCAGGACCGGCTTTAGAGAGAGCGGTGAAAGGGGTGTACCGAGCGTACGCGAGCAACGCAAAGTTTATGAATGCGAATTCGGCGGAGAATATCGCGTTTATGAGCGCGTGCGTGGTGGAAATGTTTGGCATCGATCAAAATCAATCCTACGGGTTAGCGTTTGCGTACATTAGACAACTCGCGACGTTGTTGAGAAATGCTTTGGCTCAAAAAACAAAAGATGCGTTCAAATCGGTGTATTGTTGGCAATACATAAACTGTTTGGAATGTTTTGAGCGGATATTAACCGCGCACGCTTCGAATAGAGAGTATAGCAGCAAAGGTTCCGGCGAGCAAACAACAAAAGACGGATCTACTTCGGTTTTACGACCGTTGGCGTATCCGGTGCAACAAATTGCGCTCGGTGCGGCGAGAGTATTGCCTTCGGCGCGATACGCACCGCTTCGCATTCGTCTTTTGAAAATTCTCAATAGGCTTTCGAGGTCGATGGAGACGTTTGCACCAGTTGCACCACTCGCCCTGGAACTTTTGAACTTTTCCGAGTTGTACAAAGCGCCAATGTCAACGAAAGCGCCCAGTCCAGATTTTACGCTCGCTTTGAGAGTTTCTAAAACCGAGTTGCGCTCTCCGGCTGTTCAAGACGTCGTCGTCGAATCCGCGTTTGAGGAGCTCGGCGAACACCTCGAGCAACATGCGTATTCAGTCGCGTTTCCAGAGATTTCTCACGCAGTGACGAGAGAGTTGAAACGATTCAATAAGAAAACAACCGTTGGTAGATTTAAAAAACAGGCGAAGCAAATGTTGGATGCGATTGAACGCAACGCGGATTACATCGAGAGGAAAAGAGATGACGAGGCGGATTTTGCGCCGAAAGACATCGAGAAAGCGAAGAGTTTCTTACACGGAGAGAAAATGGAAGGAAAAGCACCGTTGACGAGGTACGTGAAACAGTTGAGAGATAGGGGGAAGGAAAGGCGCGCGGCAATGCAAGCCATGGATGTGTCTATTCGCTCGAACAAGTCTCACGGCGATGAGTCATCCTCTTCTGATGATGACGACGACGACGGGGATGACGAGGATGATGATCACAGAAGAGGCGACGACGAGGAGGACGAAGATGATGACTTCTTGAACGGAGATAACGACGGTGGCGACGACGACGACGACGACGAGATCATAGACGGAGACGAAGCGTTTGAAGAAATGAAGAAACGCAAGCGTAAGTCAGGTGTCGACGAAGAAGACTTGTACCTCGGTAAGGAAGATTTAGTCAAGGAATTGGAGCTCTCGTCAGACGAAGAGAACGACGACGAAGACGTCAAACCAGTGCCGACGAAAAAAGCGCGGAAGAAGGGCGGTAAGAAGTAATTAGTACTGGTTGAAAGTGTTTGTTTTTTATGAATACATTATTACAAAATGGTTCTCTAAAGTTATCAAAATAAATGTTCCTCAGTACTACGGGAAAAGTTATATAAATAGCTAGTTGTACAAAGAAGTATGTTCTCCTTCACAAACACGCAGTAAAATGGTAAATGTTATGCGCAAGATTAACTGCTGTTGTTTGTGCTTTTCTTGACTTCGTTCGTTTTCCTTTTCGGCGTCGCTTTCGCGTCCACCGCCTCTCCTCCGGTCAAATTCATCAAAAGGCTCGCGTACTGCGCAGCTTGGGCCGACTTACCGCCTTGTTGTTGTTGTTGTTGTTGTTGAAGTAGTAACAATTGTTGTTGTTGCTGCTGCTGCTGTTGAAGTTGTTGAAGTTGTTGCTGTTGTTGCTGCATGAAAGGCGCTCCGCCCAAGTCATTCATCCATCGCGCAACCGCCGCTTGCTGTGCTTGCTGCATGGCAAGAATAGTAGCTTCGGGCGCAGATGTAGCTTGCGCGTTGACGTTGTTTCCCATGGAATCAACACCGGTTCCCCCCGAACCGCCTGAATTTCCACTTCCGGTGGCTTTCTTCCCGCCGCTGATGTTATCGTTGTTCTCGGTCTCGCTCTGCGGTTTCTCACTCGTTGTCGAGGAAGACATGGTTTGCAATATCGCGTTCGCTTCCATGGTAGCCTGAGATGTTACAATAGGCAGTTGCGCTTGCACGAGCGTATTGACGTCCGCTTGCACCATACCATGCTCAACTGACGACATTGCAATAGTTGAAATTGCCGTACCAATTCTCCATCCGGTGATTTTGGCCAACGTGACGACGCGTTCGGAAATATCCGCACCCGGGGAATCGCCGTGAATCATCTTTGCATTTCTCGCGATTTCTTCGCCAACTCTGGCAGCAGCGAATCCAACAAGAGATGCGGCCAAATTGACGTCGTATCCAGCGACGGAAGATAGCAACTGCGCAACCTGGGCGTCTGCGTTGGAAGCGCTGTGCATACCCGCGAGTACCGCGGCGTCCGCGTTGGCTCCCGGCTGACTCCCCACCGAGCCAAATCCACCACCTGCGGCGTTTCGAGCAGCGGTGGCGATTTGCGCGGCCGAAACGCCCGGAAAGTTGAAAGGAAGCTGATTGCTGCCGTTACTCGCCGTCGACGGAACACCAACCATCGAGTTGGGAAGCAAAACTTGCTGTCGAGCGACTGCAGCTGCCGCTGCAATATTCGGCGGTTGTCGCAGGAATGCTGGTCCAGCGCCTCCAAGCGCGTTGCCTGCTGCGCTCGCAAGTCCGGCTAAACCAGCGGCAGCATTCATGGCGGGTGTCTCGGTGTTGTTTCTGCCATCCGCTCCATCCCTATCACCACCGCCATAACCACTCGCATGGTGTACATTCGGAGCACCACGATCTTTGCGTCGACCAGAGCCCTTTGGAAGGTTGCGTTGCGTGCCGCCTTCTGTCCAATATCTCTGACACGCGCGACAATAATGTCGAGGTTGTGATAACAGACCGTTGTTGTAGTAGCAGAAACGAGTTTCGTTTGAGTTACATCTCGCGCAGGGGCGATGGTTGTTCACATCTTCGCGACCAGCAATGTTCTGCTCTCTTTCGAGCTCTTTTTGCGTCTTTTGTGGTTGCATTTGTTGCTGTTGCTGTTGCGCGTCTCGCTGCTCAATGATATCCGTCGCCGGCGTCATCGGCATGTCCCCGTTTTCATCCGGCGAGTTGCGATCTGCCTCGTCCTCGACATCTTCATCCTTCGTAATTTCTACCTTGACTTGCCCACCGCGATCTTTGTCACCTTCTTTCGGCATTTGAATGTTCAAAGTCGTCTCGGCCCCAGATCCGCCGCTACCATCGTTTCCAGACCCTCCGGAACCTTCACGACTACCCCCAGAATTTGCTTGCGGCGACATCCCTCTAGGGTTCGGTTCTTCCGAATTCTTCCCAGAACCACCGGCAGAACCTTGATGCTCGCCAGAATCTGTGTCTTTCTCGTTGCCAGTGTCGTTTCCTTCGTCATCGTCATCCGTGTTGTTCATATCTCTCGCTCCGCGACGCGACGGCGAGTGCCTCGTTTGGCTTTGGTTCCTCTTTGAGCGCTCAGATCTTCGTTCGGATCGATTCTTATCGTAAACATTCTCCAGCACGGTCGTTTCTTTCTTATTCGTCGCGTCTTCATTCGATATGCCGTCGGTATTTTCGTTGCCGGCGGCGGCGTTATCGCCTTCGTTGAAGTGTGCCCTTTTCGACTGATTGCCTCCTCCCACGTTGCGTTCGTTACTGCCGTACTTTTCCAAATCGTGTTCAGGCGCCGCCGACGTGGTTTCTCCCGAATGCGTCGGTCGAACTTTGTTACCGCCCAAACCCGGACTCGCTGCGCGTTTGTGCTTGTTGTTCTCGTCGTCGTTCTCTTCTTCCTCTTTCTTCAACTTGTCGATTTGATCCTGTTTCTTTTCTTTTCCAGCCTTCGCGGACATCTTGCCGCCCAATCCTTTCGATTGCGTCTGTCCTTTCTCATCGCTCGACGTTCCGTTATCAACTTCGTTGCTCCCTTTATTTCGAGTGTCGGTACCTTCGTTTGAACCACCTCGGCCTCCGCTACCTCCACCATCTGTGATTGGATCCGATCCTCCGGAACCTCCGTCGCTATTCCCTCTCTGTACCTTCGCCGGTGCCGCCAGCGTTGCTAAATTCTTCGTGCTATTATTATTATTATTATTATTATTGATCTTTCTCGTTTTTCTCGTTTTTTGGTCCAATCCTGAAGGCAAACTTGAGGCAAACATAATCGCAGCCGTCTCCATCGCGTCTCGAATCTTTGTCAAAGTCGCCGGTTTCTCGATGTACCCGTCAAACATGACCGAGTGCCCGGCTTCGCCGGTCGACTCGCACAAACTCAAAAGCTCCCCATGTTTCAACGCCGTCACCGCAATAACTTTAATCGGCTCTTCCTCCTCGTGCCCAGGCTCTAAGTGTTCTCTTCGGAACTTCTCGTGCTTTCGGATCTCGGCTAACGTTTCGACCCCGTTTTCTTGCGGCATCATGATGTCCAACAAAATGCACTGCACCTCGCCTTGTTTCTCGTCAATGTATTGAATCGCTTCTTTCCCGCTCGTCGCCACCGGCGAGTCTTTAAACCCGAGCTGCTCTAACTGGTTCGTCGTTATCTGTGTTTTACAAAAGAAATCGAGGAGAAAAATGTCAGAAAAAATTTCGTTTGTTATCCCCTATCCTCGAGCGCGCGAGCAAAGAGAGAGAAAAGTACACGTGGCAGGGAAAGGCACTTTTATCCAAAACAAAAGTTTCCGCGCGCGTTCACACGGGCGAAACGAAAACGTACCCTTCTGCACAAACCAATATCGTCCACCACTAAGATCTTCTTCGACGCGTTGTTCATTTGGTTTTGATTCATCTGTTCCTCGTCGTTTAATCGTTTTTGTTGCTGCTTGTTTTTCGCCACCGTGGAGGCTCTCTTCCCTGACGCGGAGCGTCCGGAAAGCTCGTCCAAGGAGGGGAAACGGCCTTGCTCTCGAAGTTTTTGTAACGCCGCGGTGACCTGATTTTGTGAGAGGAAAGAAGAATAAAGTCAGTTTCGCATAATACTATAAACACATAACACGATTTCGTCGAGTGCGTGCACATGCGTGGTTCGCATCGTCGCTCTGATGCGCGCGCGCGTTAAGAAAAACTGAATTCCAAACGAACGATTTTCGACCACGAAAGAGCCTTTTAGACGCACTTTTTCTCGGGTAAAGAATCCGCTGTGATTTATGTCCACGATGCTTTCGAGCGGTTTCATTTCCGCGATTTCCCCGGCACCAATCGCTAACAACAGTTTTCCTAAATCCGAAGTTCTCACTTTACTCGGCGACCCTTCCACGGAGAGCAAGCTGAACGCGCCGGACAACTCGGATTCAAATTCTTGCTCCGTCGAATTTTCCTCCCGTTGTTGTCCTTTTTCCGCCTGTTCGCCTCTTTTCGAAGGCATCGTCGTCGTTTTTTTCTGAGCCGTCGTGCTCCGTCGTCGACTCGGCGCCATGTCTTCCGAACGAGAAAAAAGTCGTTTAGCGCTATCTAAACGTTCGTTGTGTGTTTCCTCGCGTGTTTCTGTGAGTGTTTTATTTCTTTACGCGTGCGCGAGTGGTGGTTTGTAGTGCGCGCGCGCCGTTCTTCTTATCTCAAATTCTGACGAGTATAGAGACGCTTTTTGCCTTTTTCTGCGCTCTGCGCTTTTTTAACCTATCGATAGTGACCTACCCCTCTGTTTTGCGGTGGAAAACGAGAGCGTCCTGCGGTCGAAAAGCGCTCAAAAAACTCGAAGCTCTCTTTAAAACGCTCGAAAAGGAGTTCCTTTTTTTTCTTTTTTTTGTCCCTCTCTGTTCGCTCGTTCGTGCTGACGGCGGCTGTGTTTGTCCTCGCGTTTTCCGTTCTCCGAACGAGCTCTCTCTCGGCTCTCGTTAAATTTTTCCTCTCTCTCGAAGGCGTCGAGGAGGACTTGCCCCACACAGAACCACCGCCATTACAGAAGAGGTGTTTGTTCTCTCCGTGACAACAACACGACACATTTATTACACGCATCGCGCAAAAAGAGAGAGAGAGAGAGAAAGAAGGAAAAAAAGAAGGTTTTGTCATGGGAGCAGCTTCAAACGCAGGGGCGGAGACGCCTACAAACAACCCTTCGTTGCGAGCGAACGAAGACGCGATGCGACAGATCATGCATCTCGTGTTCTCTGAAATCAAACCGTTCGTAACGCAGCACGAACCGGACGTCCCGGAGGATGATTTACCGGAACTCTCCAGAACGAGAGATTTATCGAAAGCTGATTTTACCGTGCAGTGGAGTCGATTTTGCGCGAAGAGGAAGTTGAATCCCGCGGAGTACGTGAAGAATCTCTCGGAAACTATTCAAAAACAAATCGAAGACGGCGCGCACCAGGACGGGTTCATCAAGTCCGTCCAAGGCGTCGGGCCGTACATGAACATTTTCGTGAAGAGGCAAAAAGTTTTTAAACTGGCGATTAACGCCATCATCGAGCAAGGCACGAAGTACGGGTGCACGAACGCCGGGCAAGGGAAGAAAGTTATCATCGAACACACGTCGAGCAACCCGAACGCGCCGTTGCACATCGGGAACTTGAGAAACGTGATGATAGGCGCGCACTTGGCGAGAGTGATGCAAGCGTGCGGGTGTGAAGTCACGCAAGCGTTTTACGTGAACGATTTAGGAGCGCAGATTGGGTTAACGGCGTTGGCGTATTCGAGAATTTATACCAAGATAAAGCCGACGATGAAAATCGACCAGTGGATTGGCGCCATGTACGCGGTGATGAACACGTGCCAAGAGTTGCAACAGGTTGGCGTGCAACCGGGAGATTTAGAGGTACGCTTATTATTTTCTCTCCTCGTTTCTTTCGTTTCTTTCTCGTCGGTTTTACCGTCCCGTGACCAATCAAACAAAGAATAAAGCAGATGATTATTGATTAAAAATTACTTTTTAACTCTCTTTCTGATTACGATGAGGAAACAATCAAAATCACCTCTGACAATATGATGCTTTGTTCTTGCGTTGGACGTGTCAACGAACTCTTTATTCTCTCTCTCTCTCTCTTTGGGCTCTCGCCAACAATATTTCGCGCGTGCGTTGTGCATTCATCACAATCGAGACTGACACATATCCTCTTCCCTCTCTCCTCTTTCCGAAATCCATCGTAAAGGACGCGTGCAAAGCCGGCGAAGACGCCGTGAAAGCGTTGTTAGAGAAAGCCCTAGCCGAAGCCGGAAACGACGAAAAGAAAATAAAAAGTATCAACGAATACTTCGACATCTACCAAGATTTGCGAGGAAGATTTCAAGACATGATGGATATCATGATTCAAGACGTTCGCGAAATTTCAGATATTAAAACCGAAGCTGGTAAACTCAACTTGGCGTACGAACGCCAAGAACCGTGGGCGATCAAAATCTTTCGCAAGATGGTCATCGATTGCTTAACCGGCGTTCAAGAAACTTTGTCCAACTACGGCGTGAAGCACGACCGTTTCGATTTCGAATCCGAGCTCGGATGGGAAGGCTCGAACGATAAAGTTTTGGAGATTATGAAAAACTCTGATTACTTTGTCCCGCAAACGGAGTGCAACGACAAAGGCGTCCCGCAGGGCGCGTATTTAGATATGGACGCGTTTATTCGCGACCAAAAGTTCAAAATCGGCAAAGGCGGCTATCAAAAAGACTACCCGCCGTTATACGTCTTGCGCCCGGATGGTTCTACTTTATACACCTACCGCGACATCGTCTACTCGTTCAAGAAAGCCTCCATGTCGGATTTAATCTTGAACATCATCTGCTCCGAGCAAGATTTGGCGCAACAAAAAGTAGCGCTCGGGATGTGCATGATGAATCCAGCCATGAAAGGCCGGCAGTACCACCTCTCTTACGATTTGGTCAAACTCACCACCGGCAAAATGTCCGGTCGTCGCGGTCGATACTTGTTAGCCGACGACCTCTACCAAGACTTGAAAGACATCATCAAAGAGAAAATGGCCAAGAAATCCGAAGATAAGGGCGAAAAAGTCGACGAAAAAGCGTTCGAGAGCGTCACTCACGAAGTCTCCGCCGCGGCTATGAAATACGCACTCCTTTCGTGCGCCTGTCAAACGCAAATCAACTTTGACATTGCGAAAATCACCGATTTCGAGGATGCCTCGGCGCCGTTCATCCTCTACAACTCCACTCGTTTACGATCAGTCATAGCCAAATACGAATCGAGAGTCGCCACTGGCGAGCTTCCGCCACTCGCGGATATCAAAGAAATGGAATTTGACGAGTTAGTCGACGATAAAGAGTGGGCCTTGCTCATGGAATACGTCTTACCGTTCTCCCAAATGCTGTGCGACGCCGCGTTGCCGAAACTCCCGGAACCTCCCGCTTTACCTTCCTACGGTACCCACAAAGTCTGCGAATTCCTCAACGCCATGGTCCGTGCGGTGTCTGGATATTACGGCCCAGCCGGCGTTCGCATCCTCCCGATGACGAACCACGTCAAAGAAGGCGAACACATGTGGAACAAAAACGCCATGTGGCAACGCGTCCACTATTTGACGGCGTTGCGACAAGTCCTCGACAACGGTTTGCGTTTGTTAATGATCGAGCCGTTGGAGAAGATGTAATAACGATTATTTTATGAAGGACGACGAGGGAGAGAGAGTGAAGGAGAGAGAGAGAGCGCGTTGATAAAGTATTGACTCTCTGATTTAAGTATATAAAAGTAAACCTTCTTAAAATCCTATCGCGAGACTATTGAAGAGCTCTTCCTTTCTTTCGAGATCCAACACTATACCACTCGTACAAAACCACGACACACTTCATAATAATCTTCCGACACCGCAGATTGCACTGTCGTCTAAATTATTTACTCGCGCGCAGTTACTCCTTTACAACGACGAACGAATAAATCATCCACATCATGCCTCCCGTTGTTTCCCCGCGATTAAAATCCTCCCTCGTTCCCGTGCCGACGTCCACGGAGACGAACTTTGAGCCGAACGATTACAAGAAAGGATCGATCGACTACGACGACCTCGCGAATGACCCGAAGCGTAAAGTCGCGTTCATCACCGGCGTGACCGGCCAAGACGGATCGTACCTGGTCGAGTTGTTGTTGGAGAAAGGGTACATCGTCCACGGCATTAAGAGACGATCGAGCGCGTACAATCATCCGCGTTTAGAACACATCTTACAACCCGATTATCCGAACGGAGACAAATTTTTCCTGCACTACGGGGACATGTCGGATTTACACGCGTTGGTCGGGATCGTGAGAGATATTAAACCGACGGAGGTGTATAACTTGGCCGCGCAATCGCACGTGCAAGTTTCGTTTCAAATGCCGATGTTCACCGCGGAGGTTGATGGGGTTGGTGTGTTGAACGTCATGGAGGCTATTCGATTGACCGGGCAAACGACGACGTGCAAGTTTTACCAAGCGTCGACGTCCGAGTTGTACGGTAAAGTGCAAGAGATTCCGCAGTCCGAAACGACGCCGTTTTACCCGCGATCGCCGTACGCGGTCGCGAAATTGATGGGGTATTGGGCCGTTGTGAACTACAGAGAGTCGTACGATATGTTCGCGTGCAACGGGATTTTGTTCAACCACGAATCGCCGAGAAGAGGGGAAACTTTCGTCACCAGAAAAATTACTTTGGCCGTGGCGAACATCAAGGCGGGAAACCAAAAATGCTTGTATTTGGGTAACTTGGACGCGCAAAGAGATTGGGGACACGCGAGAGATTACGTCGAGTGCATGTGGAAAATATTACAACAAGACGTACCGGAAGATTACGTGGTCGCGACTGGCGAGATGACCACCGTTCGCGAGTTTGCCTCCAGAGCGTTCAAGCACGCCGGCATGGAGCTCGAATTCAAAGGCGAAGGCGTGGAAGAACACGGCGTGGAAAAGGCGACCGGTAAAACGTTATTGAGAGTGCACCCGAGATATTTCCGTCCCGCGGAAGTCGAGCAACTTTTGGGCAACCCGGCGAAGGCGTTGGAACAGTTAAAGTGGAACCCGAGGCAGACGAGTTTACAAATGTTGGTCGAGGAGATGGTGGACGCCGATATCGCCAGAGTCGAAAACCCGAACATTCATTACTAATGATACGTTTATTATTGCTATTACTAGCACGAGTACTTTAAGAGAGAGAGAGAGAGATTAAGAGATGTTGTTACTATTACTATTTTTTACTTATAAACATACAAAGAGCTATTCAACTAGAGACACCGAAAAGCGCTCTCGTTTCTTCCTTCTCGCACAAATTGCATCTCAAATCAGAAATGAGAATTCACTTCGTCATCTCCCCACAAATAAATTCGCTTTACAACCAAACATGCAAATCTTTGTCAAAACGGTAAGTATTACGTGTCGTCCTTATAGCCGATGTTGTCTCGTGTTTTCGCATCGTTTGATACCGTCTGCGTGCGTGTATGCGCTCCGATCGCGTCTTCAACGGTCGCGACGACGCGCGGGGGTTTTTGAGTGCGCGAAAAATCGCTCCGTGTCGTTCGCTTAATTTCTTGCCGAAGGGGCGCAAACCCTCCGGGGGTGCAAATCTCTTCGAAAAAGACGATCCAGGAGATTGATGCGAGCGTGCGAGGGTGGATAAAGCGCGTTTCTTTTTTGATGCGCGCGTGGATGAGACGGATGGAACGGTCGTTCGGCGCGTTTACGTCGTTTTGGTCTCGCCACATCGGCGCGCGCGCATTCCTCGATTTCGGCCGTTTTTCCTCCTCTCCCTTATATTTTGGACCTTTTACTCACCCCACGCGTTCCTTTTCTCCTTTATGTTTAACAGCTCACGGGCAAGACGATCACCCTCGAAGTCGAGTCTTCGGACACCATCGACAACGTCAAGGCGAAAATCCAAGACAAAGAGGGCATCCCGCCGGATCAGCAGCGATTGATCTTCGCCGGAAAACAATTAGAAGATGGCCGAACTTTAGCCGACTATAACATTCAAAAAGAATCCACCTTGCACTTGGTCTTGCGTTTGCGCGGCGGCATCATCGAGCCGTCCTTGATCGTCTTGGCGAGAAAATCCAACCAAGACAAGAAAATTTGCCGCAAATGTTACGCTCGATTACACCCGAGAGCGGTCAACTGCAGAAAGAAAAAGTGCGGGCACACGAACCAGTTGCGCATCAAGAAGAAGTTGAAGTAAACTCTCTCGAGAGAGAAAAAACGCGCTTTTTGTATTAGATTATGGAGAGGGGAGAGTTTGTGTAATTAGTTTTTAAACCTTAATAGCAAAGTTAAACGGAGAGAGAGAGAGAGAGACGAGCGTGTGGTCAGAGTCAGAGGAATGAGAGAGAGTGAAAAGAGAGCGAATAGAGTATTCCACGCATTTTAATGTCCAATAAGGCACTTTCCCTTCATATTCAAAATCAACAGTTTTTTCCCGCACACAACACACAAAAGAAGAAGTCGAAGGAAAAGAACTTCCATCGCGGCTTTTGCGCGCACAAAAAGAGAGAGAAAGGGCCTCGATGGAGCTTAGGGAGCGTCGTCTCTCTCTCGTTGTTTTTTGCGTCGTCCTTTCGCGCGAGAACAAACACCAAATCATCACCAGAGAGAAACGAGAAGATCATGGTTGAGGTGATCGAAATTCTCGATTCGGACGAGGAAGGCGACGAACGCGTTCGAATCGTGCAGCAAAATTTTGAACCGCGTTTACGGCCGATACGAGAGGAGGAAGGGAACGACAACACTAACAGTAACAACAACAACAACAGAGACGAGGACGTGGTGATCACGGGTGCGCGAAGATTCCTCTCGGTTTTTCCTCCTCTTCTTCCGTTTTTTTTGGTGAACTGTCCGAGTCTCGTCAAAAAGGGTGCCTATATTTGAACGCAAAAAAGACGCGTCGAAAGATGTAGAGTATTCCTTCGTCGTCAGACTCTTTCTTTCACGTTGTCGTCGTTTTTGTCTTTGAATAATGATAACGCTCGCAATACTCATCGAGACTAGTGCGCGCGCTGACCGAGAATGTTTCTTTCTCTCTCTCTCTTTTCCTCCTGCGCTGCGCGCGGAAAATAAAAACAGGCGTCGGCGGTCAAGAAATACTCCGAGATATCGCACACCCGCGCCACGAGTGCGCGACGCACAAGTTCGATAAAAATGCGGTGCATTTGCAGATGAAGCACTGCGCGAACTGTTGGTGTTACGTGTGCGATTTGAAAGCGCCGTGTGCGCATTGGGCGCAGCATTGCGGCGCTTATCCGTGCTATAAATGGGACGAAGCGAGACGAAGAAAGTTGGCCGGATTGCCGCAGGCACCTGGGAATGTCCCGCCGCCGGAGCCGCGGGGGTTTGGTTTTGGGGGGGCAGGTGATGATGCCGCGAGGAGGTTAGTAGTCCATGGGGTTCATGTGAATCATCTTGCTCAGATCAACGCGTTTGCGTCAAATAGAGATATGGACGAACTGAGAGT
>Ga0181598_1003530_pt1 | contig 13479 bp, 13 predicted proteins | sample 041ome_4_FD_153295 | JGI IMG/M metagenome (GOLD analysis project Ga0181598, IMG submission 153295) | Coastal salt marsh microbial communities from the Groves Creek Marsh, Skidaway Island, Georgia - 041404US metaG (spades assembly) | ecosystem: Environmental > Aquatic > Marine > Intertidal zone >...
CCGGGACGGCAGCCATGGACAAAACGCCCAACAATTTGTTCGGGATGACTCTCAACGCGTTGAAAGTCGGGAAAAAGTACCACTCCGGCAAGATTTCCAACGGCGTGGCGAACGGATCCGCCGGCTCACCCAACTGAGTCGGTTCCATAACCGCCAAGGAGATGGACAACGCGATGGTACCCAAGATGACGACCGGGAAAATGTACAACAAATCGTTCGGCCACGCCGGTTCACCGTAGTAGTTGTGACCCATACCCTTCGCGAGCTTGGCTCTCAACACCGGGTCGGACAAGTCCGGCTTCTTGGTGACGGAGTTGGAGATGACCAAGGAGCGAGACTTGGTGGATTTGATGCTGCGATGATGATGATGATACAAACAGAGAAATACAGACGGTCAGTTTCAGATCGGACGAATGAAGAGAGAGTGAGAGGGAGAGAGGAAGAGGAGCAGACAGAGAAAATGCGGCTTCGAAAGAAAGCTCTGAAAGAAAAATCTCAATCGCGGTCTTCCCCTCTCTCCGCCCCTCTCTCGTTCGATGACGATGGTTTTATCTCTTTTCCTATTCGAATCAAAAATACAATTGTATGTTTTCGAGCCACTCGCGAACGCGTTTCGAGGCAAACCAGATCACCGTTCGCGACAACGCGGATCGGTGCGCGCGATTCGACGAAACTATTCCTCGTTCTGTCCCTCGAAACATCTCCCGAGAGGATTTTCCGTGCGCGCGATTGGGCCTTCATTTTCCGCTCCCCTTCACCGGAGAAAGGAGAGATATGCGTTTTTCTCAAAAGGCGGAAAAACGAAGAAAAACAGGCGACGTAATCCAAAAAAGAAAAAAATCACGTTCGAAATCTACCCCTTACCTCAACGGCGCGAACGGCATGGCGTTCGACACGGACGCTTTCGCGCTTCTCACGGATTTCGTGAAGGTCGGGCGAGCGGTGGAAACCGCGGAAGACGCTTGGATGGCAAACATATTTATGAGTAAAGTGTGTTTTTTGTAGAGGATTTCACGGGACGCTCTTTCTGCTCTTTGCTTTTTTTGCTTCAAAGATCCTCGTTTAGGGTTTGTGTAAAAAAACGCCCCTTGGGGGAGGCCTTCCCGGGGAAAAGGGGGCAAAAAAAAGAGAGAGAGAGAAGAAGAAGAAGAAGAAACCATGGAAGAAACCGCGTCACCACCACCGCTAAAAACAATCTCTTCTGAAGCAGAAGACGCGGATTACATCTCGTCGCTGAAAAAAGCGTTCGACCGCGCGGTGGTGTCCTCTCGACCGCTCCCGACGCCCGAAGATGCGGACGATATCGCCGCCTTGAAAGAGCTCGAGGATGCCGAGAAAGCTGGGGAGTATCTGGAACATTTGGTGAAAACGAGAGGCGACAGAGCAATGGCGAGACGGTGCGCGAGTGATTTGGGCGATTTGGACTCGTTCGGGAAAGAGTTGCCGTTCAAGTTGGAGTTTTATTGCGCGATTTTGGAAGAGGATGGGGGCGCGGTGGAGATGTTGACGAAGTTAGCGAGGAAATGTGAGTTACAGTTGGTTGAGCAACGATTACGGGAAGAGAAGACTTTGATGACTTTAAGACACAGACGGAACGAGTGTCTCTCGTGGATCATAAACGAACACTTCGAAAGAAAAGAGATGAGAGCCGCGTTGAACGCGTGCAGACGACTTTGCGCGACGAGCGTAAAGGACGGCGATAAACGAACGGAACACGCGGCGAGGTCCAAGGCGTTTCGAATTCTCGTCGCTTCCGGAGATGTTTCGACGGCACGCAGAATGCTCGAAACGATCGATGAAGCGAACATAGGTGGACAAGCGATGGTACTGAATAGAGCTTTGTTGTGTACTGCGACTGGTGCATACGATGATGCTCTCCAAAACTTAGTGCAAGGTGGGGTAGGCGGCGAAGCCGCTTGGTGCGCGAAAAAGATCTGCGAAAGCGCTTTACTCGTTCTCAAGGCGCAACCAAAATTGGCATTGAAATGTATCCTGGATGCCATGGCTGCTAACCCGTCTGCGTATCTATCGCACCGCGAAGATGTAGTTTTAGCAGCGCTGGCGAATACCATCGCGTGCTACGATATATCCCCAAGCGACTCGAGCGCCAAAATGGCATTCTTTCGGTTCGCGAAAGCAAACTGCGGCGCGAATGAAACCGTAGGGAACTTTATCCTGAAGAAGCAACAACAACAACAACAAACTGTACCATCGAACCATTAACGCATCAAGTAGAGTAGAAATAGAGAGATAGAGAAACTTAGTTTGTTCACTAGCTTTTAGAAAAGAAAAAAATAATGTACGCGCAAAGTACGGCTGAATAAAAAGCTGTTTGTTTACTAATGATATCAAAACATCACGGGCTATTAATGCCTAACCCTTCAGAAATCCCCCAACTGACTAAATACGCGCAAATTGCCGCTAAACCACCGTTTATTAACATAAACAAGCCGCTCTTCACTTGCGCTTGATTCGTAAACCTCGCCTTTGCCGCCCCTAACGAAAACAGCGTAAACGCAGTTAAAACACACGCGCTCGCAAACAACGCGTCTTCTGACCCGCTCTTCGCCAACCTTCCGATCAAGTAAGGCATCAAAGGCACGAAACCAAACAAAGAAAACGCTATAAAAGTTACCAATCCATTCATAAAGCTGGACTCTTCCTCCGGAGGCATCAAACCCAACTCTTCGACCATCATCACGTCCACGAATATGTCCTCGTACTTTGACATCGTCTCGATGATTATCGTCGCGTCTTCCTCATTCATCCCTCTTTGCATGTAAATCTCCACCATCTCTCTCTTCTCACCTTCCGGAAAGTTATCAAACTCCCACTTCTCCCGTTTCTTCTCCGTCGTCGCGTACTCGTGCTCCGCTTTGCTCGATAGGAAATCTCCGAATCCCATGGACAAACCGTCCGCGAAGAGATTCGCAAAGCCCATCAACAAGACAATCTCCGTGCTCAAACTCCCACCTTTACTCGCCGCGACCACCGCAAACGTCGTTATGATCCCATCCAAACCTCCAAACACTAAGCTCTTAACGTATTTCCCTCCGGCTCCCGCGTGGGCTTCCTCCGCATCGTATTTGATCTCGTTATTACCTCCGTCCGCGTTCGAATCCGTCGCCTTCCTTTTAACAGTTTTCCCTTCGTGCGCTGCTCTCGACGCGGCGACGTCGTTCTCGTTGAACGCGTCTTTCGCGGCCGAGAGTCGACGCGTTAAGTTCATCGCGGCTTTTTCTCTCCTCGGTTCGTCGCCGCTGCGCGCGTAAAGTTTAAAAAGTACGCCGGGGGTGTCGCAAACCTTCCTTTGCGTTTTAAAATCTGGCGAAATTGAGAGAGAGACGTGTCTCGCTCTGGGAAAGAAAAGTGAAAAGAGCTCACAGAGAGAGAAGCGAACGCGCGCCGCGAGCATCATTTTAAAACGAGTTTAACATAAATTCGTTACGATGATTATTATTGTATGCGTTTTTCACATGAACACGTTCTTTCTATGTGCGCGCTTTGACCGCTTCAGGTCTTCCCTTTCCTTTTTCTCCCGCGGTTTGGACGCTCTTCTTCTTCTTCTTCTTCTTCTTCTCTCTCTCACTCTCTCTCTCTCTCTCTCTCGACGCGTTCCACTTTTACTTTTCTTTCACGAAGCTCGGCGTGAACGACTGTTTCCTTTTCACGTGTCTCTGCTCCTCGCGAAATTCGTCCTCGTACTCGTCGTGCGACTCGTTCAGATCTCGATCGTCCGAGAGTCTCCAGACGGAAAACTTCTCTTCCAGACCGGGCGTCCGGTCGTCGCGCAGATTTTGTCTTTGCGAAAGAGGCAGAGGCGTGCTCGAGCGTTCATCCCACTCGACCTCGAAAAGCGAACGTTGTTCTGGATGATGCCACGTTCGCGCGCGTCGAATTGTGTTCAGTCGTTCTCGTTCTCGATTCTCCGGCCCGATGGACTCGTCGACGAGTAAGCTCAAACTCACTCGAGGTGGTTCTCTCTTTTTCTTGTTCATCTTCTTCTTCTTTTCTCCTTCTTTTCTTCCTCTTACCGATACGATGCGAAACGCGTCCACCGCGGTCGACGCAAACGTCAGCAACCCCAACGCAAAATCATCGCTCGTGAACGTCCTCGGCGCATCCTCGTCGCCGTCGCCGTCGCTTCTTCTTCTTCTTCTTCTTCTTCTTCTTCTTCCTCCTCCTCCTCGCGTATTTTTTTCTTCCTTTCCGTCTTCTTCAACTTTAAGAGTAACTCTCACCGGAGCGTTCGGGTAGAGCAAAGATAGAGAGAGGGAGGAAGAAGGAGACAGCGAGGGTGCGCCGAGCGCGCCGCGCGGTGGCGGAGGTCGCGGTGGTGTTGTGGACATCAAAGAGAGGTGCGTCTTTTTGTTCTTTCTCTTTTATATATTTGTGTGTCGGATTTCATCTCTGAAATTTTCTTCAAAATACAACGCTGTAGACTACGATACTTCTGCCGCTGCAACCACTACTACTACTACTACTACCACGCGCGTTCGCGAGGCACGCTTTCCCGATTTTTTACTCCACAAAGAGCGAGCAGTGCACCGTTCGACTCTTTTCTTCGACCGTGAGCAAGCACGCGACTTTTCCTCCTCCGCGATCTTTACCTTCCTCTTTTTCTGCTATTTGCCATCGAGCGTCGACGACGACGTCTTCTTGTTCTTTTTCCTCCTCTTCGTTTCGAACTCGACCTTCAATCGGAGGGAAAGCTTGGTCCACTTTGTCCATGAGGTGTTGAATTTCGAACGTCTCGCCAGTTTCTTCGCTTCGCAATCGCGATTTTGGATCGATGGTATATATTTTATCCAGCTCTATGCCGCACGTTTTGTAGGCGAGCGCATCGGAAGAGCGATTGCCGAAACCGGCAAACATTCGAGTTTTGTTGATATCCACGTCAAATAAGCGACGCACTCGAGTGAGACATCGGATCTTAAACACTTCTGGTTTTCGAGCGACGACTTCGCGGTATAACGCGGTGGATATCGGATCTGGCGCACACATGACCGGGCCCAGCGGCAACGTCTCGCCGTTTTGCGTGAGCGTTTGTAAATACGCTCTCGTGGAGTTGCTTTGGCTAATCGCGCGACTGGTCACGAAGAGGATTTTATACCCGTTGCGAACAATCTTGCGATACAAAGCGGCGATGCCTGGATGCGCGTAATCTTTACCAACCATCGTGTATATGTGACCGAGAACGTCTGACTTCGTTATGGTTCCGTCGATGTCACTAACGACTACTTTATCGTCCGAGTCCCACAAAAACAAATTACATTCTAAAGTTTGCGTTCCAAACACTCTCGATTTGTACGAATACGTGACCGTGTTCAATCCTGGCTTCAAATCTAACGTTTTCAATTCATCTGACGTCAAGCGCGTGTTTCTTCGCTTTCGAGGAGGTTTCGGCGCTTTCGTCCCTTTCTTCTCGTTCTCGTCGTTGTTTTTATTATTAGCCTTGTTGTTACTGTCATTCCCGCTACCACTACGATGATTCCCACTCAATCCTCCCACTTTTGACTTAAACCATTTCTTCGCCCTCGTGAAATTTCCAGACGACGTCGTTGTTGTCGTAGTTACCGTTGGAATCACCTCCTCCGTTCCCGCGGCTTCTTCCGCGGAAGCGAAAGGTGCCTTCGGCTTCGCCGCTTCTTCTTCGTCTCCTCCATCCTCTTCTTCTTCTTCATCCTCCGAGCTCCTACCAGCCTCCTCCGCTTCTTCGATCGCGATGCTCTCCGTCTCGTTTAACAACGCGTCGCTACCTCCTTCTTTGTCCTTTCCTACCGCGGAATTCTTCTTCTCGACCACAGTCGTCATCGTCGTCGTCGTTTCGTCCCAACCGTCGAAATACGCGTCTTCCGGTTTGCAATTTTCGTGCGCGAACGCGCACGATCCGTTCCTGCTCAAGCGCATCTTAAACTCTTCGAACGTTTTCCCGTTCACGCTAAAACTCACGAACGTTTGTTCGTTGCCGTATATTCTTTTGCTGAAGAACGATTTCGCGTTGGCGAAGCGAACGAAGAACGGCGTGCAACGCATGTGGTCGTCGTCGTCGTCGTCGTTCGTCGTCCTTCTTCGCACGACGAGAACGTCGACGGCGCCACCGGAGTTTGGGACGACCGCGGAAACCGCCGAGGCGGTCAAACCGGTCGTGGCGGTCGCACCGATGACGATGGAATCGATCAGACCGGAACCGACGCGCTGCAGCGCGGATTTTTTCTTCTTTTTTACCGCGTCTTCTTCTCGCATGATGATGTGTTTTGTGCGTGCGAGAGTCAGTTAAAAATTGTGAAGAAGAAGAGAGAGAGAAAGTTCGTTAATTTGATGGTACGCTACTCTAATACTACTCGCGTTTGATTGTTCATTACAAAATCTACAATAACACTCTTTTCCTACTACGCGTGATACAAAAAAGCTAAAGTCTGTCGTAATCACGCGCGCGCGCGCGCTATGTGTTTAAGTATAAATGATAAACGTATCATCATAAGAAGGCTAAAGATCCCAACGCCGCGGCGACGGCGGCGACGCTGATGTTATCGTCGATTTTACTCGCCGGCAACGCCTCGACGAGGGCGCACGAGACGCACACGAGTGCGATGACCCCGTAATATCCAACATCGTCTGGGCCACCAAACACGCGATCGTTTGGGAAATATCCCAAAACGCCGAACAGATGCGTTAAAGATACGGTGAATAGAAATCCGGCGACGACCATCGCCGCGCTCCCGGCGAAGGATTTGCGCTCGTCGAACGGTTTCGGCCATTTTTTACCGTTCTTCCCCAGCCGTCTGCCAACGATATCCGCGACTCCGTCTCCACCACACATGGTCGATACGACGAGAAAACTAACCGGCGATTCTCTCCAGAACAACAACGTCGTCAACATCAACACGATCGTGTAATAAAACGGCCCGTATAACAACTCCTCCTTCCCGCCTTCTCGACTCACCGCTCGCACGGCGTTTTTATTCTCGATCAACCCGGACCCGATGGCAAACAACCTGAGCGCCTGTAAACTCGGAACGATCGTCGCGAACAGTTTCGAATACCACTGGTCGCCGAACAAGCACCACGTGATCGCGAAAAACGTCCCCGACGTGACGTGAACGAGCTTCCGAGAGAGTTTCGCCTCCAACACCTCGTTCTTGGCGAGTTGGTCGAACAGTTTCACCCAAAGCAAAGAGCCGAAGATGGTCGCCGCCGTGGCCGTCGCGTCTCGCAGAAGAGGATGCGACGAGGACATCTCACTCGCGACGAGTGCTAAAGAGGAGGTGAAATCTGACGACGCGACCGCACTCGAAGTCGTCGATGCTCTCTTACTTCTTCTTCTCTCTTCTCGTTTTCGATGACGATGGAGTCGTGATTTCCAATCGGATTTTGTCGTTGACGATAATAAATGAGACGAATAATACGAAGACGAAGACGCACAAAAAGAACGCGCAAACCTTCCGCTCTTCTTCGATGACGTCGCTTTCAAACTCGTAGAAGAAGAAGAAGAAGAAGAAGAAGAAGAAACGCGCAGAGCAGGGGAAAGCATCTCGCTTCTCTCTGCTCTCTCCTCTCTCTCCCTTTTTTTTTCTCTCGACTTCTTTGGCTTTTGTTTTTGTCGCATCGCGACATTTTTTTCTGTTTTCATCTCTTTAGGGTTTCATACCCTAATTAAGCCTGAAGTTTTTCTTTTGTGAGATTGGAAGCTTTTTCCTTTTCGCACACGTCAAAACAAAAACCAAAACACTTGAAACACACACGCGCATTAATGTTCAAACGACGAGACTGGAACTACCTCCACGGCGACGGAGTGAGACGAGGAGGAGACGATTCGGACTCGTCCTCGATGGAGAGCATCGGCGGCGTGGTGGATTTATCGTCCACCTCCGCGTCGGAGGAAGGTGGAGGAAGAGGAGACGACGAGGAGGCGGAAGTAACCAACGACGCCGCCGGGGAGGAAGACGAAGAGTCCGACGACGACGACGACGAAGAAGAAGAAGAAGAAAAAGATGATGAAAAGAGGCGGAAAGAAGAAGAGGAAAGACGAAAAAAGAAGAAAAAGGTGAAGAGTAATGCGTTTACGGCGTTGAAATGCACCGTCTGTAACAACTGCCTCGTGCTGTCCGAGGACGCGAAGAGAGAACATTTGAAGTCAAAGAAACACGTGAAAAGAGTGCACAAATTACCTGAAGACGACGAGAGGAGAACCAAGCATCTGTATTTTGTTCCGGCGTCGAGCGATAAGTCGTTCGAGAAAGAAGAGGAAGCGGAGACGCACTTGGAGAGGTTGGCGAGAATACGGAACAAGAGGAAAATGAGAGAGGAAGAAGAGGAGAGGAAGAAAAGACACGTTGGGGCGAACGACGGCGACGGCGAAAAGAAGAACAAAGAGGAGGAAAAGAAGAAGAAAAAGAAGGAAAAGATTGGTAGAAGGCAGATGCAGTCGATTCGAAGACAAAAAGCGGCGGGAAAGAATAGCGATAAAAGTAGTAGCGGTGGAGAAAAAGAAGGTCCTTCGAGCAGTAGCGGTAAAGAGAAGAAGAAGATGAAGCCCGGAAAAAAAGGGGACGATGGGAATAGTAAAGAAGAGCCCGCGAAAGGAATAGCGAAGCGAAAAGGCAAACCAGGGAAACGCGAGCGGTTAGAAATGAGAGCAAAACGAGAAGAGATGGCAAAGAAAGCGAAAGAGGCGGGCGAAAGAGGCGTGAAGAAAGCGCTGGAAGCATCAAAAGTGAAAGAGAAGCAGACGAGTGCAAAGGATCGACGTAGAAGTATAATCGCCAAAGCGAAGAAAAAGCTTGGCATAGAATAGCAGAAGTGCTTGCACACACGTTTGGTTTGAATCAACGAGATTCATTTATAAGAAATCTCTTGCATTTACAACACGATATGAACTTTAGTACAATTTCTGTATGTTTTCTCTCTTCTCTCTCTTTCTCTCACTCTTCCTCACACTCTCTCAACACTCTCTCGACACTCTCACTCACTCTCACTACTACTCTTTCACCCCTCATCTCAAGCACAACTTTAGCCCTCTTCACTTCCGATTTGTTTTCGTATTCATTTTCGTCGTCGGTGTTCTCCTCAGATGCTCCTTTTTTCTCGTTGTTCTCGTCAGAGGAGTTTCCACCCGACTGATTCGCCTTCTCCACCGACTCCGTCTTGGTGCCATCGCTACCTGCCTCGTTTGATGCAGTTTTTTGGTTTTGCCGACCAGATCCGGAATCGTTTTGTTGCTGTTTATCTCCACCTTCTTCAGAGGTATTATTTGGAGGAACAGAAGTTGCCGGAGCACCTTTTTTGTCGCCGTTTTGCTGTTGCTGTTGTTGCGCAGCAAGCTGCTCCTGCTGCTGCTGCTGAAGCCGAGCCTCTTTTACAGCTAACGTGTTCCCATTTCTCTCGCGTTTCCAAAGCCCAACCGGTCGCGGCGAGTTGTTTTTAGCAAAATACAAACCGCACGCGTTGCACAAACTCCCCTCGCCGTTCCTCTCTTTCCGCCAAAACGGAGAGGACGTGCACTGACAGTTTACGCACACTCGTGCCGCTACGTCAGATTTCCGTTTACGCGACGTTCTCGTGCCGGTCGTTTTCCCACTCGCACTTCCTTTGTTTACGCTCACGCTGTTCATTCCATCTAGCTTTACCGGCGTATATTGCTGAGGCTGTTGATAGTATCCAGGCGGGTAGTTAAATCCGACCGCACCTGGAAACGGCGTGCCTCCTGCAACTGTCGACGTTTGTTGTTGTTGTTGCTGCTGTTGCTGTTGAAATGCGGCTGTAAATTGCGGATTCATCATCGCCATTTGCATGTACGAGTTTGCGTTGGTCATGTTGAACATTCCTCCTCCTCCTCCTCCCGGCGCTGGTTGTTGCTGATTCGACTCGCCAGTTTGCTGCTGCTGTTGTTGCAACATCATCATTTGATGCATGTGCTCCTCCCCAGCGCTCGTTCTCGGTGTTCTCTGCTGCATTTGCGGCCCACCCGCCATGCTCTGCGCCATCGCCATTTGGTAATAATACGCCTGCGCGTACTGCTGCATCGCCGCCGCTTGCGCGTACTGTTGTTGCTGCATTTGCATGTGCTGCTGTTCGCTGGCTGAAAAAATCTTTGCGTTGGACGTCGCGTTATTCATATCATTTTGCTGCTGATACGCGGATCCTCCTCCACCTCCATTATTCATCTGCGCGTGCGCCGCGTGGCTCTGCGCGTGCGCCTTTCCGTTCGCATTCGTTCCAATCTTCTTCCCCGCGCCGTTTGTGCCGCCGGACATTATTGATTGATGCCTCCAAGAAAAGCGTCCCGAACAAGGCAAAAGATACGAAAAAAAAGATATTCGGCTGCCGTCCGTTTAATTTACGCGGAGCGTCGATCCCAACTTTTTCTCTCTTCAACGATTCAAAACGCTAAATCTCTTCGCAAATATTTATGATTAAATATACGCGCCACTCAATTCTGCGTTTCGATTCCTAATCGCTCGTTCGCGTCCGGTAGCCTCAGCGCGCGGTCGCGGATTGCCTTTTTTTCGAAAATTTCAGTTGCTGCTCTCTCTGTCTCCGATTGATTTTCTCTCTCTGTGCCAATCAGAACTTTTCTCTCTCTCTCTCTCTCCACCGTCTTTCTTTCTTTCTTCTCTCTCTCTCTCCAAAAAAGACGCGCCTTTCCCACTCCCTCCTTTACCCACTCATCGTGCCCGTCTCAGATCGCACCAGAGTCGCGCGTGTGTGTGTGTGTGTGTGTGTTTTGCGACCGAGATTTACGTCGACGCAGTGTGCTTGTATGAAGAGAACCAGCTCTCGAGAAAATTTTTTTCCCACGCGGATTTTCGCGATTTTAATCCACGCGTATCTGGACACTTTTTTCGCAAATAATTCTCCGCCAATTAAAATTTTTTCCTCTCTCGATCGATGTGTGCGCCCGAGAACCAAAAGAGAGATCTTGGGATTTTCAATTCAATTCGTTGGGATTTTTGTGTTCACAGAGCACCAGGGAAAAAAATACACGATTGGAAACTCCAAATAAAAACACACAAACAGGAGAAAAGAGAGAGAAATAGAGAGAGGAAGATGAAGTGTAAAGTGTTCGCGGCGACGACGAGGTCGTCGCGCAACATGCGTCAAATGGAGATGGAGCGCGAGGCGTGTTCGGAGCAGCAAGTGCAGTTGGACGTGAAGTATTGCGTATGCCGGTTTTATCTTTCTTGTTTTCTTTTCTCTCTCTTTCGTCTTTGTATCTCTCTTCTTTTGTGTTCCGGCGATGATGACAATAACAAGTCGCTGAGAGACTCGCAGATGTGGCGAGACGTTGAAGACAACACAAACCCTTCCTTGTTCTTTTTCTGAGCCGGACGCGCTCTACGCGCAGACGAAAGAGATCGATCTTTCGCGCTCTTCTTTTTTGTATCTAGGAGGGAGAAAAAAATTTTAACGAGGTTTTTTCTCTCGTTCATATTTAAACGCAGGGCATATGTCACACGGACTTACACTTCATCGCGCACGACATCGGTCAGCACAGCTATCCGTTAGTCCCGGGACACGAGATCATCGGCGTAGTTACGAAAGTCGGTTCCGAGGTGACTGATTTAAAAATCGACGATGTAGTTGGCGTCGGATGTATGGTCGAGTCGTGTCTCTCTTGTTCGTCGTGCGCGAACGACGAAGAACAATATTGTAAAAATATTCCGACGTGGACGTACGGGGCGTATACAAGACACTCTTTACACGGTAAGAATCAAGTTCAGACGATTGGTGGGTACTCAGATAAGTTTGTCGTCGACCACCGATTCGCCGTGAAGTTTCCTTTCGCGAAGGACGATTTCAAGGAAAGCGAAGGCGAGTTCGACGCGGTGTTGGCAAAATGCGCCCCGTTGCTGTGCGCGGGAATCACGATGTATTCGCCGTGTAAGAAATACATCGACATCGTAAAAAAACGAGACAGTTCGTCATCAACGCCCGTTAAAGTAGGTGTGCGAGGTCTCGGGGGTCTTGGACAGATGGGCATCAAAATTTTATCGAAGATGAACGCGGAGGTGTTTGCAATCTCCCACAGTCCGAACAAAGAAGAAGAAGCGAAAAGAATCGGCGCAAAACATTTCGTCTTGTCGTCTTCCATCACCGCCATGAACAAACTCAAACGCGACCATTCGCTCGATATCATTTTAGATACCGTCGGCGCCATTCCTACCGAGGAAGACGCATCTCCATCTTCTCCAGAAAGCAGCCCGAGCTCGAGAGGGGATAGACGCGACAAAGTTCCTTCGCCGCAAGAGTTTTACGACCAAGTCGTCGACGCGCTCGCCACGCACGGCCATTACGTCTTGATCGGTTTAAACACGAAACCAGTTTCAATCACGGGAACCAAACTCATTTGGAACGACATCTCTTTACACGGTTCGCTCATCGGCGGCATGAAAGAGACGAGAGAGTTGGTTAATTTCTGTTGGGAACACGAAATATTCCCAGACGTGGAAATCATCTCCGTCGGCGATATCCCGAAAGCGTTGCAGCTGTTGGAGAAAGGGAACGACTCGACGAAACGATACGTGATTAACGCGTCCACGTTTGATTAAAAGTACGCGTTCATTCCGGCAATGATGATTACAAATGTTTTTTCATTCTCTGAAATGAAGTCGTGATTGACAAAAAACACCGTTCCTTCACTCTGAGCCGGAAAAACTCGTCTTGTAATAATAAATACTTTCACACGCTTCACTTTTTCTCTCTCTCTTTCTATCCGCACACACACACACTTACACAAATACAAAATGTCCGCCTCCTCCTCCTTCCGATACAAAAAAGTCGACATGAACTACGCGCGAGTCGCGGCCGCGCTCGTCGTCCTCCTCCCGTCCAGCGCATTTCTCGCGCGGCTGTACAAAGACATGAACGCAGAGTGCGCTTTTTATTGAGATTTCCAATTTCCTTTCTAACCGACGACACTTCTTCTTCCATCTTCAACCGCGCGCGCAGAGACCCGATGGAAGAAGCCAACAGACGGAACCGAGAACAGCAAAAGCCACAGAAATGAAAACATAAAAAAAAACGGGAATTCGCTCTTATTTAGAAAGTTTTAAACGTAGTAGCGCACACGGTAGCAGTCATCATTCACGCGTAACATCCACGTGAATCTCACTTTCTCTGTTTTTTTCCCGAGACGTCTCTTCACTTTTTTTTGCACACAAAAGCATCAAAGTCGCCTTCCCTTGACACGCGCGCGCGCGCTCCCGCGTTCCCTCTGTCTCTTTTACTCTTCGTGCGTTTTTTAAAAGAAGACAGAGAAAACCATGAGCTACGCGTACTTGTTTAAATACATAATCATCGGTGATACGGGTGAGTGCTTTATTGGGAAAGCGAAAGAAGCGCAAACAGTTATATAAACGCTTCGAAATCAGAAAAAAGAGTGACTGACTCTTTCACTCTTTCTCTCTCTCTTTACGTTCAACAGGCGTGGGCAAATCGTGCTTGCTGCTGCAGTTCACCGATAAGCGGTTTCAGCGC
>Ga0181598_1003532_pt1 | contig 13478 bp, 12 predicted proteins | sample 041ome_4_FD_153295 | JGI IMG/M metagenome (GOLD analysis project Ga0181598, IMG submission 153295) | Coastal salt marsh microbial communities from the Groves Creek Marsh, Skidaway Island, Georgia - 041404US metaG (spades assembly) | ecosystem: Environmental > Aquatic > Marine > Intertidal zone >...
CACAAACCAAAAGAATTCCTACTTTTGTAATGTGGCTAAACATCAAGGGCGAACAGGCTTTGAAAAGGAATGTAAATGGAGTGGACCTAAAAATCCATTTCCAGCACTGCCCCTAGGCTACGACTGCATTAATATGGGACAAGGTATGAGGTGCGAAGAGGTGAACAGCACCTTTTTTTCGACTCGTCATAGACCCCAGTTTACAGCCACTAGAAATGTGGGAGGAATGACATTCAACGATGCTCCGGCGGCCAAAAAAATGTGCGAACAATCTTGCAATTAAAAGTGTTATTCTGTGAAAGATTATTTTAAAATATTACGTTTATACCATTTTGGTTTTGTATCACGTCCTTTGTTCCAATTTAAAACCCATTTATCGCTACCCTTGATGCAGTAATAATTACGATAAGTTTGAATCCCGTTCAAACGACCTTGATCGTTGTACACGGCGCAATCGTCAAAGAGTTCGTCGTTTATTGCGCAATCAAAGTATTTGCAACCCAAAGGCAAGCCTGTAAGAGCTCGTTTTCGGAGAGGAGGATCTTCGGGTGTATTCGAAGCGCTAGGAAAGCCGAGAATTGCTAATCGATCTAGATGAGACTGGCATTTGTGAACCTTGCCATAACGTCGAGTGTATTCGAAGCATAAAGCAAAACCTAGTTTGATTGCCCAGTTGTAGTGAGCTTTGTCGGCTCGAACCCATTTCGCAGAAGGATGATTCTTGTGTGTACACTTGTACGGTTTATGCGGACAAGGGTCGTTCGGAAGAATACTAGAAATCTCTACGCAACCAGGTTGATTAAGATGCCAAGCTGAATATAAAAGCTGGCATGTTTCAAGGATCATCTTGACGCAGTGTTTGTCGCAGTGAACCAAAGCTGCTTTGATTGGGTCGGCGTGTAAAAGAAAAAGATTCATAGTCCTTAGAGTATGATAATGTGCTTCATTATATTTTTTTAAAAAAAAATCGTTTTAAAAAAAATATGAATCCATATCCTAAAAAAAAAGTTAGATTTTGGGGAGACTCTAATACAATTAAAAAGCCTTGTGCTAAGAAAACGGCTTACTTTAAAAAAAAAGATCCGCCGTATCGAATGATCGTTCTTAGTTTAGTTTGATCAAATCCGTTGAAGCTTTTGATCACTTAATAAATTTTTTATAATTAATTTATTAGAAAGTTGTTCGTGTCCAAACTTTTTCCAATCAAAAGTGCACTGATGACTCGCTTCACTTTTGTGTTTGGCACATACAATCTTTCCACATCTGCAAGTACTAGCTGCTTGAAAGACGAATGGTATTTTTTTGTTGCATACTGAACATCTCATTTGCTTTTTTATTTTTTAGTCGGTATATAATTTACCATTTTAAACAGGTCATATATATTTAATAAAATGTGGAATAAATACATTCAAAACAATACTAAGCTTGCTGACAGGTTCAACAAAATCTGGGGCGATTACCCCCTTCCTAGGTCTCATCGAATGGTAGAACTGTCCAGAAAAACAAGTGATCTGAGCAGGCTGAAATGGTTATCTCAAAATCTGTACACACGACGCGTCAAGTTGTTCGGAAAAGGATTGATTGATTGGAATGAATGGGTCAAGAAATCGTCCGAAGAGATTCAGATGATCAGGAAAGAGCTTTCTAAAATTGGAGTATCAACATTCGAACAGAACAAACTACTGTATGATTGCGGCACGAGCGGAGCGCTTGAGATAAGGTTAATGAAAATGTTCACACGGAAAAAATCATACTTATCATACATGGATAAAAATTACGAAGAAGAGATTGAAGACCTTGAATCGGGCTTATTCTCAAAAAAAGCGACCGACTGGAACACATCAGATTTTATTTCTTTGTTTACGGTTTCCAACATCGCTATACTGGGCTTCTTCAACTTGCTTGAACTAGCTCTTAAAAAATATCAAAACGTAATCAGATACATGCCTTCTCCGGAACATCACGGCTTCTACGTTCATGTTTCAAAGGTTTGGATACCTTGTCCTTCTTTGTGGGAGATTTGCAGGCTCTTAGAGAATTCGTTGAAGAAGTTGATACCAGAATTCAAACAAATGTCCGAAGAGTATCTTGAGTTCACCTCTTGTAAAATTCCTGACGACCCTTCGGACTTTTCAACCTGGTTTGATCGTTTGTTTGTTTCTGGAAACTGTTCTAGTACAGAATTTGTAAACTTATTTGAAACGGTGTGGATGCTAACTGAGTACACCGAAGACACTACAGAACCAGTACTGTACAAATTAGTTAGACAAAGAGCAGCGCAAGTCGTAGAACAAACAAACGAAGAGCTACGCAAAACTGTACCGTACGATTTAGAGTTTTACGACTCAAACAGAGTGAAAGGTGAAACTACAATCAAACAATTATTTTGTCCTAATGCGACTGCATCAGAGCTACAAACAAAATCAATTCAATTTGCTACACGATGGAGAATGCATGAGAAATCAGGAAGAATCAGACAAAATGTAGTTCAAATTGATAGATGGAAGTAGTCACAAAAAAAAGCCCCCATGGCTGAACCTATCGACAAGGTTCAGCCATGGGGGCTTTTTTTTTTATTTTTTTATTTTTTATCTAACTTAGCGCTGCAAGTTTCGGACGCGCTTACTCATGAATTTGTTATGGTATGAAACTAGAAAACTTTTAATCTTTTCAACTTCTTCAGGACGGCGAAGTAGTGATCGAGGACAGCCTGTAGTGCGACGAATAATTTCAACTGCTTCGTTCATATTACGAATACGAGTTCCGTGTTGCTTGAACAAGCTTCGCAACGCATTATTGTCGGTAGGAATTTTAAGAATAGACCCGTAATCGTAATCGGCCGTTGGTGAAGGGTACTCGACAACACCGTCAGCATTAGGGATGTTCAACTTATCGAACGCGTATGGCATGTCTAGTCCCGATGCTTTCAACAAACGATTCCGCAGATCACGGACGTTCCCGGTCGTAGGAATATCGAACTCTCGAAGTTCTTCTTGAACACGTCCTTTCTTCATCTTCTGAATAGGAATATCGTATTCTTCGATCTTAATCTCATCCAGAGTTTCATAGTCCCAGTCAGTCATATCATCGTTCTCGTTTTGGACTTCGTCAAGATCATAGTCTGGTTTGTTTTCCGCGCGAATCTCTTTGATGCGGCTTAGAACTTGTTGACCGGTTTCTGAGACTGGTTCCTGCACATTGTCGTAATCATTCTTACGATTGGCTTCGGATGCATTGCCTTTTGAAACCTCCTTGTCCCAGAGATCTTGAGGCAAAAATCCATGAGGTTCGTCTTCATAGGTTTTCATACGCTTTTGGTACTCTTCCTCAGACTCTTTGCACTCTTCAGACTCCTTGCATTCCTCAGACTTCTCGGCAATTACTTCAGGTTGAACAACCGTTGCCTTGGACAGCTTTTCATCGTCGAGTTGTTTTTTCAGTTCTTCCAATTCCTTCCATTCCGCAGTATCCTCGACATTGGGTAAACTCTTGAATTTTTTCCACATAGAAGAAAGTTCTTTCATAACAGCACGGCCTTTGAAACCTTTGGCGACGACTTCGTCTCGGTGAAGTTTAGAATAACACAGGTAAAGAGTCGTTCCTCGAATCGGTTTGGATACAACGATGCCAGAAGTCGATGCTTCAGATTCGTATCGAAGCTTATCATCCTTGCTCATCTTCACATACTTAGCTTTCTCGGCCTTGCTAAGGGCGTTCCAACCAGAACGAATTGCAGAAGTAATAGCCTTGCCAGACAAACCTTCAATTTTAAGACGCGTCCGAGTTTCAGTTGCATAGAAGCTTCTCGCAGTACCAGCCTTCTTGATCTTCTTGTTCTTGTTAGACTTCGTCGTCGTAGCCTTAACGGGTTTCTTCGACATTGCAGTGATGATAGACTCCATCGCTTTGTTCACGAGAGCGATAAGTTCCTCTTTGGCGCAATGATCAGCATTTAGATCACTAATAGCCAAAGTAATCTCAGTAGTAGACTCTTCGATAAGATTGATGACAGACATATTGAGTTTTTTGATTTCAAAAAAAATCAAAAAATTTTACCATTTTACATCGATTCTTAACATTGGGCTGCATTCATAATTGAAACGTTTTCTGTTTTAATAGGTACAGACGCCGTCCACTTGTCTAACATACTTCTAAGACTACCTGCATCAGGGAATGCATATCCTCTTTTAATAAACACTACTACAGTGTCTGCATCTAGTTCTCGTTCGAAAGTACTCTTTACAATTCCTTTGTTGTACGGATCAGCATATCTATTCAAAACTGACTCGCACATATTGGACACATTACAAGTCTTTTTATCCGTAGCTATCTCAGACACACGCACATTTTGAGATAGAACAGAATTAATAGTTCTGTCTAGATCTCCATCGCAACCATCTACAGTGACAACAACTCTTTGAAACTTTGGATGCGTTGGTGTAAGTCCATAAGCCGCTAAAATATTTTTGGAAGTTTTATTACTGGTGTATACATACAAAACTGATACCAAAATTATTATTGTTATTAAAATTGGAAATATTATTTTCAACCGCTTCATTTATTATAATTTTAATTATTTATCAACTTCCTTGCCTCTACCTCTACCTCTGTCTCTACCTCTACCTCTGTCTCTACCTCTACCTCTACCTCTACCTCTACCTCTACCTCTGTCTCTACCTCTACCTCTACCTCTGTCTCTGCCTCTGTCTCTGTCTCTGCCTCTGCCTCTGCCTCTATTTCTGTTATCTCTGTTATCTCTGTTATCTCTACAACGGACTTTTTTATTATTCGGTTTAGTTCTACCAGCGCCCCGTGATCGACTTCTGGCTTCGGCTGGAGTCAATCTTCTCATAGGACTTTTTCGAGTCTTTTTAGGATTACGAGATAGTTCACGTGTCGGTTTGATTCTTGAAACGAAAACACGCTTTCCTTCTGCATTTCTTTTAAAGGTTTCTACAAATTCAATTTCACCTTTCGATGACTTGTTATGTTTAATAGTTAAAGTATATTTGAGGTTATCCGGAGACCATTCGTGGATATGAAGTTGGCCTTTTTTATTTTCAAACATTACACGCTTTTCAGAGTCGGGATTCTTTTTTCCATAGTAGTGAACGCCTCTCCAAATATAACCTTTGTTATTGGGCATTTTTTCGAGGTTGGATCTTATATACCCAGGCAAAGATTTATGAACCCGTAGCAAGTAATCGTATCCACGTTTGGAACTACGTTCAGCGTATCTTGCTTCGCGTCTCGCTTTCATAGTTTTCTTATAATATTCTATGGAAATCACGGATTTATTTTTTCGGTCTAGGATTTCGGCAAGCTTTTGTTGCCTTTTAATTTTAGTTTTTGCGTTAGCAATCGCTGTATCAGCTTTATATTTTTCCTTCAATTCTTTGTCTAACTCTCCCCTGTTCAAAGCGCATTCTCGTTTCTTCAATTCTAATAGTTCGTTCGAAAATTCTTCGTTTTCCTTCTTCAACTTTTCAATCTTGTTCCGACTGAACTCTAATCCACATTTAGAATTTCTTAATCTTTGAATGGCATTTGCGTTGAACTTCATAAAACTTTCAACATCTCGCGATCTATTCTTAATCTTATTACGTTCGGGAATACGAATGGATTCCATGTTTTATCAGTATAATTTAAAAAAAACGGAATCATTTTAAATTAGGTTAAAGTGATTACTTTACATTATAAAAATGGCAAACCTACTGAGCTATACATTTGTGAAACTAAGAAATGCAGGCATATTACCTAGTTTCAATATATCTTCTGATAATGACGATGCTAATGCTAGCATCGTTGAGACTGTAAAAGTTAATAATTTGAAAGGCTATATTTGTCCTGTGTTCAATCCAGAAACCGTAGAAGAACTCGATGAAGATGGGTCAGCTCTTATCTTCTTTGAAGCATCTTCGGATACAGTTTGGAATGAAGCTGTTCGAATCTTCGAACGAAGTGGTTATAATGTTCTTCAATCCAAAAATAAACAAAAATTCGGCGTAATTGTGTCCGACTCCGAAATCGATGTACCGACTTCTTCTTACGTGTCTAAAAGCATGTCTGATTCTGGTTCTGACTCTGGTTCTGATCACGAGGAAAGAAAAGTCGAGGAGAAGAAAGTCGAGGAGAAGAAAGTCGAGGAGAAGAAAGTCGAGGAGAAGAAAGTCGAGGAAAGGAAAGTCGAGGAGAAGAAAGTCGAGGAGAAGCTTTTTATCAAACCCGAAGGACAAAAATGGGCTGATAAATTTCGTCGAGAACCAGAAGATTTTAGAAATAAATTTGCTCGATGGAATAGAAAAGAATTGATTGCGCTTCTGATTCGTCTTGGTGGTCCAGATTATACAGAAGTAAAGAGAAACAAGAAGCAGATGCTCGAAGAAGTTTCAAACTTTGTATCCGAAAAAGTAAAAAATGGAGAGAAATTAGACTTGCATCGGCCTAAAAATGTTCGAGTGTTTAGATATACTCGTAAAAAAAATAATTAAATTAAATTTTTATACGTTTGAGAAGTATAAAAATGATTAATTAAACATTTGAAATAATTTAACAAAATGTACACAAGGAAAATGTCTTCAAGATTCATAGAGATGTTTCAAGCTCGAGAATACATCGATATCAACGTTGGGTCAATTGATAAGACTCCTCTACAAATCGATGCAATTGATCCCAAAAACGATAACAATAAAGTCAGGTTATTGTACTTTGATATTCCGAAGTTTAACGTGCGAACAGCTGAATCATGCGTTCGAAATTCGGATGCTAATCACCTGATTATCGTGTATCGTGATTCAATAACATGTTTTGCTAGAAGAGTTTTGGAAATCAAACATGGGCTTGTTACAGAGTCGTTTCCAGCTAAGGAACTCGAAACAAATATCACAAGACACGTACTTCAACCGCTCAAATTCGTAAAGCTTTCTCAAGAAGAAAAGAAAAATTTTATAGAGAAATGGGGAACAAATTTTCCAAAAATGCTTGAAACTGACAAAATCGCTAGATACTTCCATTTTGTTAAAGACGACGTCATTGAGGTTCATCGGAAGAACGGAGACGTAATATATCGCATCGTTGTTTAATATTTTTATACTATCGAGTAGTATAAAAATATTATTTAGTTCTGTACATAGAAAAAAAGCTTTCCGTCCATACTCACGAAGTTATCGTTGTGTGATAGCAAGTCTTCATACGTTCCAACTTCTTGAACAAATTTGTCCGTGTCATCGAAGTAATACCAAGTATCTTCTACCTTTGCATACACAGTGTAATGAAAATCTTTCCATACAACAACTGCTGATAGTTCAGATGGAAAATCTTGATATTCTGTTCCGCTGAGATTTAAAAACTCATCGGGAATAACTTCGATATCGTTTTCGTATTCTCCTCTAGAGTTAAGTCTGGTCAAATCAAATACGATTAAAGGAGGGTTATTGAAGGTTGAATTTTTTTCCATGTGTTTATCGATTACGTCTGATAAATCATATCCATTGATATCTTTCAAAGGTCCTGTTTCAAGATTTATCAACGGACTTACGAGCAGTCCTTTGGAATTTTTTATTTTTAGACAAGGGAAGAGATGGACTAAATATTCCATGAATACAGAAGGGTCGTTCATGCTAGATCTATCAAAGCGTTCGGTGTTGTTGAGAACAGGGCATTTTTTTGCAGACTGTCTTAACTCATCGAGAGAGATATAATATTTTGATTCGTATGAGTGTTCTTCTAGTTCTGCTGCCACATCACGTATAATAGATTGAATATGATGTACTGACTTCTGATCAGAGCCACACACTTTTGAAGAAGGTGTGCATTTTATAGAGTTCATTGCTTTGACTGCCGCATTTGAAGGGTCAATAAATAGTGCTGTGAGAACTACGTCGATGTAGCATGAGTTTTTTTTATTTTTCAAAGGTTGATTCCACATTTGTTTATATTATTATTTTAAAACGATTATCATTTTTAAAATCTATAATATCAAAAAAATGGATACACTGAATGATAAGAAAACCTGGAACCTAGTGAAAGATTACTTGAATAACAAAGACGGATTAGTCGATCATCAGATAGAGTCGTTCAATACCTTTATAACGAATGGGATTGAACAGATCATCGATCATGAAAATACTGTAAGTATCAATCATGATTCATATTCCTATTCAATCAAATTTTCGAATCCATACGTAGGATACCCGTCGGTGATAGAAGCGGATCGTAATCTGAATGAATTGTATCCGGAGAAGTGTCGTACTCGAGATCTAACTTATGAAAGCCCCTTGTTCGTTGATATAGACGAAACTTCTGTTTCTAGTGCTACTCAACGTTCAACGCAAACAGCGCACAAGCGTATTATGATTGCACGGCTTCCAATTATGTTGAGATCTTCAAAATGTCACTTGAGCAAGATGGGCAAGAACGATAGAACACTGAAAGGTGAATGTACTTGGGATCGAGGAGGCTATTTTATTATAAAAGGAAAGGAGCGCGTGTTGGTGTCTCAAATGAGAGGGATCTATAATCGGATTTTGGTTCACAAGAACAAGAGTGCTTCCAGGTACGTGTATTCTTCTGAAATGCGGAATATTTCTACAAGCACTGCTCACTCTGTGTTGCTTTCTTGCGGTATAACAAGCGATATGAAGCTTTATTTTTCGTTGCCGTACGTCAAAGACAACATTCCAGTCGGAGTAGTTCTTAAAGTTTTACTAGGAAACAATGATGTATCTTTAAAAGATGTCGTGTTTCCAGGAGGATTCGAAAAGTGGGGTATAAGCGAAGATGAATCCGTTTTTAAAGACACGAAACATATCCTTTCTTCAGCTGAACGAATGCTATCGAATGTAGGCGACCTTGAAGAGTGTAAAGAATTTATTGGTTCACGAAGTTTGTATGCAGTTCGAAAAGATGGGCGTAGCGGTTATGCTCATCAAGTTGTTCATCACGAAATATTTCCTCATTTGTTCGAAGATGATCCTGACGAAGGCAAGTTGTGGTTGCTTGGAGCACTTATTAGGAAACTCGTACTAGTTTACATAGGAAAAAGAAAGGTAGATGATAGAGACGATTTTGAACTGAAACGTATTGATTCTCCAGGTCAGCTGTATTCAGATTTGTTTCGAACACTGTTTAAAAGATTTTGTAATACAATTCTTCTGTATCTAGAAAAAAAGAAGCACCGCAGTCCAGATGCAGTTTCTTTTCTTACACGCCTTAGTTTAATCACGAAAGGCTTAGCGTACTGTTTCCAAACTGGAAACTGGGGAGCAAGAAAAAGTAATTATGTCAGACAAGGCGTGTCGCAAGTGTTGTCCAGGCTTACGTTTGGTGCAACCTTGTCTCATTTGCGACGCATTTCTATTCCGGCTGCAAAAGAAGGTCGTAATAGTAAATTGCGTCAAATTCATGGTTCTCAGATAATGTTCGTAGCACCTTGTGAAAGTCCGGAAGGTCAAGGCGTAGGAGTAGTCTTAAATTTAGCGTTGTTGACAACAATTACTAATGACATTCCAAGTTTTATTATCAAACCACAGATTGTAGACGCTATCGAAGTGTTTTCAGATGTAGAAGAAGGAGAAAAGTATGCCGTGTTGCTTAATGGAACTTGGTTAGGAGAAACAACGTCTCCTAAACAGTTTGTTCATCATCTTGAAACAGAAGTTTTTCTTCCCAAAGACGTGTCCGTAGTCTTCGACGATTTCGAAAAAGAGGTCAGAATTTGTTCCGATTCTGGAAGACTCCTCAGACCTGTATTGGTTAGCGACAAAATTAATGAGGCAAACAAACGATCGGGACTTTTGTCTTGGGAAGAAAGTGAACAAATAGGTTTGATTAAATGGATCGACAATGCAAAAGCTGCACAGGCTAATATTTCTTTTGGAAAATGTGCACCGAATAAATATGCGAAGTATACCGAAATACACCCTTCTCTAATGCTAGGAGTCATGGGAGCTATGATTCCTTTCCCGGATCATTCACAGGCTCCGCGCAACGCATTTCAAGCTTCAATGGGAAAGCAAGCGATGAGCATGTTTGCCTTGAGTCTTCATCGCCGAGCCGATACATGCGTTCACGTTCTCGATTACGTACAAAAACCTATCGTGTCTACGAAACCGGCTGAAATCATGGGGTTTTCAGATATGCCTTCGGGACTCAATGCTATTGTAGCCATAGCGTGCTATACTGGTATGAATCAAGAAGATTCCGTGATCATGAACCAAAGCGCGATAGAACGAGGTTTGTTCAGTGCAACTACCTACAAAACGCATACAGCAGAAGAAAAGAAGGAAGGGTCGTATCAATACTATAAATTAGGACCAGTGCCTCACAACTATCGTAAAAGCGGATGGAATTACAGTAATTTGGATGAAACAGGCGTTATTCGAACCCGAACCAAAGAAGGACGAGCCGTTAGAGTTGAACGAGACACTGTTCTCGTTGGAAAATTATTTGTACACTCGTCTAAAAATAGTCCTCAAACTATTACAGACTGTTCCTTGGTCGCGAAAAAAGGGGAAGATGGATATGTTGACCGGATTGAAGAGTCGGTGACGCCCGACGGATATCGTATGGTCAAAGTTATCATTAGGAAAACAAGGATACCAGAGACCGGAGATAAATGCGTTTCAAGGGCCGCTCAGAAGGCTACGATAGGTATGGTTTATCGTCAGGAGGATATGCCTTTTACAGCAAGTGGGATGGTTCCAGATATGATTATCAATCCGCACGCAATGCCGTCTAGAATGACTATCAATCAGCTTTTAGAGTGTGCGTTAGGGAAAACATGTTTGAAGAAAGCAACGTTCGGAGACTGTACAGCATTTAGCAATCCAAACATTGCTCAAACTATTTCCGAAGAGCTGACTAAATTAGGATATGAAGATTGCACAGAAGTTCTGTACAACGGATTTACAGGTGAACGTTTGGACGCTAAAATTATGATGGGTCCAACCTATTACCAGCGACTGAAGCATCTTGTATCGGACAAGATGCATGCAAGAGCCTGCGGAATGGTGACTACTCTTACACGACAGCCGCCTGAAGGCAGGTCACGAAATGGAGGACTTCGTGTAGGAGAGATGGAAACTTGGAGTCAGGTTGCAGCGGGATGTTCAAGGTTTTTGAAAGAACGGGTTTTCGATTGTTCAGACGCGTATGAAGTAATAGTTTGCAAAAAATGCGGAACAATAACAAATAAGGTTAATATGTGTGGAACATGTACTACCAATGATGTTTGTAAAGTTAAGCTTCCGTATTCTAGCAAGCTTCTTATACAAGAACTGCAATGTGTTGGTATCAAGATGAAGTTGAACACGTCTTAAAAAATTAAATTTTGAATACAAAACTATTCAAAATGTGTGGTATATTTTATACTCAATCTGCAGCAACTTCTTCAGCTGTAGCTTCTTCTAAAACTTTGAGTGCAAGGGGCCCAGATGCTTCCAAAGAAATTTTGGTAGACGGGCATTTCTTTGCTTTTCACAGGCTCAAAATTAATGACCTTAGCGATCTTGGAATGCAGCCATGGGTCACTGCAGATTATGTTTTCATGTGCAATGGCGAAATTTATAATTCAGACTACCTTAGATCTTTGACTCAAAAAACCTTGCATTCAACCTCGGACTGTGAAGTAGTGCCTCACATCATAAACGAATATGGAATTGATGCAGCGCTTGCAATGATCCATGGCGTATTTGCGTTCGTATTTGTATGTCGTAAAACAAATAGAGTAATCATAGCTAGAGATGCTATTGGTATCAAAAGTTTATACATTGGACTACGCGATGATGAAGTCTTCATACAGGATGAAATGACTGGCATTCAAGACGATATACTCAATGGTAGAAACATAGTTGTCGCTAGCGAGATGAAAGCTTTGCATCCTATTTGCGCTGAGAGTTCTGTATCGCAGTTTCCTGCTGGACATTACTACGACTCTAAAATAGGAACTATGTGTAGATGGACCAATCTTAATTATCTTCCTAGAATTCCAAAAGCTGTAGCGGTATATACAGGCGACATCGGATCGGTTCATCATGAGATCAGAACGCGTTTAGAAGAGGCTGTAAAAATTAGATTAGACACCTCTGACAGGCCTGTCGGATGCTTTCTGTCGGGTGGATTAGATTCGAGTCTTGTAGCAGCTATTGCGTCAAAGTTAGTCAAAGACAGATCCAACGGAAAAGAGAAAATAAAAACGTTTTCAGTAGGGATCAAAGGCGCAACAGACCTTGAATCTGCAAAAGCTGTTGCGTACTGGATAGGATCCGAACATCATGAACTTATTCTTACAGAAAAAGACATGATCAGAGCTATACCAAAGACTATCAAACGTATTGAAAGCTATGATGTCACTACGGTCAGAGCATCAACTCCAATGGTTTTACTATCGGACTGGATCAAAAAGAATTTTGATACAACCGTCTTGTTTTCAGGCGAAGGTGCAGATGAACTTAGCGGTAGCTACAGATATTTTCAGAAGGCTCCATCTTCAAGAGAATTCCAGAAAGAAAGTGTACGTCTTGTTAAGGACCTTCAATACTTTGACGTCTTAAGATGCGACAAGAGTGTGTCTGGAAGCGGTTTGGAGGCCAGAACCCCTTTTTTCGATATGAACTTTGTAAACTTTTATATGCGTATAGACCCGGCACTCAAACAATGGGGCGGAAAAAATAAAAATATAGAAAAACAATTACTGAGAGACTCATTCAAACCTCAAAACGGTGAACGCGGACTTCTCTCTCCAATTTTATTATACAGACGCAAAGAAGCATTTTCAGACGGATGCTCTTCTATGGAAAGACCCTGGTTCAAGGTCATTGACGAACACGTAAACTCTATTATATCCGATGTTGAATATAAAGAAAAAAGAAATAAGTTTCACATAAACAAACCTATCTCGAAGGAAGGATATTGGTTTAGAACTATGTTCGAAGCATTCTACCCTGGTCGTGGGGCTGTTGTGCCTTACATTTGGAGACCGAAATGGACGACCGAAACTAACCCTAGCGCCAGATTGCTAATGTAATTTAAAAATTTTTATTATAAGTTTAATAAAAATGAGTTCTTTGAATGAAACAGTAAAACAAATATTTCTGGAAGAGTTTGCGCGTTATATAACTGATAATGCAGATCAAAGTATAGATAATGAAACCGTTGCTAACGTATCCAATGAATTAAATGCTGTGCTTCAAGAATCTGGAGCTCTTGTCGCAGGAGGTTTTCTAACACGCTGTGCAAACATTGCACAGAATGGGTTCGAAGGTGAAGACCGCCAAGCAATAATGAGAGGCGCGGATATAGACATATATGTAACTTGTGATAATTTAGAAATGGTATCGACTTTTTTCGCTAAGGTAGGTAAATTTGTGATCAACCGTACAAATACCGTTAAAGCCTATGATCAATCCTTTTTTAGAAAAAATAATATAATGCAAAGGTTTCACTACCGCATACCAGCTGAGATGGAGAACTGGACTCGG
>Ga0181598_1003533_pt1 | contig 13478 bp, 12 predicted proteins | sample 041ome_4_FD_153295 | JGI IMG/M metagenome (GOLD analysis project Ga0181598, IMG submission 153295) | Coastal salt marsh microbial communities from the Groves Creek Marsh, Skidaway Island, Georgia - 041404US metaG (spades assembly) | ecosystem: Environmental > Aquatic > Marine > Intertidal zone >...
ATGAGATCTCTCAGCTTTAGCTAGAGTTTCAAACCAGTCTGCAATTTCATCATGACCTTCATCCCTAGCAGTTTTTGCCATACCAGGATACATATCTGTATACTCATGAGTTTCACCTGCAATAGCTGCTTTAAGATTAAGTACACTATCTCCAATTGGTTCACCAGTAGCTGGATCACCGCATTCTTTTTCTAGGTACTCTAAGTGACCGTGAGCATGTCCAGTCTCACCTTCTGCTGTTGAACGAAAAACTGTAGCAATATCATTTTGACCTTCTACATCAGCTTTTGCTGCAAAATATAGATACCTTCTATTTGCTTGGGACTCTCCAGCAAACGCATCTTTAAGATTTTGTTCTGTTTTTGAACCTTTTAAACTCATTACATTCTCCTAAATGATTATTTAGAATGATTCTAAATTTATAAAACATATATGTCAATAATTTTCTGTTAGAATAGTATTGATGATAATGATTCTTGTTATCTTTTGAGAGAGACTTTGAACAATATAATTTTTCAACTTTATAAAAGAATTGCTTTCCTAGGTGATCCGGAAAAGGTCCATGATGTTTCACTGCCTATTCTAGAATTTATCTATAAAAGTTATTTAGGAAAGATCCTACACAAAAAAATTATTAATAAAAAAACTAAACAGCTCAACATTGATTTTGATAATCCATTAGGTTTAGCTGCAGGCTTTGATAAAAATGCTGACTATTTAAATTTTATATCAAATATAGGCTTTGGTTATGTAGAAGTAGGAACCTTAACACCAAAACCTCAGTCAGGAAACCCAAAACCAAGAATATTTAGACTCATAAAAGATGAGGCGATAATTAATCACTTAGGTTTCAATAATAAAGGAATTGATTACGCAATAAATAAAATCAAAAAGTTCAATCGCAACATACCGATTGGTATTAATATAGGAAAAAATGCAAATACGCAAATAAAAGACGCATTTAGAGATTATGAATATTGTTTAAGAAAGTCATATTCTATAGCAGATTATATTACCTTAAATATATCTTCACCAAATACAAAAGATCTGAGACAGCTTCAATCAGGACAAAATATAAATGATTTTATTCCCTCTATAAAAAGATTGCATGATAACTTAAAAAAAGTTTACAAGAAACATACGCCGTTAGTTATAAAAATTGCTCCTGATATTTCTAGAGAAGATATTAGTGAAATCATTAATTTAGTAAATTCTTATGACATTGACGGTATAATCTGTACCAATACTACTATAGATAAGTCATCAATAGATGAATCTTATAAAAATTTACAAGGAGGGCTAAGTGGCAGACCGCTATATGAACAATCAAATAATATACTCAGAGAGGTGTGTCATCAGATATCCAAAGATAAAACTATTATAGGCGTAGGCGGGGTGGATTCTCCACAGTCTGCAAAAGAAAAGATAAATCTTGGAGCTAATCTTATACAAATATATACAGGCTTAGTTTTTAAAGGACCAGGGTTAATTCAAAGCATCTTACGCTAATTTATTCTGGGGTCCACTTACCGTAAGCATCTTCACCAGATTTTTTTGAAGAAGTTTCCTCTTGTTTGAGAGTATCGCTTTGTTGATCATAAACATACTGAGTGAACTCAATTAGTTGTTTTAGAATATCATCTCTATCTTTCTTGGGAATTTCTGCTGTTGCTACTATTGAACCAACGACAGCCGATAGATATTGTGAAGCTAAAATAGGATCTTCATTTTTAGGTTCATATTCAACAAGGACTTTCTGTAATCCTTTTAACAATTCAGGTTTTAATACAATTTCAGTCATTATGCTTGTACAAATTATATTATAATGATGCTGTATGCAAGATAATTCTAATTTATCGGTAAAAACTTTTGATGTAGGGCCAATGCTAAATATTATCTACCTCATTTGGGATAATAAAACAAAAGAAGGTGCAATAATTGATCCTGCGTGGGACCTTGATTTGGTATTAACATTTATTAAGAATAATCACATTAAATTAACTAGTATTTTACTCACTCATAGTCATCATGATCATGTCAATTCTATTGATAAATTATTAGAGATATATGATATTCCAATTTATATAAATAAATTAGAAGCAGAATTTTGGAATAAAACTTACGATAACTTAATTCAGTTAGATTCACAATCTGAGATATATTTGGGAGAAAAACATCTTCAGTCTATTCATACACCTGGCCATACACCAGGCTCCTGTTGCTATAAATTTGATGATAAGCTTATTGCTGGTGATACTCTTTTTGTTTTTGGATGTGGAAGATGTGATTTACATGGAGGAAATCCTGAACAAATGTTCAACTCTTTGAAAATGCTTAAAAATAATTTTCACAAAGATACTATCATCATGCCTGGTCATAACTATTCTGTTACAAGGCAGTCTACTCTTGAAAAAGAAATTAACGGTAATCCTTTTTTTAGTTTCGATAATTTAAAAGATTTTGTGAGATACCGAATGGTAGACCATGACAAATCTAGAGACGAACCATATGGACCGATTAATTTGTCCTAAACTTAAGCGCTGCTTTTAGTTTCAATAATAATTTCCTAAGCAGTTTCTGATCGATACTATTATTAGCAATAATTTCTTTTTCTCTTGTTCCTTGCATTTGCGATTCATTAAAATCATAAGATGCGCTTACCTTGAGCGAACCTTTTAGTATTTCTGTTTCTGATAACATAATCTCATAGTCTAGTTCTTTACTAATTTCATATTCATCTACTCGCCCAGCTGAATTAACCGAAAGTTGCCTAGTTGTACTCTTAAGATTGTTTATCTTAATTGCGGGATACTCTGAGTTATTGGAGCTATATTTGTCATCATATGAGAGAATTTTTTGCTCAAGCAACATAGCTATTTTATTTGAATCGCTAGAAATAACTTTTATATTTTGTAACCCGTCTATATCTAATGAGCCTCTGAGTTGATAGCCGCATGAACTAAAGGAAGTGATTAAAAAAGAGAGTAAAAATATAGATTTAATTATTTTCATTTAATTACAAAATTGATTAATTTGTTTGGAATATATATTAGTTTGACAATTTCTTTTTCCTTCATGTACTCTCGGGCCTTACAATCATCTTTAGCAAGCCTTATAACTTCTTCTTTACTGAGTTTAGCATTAATATCAATCCTGCTTCTCAGTTTACCATTAATTTGAATAATTATCTGGACTTCCTGAATCTCATCAACTGTATCGAAGATTTGTGGCCATACAGGGTTTAATGCCTCATCTTTATTAAATTCTAATAAAACTGCATAGCATATATGGGGTGTAATTGGATACAGTAATTTAGCGATGGTCTCAATACCCTTTGTTGCAATATGATTGCTCATAGTTTTTGATTCAAAGTTTTTTGATATTAAATTGAACAGTTCCATTATAGCCGCAATAGCAGTGTTATAGGACTTTCTCTCAAAAATGTCCTTTGTAACTTTTCTAATTGTATTGTTGGTTTTAATTAATATATTATTATCATTTGAAGTATCCTTATTTTTAGGAGAAGTTTTAATTAGATAAGATAATTTCCAAAATCTCTTTAGAAATTTATAACCACCTTCAATGGCTGAGTCTGACCATTCCAGATTCTGTTCTGGTGGAGCTGCGAATAAGATAAAGAATCTAATTGTATCCGCGCCATATTTATTAATAATTATATCTGGATCAACCGTATTTCCTTTGGATTTTGACATTTTAGCGCCATCTTTGAGAACCATACCCTGAGAAAGTAATGCATTAAATGGCTCATCATTATCTACTAATCCCTCATCTTTAAGTAGTTTGAAAAAAAACCTAGCATATAAAAGATGGAGAATGGCATGCTCTATACCACCAACATATTGGTCAACAGGAAGCCATGGGTTTAATTTTTTATCAAACATTTCCTCTTTGTTCTTGGGATCTAAAAACCTTAGGTAATACCAAGAAGACTCAAAAAATGTATCGAAGGTGTCTGTCTCTCTAGTAGCTTTTTTTCCTGTACGAGGACAAATAATATTTTTCCATTTTTCGTTTTTATCAAGAGGATTGCCTTCACCATCAAGGTCCACATCTTTAGGGAGTTTGATAGGTAAATCTTCCTCGGGTACCGGGTATACTGTGCCATCATCGAGATAGTATACTGGAATAGGACATCCCCAATACCTTTGTCTTGATATTCCCCAGTCACGTAATCGAAAAGACGTAACTTCTTCTCCTAAATTATTTTTAACAAAATATTCTGATATTTTATCGAACGCTTCTTTAGTATGAATCCCACTAAACATATCGGAGTTTATTAACTTCCCATGGTCAAGAAAAGGTAAATCAGATTTTTTGTTTTCACCCTCTATAACTCTAATAATCTCTAGGTTAAACTGATTTGCAAATTCATAATCTCGCGTATCGTGGGCCGGCACACCCATGACTACACCTGTTCCATATTCATCCACTATATAATTTGCTATCCATATAGGTATTTTCTTCTTTGTAATAGGGTGATAACAATATTGATCTGTAAAAATTCCATCTTTATCTATTTTTGCTATTGCCTCTTCTGATACTTTTGATGACTGGTATTTTTTAATAAATTTTTTTATATGATTATTACTCTCAGAAAGACTTTTTGATAATGGATGATTGATACTAATAGCTAAGAATGAAACTCCAAAAATAGTATCTGGCCTTGTTGTAAATGCTGAGTATACATAATCATGGTTACAAGATTTAAAATTTATATTCAATCCTTTTGATTTGCCTATCCAATTCTTTTGCATTAATTTGACTGATTCAGGCCAATCAGAGAGTTTATTAAGATCACTTAATAATACATCTGCATATTCTGTTATTTTTAAAAACCATTGAGGTATTTCTTTTCTTTCTACTTTCGCTCCTGACCTCCATCCTTTTCCGTCAATAACTTGTTCATTTGCAAGTACTGTTTGATCTACAGGATCCCAATTAACCTCGGATAATTTCCTGTATACCAGACCTTTTTTTAAAAGCTTAATAAAGAACCATTGTTCCCAGCGGAAATATTCTGGATCTGCAGTAGATATCTCATTTTGCCAATCATACATAATCCCAATGTTTTGAAGTTGCTCTCTCATATGATTAATATTTTTCTTAGTCCATTCTTCTGGATGAACATTATTTTTAATAGCAGCATTCTCTGCAGGTAAACCAAAAGCATCCCAGCCCATTGGTTGAAATACATTTTTTCCTAACATTTTATTAGACCTTGATATCACATCTCCAATTGTATAATTTCTGACATGCCCGATATGAAGTTTGCCACTTGGATAAGGAAACATACTAAGTACATAATATTTATTTTCAGAATCTAGAAGCTTGTCCTTATCAGGTACTCTTTTTCTCCATATTGCTTGAACAGCCTTTTCTATAATTGATGGGTGATAATCTTTATTCATAATTTCTTAGATTTTTTTATATAACTTAAAAAGTAATGACAAAAATAGTAACATCAAAATACCTAGATCACCAAATTGAGAATATATTGACTTATTAAGTCCAACATGAGCAAATCCATTCATCACCCCTTCACTATTATTAGATATTTGATTAATAATAACGCCATTATTATTAATTACAGCGCTTATACCTGTGTTTGTTGCTCTCAAAATATATCTATTAAACTCTAAAGCTCTTATTTGTGTTATTTGGAGATGCTGATGAGGAGCAAGACTGTTGCCAAACCAGCCGTCATTGCTAATATTGATGATGATTTCATTTCTAATACTGGATTCTATGATATTTGGGAATGTACTCTCAAAACAAATAATTGGTATTATTTTTAATCCATTTACATGGATTTCATCTTGTTCATCAGTGCCGTGTGAAATATTTGATAAAGGTATGGAAAGTGATTGAGACAACTTAATGAGAGTATCGTACCATGGTGTATATTCACCGAATGGTACTAGTTTACGTTTATTATATAATGCAATATTGTCTGAGAAGACAACCATACTATTATAAGTATCATCCTTTGATTGAGTGAAAAATCCAGCAATAATAATTTTTTTATTATTAGATGATTTAATTATTTCGTTAAGTAAAGCATTATTTCTCATAAGAACATATGGAGTTATTGTTTCAGGTAGAATTGTGATATCTGTCGAATCTTTCTTCCTAATATAATTTATATATTTCTGTGATATCTTTTCATACTCTTTAGGGTTATATGATTGATTAGGGTATATGTTCGGTTGATAAATTGAATAGCTAATTTTATTTTCATTAAATTCATCATGATATTTAATATTAGCAGGATTTAATAAATAGACTGTAAGAAAGATAGATGATAAAAAAATATATTTTCTATCCTTATTAATGATTGTTTTATAAATAAAAGCACTGGTTAATACACATAAATAAGTAACAAAGTAGCTACCAAAGATTGGGTATATGTAATTAAAGATAGATGAGTTTTGAGAATGTCCAATCAATAGCCAAGGAAAGCCTCCTAGAAAAATTGATTTAATATATTCAGCTAATAAAAAAATAAGTGCTATTTTATTTAAATTATAAAAACCATTAGCCTTTATAGATTTATGAAAAAATCCTATCAGTGCATATGGTGTACTTATTATTAAGGTTAAAATAATTGTGACAACAAGACTGCTAAAAATATTCATAGCCCCATAAGAAATTAAACTAATATTAATCCATGAAATACCAATAATGTGTATGAAGAAGAAATAAAGAAATGAATACGTTATTTTCTTTCTTGTTGAATGATTTTCTATAATCATTAGAAATATTATCAAGGATAAGAATATTAATATTTTGATATTGAATGGCGAGAATGCTGCCATATAAATAAGAGCTGAAATAAATAAGTAGAGATAATTCAAGTGGTGTTATTATCTTTTTTAATTACTAACTGTACTCTATTAATTTTTTTAGAATCTGCGGAGAGCACAGTAAAAACTAAATTATTAATTTCAATGATTTCTTGTTTTTTAGGAACTCTTTCAAATTGGTTTATGAGAAAGCCGCCTATAGTTTCTATATCATCATCTATAAGTGATGCTCTAAATCTTTCATTAAAGTCATCTAGGGTAAGCAATGCATCAATAATATATTTATTAGGAGCCTGTTGAATTATAAACTCTTTTGATGACACATCATGCTCGTCATCTATTTCTCCAATTATTTCCTCAATCAAGTCCTCGAGAGTAACTAATCCAGAAACATTACTGTGTTCATCAATAACAATAGCAATATGATTCCTGCTTGCTTTAAAATCGTTTAACAGCACATTCAACCTTTTACTCTCAGGTATAAAAGTTGCTGGCCTAATATAATCATGGAGATCAAAGTCATCCACCATGTTGATTTGGTTTTTTAGTAAATCTTTTGCATGAAGTATCCCTATGATCTCATCAAGCTTACCATTAATTACGGGAAATCTAGAATGCCCGGATTCTATAACTTTTGTAATTACCGTATTTAACTCATCATTGACATCAATGGCTATCATATGTGGTCTTGGAATCATAATCTCTCTGACTGGTATCTCTGATACGCTGAAAACGCCCAATATCATCTGATAAGAGTCTTGCGTGATAAGATTATCTTCTACAGCTGTCCCAAGTAATGATATAAGATCTTTTTTGTCTTTTGGGTTATCTATCAAAAGATCCTTAATCTTATTAATCCATGAATTATCTTTATATTCTTTCATAAGGGTTACCATAGTTCATATCATGTAATATTTTAACTTCTATGCTTTCCATACATAAACGGTCTTTTTTTATTTTGTGATCATATCCTTGAAGATGAAGCATTGAGTGTATAATCATATGCGCCCAGCGTAAATTTTTTGGTAATTTATATTTTTCAGATTCATGATTAATGATTTCTGGACATAAAACTATATCGCCAGATAATAACTTTGAATGATTATTGGGAAAGGTAAGTACGTTTGTTGGGTAATCATTATTTAAGTAGTTATTGTTTAACGTTCTTATTCTTTTTTTTCCAACAAAAATAATATTAATATGAGAAGGCAGATTCACTAAAAGACTTTTTAATATCCATTTCTTCATATTCACTGTGGTAGGTATATAATGATTTTTAATATATGTTACGTAACTAATTTTTATTTTTTTTTCTTTTTTCATATTCATTAATAATAGATGTGACAATTTTATGCCTCATCACATCTTTTGGCTCAAAGTGCACTGCATCAATTCCTTTGATGCTTAAAACAAACTCAAGACAGTCTTTTAGACCTGATTGAGCCTCACGCGGTAAATCAATTTGACTTACATCGCCTGTAACAACAGTAGAAGAACCATAGCCTATTCTTGTGAGAAACATTTGCATTTGAGAAATGGTGGTATTTTGTGCCTCATCTAGTAAAATAAATGCATCATTTAACGTTCTTCCTCTCATATATGCAAGCGGAGCTATTTCAATTATTTTTTTTTCTAATAACTTATTAACATTCTCAAATCCTAAGCATTCATATAAGGAGTCATACAAGGGCTGTAAGTATGGGTCAATTTTTTCTGCAAGATCGCCCGGAAGAAAACCAAGCTTTTCGCCTGCTTCTATGGCTGGTCTCACAAGAACAATTTTTTTAACTTCTCCCTGTTCCAATGCATCTACTGCGCATGCAACTGCAAGAAATGTTTTGCCTGTTCCAGCAGCTCCAATGCCAAATGTTATAGTATTTTTTTTGATAGTTTCAATAAACTTTTTTTGATTACTAGATTTTGGCTTGATGATATTTTTTTTTAAATTTAAAGCCATTTTAGTGGTTTCATTATTAGTAGATAAAAAATCATCTGAATTATTAAGATACAAGTGGAGTTGCTTAGGAGTAATATCTTCTTTCTCAGAAAGATCATATATTTTTTCAATGAAATCGGATGTGCTTGCTACGTTTTCATTCTCACCTGTTATCTTGAATGAATTACCTCGATTTGATATCTCAACATCAAAAAATGACTCTATCTGCCTTATATTTTTATCCAGAAGTCCACATAGATTAATTAGTCGGTCATTATCTATTGGTTCTAACTTGATATGTTGATTCGTATTTTTCTTATTTACTCTCATATAGTTATACCCTTCCAATCAAAGAGCTTCTGTTTGCGCTCAAAATATCCAATTCAATTGTCTTTCCTACTAATGACTTTGATGCCTTAAAGTGGACAATTTTATTTGAAAATGTTCTTCCAAAAAGCTCACCCGAATTTTTTTTCGATTGACCTTCCACTAATACCTCTTGTTTAGTGTTGATTAGTCTTTCAAGATACTTTTTAGAGTTTTCCCTAATGAGATTTTGAACAACTGATAATCTTTCTTTTTTTACACTTAAAGGAATATTATCTAATTCATAAGCAGCTGGTGTTCCAGGTCTTTTACTGTAGATAAAACTGTAACCATCATCAAAGCCAACTTCATCAATAAGATTTAAGGTTTCTTGAAAATATTGCTCAGTCTCTCCTGGGTATCCAATAATAAAATCTGACGTTACACTAATATCAGGTCTTACCAATCTTACTTTTCTGATCATTTCTTTATACTCAAGCGTGGTGTGTTTGCGTTTCATTCTTGACAAAATAAAATCAGATCCTGATTGCACGGGTAAATGAAGATTACTGCATAACTTTTGATTTCTATATTCTTCAATCAGGTCGTCGGTGAAATCTATGGGGTGAGATGTCGTGTGTCTTATTCTCTGTACACCTTTTATATTTGAAACATATCTTATAAGTTCTGAAAAGTTTATTGATTTATTATCTTTTAGTCTAATTCCTTTATATGCATTCACATTCTGTCCAAGTAATGTGATTTCTTTAACACCATTTTTAACGAGAGAAGATATTTCAAAAATAATTTCATCTAATGTTCTACTTACTTCCTCGCCTCGAGTATACGGGACAACACAGAAGGTACAATACTTGCTGCATCCTTCCATAATGGATACATACGCACATACGTTAGATGAATTAGATTGTGGCAAGTAATCAAACTTTTCTATCAAAGGAAAAGAAACATCAATAGGTTTATGTTCGTTTTCAAGGACGTCTCCTATCATTTTAGGCAAACGATGCAAAGTCTGTGGTCCAAACACTATATCAACTTCGGGTGCCCTGATACGTATATTTTTTCCCTCTTGTGAGGCTACACAACCTCCCACAGCAATCAAAGTTTTTGGTCTGATATTTTTAATTTTTCTCCATCTTCCCAGCTCAGAAAACACCTTTTCTTGTGCTTTTTCCCTGATGGAACATGTATTCAAAATAAGTAAATCTGCTTTCTGTGGCTCATCAATGGATGTCATATTAAAATGATGCGAGAGTAAATCTGCAATTTTATCAGAATCATATGAATTCATCTGACACCCTTGTGATTTGATGAAATACTTTTTATTATTTAACATCTATTAGAAAGGAATGTCTTCATCCTTAATGATATCTTGATTTGAAAAATCATTACTATCTTGGCTTTTTTGAGATCCGAAATTATCTGAAGCATCAGCCTTGCTACCTACAAATGTGAAATTATCTGAAATGATATCTGTAGAATATTTTTCAATGCCATCTTTATCTTGCCACTTTCTGGTTTGTAATCTTCCTTCAACATACAATTGCTGCCCTTTTCGTACATACTGGCCTATAGTTTCCGCAGGTTTATTAAAAAACACCACTCTGTGCCATTCTGTTTTATCTTCATAAGATCCAGATTCTTGATTTTTAAATTTCCTATTAGTAGCTAGAGATAGATTTACAACTGCATTACCGCTGGGCATAAATTTAACTTCAGGGTCGTTACCTACCCTACCTAACAATATCACTTTATTTACTGACAATATCTGCTCCTGTGAAATTTCGTGAAAGACAAATTAACATCCACATAACAGATATTACAGCAGTAAAAAAGAAAATGCCACTTAATCCATATACATCATAAAGATAGCCGCCAATAAAACCACCGAGAAACGTTCCAAAGAACTGAAATGATGTATAAATACTCATCGTCAAGCCGCGTGTTTCTTGATTAGTTTGTTTTGAAAGTGATGATGGTATACCTGCTTCTAGTACACTGAACGACCCTATGTAAAATATTAAAGCAATCATAATTATAAATAAATTAGTATTATAGAATTGGAAAGAAAATATTAATGAAAATGAAAGTATTATTAGAGAAATGTTTTTAACTAGGACAGGGTTTTTTCTATCATACCCCAATAAAGGTAAAGTAATTATTAGAGATAATATAAATATCGATGAATAAAGTTGAGGGAATTCACTTACTGAAATCAAATATACATCAGTCATCATTACAGGGATAGCAATAAATAAGGATGTAAGTACAGTATGTAAAACTAAAATATCTATGTAATGAGGTTTTAGCCTTTTATCAAAAACTAAATCCATTATACTAAAATCGAATTGTGCATTTTTAGCAGGTGTATTTTTAAACGATAACATTAAAAAAATACTTAGTATTGTTAACAAGATAATAAATATGAACAAGCCAGACAATTCAAAATATTTAGACAATACTGGTCCAATAATAAATGCACTGAAAAAAGCAGTACCAATTGATACGCCAACTATTGCCATGGATATTGTTCTATTATTTTCTGAAGTGCTATCAGATAAAAGAGCCATAAGAGCTCCTGAAATTGCACCGGCTCCTTGTAATGCTCTGCCTATAATAAGATAGTAAATATTGTCTGTTATTGCGCATATAAATGACCCTAAAAGAAATATGGTCAATCCAACCAATATAATATTCTTTCTTCCAAAAAAATCAGATAACAAACCGAATGGGATTTGCATGATTGCGTTGGTTAAACCATAGATACCCAGTGTTAGCCCAATTAGAAAAGGGGTGGACATATTGTACGAATCAGCAAAAACAGATAGCACAGGAAATATCATGAATGCACCTAACATTCTGAAAAAATATATTGAGGTAATTAATATAACTGATTTTTTTTCTACACTCGTAAACATCGAACAATTATAGCATATGCAAAGTGTTGAGTTTATGGATATAAAAAATGTTATTATTGTTCGATGGATAAGTTTATCAAAATAAAAGGCGCTCGTACCCATAACCTTAAAAATATTGATCTCAAACTTCCAAAAAATAATCTGATTACTATTACAGGTCTATCTGGTTCAGGAAAATCCTCTCTTGCATTCGATACAATATTTGCTGAAGGCCAGAGAAGATATGTTGAATCATTATCTGCTTATGCTAGACAATTTTTATCAATGGTAGATAAACCTGACGTAGATAAAATTGAAGGACTGTCGCCTGCGATATCTATTGAACAAAAATCAACTTCACATAACCCACGATCTACAGTTGGAACAGTAACAGAAATATACGATTATCTAAGACTCTTATATGCTAGGATAGGCACTCCTAAATGTCCACAACATAAGGTTAGCCTAGATGCAATGTCGACATCACAAATGTATCAGAAGCTTCTAAAAGAAAATCTTCAAGAAACGATCTTAGTATTATCTCCTATAGTAAGAAACCAGAAAGGGGAACATATAAAAACCATTCAATCATATTCTCAACAAGGGTTTAATAGAGTAAGAGTAAATGGAGAGATACATAAAATAAGTGATATCTCAAAACACATGTTGGGTCATATCATAAATGCAAAAAAGAAAAATGATATTGAAGTGATTATCGATAGGATTGAAATAAATGAGCAAAATAAACTAAGAATAATAGAATCCCTTAATGCTGCGTCTGATATATCGGATGGCATAATATATGTCTCCTCAGTGGAACATAATAAAGATCAAATATTTTCAACTAAATATGCATGTCCTCATTGTGGGTATTCAATTGGCAAACTAGAGCCCAAATTATTTTCATTTAATTCACCATCTGGAGCATGCAGTAAGTGTGATGGACTTGGAGTTGATGAATTTTTTGATGAAAATAAAATTATCGAAAATTCAGAATTAAGCCTAGCAAAGGGCGCTATAGCAGGTTGGGACGAGAAGAATTATTTATATCATTCAATGTTAGTATCGCTTGCTAATCATTTTGATATAGATATTAATAAAAAGTTTTATAGCCTTCCGAATAGTTTTAAAAAAGTACTCTTTTATGGATCAGATGAAAAGATAGATTTTACTATTATTAAACTAGATAAGAAAACAAAAAAATTTATAAGTACAAAAAAAACAGATGCATGGGAAGGTATATGTAATATATTTGAAAGAAATTATAATAACGCATTTAGATACAGTATTAAAAGATATTATGAAAGATTCCTGACTGAAAGTGATTGCAGAGAGTGTAATGGAGAAAGATTGAATATAACTGCACGTAACATTTTTATTAATGCAATGTCAATCAACCAGATAACCGCCATGAATGTAGAAGAGGCGTTATCTTTTTTTAAAAATATAAAACTTGATAGCATGAAAACAAAAATTTCAGAGAAAATTGTTCTTGAA
>Ga0181598_1003555_pt1 | contig 13417 bp, 7 predicted proteins | sample 041ome_4_FD_153295 | JGI IMG/M metagenome (GOLD analysis project Ga0181598, IMG submission 153295) | Coastal salt marsh microbial communities from the Groves Creek Marsh, Skidaway Island, Georgia - 041404US metaG (spades assembly) | ecosystem: Environmental > Aquatic > Marine > Intertidal zone >...
GTTCTGGGTGTTAATTTTTATCCCAATGATGCCGAAAAATTGCCAGAAGGGATAACCATTGCTCCAACTTTAAGTAGAATCGAGCACAAGGAACGGTTTGCGGATAGAGACATTGAACCGCTCAGGGTGGTTCGTTGGTCCGAATCATTGGAATTTCAACGTCATTCAAGTACCCTATAGTTCATGTTAAATACTTGGAAAACACCGGAGACAATTGAAGTTAAATCATCCTACACCGAGGACGATTTAGAACAAGTAGAGCATTTAGGAACACTACCGGGCCAAATACCTTTTGTCCGTGGGCCTTATGCTACCATGTATGTAGGACGCCCTTGGACAATACGTCAATATGCAGGATTTTCAACTGCGTCCGAAAGCAACGCATTTTACAGAAGAAATCTTGCATCTGGTCAAAAAGGTCTTTCTGTTGCCTTTGATTTGGCAACGCATCGTGGATACGATAGTGACCACGAGCGAGTGATGGGCGATGTAGGTAAGGCCGGGGTTGCCATTGATTCGGTAGAAGATATGAAAGTCTTGTTTGACGGTATTCCCCTCGATCAGATGTCTGTATCCATGACAATGAATGGGGCTGTTCTACCTATAATGGCCTTTTACATTGTTGCGGCTTTGGAGCAAGGTGTTTCAATGGATAAGTTAAGCGGAACTATACAGAACGATATTTTAAAAGAGTTCATGGTTCGTAATACGTACATCTATCCGCCAAAAGAAAGTATGCGTATCATTTCAGATATCTTCGCTTTTACCAGTCAACATATGCCAAAATTTAATAGCATATCTATTTCTGGATATCACATGCAGGAGGCAGGTGCTACGGCAGATATTGAGATGGCTTATACACTGTCTGACGGTTTAGAATATGTAAAAACAGGTATAGCGGCGGGATTAGATATTGATGCCTTCGCACCTCGATTAAGCTTCTTTTGGGGCATTGGTATGAATCCATTCATGGAGATCGCAAAGATGCGTGCTGCTCGATTCCTTTGGTCCAAGTACATGAAGGCTTTAGGTGCTAAACATCCAAAGTCCATGGCGCTCAGAACTCACAGTCAGACTTCTGGTTGGTCGCTAACCGAACAAGATCCTTTCAATAATGTAACACGAACGGCGATTGAGGCCATGGCAGCAACCATGGGTGGAACCCAGAGTCTGCACACAAATTCATTAGATGAAGCCATTGCATTGCCTACAGATTTCTCTGCACGAATTGCTCGGAATACACAATTGCATCTGCAATTAGAGACGGATATTACCTTCACTGCAGATCCATGGGGCGGCTCTTACTATGTAGAGAAGCTAACTGCCGATTTAATTGAAAGAGCAGAAGTTCTCATGAAGGAGGTGGATGAATTGGGCGGTATGACGCTAGCCATTGAGGCAGGGATTCCTAAAATGCGTATTGAAGAGGCTGCGGCGAAAAAACAAGCCCGTATAGACGGTGGAATGGATATTATTGTAGGAGTAAACGCCTTTCAAACCACTGAGCGTGCCGAATTAGATATTCTTGAAGTCAAGGGTGATGAGGTTCGTAAGCAACAGATTGTTGGTTTGGAGAAATTGAAAAAAGGTAGAGATCAAGCGCTAGTTACATCTGCGTTGGTCGCTTTGGAGGAAGCTGCACAGGGTAAAGAAAATCTGCTTTCCTTGGCTATTGAGGCAGCTAAAGCTCGTGCAACTCTCGGTGAAATCTCTCTTGCTTTAGAGAAGAGATGGGGCAGATATAAAGCGACTACTAAAACTATTAGTGGCGTATATTCGAAGGAGATGATGCAGAATAAAGATTTTGAAAAGGCCCGTGAATTGTCTGATCTTTTTGCTCAAAAAGAAGGAAGAAGACCTCGCATTATGGTGGCGAAAATGGGACAAGATGGTCACGATAGAGGCGCAAAAGTGGTGGCTACATCATTTGCAGACTTGGGCTTTGATGTGGATATGGGGCCGTTATTTCAGACGCCAAGGGAAGCCGCAAAGCAAGCTGTAGAAAATGATGTGCATATTCTTGGGGTTAGCTCATTAGCGGCTGGTCACAAGACGCTCGTTCCTTCCGTGATGGAAGAGCTTAAATTATTAGGTAGACAAGATATATTGGTGATTGTTGGTGGTGTAATCCCGGCACAAGACTATGAGTTTTTGTACAATCAAGGGGTAGCAGGGATTTTTGGACCGGGTACTCCCATAGCCAAGGCGGCAGGTGCAATTTTAAAGCTAATGATGACCAACTAGAGAAATAGGTCTTCGTTTAAAAAGGAAGGTGTCCTGCTTTGAGTAAGTGCCTTTATAAAATCCTGATCGAAGAATAAATTAGTTTTAATAAAAAAATAAAACGTAGATTGCGCCTTTAATTATTTATATGAATACTGGAAAAGTAAAATTTTTTAATCAAGACAAAGGTTTTGGTTTTATCGTAGACAACGAAACACAAAAAGAATATTTTGTGCACGTAACTGGTTTAAATCAACCGATTTCTGAAAATGATGAAGTTGAGTTTGAACTGCAAGAAGGAAAGAAAGGATTAAACGCTGTTAACGTCAGCGCACTATAATTTAGATTTCGAGTAATTAAAAGCCCCGCTTACGAGTGGGGCTTTTTTGTAAGCGGATTTTTTTCAAAATTGGATTTTTTTCGCATTTAGTATTTTTGTACCATGCGAATCAAGAAGCACTATTTCATAACACTTGGATTGGTCTTGGGCTTATTATTGGCGAACCAAGTGTTCATCCAATTCTCATTATTGAATGCCCAGCAAGATTCTCGAATTATCAATTTAGCGGGAAAGCAGAGGCTGAATACTCAGAAAATGTTTACTGCTTTAGTCGAAGAGGATTTGAACATAGATGCCTTTTCCGAGTCTTTAGACACGTTTCTTGTTGCACATGAAGAGTTAACTCTCAGATCGGCGGGTAAGAAATGGTATCAAACGAGTTATGATATTTCTGCGCTTGATCAAATTACTTCTTACACCGATACACTTAATGTATTCTTCTCACTTCCTGACAAGGAATTTAAGTCGAGAATTGAGAACGTAGAAAATATTCTCGAGCATATGCTTGTCCTTTCGGACAAAGTGGTGAAGATTATTGAGAATGAACAAGAAGCTATTATTGCAAGATCTCGTGTTTTCGAACTTCTAATTACAATAATATCTGTCCTTGTCATAGGCTATGAAGTATTTGTTGTCATGCTGCCATTAATGACTAGGTTGCGAAGATCACAACAGGATTCCTACGTTAAAAATGAAAAACTTAATCAGTTAATTGGAATGATTGGCCATGACCTGAGAAGTCCACTCCAAAATATAAAGTCTAGAATTCAATTGATTCAGATGAAAACTGCAAAACTCAACCAAAGTCAAGCAGATTTGGAAATTCTCATGGGATCACTCGAGAGCGCACAACAAATTGTTCAATTGATGCTCGATAAAAACTCGGAACATCAGCCCAAAAGGCAGAATTCTGTTCTTATTAGTCAAATAATAAATGACGTGAAGCGCGATTTATCTCCCTTGATTGTTTCCAATCGTGCAGAAATTTACCTATCGGGCGACGCAGAATTCGAATGGAACCCTACTGAAATTCGATTGGTTTTTCAGAATCTGGTTTCTAATGCCATTAAATATGCCAAAAAGGGAGTTCCGGCAAAAATTAATATCGTCATTACTGATACATCTTCGCACTTGAATATAACAGTTAGTGATAATGGAATGGGAATATCAGAGGAAACCCAATCTATTATTTTTGATTATCGGTCTAAGGGTACTCTAAAACAGGACAAGGCAAGTTTCGGAATAGGACTCTCTCACTGCAAAGAAATTGTTACCGATCTTGGTGGAAGCATTTGGGTGAAAAGCGAACCGGATAAAGGTTCTGAATTTCATCTAGAATTCCCAAAACAGTAGTTCTAAAATCCTACATCCGTATTATTTGGAGGCTCGCTTTCTATCGTGTTCATTCAATAGAATTTTTCTTAATCGTATACTTTCAGGAGTAACCTCTACGTACTCATCTGAGCCAATATACTCCATTGCTTCTTCCAAGCTGAACTTAATGGGGGTGGCTAAAGCTGTATTATCATCTTTTCCGGCTGCCCGCATATTATTGAGTTGTTTGCTTACACATGGATTGACCACAAGGTCACCTGGCTTGTTCTGTTCTCCAATTACTTGTCCGCCATAAATTTCATCACCGGGTTCAATAAAGAACTTACCGCGATCTTGTAATTTATCCAAAGAATATGCACTGGCCTTGCCCGCTTCTTTGGCAATTAAAACTCCAGAAATACGACGCTCTAAATCCCCTTTGTAAGGTTGGTATTCCTTTAATCTATGCGCCATTATAGCTTCTCCAGAAGTGGCAGTCAAAACATTGTTTCGTAGCCCCATAATACCACGAGAAGGTATTTCAAACTCAAGCCTTGTCAAATCACTCTTGGGCTCCATTACAAGTAACTCACCTTTTCGTTTAGTCACTAACTCGATAACCTTACCCGCGGTTTCTTCAGGAACGTCTACGGTCAATTCTTCAATGGGCTCATGCTTAACACTATCAATATCCTTGAATATGACTTGAGGCATGCCTAACTGCATCTCATAGCCTTCACGGCGCATGGTTTCAATTAATATCCCTAAATGCAAAATGCCTCTGCCGTGAACTATAAATTGATCTGCTGAACCAGTTTCCTCAACGCGAAGAGCAAGGTTTTTTTCGATTTCTTGGAGTAAGCGTTCACGTATTTTTTGAGAGGTAACGTGCTTTCCTTCTTTTCCAAAAAATGGAGAATTATTAATAGAAAATAACATGCTCATAGTGGGCTTGTCAATCTCCATATGCGCTAAGGCTTGAGGATTTTCTAGGTCGGCAATAGTATCCCCGATTTCGAATCCCTCTATTCCGTTTAAAGCAACAATTTCGCCCGCGCTTGCCTCTGAAATCTTTGTTTTTCCCAAACCCTCAAAAGCCATTAATTCTTTAATACGCACTTTTTTTATACTGCCGTCTCGTAAACAAAGTGAAACAGGCATATTTTCTTTTATATGGCCGCGAGTTACGCGTCCAATAGCAATACGGCCAGTAAACGAACTAAAGTCGAGTGAAGTAATCTGCATTTGTAATGTACCTTCCTTTACTTCTGGTGCAGGAATGACATCTACAATTGTATCCAATAAATGGGTAATGTCTTGGGTTGGTTTTTCCCAACTTGGGCCCATCCACTTTTCTTTTCCCGAACCGTATACTGTTGTAAAGTCCAATTGTTCTTCTGTTGCATCTAGATTAAAGAACAGCTCAAATACCTGATCATGCACCAAATCTGGAGTACAATTCGGTTTATCTACTTTATTGATAACAACTATGGGTACTTTACCTAAAGACAATGCTTTTTGTAGAACAAAACGCGTTTGTGGCATAGGGCCTTCAAATGCGTCTACTAAGAGAATCACACCATCTGCCATATTTAAAACACGTTCAACTTCTCCCCCAAAGTCACTGTGACCTGGGGTGTCAATGATATTGATTTTAGTGTCTTTCCAATGGATACTAACGTTTTTTGAGAGTATGGTTATCCCCCGCTCACGCTCAAGATCATTATTGTCCAAGAGAAGATCATCAACCTGTTGGTTGTCACGGAACAATTTAGCCGTATGCAGCATATTATCAACCAGAGTTGTTTTACCGTGGTCTACGTGTGCAATAATTGCTATGTTTCTCAGATTCATGAGCGCTTTATTTTTTCGCTGCAAAAGTAGGCTCTTTTCTCCCCGTAGACTAACTTATTAGTAAGCAGTTTTACTAATCTAAACCCCTTACTTATGAAACTCAACCCTTATTTGGGGCCACGCCTGTGGCGCCTAGCACTTTTTATGGCCTGTTTCTTGGCTATTAAAACTCAGTTAAATGCTAAAAATCAATTAGTTATGATTGATTCCGTTGGTAATTTCCCGTTTTCCACAATCCGATTCCAATGGGCCTTTGATTTAGATTCGATTGGCGGAGTTCACAATGAATTTCTTCTCGTTCGAGATACTTTAGGAGGTAATGACGGCATTATTACCAATTGTGGATTTCAAAATAGCGCTGGTTTTTATCATACCGCTGGAGCTACTGAGCCGAGTTCAAAATTATTTTTAGGCCCTTTTGACGTGCGTGGAATGGATTCCATAGCTTTTGCGATGCATATTGCAGCACAAGGCATACTTGAACACTCTGATTATGTGGGTATCTATGTTTCACTTAATGGAGGAAAAGACTATTATCCCCAGCTTAAACTCAGAGGTTCAAAGAGCGGCACAAAGATGAAAGGCTGGAGGCATGGTGAAGGCATTCATTATATGAAGGATTTTAGATGGGCAACACGCAGTTCCAGCATATATGGACATGTAAATCCATCAACCAAAGACACTATTAGCGGAATCAGCGCAATCTCAATACTAGATATTCCAAAGACCTCTCAGCTCATGATTAAGATTGAGCTAAAATCATCCACTAAAGTTGGGGAAGCATATAGTATTGATAATCTCTCTATTTCCTCTCGAATAAAAGAGCCAAATGGATTCAAGCTGAATCAGGATACTACATATGCTATATATACATCCGGCACCTTCATCTGTTCAGATACACTCAAAGGTCTTTATATAAATGTTGGAGAGGATACAGTGATTTTAGCCGGGAATCCTTGGTTGGAAGAGACTATACATATAGCGTCCGGTGTGGTTCTGGGTAGTTTAAGGTCTCGTATGGGGGAAGGAACCATAGGCGGTAATGCTTTTGCAGGTGTTCAAAATAAAACCCAGACGCTTACAGATACGGGTTACCATTTTATAGGCTTTCCTGGTTTCTTTTCTTCGATTGACACCTTGAAAAATTGTTGGGTGTATGATGCTGAAGTAGGCTATTGGGATATTCCACAGCATCACTATTCAGGTACAGATTCGGCATTTTCTATGGGTCGGGTAATCTATTTAGAGGAAAGTCAAGTTCCAATGACACTGGAGGGTACAATAACTTCGGCAGAGAGAAGCATGTCCTTGTCGTGGGCAGATACCTGTTTAGACGGAACTACACCCTTTGGAGGTTGGAATCTAGTTGCAAATACAACCGGTAGAAAGCTGAACTGGAATCAAATCGTAGAAGCACGTCTATTAGACTCCATGGACTACACCGTATATACTTGGGAAAACGGAGATTATGTTGGCTTTAATCCCTATTCTGGAAGCACCGGTGGGGATGCCTTCATTGCACCTAATGAGTGTTTTTGGATTCGCCTATCAAATTTAAGTAAACCGCTATCTCCTCAATCGTTGGAGTTGAGCCGAGGCTCAGGTGCATTTAAAAATTGGAAGCCCATCATTTCTCAGGCTTCAATTCAAGCAGATACTGTTCATTTTGAATGGATTACTTCGGGTGCCTATGGGGCGGCGTATAAGGCATCCCTATTTATAGATAGTGCTTATAAAAATACCTTTATGCCGTGTTGTGACCAATTATACTTAGGCGGTCCATTGGTCCCTCAAATTGCTCTGATCAAGGGTAAAACACCTCTATTAATTTCACATACCCCAAAGAGCACGTATTACCCCATATATTTAGTGGGCGAGGGGATTTTGAACGCCTACGGTGCACCTGGTTGGTTTTTTTTAGCACCTCATATCTATCCAGGTAATCAACCACTATGTGTTTCCGGGGAGGGGCCTCATAAGGTGTATTGGCTGGGTGCAGATCATCCGGATATTTCTGATGGTCAAAATAACTTTAATGAGACGGAAGTATTAAGACTACCAGAAAGGGTGAATGCTCAGGATACAGCAGCTTTTAAAAGTTATTTTGACTTATTGGGAAGACCAATAAATGGACAGCAACCCATAGAGCTTCGCAAGGAAGGGCGAAAATGGCGTAAGGTTATTAAGGTCAAGTAATGCGTTTTTACTAAGTTGCACGCTTATTCTACAGGTAAATGTATAGTACTCCTTGGATGAGTGATATTGTTGTTGGGACCATGCGTTGGGGCATATGGGATGCCAATTACAATACCTCGGATTATCAAAGAATGATTGAGAAAAGCCTGGAATTAGGCTTTACTACATTTGACCATGCTGACATTTATGGAGATCATACTACTGAAGCAGGATTTGGTGAGGTGTTAAAAGTTCAGCCGGCTCTAAGGGAGCAATTGGAAATTGTCACCAAGTGCGGAATACTGCGTGTATGCGAGCAAAAGCCAAATCACTATATCAAGGCTTATGACAGTTCAAAAGAACATATTTTAAGAAGTGCAGAAGATAGCCTGAGAAACTTGAAAACAGATTATATCGATGTACTGCTCATTCATCGCCCCGATTTTTTGATGAATCCAGACGAAGTCGGCGAGGCCTTTGAACTACTTTACCGCAGTGGTAAGGTGCGCAGTTTTGGAGTAAGTAATTTTACATCAAGTCAAGTAGAATTGTTAAGTAGCGCTGTTCCTATAGGTGTGCATCAATTGGAAATATCTGCCAATGCTCTGCAGGCATTTTCAGACGGAACATTGGACCAATGCCTAAAGGAGGGGATTGTTCCAATGGCTTGGTCACCACTTGGAGGAGGGGTTAATTTTGCAGCTTCACTAAATGAAGAATTGAATAAGTGGGCGAATCATTTCTCTACCACTTGGCAGGTTGTAGCTCTAGCATGGCTCATGCAACATCCTGCGGGTATATTACCTGTCATTGGAACAACTAAACAAGAAAACTTAGAAAAAGCCAAAGATGCGCTTAGCATCTCTTTGGATAGACAACAGTGGTATAGCATTTACCAAGCTTCCACGGGTTCGAGAATACCATAATTATGGATGTACAGGAGAATTTAGCGCTGAGCGCTGCGAATTATGAAAATTATGTAGGTCTGAAATTTCAGCTTTACAATAGCCTTTTTTTAACGCTTCCCTTGGATGGAATTCGCAATACGGGAATGTTTATTCCCATCTTGAATGAATATTGTTTGAATAGATTAGCTGAAGGGCACAGTCCTAAAGATATCATTGAACAGTTCTTTGATGAATTCAAAGAGGGAGAAAGCAGGGAAGAGCGCAATAACTTCTTATTTAAGGTGCTTCAATATGTGGAACGTCAGGTTGTATTAGTAGACGCTTTAGAAGATGCAGCCTACAGCTCTCTTCATAATCTCAGTGGTAAAGGTTCGTTGAGTGAACTCATGATGCGCACAGAACGCACAGGAAACCTAGATGAACTTCAGAATCAATTACAAGAATTTTCTATTCGTCCTGTATTAACAGCGCATCCTACCCAGTTTTATCCGGGACGCGTTTTGGCTATAATAACAGATTTGACGGAGGCAATTAAAGAAAATGACCTCAGTTCGATTCGCATGTATCTCAAGCAGCTTGGAAAAACACCATTTTTTCAAAAGAAGAAACCGTCGCCCTATGATGAGGCCATAAACCTTATATGGTATCTGCAAAATGTATTCTATAAGAGTGCGGGTGATATTACTGCTGAAATGCGCAGAAGCCTACCGGGTTGGGACGGCACTTTAAATTTGATTAATCTTGGCTTTTGGCCGGGAGGTGACCGTGATGGCAATCCTTTTGTGAGCGTAGAAATCACTAAAAATGTTGCCGATCGTTTGCGCGGAGTTCTTCTTCAGTGTTATTACCAAGATTTACGGAGCTTAAAGCGTAGAATTTCTTTTGAGGGAGTTTACGAAGACTTAATGTCTATTGAAAAAAAGGTCTTGCGTTGTATTCGTCATCAGGAGGATTGGGATTTTATTTCTTTTCGCGAAGCTTTGAGAGGCGTTAGAAAAGATTTAATTGAAAAGCATGACGGTATTTTTGTGGAATTAGTAGAAGAACTACTAGATAGAGTGGCTCTTTTTGGTTCCCACTTTGCAAGTCTTGATGTTCGACAAGATAGTCGTGAAATTAAGCGTGCTTTTGATGCATTGATTCAACAGATGGGACTTAAGGAGCCAACTTCTCCAGATGAGTTATTTACAATGGATGCCCATTGGGACGGCACACTTACCGGGGATGATAGGGTAGATGATACGCTTCAAAGTTTTAAAACAATAAGGGCTATTCAAGCATCTAACGGCCCGAAAGGTGCTCATAGGTACATTATTTCAAATTGTAGGGGAGCCATGGATGTGGCAAGAGTATTTGCTCTAGCACGGTGGACTGCGTTTGGCGAAGAAAAGGTAAGTGTTGATGTTATACCATTATTTGAAACTATTGACGATCTAGTTGGGGCAGGTGCTTCCATGAACACCTTGTATTCTGATAGCAACTACAGAGCGCATCTTCTTCAACGTGGGAATAAGCAGACAATCATGCTTGGATTTTCTGACGGAACAAAGGACGGCGGTTATATGTCTGCCAATTGGAACATTTACCGGGCCAAAGAAAATTTAACTCGAATATCTAAGCAGAATGATATTGACGTATTGTTTTTTGACGGTCGTGGTGGACCTCCTGCGCGCGGAGGAGGCAATACGCACAACTTCTATGCTTCTTTAGGAAAGAATATTGCTTCATCAGAGATTCAATTGACCGTTCAAGGTCAAACCATATCGAGCAATTTTGGAACACCTGAAAGTGCACAATTCAACATGGAACAACTCATTACTGCAGGATTGGAGAATCTACTTTTAGAAGATGACGGGAAGGTGCTGCAACCAAATGAGCGCAAGCTTTTAGAACAATTGAGTGAAATTAGTTTAAAGTGCTACATGGAACTAAAAGAGAATCCATTATTCACAGAATTTCTAGAAGAAATGAGTCCGCTCAAGTACTACGGGATGGCTAATATAGGTTCTCGTCCATCAAAGCGTGGGAAAACAAAGAAGCTAGAATTGGATGATTTAAGGGCAATACCTTTTGTTGGCGCATGGTCACAATTAAAAATGAATATTCCTGGATTTTATGGGTTGGGCAGGGCATTAGAACAAATTACTTCAGAGGGTAAACTTCACGAATTGCAATCGTTGTATAAGAAGTCGAAATTTTTTAGAACGCTCATAGAAAACTCCATGCAGAGTATGTGTAAGACCTTCTTTCCTCTAACTTCCTATATGGCGGTTGACCCGAAATTTGGTTCTTTTTGGTCATCTATGAATGAAGAATTTGAACGCACGCAAGAGTGGGTGCTGAAAATCAGCGGTCAGCCAGAATTATTGAGTAATAATCCTGGTATTAAAGCGTCAATAGCCCTGCGTGAAAACATTGTCCTTTCTTTACTTGTGATCCAGCAATATGCGCTAATTTCTTTACGTGAAGAAGACCTAAGTGAAAAGCAGAAAACAATTCTTGAAAAGCTCGTGATTAGGTCATTATATGGAAATATAAATGCTTCTAGAAATAGTGCTTAATTGAAGAATTCGATTCATTAAAATGAAGAGGCCCCATTCGGGGCCTCTTTCAGTTAATTTTCTGTTCTTTTTCTAATATCATAACGCCATCCGGCGTACAGCTGTCTTCCCATAATTGGACCCCAAACTATTGATGCGTCAAAAACGCCGTCAAAAGGCAAATCGCCTCCAACAATTGGATTTAATTGCCTCACATTTAATAGGTTTTGAATGCCTATATAAAACTGGCTATTTTTCCTGCTTTCTTTACTAATCTGAAGGTTTAACATGGTAAATGCTGGACTGCGTTTTTCATAGCCAATGGAAGGTAATCTTTGCGAACTATTATAAGTTCCATTTAATTCAAAACCAATGCCTTTACGGCTAGAATAGCTTGTTCCCAAATAGATGAGGTGGGGGACAAAAAGTATGGCTTCCTCGAGATTAGGCGAATAATCATTTATGGTTGACACATCAACCTGCTGCACATTTTGGAAGCGGTAGGCTATTTTGAATAAGGTTCTATGGATTAATTCATACTGACCACCAAACTGCAAACTAGTAGATTCAGGGGAAGCTCCGTTTGCATATCCATAATAGTATGTGGCCAAATCCGTCTGTTCGTCAAAATCAAAGACTACTTTATTCCAAAATTGAGTTTGATAAGCATCAAAATACAATTGAAGTTCTTTGTAAAACACATCTTTAGTAAACACTACGCTTTGTCCAATTGTAATGGCATCTTCAATGGGTAATGGAATTCGATTTTCAGTTGAACCAATAAAATTAAAGTCCCGATTATTGGCCATATAGCCCATATACTCTGCCCCTACGGTGGCAACGCGGTAGGAGTAGCTCAATTGTGATCTAAATGACCATGGGCCTTTAGCGTATTTGATGTGTACTCTTGGAACTGGATAAAATCCATTTTCCCCGCTCTCAAAATCTTGGAGGTAATCTATACGTTGACCAAAAATTGCGCTTAGACCTTGACCATCAGGAGAAGAAACAAAACTGTATTCGGTGTAAGCACCGGTAGTAAGTATGTTGTAATCACCATCTAATCCCCAAATATCTTGGCTAAGATTGCGCCAATTCGCATCTATTCCTGCTTTAAGTGTGTGTCTAGTATCATAGATATTGTCTTGAACAATTAGATTGCCATACACATTTTGCTCTTGGGCGTTGAATATCCTATTGCCAAAATCACTATCTAAAGTTTGATAATTGGCTGATAATTGGGTTCCAATACTTCTATTAATGCCCTTATCTAAAAAGTAGCCTCTTTTAGCCCACAATTCATATCTATTGGTTGCAAGTTCATGCGTCCAGATTGGAACCAAAGTTTCATACCCATATAAACTGCTCCCGCCAATGTTTCTTATCCAACTTGCCTTGACCCCATATTGAGCTTCACTCTTTTTCCCAATTTGTTTCCAAGCGTTTTGAATAAAGAAGTGATTGGAAAGGGGAGCGTCTAAATATCCGTCTTCATTGCCGTCCCAACGGAATAACTGCTGCCGCCCGTGCACCATCAAATTTGACGACCACGTTTGGCCTTGGTGCCACGTATGAACAGCATTTTGCTCAAATCTTCCCGGTCCAGCAAATAAATTGAAGTGCGATTTATTTTCGGTGAAACTCGGACGTAATTGATAATTAATCTGGCCGCTCATGGCTCCTGCGCCATTGACTACACTCCCCGGCCCCTTGGATAGTTGGATGCTTTGTATCCAGGCGCCTGGGATTAAGGATAACCCCAAAACACTGGATAAGCCTCCCATAGTTTGAAGGTTGCCCCTAGTGTATAAGGCATATGGTCCCTCCAACCCTAGAAGTTTAATTTGTCTTGTCCCAGTTACGGCATCAGTAAATGATGCAGAAATAGAAGCATTGGTTTCAAAGCTTTCACTCAGATCGCAGCAAGCCGCTTTTCTAAGTTCAACTTCTGAAATCAGCTGCTTGTCCAGTACAGATTTTTTGGAAAGACTTATCCCTGGGTCCGTCTTAACATCAACTTCATTTAACGTTTCAAAAAGCTGAATATTTGTTGTATCAGACTG
>Ga0181598_1003591_pt1 | contig 13342 bp, 10 predicted proteins | sample 041ome_4_FD_153295 | JGI IMG/M metagenome (GOLD analysis project Ga0181598, IMG submission 153295) | Coastal salt marsh microbial communities from the Groves Creek Marsh, Skidaway Island, Georgia - 041404US metaG (spades assembly) | ecosystem: Environmental > Aquatic > Marine > Intertidal zone >...
CGGCAAACATGACACCTGGTCGGGCATCACGATCATCAAACAACACATCAATGCCGGCATGTTTCAGTTCGTTGTAGAGCTTTTCAGCAGCTTCACGAACCCGCTCAGACTTCTTCATGTTCATGGGTATTAAGGTCACTTGGAATGGCGCCATCGCGGTTGGCCAAACAATGCCGTTGTCATCATGGTGTTGCTCAATTGCAGCACCTACAACGCGAGATACACCAATGCCATAACAACCCATGGTGGTAATAATAGATTTACCGTTTTCATCTAACACAGTGCAGTTCAGCTTTTCGCTGTAGGTCTGGCCTAATTGGAAGATGTGACCCACTTCGATACCGCGTGCGATAGTGATCTTACCTTTACCACATGGGCTTGGGTCGCCTTCGATGACGTTGCGTAGATCAACGATCTCGCCAAGCTCAACATCACGACCCCAGTTAAGGCCGAAGAAGTGCTTGCCATCTTTATTGGCACCGGCTGAGAAGTCGTTAGCGACGGCAGCAGCACGATCGACTAGGACTGGCATGTTTAAACCAACAGGGCCAAGTGAGCCTGGGCCTGCACCAATCGCAGCACGAATTTCTTCTTCGGTCGCCATTTGGATCGGGTCAGTCAATAGTGGGTGCTTAGCTGCTTTGATTTCATTTAGCTCGTGATCACCACGCATGATGATGGCAACAAGCTGGGCATCAGCCTCTTCATTTGCGCGAACGATCAGTGTTTTTACGGTGCGTTCAATCGGTTGTTTGAATTGCTCAACAATCTCATCAATCGTTTTTGCGTTTGGTGTATCAACGGTGCGCATCTCTTCGCTAGCCACATCGGCTTGCGCTTTAGGCGCGAGTGCTTCAGCAAGTTCAACGTTAGCGGCGTAATCACTTTCGGTTGAGAAGGCGATGGCATCTTCGCCGGCATCGGCAAGTACGTGGAACTCGTGTGAGGCGTTACCGCCGATGCTGCCGGTATCTGCAGCGACTGGACGATAGTTCAAACCACACCGCTCAAAGACTGCGCAGTAAGCTGCGTGCATGGCATCGTAGGTTTCTTGCAGTGATTCAGCATTCGCGTGGAATGAGTACGCATCTTTCATCAAGAACTCACGTGCGCGCATCACGCCAAAACGTGGGCGACGCTCATCACGGAATTTAGTTTGAATTTGATAAAAGTTGATCGGTAGTTGTTTGTAACTGCTGAGCTCATTGCGTGCTAGATCCGTAATGATCTCTTCGTGAGTTGGGCCAAAGCAGAAGTCACGACCATGGCGATCTTGCAGCCGAAGTAGTTCAGCGCCGTATTTCTGCCAACGACCGGACTCTTCCCATAACTCAGCAGGTTGAACCGCAGGCATCAATACTTCGAGCGCGCCTGCTTTATTCATCTCATCGCGCACAATCGCTTCGACTTTCCGCAACACGCGAAGGCCGAGTGGCATCCAGGTGTAAAGACCGGCCGCGAGTTTGCGGATTAAGCCCGCACGCATCATGAGCTGATGGCTAGCAATCTGCGCGTCGGCAGGAACTTCTTTCAGGGTTTGCAGCGGGAATTGAGAGGTACGCATGAATAGAGATCGGTTTGTGAGTTACAACAAACCGTAATTCTATCAAGCGTCGGGGCTTTTGGGGCTGTGACTTACAGAGCGCCGATTGAGCGGAAATACGGGAACCAAAAGCCAATCAGGCCAGCAAGTACGAGCAAATCAGCACGCATGCGGGTGCGGTGCATAGCGGTGATCTCGGGCTCGCGCTCAATCATAAAGACGCGATTCATCAGCGCATCGAGTGCGAGAACAAAAATTAGCATCACAGTGACAGATGGGGTGATGTAAGCGGTGAAAATACCAATGCCCTCAGGCTTCATGTCCGCAAAGAACGCCATGGGATAGCACAAGATACTCAAAACGAGCAGACCAATTCGAACGAGGCCAAGTTGTTTCAAAAGCATACGGATCTTCCGGTGACGTGTTGGTGTGTGACTGTTACTCTAATGAAAAAAGAGTAACCCGAATTTCCAATGACTGCATTGCCAGAAGAACTGATAAGCCAATTGTGTGACCTAATCACGCGTTTGCGAGAAGAGTCTGCGGCGTATCAAGAGAATCATGAAGATGGTCAGCTTTGGTACAACCGAGGCTATGCCAATGGCATGGTTAAAGGCTTGGTTGAGCTGCTTGCCGATCAGCAGCCTTGTGGTCAATCGCTAGATGATGAGGCAGATCTTCAAGGTCACGAGGTGATGGCCTGGGGCCAGGCATATCGTCATGGTGAGCAGATGGGTTACAAAGAAACATTCGAGATAGCGGGGCAGAAGTAATGCGCATAGTGTCTTTTAATATCAATGGCGTGCGGGCGCGTCCACATCAACTCGAAGCACTTCGCGATACCTACGACCCTGATGTAATTGGTCTGCAAGAAACCAAGGTAAACGATCCTGATTTCCCGCTCGAGATGATTCAAGAGATGGGCTACCACGTTCGTTTTTACGGGCAGAAGTCGCACTATGGTGTGGCTTTGTTATCAAAAGAAGAGCCGGTTGATGCAATCTTGGGTTTGCCGAGCGATGACGATGACGCGCAACGCCGATTAATTACTGGTACTTACAAAACTCCAAAGGGTGAGCAGCTCACGGTGATTAATGGTTACTTCCCGCAAGGTGAAAGCCGTGACCATGAAACTAAGTTTCCTCACAAAAAGCGTTTTTACGAAGAGCTACAAGCGTTACTCGAATCACAGTATTCAGCTGATCAAGCTTTGATGGTGATCGGTGATGTAAATATCGCGCCACAAGATGCTGACATTGGTATCGGTGATAGCAACATGAAGCGTTGGCTGCGTGATGGTAAGTGCAGCTTCTTGCCAGAAGAACGCGAGTGGTTTGAGCGTCTGCAAGGTTGGGGTCTGCATGACACCTTCCGCACGGTGCATCCATCGGTTGATAACGTATTTAGCTGGTTCGATTACCGTAGCAAAGGCTTTGATGCCGATCCGAAGCGAGGCTTACGTATCGATGTATTGTTGGCAACGGCCATGCTAAATGACAAAGTCAAAGATGCCGGTGTTGCTTACGATTTGCGTGGTATGGAAAAGCCATCTGATCACGCACCGATCTGGGTTGATCTGGATATTTAAATCAGCTCTGCAATCAGATGTTCACCATCATCGTTGATGGCGTTGATACGAACGCTTCGGATCGTGTTTCCAAGATCCTCGTTTGAACTAACAGCAACGCGCAAAAAGTTAGGTGTGTAACCGCGCCATTGGTGATCTTCATTTTGACCTTCGAAGAGTACGTCAAACTTGGCGCCAAGGTAACGCTCAAAGGTTTCGCGTTTATGTTGCGCAGCAAGTTCATGCAGTTGTTCACTGCGAATCCGTTTGGTCTCACGTGGAATTGGCATTGGCAAGGTTGCTGCCTTCGTACCTTCGCGTGCTGAGAACGCAAAGATATGAATGTGACCAAACTTCAATCGCTCAACAAATGCGAGCGTCTCTTGCCACTCTTCTTCTGTTTCGCCAGGGAAGCCGACGATCACATCGGTGGTGACATTGAATTCAGGAATCGCTTGGCGGGCTTGTTCGATCAGCGAGCTGAACTCACCGGTCTTACAGCGACGGGACATTCGACGCAGTACGCTATCTGCGCCAGATTGAATGGGTAGATGAAGATGCGGCATCAAACGTGGGTTACTGAATAACGCCCAAAAGTTTTCGGGCAAGTCCCATGGCTCAACTGAACCTAATCGAATCCGTGGAATACTGGTTTTTGCCAGTACAGTCTCGACTAATTCGTAAAGTGAAGAGCCGTTATCACTGCCATAGCCACCAAGATGCACACCAGCTAGAACCACTTCGCTAATGCCATCGGCATGCAGTGCGTTGATCTCATCGAGTATTTCACCCAGAGGGCGACTGCGTTCTTCACCACGCGCGATGGTTACGATGCAGTAGGTACAACGATAACGACAACCATCTTGCACTTTAATGAAGGCACGCTGACGGCCGCGCTCTAATAAAGAAACCTCGCCAGGCTCTTGAGCGGATACCGGCATGGTGGGTAGTTCGAGTGCTGATGCGGCAATATCGACCAGTCGATCTTTCTCGTGGTTACCGACAACCAGATCGACACCGAGTTCATCGGCAGCTTGGTCGGCTGATAGGGCGGCATAGCAACCACTCATGATCAGTTTGGCATTGGGGTTGTTACGTTGTGCGCGACGAATTAAGTTGCGTGATTTTTTTACCGACTCAGAGGTTACCGCACAGGTATTGATCACAATGATGTCGGCGTCGCCAACGTCCTTGCAGGTCGAAATGCCGCGCTCACGAAAATCTCGTGACCACGTTTCGAGTTCGGCCTCATTGAGTCGGCAACCGAGTGCCTGCAAGTGAACGCGCATGCTTTATCTGATACGTTAGATCTATAGAATTGGCGTATTCTACGCATGTTCATCCCCAAGCAATAATGCGGAAAGCAAGGTAAACGCTTAATGGACTCTATCTGGATCACAGCGATCGTAGGCTTACTGGGTGTTATTCTCGGTGCTGGTCTGGCGACATGGTTACGTCGTTCGTCTGATAGTGATGCTGATCCAGAGGCGCTTGCGAAGAAGATTGAGCAATCCCGTGAGCAGCAACAAACCGCACTCCATAACGCGATCTCTCAGCTCCAAGCGATTTTGTCAGACAAGGTCAGCAATATCGAAAAACAAACTCAGCAAGATGCCAGCGCCTTGCGCGAGGCAATGTTTGAACGTTTTGAGGGGCAGCGCCAGGCAATTAGTAACTCATTAACTGAGAATCGCGAGAATCAGCAACAGCAACTGGTAAAGACCTTGGGTTTGCTCAGTGAGCAGATGCGCCAAGAGATGAAGCAAACCTCAGAGCTGCAAAATAAACAGCTCGAATCTCTCACCCGAACCAATGATGAGCGCCTTAAAGAGATCAGTGGTCAGGTAGAAAAGCGTTTAAGTGTGGGTTTTGAGAAAACCACCGAGACCTTCACCAAGGTGCTTGAGCATCTAACGCGAATCGATGAGGCGCAAAAACGTATCACCGAGCTGTCGGGTAATGTGGTCAGTTTGCAAGAGGTGCTTAACGACAAGCGTTCGCGTGGTGCTTTTGGTGAGGTGCAGCTATCAGGTTTGGTCGCGAATGTACTGCCAGCAGATGCTTATGAGATGCAGGCAACCTTGTCTAACGGTAAGCGCGTGGACTGTCTGCTTAAGCTGCCAGAGCCAACGGGTAATGTGGCTATTGATGCCAAATTCCCGCTCGAGAGCTACAAGCGGATGATGGATATCGATGCGGCTGAGGTGGATCGCACAGCGGCAGCGGCGCAGTTCAAAAAAGACATCAAAAAGCACATCGACGACATCTCAAGTAAGTATCTGATCGCGGGTGAGACGGCTGATGGTGCGGTGATGTTCATTCCCGCAGAGGCGATTTTCGCCGAAATTCACGCCAGTTTCCCGGATCTTGTCGACGAATCTCAGCGAGCTCGCGTTTGGATGGTGTCGCCGACGACCTTGATGGCGGTGCTGACAACGGCTCGAGCTGTGCTCAAAGATGACGCGACGCGTAAGCAGATGCATATCATTCAAGAGCACCTGCGACGTTTGGCAGAAGACTTTTCGCGCTTCCAGAAACGAATGGATAACCTGTCCAAGCACATCGATCAGGCGCAAAAAGATGTCGGTGAAATTCACACCTCGGCGAGCAAAATTAGCAGTCGTTTTGAGAAGATCGATAAGGTCGAAATTCAAGCACCAGAGGATAAGCCGTCCTCGCTCCTCGACTGATTTGCGCAAATCGATGATTTGAGAGCGTTTTTTCTCTCAAGCCTTAAGGTTTTTAATACAGCTAACTATTGACCTCGCAGGCGAATATCAGTACTTTGCGATGTTTCGAATTGCCCGGTCTCACCGGGCATTTTTTCCTGATTTAGCGGGACATTCCCGCCAACCGGAGGTCACACGTGGAACTCAGTGGTGCTGAGATCGTCGTTCAGTCTTTGAAAGACGAAGGGGTAGAGTATGTTTGGGGTTACCCAGGCGGTGCTGTGCTGCATATTTACGATGCAATTTTCCAGCAGGAATCTGTCCGTCACATTCTCGTCCGCCACGAGCAAGCAGCGACTCACGCAGCAGATGCCTATGCACGTGCGACCGGTAAGCCAGGTGTAGCGCTTGTAACCTCAGGTCCTGGTGCGACCAATGCGGTTACCGGTATCGCAACCGCTTACATGGACTCTATTCCACTGATCGTGATTACCGGTCAGGTGCCAACACCCGTTATCGGTTCGGATGCATTCCAAGAGGTCGATACCATTGGTATTACCCGTCCGTGTGTAAAGCACAACTTCTTGGTTAAAGATCTTAAGGATCTCGCAATGACCATGAAGAAGGCGTTCCATATCGCAATGTCAGGCCGTCCGGGTCCTGTGGTTATCGATATCCCGAAAGACATTACTGATCCAAACATCAAGATCTCTTACGATTATTCTCAAGCTGTTGATATGCGTTCTTACGCGCCGGCTGAGAAAGGTCACTTAGGTCAGATTCGCAAAGCTGTCGACATGATGATGGAAGCGAAGCGTCCTGTGGTTTACACCGGTGGTGGTGTGGTTCTGGGTGAAGCATCCGATGAGCTTCGCGAATTGATTCAGCGTACGAACTTCCCAGTGACCAATACGTTGATGGGCTTGGGTGCATATCCTGCGACTGATGAGAAATTCCTTGGCATGCTCGGTATGCATGGTACCTACGAAGCCAACATGGCAATGCACGAAACTGACGTGTTGATCGCCATCGGCGCGCGTTTTGATGACCGTGTGACCGGCAAGCTTGCAAGCTTCTGTCCTGAAGCTCGCATCATTCACATTGATGTTGACCCTGCGTCTATCTCTAAGACGGTTCAAGTTGATGTGCCAATCGTAGGCCAAGTTAAGAGCGTGTTGACTGACATGCTAAGCATGATGGCTGAGCTCAACGTGAAAATGGATGAGCCAGCACTTGACGCATGGTGGAATCAGATTGGTGAATGGCGTTCTAAGAAGTCATTGAGCTATCGCCAGAGTGATGAGGTGATCAAGCCTCAGTTCGCGATGGAAACTTTGTACAAAGTGACCAAAGACGACGACTTCTACCTGACCTCAGATGTAGGTCAGCACCAGATGTTTGCGGCGCAGTTCTATCCGTTTGATAAGCCACGTCGTTGGATCAACTCAGGTGGTCTTGGCACCATGGGCTTTGGTTTGCCAGCTGCAATGGGTGTTAAACAAGCATTCCCAGATGCACACGTTGCGTGTGTGACTGGTGAAGCGTCTATCCAGATGTGTATTCAAGAGTTGGCAACCTGTAAGCAATACGATTTGCCAATCAAAATCATTCTGTTGAACAACGGCTACATGGGCATGGTTCGCCAGTGGCAAGAATTCTTCTACGATGGTCGTTACTCAAACTCTTACGTTGATGCTTTGCCTGACTTCAAAAAGTTGGCAGAGAGCTTTGGTCACGTGGGTATGACGATTGATAAGCCAGGTGATTTGGAAGCGGCTTACCGTGAAGCGTTCGCCATGACAGATCGTTTGGTCTTCATGAATATCATCATCGACCCAGAAGAAAACGTATACCCAATGATTGCTAACGGTAAAGGTCATCACGAGATGCACTTGTCACCGCACCAAGATACGGATCGGGAGTTGGCATAATGCGTCACATCATTTCCATTCTGTTAGAAAACGAAGCGGGCGCTTTGTCGCGTGTTGCAGGTTTGTTCAGTGCGCGTGGTTACAACATCGAATCATTGACTGTTGCTCCAACCGAAGATGCGACTTTGTCGCGTATGACCCTGGTAACTACCGGCGATGACCAAATCGTTGAGCAAATCACCAAGCAGCTTAATAAGTTGGTTGATGTGGTTAAGTTGGTTGATCTGTCTGAAGGCCCGCACATTGAGCGCGAACTGATGATGATCAAAGTGCGTGCAGAAGGTCCAATGCGTGAAGAGCTTAAGCGCTTGGCGGATATCTTCCGTAGCAACATTATTGATGTCACCTCGAATAGCTACACCATCGAGATGACAGGTGACGGCGACAAGTTAGACGCCTTCATCGCATCGCTAGATAGCGATCTTATTATCGAGACAGTGCGCTCAGGTCCGTTAGGCATTGCGCGCGGCGGTAAGCGTCTGTCTGTTTAACTTTTATTTATTTCGATTCAGGAAGCATTCCCATGGCTGTAAACATTTACTACGACAAAGACTGTGACATCTCAATCATCAAAGGGATGAAGGTCGCAATTTTGGGCTACGGCTCACAGGGTCACGCACACGCGAACAACCTGAAAGACTCAGGCGTCGATGTGGTTGTTGCATTGCGTCCAGGTTCTGCTTCTGCAGCAAAAGCTGAAGCGGCTGGCTTGTCAGTTGCAACCGTTGAAGACGCAGTAGCAGCTTCAGACTTGGTGATGGTTCTGACTCCAGATGAGTTCCAGTCACAGTTGTACCGTGATCAGATCGAGCCAAACCTTAAGAAAGGCGCAACGTTGGCGTTCGCTCACGGTTTTGCGATTCACTACAACCAAATCGTTCCTCGTGAAGATCTTGACGTTGTGATGATTGCGCCTAAAGCGCCAGGTCACACTGTACGTAACGAGTTCACTAAGGGCGGCGGTATCCCTGACTTGATCGCTGTTGCACAAGACGCTTCTGGTAAAGCTAAGCAAGTTGCTATGTCGTACGCATCAGCAATCGGTGGTGGTCGTACCGGTATCATCGAAACAACCTTCAAAGATGAGACTGAAACTGACTTGTTCGGTGAGCAGGCGGTATTGTGTGGTGGTGCTGTTGAGTTGGTTAAAGCAGGTTTCGAAACCTTGACCGAAGCTGGTTATGCACCTGAGATGGCTTACTTTGAGTGTTTGCACGAGCTGAAGTTGATCGTTGACCTGATGTACGAAGGCGGCATCGCGAATATGAACTACTCAATCTCAAACAATGCTGAGTACGGCGAGTATGTTACTGGCGAGCGCGTTATCAACGAACAATCTCGTGAAGCGATGCGTGAGTGTTTGCGTAACATCCAGACGGGTGAGTACGCGAAGAAGTTCATCTTGGAAGGTATGTCTAACTACCCAGAGATGACTGCACGTCGCCGTTTGAACGCAGCTCACCCAATCGAGCAGACTGGTGAGAAGTTGCGCGGCATGATGCCTTGGATCCAGAAGATCGTTGATAAGTCTAAGAACTAATCTGCACTTCTAGACGAGTTAAAAGGCCGCACGTGTTGCGGCCTTTTTCTTTTAACCGCCTGATGTAAACGCTAGAAAAGCCATTATATTCTGGAGTGTGAAAATATTTGATTCCCCGGATTTAAAAGACGAATAAGAGTCAGGTAAGTAAAGAAGTAACTTCTCATATACGTAATTTTCTTGACGTTAAATTACTGAATAAAGAACTTTTAGTGGCTTAGTAGTTTCATTTTCTCGTAGCAGATGAGTCAAAATTGTTATGACTGATTTATAACTTTCAATTTCGGCTCGTTCTTGATTTTTTTACCGAGGCCATTCCAAATTGAAAAAGTAATTTCATCGTAATGTTGTTCTAAAGGCTCCTTAATTACGCCGTCTAATCTGAGCTGGATTAGACGAATAACACTCCCAAATATTATTGCACCTGCAATTATTGGGTTGGATGCATTTATCTCTTTTTCTTTTATTCCTTTTTCAATAATACTTCTCATTGCAAGAAAAGGTTTCTCGTCGCAGATCAATGATTCATCTGGAAGGAATTCATTGTGTTTTGCATGAAAAACGAAAGAAATGATATCGCGCCTAGATTCGGTGTATGTAAATAGCCTTTTGATTAGCTCATTGGATTTCTCGATTTGTGATGCTTCCAACTGATTTATTTTGTCCATCAGTTCATCAAATTCATTGAGAAGGTGATCGTATAGCGCTTTAGCTACACCTTCTTTTCCACCGAAGTGTTTGTATATGGAACCAATACTGACATCCGACAATTTTTGAATGTCGTGGATGGAAACTTTGTGAAAGCCTCTCTCGACAAATAACTCCAGAGCAGCCGTTAAAATACGGCAATCTATCGGCTCGGGGCTGCATACTGTTCTATCCAGATATGGCACTTTAATGTGTGCTCCTAATGTAAGTATTTAATAATTTATCTTAATGCCTCTTGAAAAAGTATAGACCAAAACTTGACTAGAATGAACATTCGTTCTATTAATTATTTTGTCAAAGTCAAAACTAGGGGGGTATTGATAATGATTCATTCTCGAAAGATGAGAAATTTTGCACTTTCAACCATGGCCGCATTAATTCTTGGTGGCTCAGTTATCAGTAATGTTTCAGCTGATGAAACCTGTATGTCACCGTACATGGCAAAAATAACGGGACAAGAGGACTTCGTCTATGTATGGACACTTGGTGATAAGGGTTTGGGAGATGGCCAAGATAAGTTAGTTACGGTGGATGTTAATCCCAAATCTAAAAACTATGGCAAGGTCATTAATTCTTTGTCAGTAGGTGGTCGAAACGAAGCTCACCATTCTGGCTTCACCGATGATCGTAAGTATCTCTGGGCTGGTGGTTTAGACACAAATAAGGTGTTTATTTTTGACGTGCACACAGACCCATCAAAACCGACGCTCCATAAAGTGATAACAGATTTTGTTTCGAAGAGTGGTGGTGTCGTTGGACCTCATACTACTTATGCTTTGCCGGGCAGAATGATGATCACTGGTCTATCCAATAATAAAGATCATGGCGGTAGAACAGGGTTGGTTGAATACACAAATGCTGGTGATTATGTCGCAACGCATTGGATGCCAACCGATGGCGATTTAAATGGTGCTGTTAAAACGGGTAAACATGCAGATGGTTATGGATATGATTTGCGTGTATTACCAAGAAAAAATGTGATGCTTACATCATCGTTTACGGGCTGGTCAAACTATATGATGGATTTTGGCAAGATGCTCAAAGATGAAGAAGCTATGAAACGATTTGGTAATACAGTTGTTTTATGGGATTTGCATAGTAAGAAGCCTAAAAAAATCTTTGATGTAGCTGGAACTCCTCTCGAAATTCGTTGCGCATGGCAACCGAATAATAATTGGTGCGTAACAACAACAGCGTTAACTTCAAAAATCTGGCTAATCTACGAAGATAAGCAGGGTGAGTGGCAGGCTAAAGCTGTGGCTGATATTGGTGATGCTTCAAAAGTGCCATTGCCGGTTGATATCACAATTAGTTCTGATGATCAGCATCTATGGGTAAATACGTTCATGGATGGGAAAACGCGTTTGTTTGATATGTCTAATCCACATGCGCCAAAGCAGGTTTATGAAAAGGCTATTGGCAAGCAAGTAAATATGGCGTCACAAAGCTGGGATGGTAAGCGGGTTTATTACACGTCTTCGTTGTTAGCTAATTGGGATAAGAAGGGTGAAAATGACGAGCAGTACTTCAAAAGCTTTGTTTGGAACGGCAAGGAATTGGTGGAGCAATTCTCGATTGACTTCAAAAAAGAGAAGCTTGGAAGGGCGCACCAGATGCGATTTGGCGCATATTCATTGTATAACATCGCGAATAAGTCATATCCAAGCTTAAATGAAAAACAAATAGCTAAAACCGAGTTAGCTAATAAGTAATATCTAGTGAGAAGGTGTTTGGGTCGCTCTTTAAGAGTGGCCCTTTTTTCTAGTGTAAAATGACTTTGCTTAGAATCTTAGTTTTAGGATTTTTTATTCTATATCCACTCTTGGGTATGTCTGTCCCTATCGGCTATGGAAAATTAACCTACCAATTGCCCGACCCTGGTTCATACGCTCTCCCATCGCTCGGCCCTGCGGCTGATGGCGAGGTTTTAACAGGTGACGGTGAATCAATTCGTCTTCATTCAACATTTGATAAAGAGTTTACGGTTCTCGCATTTATATATAGTAGTTGTAACGATGAGGATGGGTGCCCATTGTCATCATATGTTCTTTACCAACTTAAAGACGAAATAGAGAAGAGTCAGGAATTAGAGAAAAAGTTAAAGCTTGTAAGTCTGAGCTTTGACCCTAGGTTCGACACACCAGAAATGATTCAACTCTATGAGAATGGCTTTAAGAAAAAAGGAGAAGTTAAGGATTACTGGGAATTTTTAACAACAAAAAATGAGACAAAATTAGAGCCAATCCTTAAAGCATATGGTCAGGATGTCCAAAGGATAAATGTCAGTGATAAAAAAGTCTCAGTCTTCTCTCATATTCTTAGAGTTTATCTAATAGATAAAGAGAAAACGATTCGCAATATTTATAACGTGGATTTTTTACACAAGGACATGATTTTAAATGACGTTAAAAATCTTATTGCGTTAGGTAAATCAGATAGTCGACTAGCTTTAAAAGGGCCATCTTATTTAGAGCCCGGTGATTATCGCTCAGGCTATGAGAATGACTCGTTTGTAACCCGATCAAAATCAGTAGAGCAAAGAGTGGGTAATCAGATTGACTTAATGATGCATGCTGAGAAAAAGCATTTAGGTTACCCCACTCTCAATGTGCCAACTAAAAATCAACTTTCTAAAGAAAAAGTGGATTTAGGTCGCACGCTGTTTTTTGATAGACGGCTTTCGCTCAATGATACGTTCTCTTGTGCTATGTGCCACATACCAGAGCAAGGTTTTACAAGTAATGAAATGGCTAAAGCAGTTGGGTTTGAGGGAAGGTCGGTTAAGCGTAATGCGCCAACACTTTTTAATGTCGGCTTCGCAAAGAAACTTTTCCATGACGGAAGAGAAGACAGCCTTGAAAATCAGATTTGGGGGCCATTGCTAGCTAAAAACGAGATGGCGAATCCTTCAATAGGATATGTCATTAACAAGCTTAAAAATATTGATGAATATAAGGAGCAATTTGAAGAAGCTTTTGGTGATACAGAAGTTACGATGCTTAGGATTGCTGAATCTTTAGCGAGTTATCAACGCACATTGATAGCAGGTAGCAGTCGGTTTGATTATTGGTATTTTGGGAATTCTGAGAAATCTTTAACAAACTCAGAGAAAAATGGGTTTAAGCTTTTTTCTGGTAAAGCTGGATGTTCCTCTTGTCACATGATTGGAAAAAATGATGCTTTGTTTACAGACGAAAGTTTTAGGAATACAGGTGTTGGATATACAAGAGCAATGCGAATTGAAGACGATGTTGTGTCTGTTCTAGTGGCTCCTGGGATAAAACTTAATGTGGATAGATCTATTGTTGATCAAGTTAGTGAAGACGAAGAAGTTGATTTAGGTCGCTATGAGGTAACGCAGGATCCTAATGATCGTTGGTTCTA